>JACKQG010000031.1_pt1 | contig 175018 bp, 149 predicted proteins | sample 8237621 | NCBI WGS metagenome assembly JACKQG01 (sample SAMN15677084, study PRJNA649215) | marine metagenome | biome: marine; feature: Black Sea; material: saline water; isolation source: suspended particulate matter (SPM) from the Black Sea western gyre | collected 2013-06-09/2013-06-10...
CTCGAGGCCTTCTTCTCCCATGCCTTCTCCCATTCCCTCGAGACCTTCTTCACCAAAACCTTCGCCCATTCCCTCCATTCCTTCAAGGCCTTCACCGAATCCTTCCATGCCTTCACCCATGCCTTCACCGAACCCTTCCATGCCTTCACCGCCGCTCATACCTTCGCCGAAGCCCTCCATGCCTTCGAGGCCTTCTTCGCCCATACCTTCCCCCATTCCTTCAAGGCCTTCTTCGCCCATTCCTTCCCCCATTCCTTCCTCAAAACCTTCCATTCCTTCACCAAATCCTTCTAGGCCTTCTTCGCCCATACCTTCTCCCATACCTTCTTCCATTCCACCTTCACCAAATCCTTCCATACCTTCCCCCATTCCCTCGAGGCCTTCTTCTCCCATGCCTTCTCCCATTCCCTCGAGACCTTCTTCACCATAACCTTCTCCCATTCCCTCGAGACCTTCTTCACCATAACCTTCTCCCATTTCTTCCCCGAACCCTTCCATGCCCTCACCCATACCTTCGAGACCTTCTTCGCCCATGCCTTCTCCCATGCCTTCGAGGCCTTCTTCGCCCATACCTTCCCCCATTCCTTCAAGGCCTTCTTCGCCCATTCCTTCCCCCATTCCTTCCTCAAAACCTTCCATTCCTTCACCAAATCCTTCTAGGCCTTCTTCGCCCATACCTTCTCCCATACCTTCTTCCATTCCACCTTCACCAAATCCTTCCATACCTTCCCCCATTCCCTCGAGGCCTTCTTCTCCCATGCCTTCTCCCATTCCCTCGAGACCTTCTTCACCAAAACCTTCGCCCATTCCCTCCATTCCTTCAAGGCCTTCACCGAATCCTTCCATGCCTTCACCCATGCCTTCACCGAACCCTTCCATGCCTTCACCGCCGCTCATACCTTCGCCGAAGCCCTCCATGCCTTCGCCGTAGCCCTCCATGCCTTCGCCGTAGCCCTCCATACCTTCGCCGAAGCCTTCCATGCCTTCCATCCCTTCGCCGCCGCCCATTTCCCCTAAACCTTCGCCCATGCCTTCGCCATAACCGCTCATTCCGCTTTCGTTTGTGCCAACTCCACCGTAGCCGCCGGTGCCTTCTTCAATTGTCGTTTGAAATTCTCCGGTGACTTCGCCGGTCAGGGTGTTCAGCCGACGATAGCCGGGAACAAATGAAGGGACTAATACAGTGGAACTTCCTGGGCCTGACACCGTTTCGGTGCCTTCGTGACCATTCGCTGCCGTGCCTGCCGTTACTGGAACTTCCTGCATCCAAGGCGGGAGTAGTACGCCGCCGCCGTAGGGTTGGCGCATTGTGGCCCGCACTCCGGTTCCGCTTACTTCATTGACATTGGGATCGGTGTTTTCGCCGCCGCCTTCGAGTCCGGGAATGGTTACCGGACCTTCCTGAGCATGCAGATTTATGACCGAAATGACGAAGATGGCGAGAGTCGCGAGAAGTGTGCGGGCTGAATTTTTCATAACCGTGTTTAGATTAGGTGGGCAGGACCATCCTGTCCACATAATTTAGGACGTTTCACTAAGTATTCCTGGTTACAATTGATACGGCATTTTTTGAAAAAAATGATACTGACGGGTTGAGGCGATGAATCGGATTGAGTCCGCTAACACCCTCGCCTACACTGCGCCCCGCGCGGAAGGGTGGCTGAGTCCGGTCGAAGGCGCTCGATTCGAAATCGAGTGAACGGGGAACCGTTCCGTGGGTTCGAATCCCACCCCTTCCGCCATTTGCCATTTTCGCCCTGTTTTCAATGAAAACCATCGATATGCACGTCCATATGGTAGGCAATGAAGCCAGTGGAAATGGCTGTTGGATTCGTGTGACGCCGGGCAAATACCCCCTCTACGCGCTGATGTTGCACAAGTTGGGCGTACCGGTGCGGGCGCTGCGGGCGGCTGATTTTGATGATTTGTACCGCGACCGGCTGCTCCATTATATACGGGATTCGGCCGTGGATGCCGTTTGCCTTTTAGCACAAGAAGCAGTTTATGACACAAAAGGCAGTTTGCTAAAAAACCACGGGAGCGCATTTGTGCCCAATGACGTCGTTTTGCGACTGGCCAAGGAGCATCCGGAATTTCTCCCCGCCGTGTCCATCCACCCTGCTCGGCCCGACGCGATGGATGAACTGAATCGCTGCCTCGACGCCGGCGCGGTGATGATGAAGTGCCTGCCCAATTGCCAGAACATTGATTGCAACAATCCGCGCTTCAAACCGTTTTGGGATCGAATGGCCGAAGCGGGATTGCCTTTTTTGGCGCACACCGGCGGCGAGCACACGCTCGAAGTGATCAATGCCGAATACGCCAACCCCAAAACTTTGCGGCTGCCACTCGAGTGCGGCGTCAACGTCATCGCCGCCCACGCCGCCACCGGCAGCGGGCCGTTTGATCCGAACTACCTTCCCACCCTCGTGCAAATGATGCGCGACCACAAAAATTTGTATGCCGATTCCAGCGCCCTCAACGTCCCCACCCGAAGCCACGGCCTGCGCCCTTGTTTGGAAAACGAACTCCTCGCTTCACGCACCGTGCACGGCAGCGATTACCCCGTGCCCACTTCTCCATCCTGGGCGTGGCTGCGGGGCCTCATCGACAGCGATCAACTCGCCACCCTCCGCAACATCCAAAACCCCATCGAGCAGGATTACCAAACCAAAGTCGCAATGGGTTTCCCAGCCGAACACTTCACGCGCATCAACCCGTTGTTGCGAACGACCGGCTAAAGCAATTCCTTCAACGCCGCCAAAACGCGGTTGACATTTGCTTCGCTGGAGGAATGGCCCATCAGGCCGATGCGCCAAACTTTTCCGGCAAGAGGCCCAAGGCCGGGGCCGATTTCGATGCCATGATCGTTGAGCAATGCTGCGCGCACGGCAGCTTCGTCAGTGCCATTGGGGATGGTCACGGCGTTGAGTTGCCAAAGTTGATGGCCTTCCTGCGAGGCGATGCCAAGGCCCATCTCGGCGAGGCCAACCCGAAGCGAATTGTGGTTGCTCTCGTGACGGGCCCAGCGGCGTTCAAGGCCTTCTTCAAGCACCAGGCGAAGGGATTCGTGCAGCGCGTAGTTCATTGAAATGGGCGCGGTATGGTGATATGCGCGTGCGCCTTCACCCCAATAATTAGCCAAAAGATTGACGTCGAGATACCAGCTTTGTACGCCTTGCGAACGCGCGCGGATGGTGTCCATCGCAGCTTCACTGAAGGAAACCGGCGAAAGTCCGGGCGGACAACTGAGGCATTTTTGGGTGCCGCTATAAATGGCGTCTACTTGCCAGTCGTCTACGCGCACAGGGCAACCGCCGAGTGAGGTGACTGCATCGAGCAACAGCAACGCGCCGGTGTCGTGCACGATTTTTGAAATGTCTTCTATGGGCGTCAGCGCGCCGGTCGAGGTCTCGGCGTGGACGATGGCGACAAGTTTGGGTTTTGTGGTTTCCAGCACAGCGGCGATCTGCGCGGGTTCAATGATCCGACCCCATTCGGATTCCACGCGGGTGACTTTCGCACCGCAGCGTTCGGCCACATCCGCCATTCGCGTTCCGAATACGCCGTTGATACCGACGACCACTTCATCGTCCGGCTCAATTAGGTTCACAAAACAAAACTCCATCCCCGCGCTGCCGGTGCCACTCACGGGAAAGGTCATTTCATTTTCCGTAAGCATCACCGCGCGCAGCATCGATTTGATTTCCTCCATCATCAAAATGAACGATGGATCAAGATGCCCCACCAACGGCCGGCCCATCGCCTCCAAAACGGACGGCGCCACATCACTGGGGCCCGGGCCAAGAAGGGTACGGGCGGGTGGAAAAAATTGTTCAACATTCATGCGCGCGCACCGTAGCCGTCCGCCTCGACACCCGCAATGGTTTTTGGCACGGTGCCTCGGCTATGGCGCACACGAACCTCATCGGCGAACTGCAATCCATCGTTGGCGTGGAGGCCGTGTTGTCCGCCGAGGAAGAATTGCTGGTGTACGAATGCGATGCGTACACTTTGGAGAAAAATTTACCCACCGCCGTGGTTTTGCCGAGTAGTACCAAGGAAATCGTGGCCATCGTAAAACTCTGCAACCGGCTGAAGCTTCCCATCATTCCGCGCGGCGCGGGCACCAGCCTCAGCGGCACGGTGTTGGCGGTGGATGGCGGTGTGATGATCGCCCTCACGCGAATGAACCGCGTGCTCAACGTCGATGCCCGAAACCGGCGCGCGCTCGTCGAAGCCGGCTGTGTCAACGCGTGGATCACCCGCGATGCCGCGCCGCACGGACTCTTCTTCGCGCCCGATCCTTCCAGCCAATCCGCCTGCACCATCGGCGGCAACGTGGCCACCAACTCCGGCGGCCCGCACACGCTCAAGAATGGCGTCACCACCAATCACGTGCTCGGATACGAAATGGTATTGGCCGACGGCACGGTGGAATGGCTCGGCACCGAGCCGGATGGCGGCGAGAAATTGGACGGCTACGATTTGCGTGGCGCGGCGATTGGCTGCGAGGGAATGTTCGGCGTGGTCACGCGCGTGCTCGTGCGGCTGATGAAAACGCCGCCTGCGTTCAAAACGTTCCTCGGAGTATTTGAAAGTGTGGATGACGCCAGCCAGGCCGTCAGCGACATCATCCGTGCAGGCATCGTGCCCGGAGCGTTGGAGATGATGGATCAGCTCATCACTCAAGCTGTGGAGGAGGCGTATCACTTCGGTTTCCCGCTTGATGCCGGCGCGGTGCTCATCGTGGAACTCGATGGCTTACGCGACGGCATTGAGGCGCAAGGCAAACAGGTCGAAAAAATTTGCCACCAACACAACGCGCGCGAAATCCGCGTGGCCAAGGATGACACTGAGCGCGCCGCAATCTGGAAATGCCGTAAACGCGCCTTTGGTGCCATTGGCCGGCTCAGCCCAAACTACGTCACGCAAGACGGCGTGGTGCCGCGCAGCAAACTGCCGGAGATTATGCGCTTTATCCGCGCCACCAGCGAAAAGCATGGCCTGCGGATCCCGAATGTTTTCCACGCGGGCGACGGAAACATTCATCCATTAATTTTATATGATGAACGCAAGCCGGGCGAAACCAAACGCGCGTTGGCCGCGGGTCACGATATTTTGGAAAAGTGCATCGCGCTCGGCGGCAGCGTCACCGGCGAGCACGGCATCGGCGCGGAGAAAATTGATTTCATGCCCAAACAGTTTTCGGCCGACGACCTCGACGCCATGAAAATGCTGCGCCACGCCTTCGACCCCGGCCAACGCTGCAACCCGCACAAAATATTCCCGGGCGGCAAACGCTGCGCAGAATTCGCACCCCGCAAACAAGCCCACGCATGACCCTTACCCCGAACAACATCGAGCAACTTCGGGAACAACTTCCGAATGCAACGGCGGTGAAGGCCTTCGACTTGTCAGCCATTGGCGAGTTGATTAAGCACGTGCCGGAAGATATGACGGCGACGGTGCAAGCGGGAATGAACTTGAGCGATTTCCAAACACAACTGGCGCTGCAAAACCAATGGCTGCCGGTGGATCCGCCCTGCCCAAACACGCTCTCCATTGGTGCACTACTCGCGGGCAACGCCACCGGCCCGCGCCGGTTTGGCTTTGGCTCCGTGCGCGATTGGCTGATTGGCATCGCGGTAGTGTTACCCGATGGACGGCTGGTTCGCAATGGCGGCAAGGTGGTCAAAAATGTCGCGGGCTTTGATTTGTGCAAACTGTTCGTCGGCAGCCGCGGCACGCTCGGGGTGATTGTGGAGGCCACATTCAAATTACTTCCCAAACCCGAAGCGGAAGTGTTTCTCAAAAAAGAATGTGCCTCGCTCGATGACGCGGAGGATTTACTGCAGAAACTTTGGGAATCGGATTTACAACCGCACGTGCTCGACCTCCATCGTCTCGATGGGCACCCCGTCAACTTGGTGACCGGCTTTGCAGGCGCGCGCGCGGATGTTGAGGCACAAACAAAAGCCGCCAGCAATCTCGGCCTGCTCAAGGAAACCAATCTGGATTACGACACAGCATTCCAGCTCACCGCGCACGGGACCGAGTCGGTCGCACCCGCCGATACAATCAGTTTCCTCCGTTCAATACCCAACTGCGATTTTGCCGCGCGCGCGGGCAATGGAGTGGTTCATTTGCGTGGCCGGCGCAGCGAACACGAGCCATCCGCTTTGGAGCGACGCATCAAAGACACCTTCGATCCCAAAGGCATTTTGCCCACGCTATGATCGAGCCTTTCATCGACGAAGATAAGTCGCTCGCTTGCGTGCACTGCGGCCTGTGCCTTTCGGCCTGCCCCACGTATTTGGAAACCGGCAATGAAAACGATTCGCCGCGCGGCCGCATTTATCTGATGCGCGCCCTACAATCCGGTCGCCTGCCAATGGAGGCCACCACCGTCCGATCCATCGACCGCTGCCTCGGCTGCCGCGCTTGCGAAAGCGCGTGCCCCAGCGGCGTGGAATACGGCTACCTCCTCGAGCACACCCGCGATCACATCGAGCACCACCACCGGCGCGGGTGGTTCCAAACCCTTCTGCGCCGCATCGCCATCGAACAAGTGCTCCCCTTCCCCAACCGGTTAAAACTGGCATTGTTCTTCGGCAGGCTAATGAAGCGGCGACCCTTCATTTGGTTCGCTCCCCGAATGGCGCGCGAGGCGTTGGAATTGGTTCCCGAACATTCTCCCGCATCGAGAACCCCAAAACAAAACCCCGCCACCGCCCAACCCGCGAGTGGGCAAGTCGGCTTCATCGAGGGCTGCGTGATGCAGGTGATGTTTGCCCGCACCAACGAAGCCACCGTGCAATTGCTCAATCAAGATGGCTGGGACGTGCACTGCCCCGAAGGCCAAGCTTGCTGCGGCGCGCTCTACGCGCACTGCGGCCAGCTCGCCAAAGCCCGCGCTTGCGCCCGCCGCAACATCGCCGCCTTTGAATCGCAAAACCTCAAGGCCATCATCATCAACGCCGCAGGCTGCGGCAGCACCTTAAAAGAATACGGCCAGCTCCTCGCCGACGATCCTGAATGGGCCGAACGCGCCACTGCCTTTAGCGCCAAGGTCAAAGATTTGACCGAGTGGATTTCCCAAGAGACAGGAAACAAGAATCAGAAACTGGAATGCAAAGTCACGTATCACGATGCGTGTCACTTGGCGCATCCACAAGGGATCACACTTGAACCACGAGCACTCGTCCAAGCCGTGGCGGGAGCAAACTTTGTCGAATTAAACGAAGCGGATGTGTGCTGCGGCAGCGCCGGAAGTTACAACCTCACCGAACCGGAAATGGCCGCGCGCCTGCAGAAACGAAAAACCAAAAACATCCTCGCCACCGGCGCCGACATCGTGGTCACCACCAACCCCGGCTGCCTCCTCCAAATCCAAGCCGGCCTAAAAAAAGCCAACCCAAAAATCCGCGTGATGCACATTGCGGATTTTCTGTCTAATTCCCTCGCCGAATAACCTGACCGGGACCGGCGGCATTGTGGCGATCATTTTCGACCACTGCTTTTCCATTCACCAAAACTAAGCGGAAGCCGGTGGCGTATTGGTGGGGGGCTTTGAAGGTGGCGTTGTCTTTTATTTTGGCGGGATTGAAAACGACGATGTCAGCGGCGAAGCCTTTGCGGAGTTCGCCTCTGCCTTTGAGTTGGAAGGTGCGGGCGGGGAGGCTTGTGAGTTTGCGAATGGCTTCTTCGAGCTTGAGTTGTTTTTGGTCGCGCGCGTAGCGGGCGAGGAAGCGGGCGGCGTTGCCGTAGCCGCGCGGGTGTGGCACGCCGACTTCAAAGGCGCGCACGCTGCTGTCGCTGGCGAACATCGTGTGCGGATGACGCAGGAACGCGCGCGCGTCGTCCTCGTGCATTCCATGGAAGACCGCGCTTGCGCCGCCGTTCATTTCCACTTCAAAGATGAGTGAGATTTGGTGATCAAGGTCATGGTTGTCGTAGCGCAGCTTGGCGGCTTCTTTGACATTGAGGCCGTTGAGGCGTTGATCTTTTTTGTAATAAGCAATGACGGCGTATGCGTAATCCTCGCGTTGGCGATGACGCAGGCGGTCTTTCATCCAAGCAACAGTTTCGCTGTGAATTTTGGCGTTGGTGATGCGTTGAGAAAATGCTTTTGCCCCTCCGACGATCAATGCGTCGGGCAGCAACTGGTGGAGGCTCGTGCTCGATGCGGTGTAGGCGTATTGATCGTGTGTGAGGCGGATGCCTTCGGTGCGAGCGCGATCGAGGCGGGCGAGCAGTTGCGGATGCTTGCCCCACATTGGACGACCGGCGAGTTTGAGATGCGAAATGTGCGCGGGCAATTTGGCTTGCGCGGCGATGGTGCAGACCTCGTCGATGGCATTGAAAATATTGGTGCCTTCACTGCGTATATGGCTCGCGTAAATTCCACCGTGAGCGGCGACGGTTTTGGAGAGGGCAACCAGTTCATCGGTTTTAGCAAAAACACCGGGCAGATAAATGAGACCGGTGGACATTCCCAACGCCCCGTCTTCCATTGCCTTGGCGATGTGTTTTTGCATCACGGCCAATTCCGTCGCATTGGGCGGGCGGCGGATTGAGCCACCCATCACCTGGCCGCGCACGGTTCCGTGGCCGATGAGACTGGCGATGTTGGGGGAGAATCCATTCTTCTCAAGCTTGGCATAAAACTCGCCGAGGTTGAGCTTCGATGAGCCGCAGTTGCCGAGCACCAAAGTCGTGACGCCCATTCGCAGAAAGTTTTCCGCCTTCGGATGGTAGACGATGTTCTCGGCGTGGGTGTGGACGTCGATGAAACCGGGGGCGATCGCGAGCCCGTTGACGTCGATGATTTTTCGCGGGCCACCGGCGCGGGCTACATTGCCGATGGCGATGATGCGACCGTTTTGGATGGCGACATCGCCTTTGAATGGCGCGCGTCCGGTGCCGTCGTAAACCAAGCCGTTGCGCAGGACGAGATCCGGCGCGGCGTTTACGCTAAACGCAAAACAAAGAGTGGCGAGAAGCACCCGCATTTTAGGCCTCGCCGATTTGGGCGGCGTAGCCGGCCGCATCGAGGAGGTGGGCGGTGTCGGGTTCGCCGTTGAGTTGCAGTTTGAAAAACCAACCCTCATCGAAGGGGCTGTCGTTGGCGAGCTCGGGGGTGTCCGCGAGTGCGGCGTTAATTTCCAGCACGGTGCCGCCCACCGGCGCGTAAAGGTCGCTGGCGGTTTTTACGGATTCCACCACGGCGCAGTTGTCGCCCGTGGCAAGCACGCGACCGGCCTCGGGCAGCTCCACGAAGACCACATCGGTCAGCTCGGCTTGCGCGTGGTCGGTGATGCCGATGGTGGCGGTGTCGCCCTCGATGCGAATCCATTCGTGGCTCTTGGCGTATTTCAGGTTGTCGGGAATGTTGCTCATTGTTTTTTGTATAAAGGTTTTTTGCAAACGGTCGCGGGGTAACGTTTCCCGCGAATGGAAATATCAATGACGGTGCCTTCCCGCGCGCGGTCGATGTGCACTTGCGCCATCCCGATGCCGCAGCCGAGCGAGGGGCTTTGCGTGCCACTGGTGACCACGCCGATGACCGGATCCGTTTCCTGCGGCTTAAGTCCAGCGTGGGCGACGGACCACACTTCTTTTCTGGCTTCGAGATTATTGTACACTTCGTAACCCTGACGCGGAGGCGGAGAATTGCCGTTCATTTTGAAGGCCACGATTTTCTTTTTTGGGCGCTCGTCTTTTTGTTTCATCAACGCGCTGCGGCCGGTGAATTTGCCTTTGTCCACCTTCACAAAATAACCGCATCCCGCCTCGATGGGCGAAAGCGATTCGCTAAGTTCGTGCCCGTAAAGCGGATAACCCATCTCCAGCCGCAACGTATCGCGCGCGCCCAATCCGGCGGGCACAATGCCGTGGGGTCGACCGACTTCCAGCACTTGATCCCACAACGCCGCAAGCTGTTCATTGGGCGCGATGATTTCAAAGCCTTCTTCGCCGGTGTACCCTGTGCGCGCCACATACACTTCCCCCGAACCAAATCGCCATGCATCCACTTGATTTTTCACAAGATCGCCTGGCCGCGCTGCGCTGATGAGTCCATCGCCGTGGAAGAGTTCGTCGATAAACAAAAGCGCCGCCGGGCCTTGCACGGCAACGGCGCCGATTTGAGCCGATTGATCTTCCACCTTCACCCTACGATCCTCGCCGCGATTGCTCGCCTGAAATTCCAGCCAATGAAGATCGGCGCTGATCCGCGTGGCGTTCACCATCAACAGAAACGCCTCGCTCGCGATGCGGTAAACGTAAAGGTCATCAACCACCCCGCCGCTCTCGTTGCACATCAACGTGTACTGGCCTTCGCCCACGGCGAGCAGCCCGATGTCATTGGTTAGCGCTTGGTTTAGAAACTCAGACGCGTGTGCGCCGCCCACCCAGATTTCGCCCATGTGCGAAATATCAAACACGCCCGCCGCCGCGCGCACCGCCTGATGCTCGGCCACGATGCCAGCGTATTGCACCGGCATTTCCCAGCCGCCAAAATCAATGCAGCGCGCGCCCAGCTCGAGGTGTTGCTGATAGAGTGGCGTACGCTTTGGCATGACAATTTAACCCGCGGGATTATCCCCACTTCTCGATCATCATTTGCTCTTTGCCTACGCCAAGGCCATCCCGCACCAGGTTGGTGGCGAAATCCACGAGCGCGTTCGGGCCACACGCGTAGAAAATTGTGTTCTCCAAATCACCGACTTGCTCCTTCACCCAAGCCGAATCAATACGCCCGCGACGGCCTTCCCACGGATCGTTATCGGCAAGGCGAGTGCAGGTGACGAGGAATTCAAAATTGGGGTTCTCCTTTTCCAGCTGACGAAATTCCTCATCAAAAATCACATCGTGCGTTGTACGCACGGAATAAAGCACTGTGATTTTTGTAGCCAACTTCAACTGCGTGGCTTCGCGCACAAACGCGCGGAACGGCGTCACGCCCGAACCACCAGCAACGCAAATCAAATGTTTATCCGGCGGGTCAAGCACCGGCAGAAATTTACCCGTCGGCTCGATGACCCACAGAGAATCGCCCTCCTCCGCCCAGTCCACGAGGCTGGTGCCCATTTTACCATCGCGTTTGATGGTAATTTCGAAATGGCCGCGGTCCAGCGCACTGCTCGAGAGCGAATACGCGCGTTTATACTTTTGCTTGTGCGGCCAATAAACGGTGATGAACTGCCCCGTCAAAAAATCCACCTCGTAACCCTCCGGCCATTTCAGGCGCAGAGTTTTTGTGTCAGGCAACTCCATCGTTGCCCGTTCTATCTCCATTTCTACTCGTAGCTTGGCCATTTAAAAAAGTTTAGACAAATAAACACACCCCACCGACGGTTAATCAATTATGGATTCACCAGCCCGTGAAGCGCGGGCGGAGTGTCGGCAAACGCGCGGCGCGCTTCAAGCCTGATTTTGTAGTGGCTCAGGATTTTGCAGCGTAGCTGCCTCCACCACATTCGCCGGTGGAGCCTCAGCCTCGGCAGCTTTGAGGCGTTGCGCCACCTCCGCAGCGAGCACATCATATGCCGCCGTGCCTAAGCCATCCGGATCGTAATACAATGCAGGTTTGCCGTGACTCGGCGCTTCCGCCAAACGCGTGGCGCGCGGGATGGTGGTATCGAAAATCAATTCTGAAAAATGCTCGCGCACTTCCTCCAACACCTGTTGCGAAAGGCGCGTGCGACCGTCGTACATCGTCATCACGATGCCCAGAATGTGCAGCCCCGGATTATCGCCCGTGTCGTGCATTTGTTTGATCAGGCGCGTTACCATCGAGATGCCTTCCAGCGCGTAGTACTCGCACTGTAGCGGAACCAAAACACTATCCGCCGCCGCAAACGAATTCAGCGTTAACGACCCAAGCGAAGGTGGGCAATCGATTAAAATCACGTCATACACATTTGCCATTTTCACCGAATCCAACGCGCCCTGCAGTCGGTGCAAATGATCTTCCATTCGCGGCAGATCAATCTCCGCCCCGCATAAATCCACCTCACTGGGAATCACCGAAAGATTAGGAAACTCCGTGCGCACGATTTGATCCGTCAGCAACGCATCGCCGACGAGCACTGGATACGCACTGCCGCCTTCGCGTTTTTCCACACCCACGCCACTGGTTGCATTCGCCTGCGGATCCAAATCCAAAAGCAGCACGCGCTGTCCTTGATTTGCCAAACACGCGGCAAGGTTGATTGATGTTGTGGTTTTCCCAACCCCTCCCTTTTGGTTGGCCACGGCAATAATATGAGTCGCCATACCCGAAGGGTAAAAACCCCGCCCCCATTCACCGAGTAAAACTTATGCACGGCATATTTGGTAGAGACACGCAGAATCACATCCCTGCCATCATCCCAACTTATCCACAAACGCGAATAACCCATCCGTTGGCACGTGTTTTGCTCAAACGGTCGCCATGAACGATAACATCGATTTACAGGGGGAAAATGACGGAATTATTCAAAACCCGCGTGAACTTCACGCGGGCAGCGCAGAATCCACACAAGCCACCCAAGCCCCATCCAGCAAGCGCTTCGAGATGATGCTCGCCGGCGCCGCCTCCCTCACCCTCGTCGCCTTCCTCCTCGCCCTCTGGAAAATCATCGCTTAAAGCACGGTTAGGCAAAGGAAAATACACAAGAAAGCAGGATGTTCAGGATTTTTTTGATCCTATCCATCATAAACATCGTTGCTCAATAGCGCCCCATCTTCATTTCATCTGGGACCCAGCTTAAATCACTCCCCCATTTTCGCCAGCACGGCTTTGGATTGAAGCAGATGAGGATGGGTGGGCAGCAGGGTTCGGATTTGAATTGCGTGGGCGCGATGGAAGAGGCGTTTGGCTTCCGCCACCTGCCCGAGGCCTTGGCGGGCTTCGCCCATTAGGTATTGCGTACGTGCGAGGTTGGGATGATTGGTTGCAATTCCCAGCTTCAATATTTCGGCCATGTGCTCTTCGTGCATGCGCAATGCTTTCTGATATTGCTTCTCCGCCAACAATAAGTTTCCGCAAACGCGAAGGAAATTAGAACGGTGATTGCCAAATTGCTTACCAGTTGGATCATCTGTTTTCAGAATGGCTTCGGCACGGGCAAGCAGTGCGTTGGCTTCCTTCAAATCCGGCTCGGGCCGCTGGATGCAGAGCTTAGCCGTATTGCAAAAGATCAGGCTCATCTGCAAGTGCTGTTCCCCGTAAATTTTGATCCCCAACGCCATTGATTTCTCCATAAACTCCATCGCCTTGCGATGCTCCCCTTGTTTGGCGAGGGCTTGGGCAAGGTTATTATACACCAACGGGATGCCTACCCCTTCGGCACCCTGCAACACCAAAACGATGCCAAGTTGTGTTTGAAAATAGGCGAAAGCCCGTTTGAAATTTCCAATATCCGAATACGAAGCGCCTAATTCTCCATAAGCTGTGAGCACCGGATTGGAGGTTGGTCCAAAATGTTGAAGCCAAATGGGCAGCGCGGCCAATAGATGTTTTTGGCGGGCCGCAAAATCACCGCGTCGACTGGATTCATGCGCAAGTTGCGTATAGCCGTCCGCGATGTTGGGATGGTGTGGGCCGAGATGACGCAACCAAATAACCAGCACCGCCTCCAAATGTTTAGACGCCGCCTCGTGGCGACCCATTTTCCGCAAGGTCCGGCTCAGCCCATACCGAATGTATGCCACCTGCCGCCAGCGTGGTTTGGGCAATGCCTCTTCCTTCGACAATGCTTCAGCAAAGAATTCCTGCGCCTGCTTGTACCGGCCACTGTCATAGGCGGTTTTGGCTTTGAACATCCCAAAACTCATCTCCGGCGTAGGATCAGCTTTGGGATCCGGATTAATGATTGGCAGCGCGAGTGTTGCGGGCGGAGCTGTGGTTAAGGTTTTAGCGGGATTCAAGGGGCGCGGAGCACCACACCCGGCCAAGCCACCGGCAAGAAAGGGAATTAGGATTAGAGCATTTGCTTTCATCGCCCCCACCTTAACACGACCAGCCGGAATTAGCCCCATTGATTATTTCGGGTTGTTCATTGATGGAATCAATATTGCCCGCGACTGGACAGCTGAAGCGCTTTGCCTTATGGCTCGGTGCGTGACTTTTTTGGATGAGTTTAATGAGCTGGATGTGGCGGGGCTGCGGATGGTGGCTTTGGAGGCGGAGGAGCCGGTGGTTTTGGATAGTGTGCACACGGGACGACCGACGTTGCGGGATTTTGCGCATTTGATTTCGCCGACGGGGGCGAGCCATTTAGAGGCGCTGGCGGGAAGGTCACGCAGTATTACGCAGCAGCGGTTTGGGAAAACGATTCGGTTGTTTGCGCCGCTTTATCTTTCCAATGAGTGCATCAATAATTGCAGCTACTGCGGGTTCTCGCGCGATAACGCGATCTTGCGCGTAACGCTTTCGCTGGAGGAAGTGCGGCGCGAGGCGGCGGCGCTGGCAGCGCAGGGGTTTCGCAATGTACTGCTGGTGGCGGGCGAGCACCCGAAGTTTATCTCCAATGGTTACCTGCGGGAATGCGTGGGGGCACTGCACGAATCGGTGCCAAGCTTGTCGCTGGAATTGGGGCCAATGGAAGAGGACGAATACCGTCCATTGGCCGCCGCGGGTGCGGAGGGTTTGGTGGTCTATCAGGAAACGTACGACCGTGCGGCGTACGCGGAATTTCACACGTCGGGGCCCAAGCGCGATTTCGATTGGCGGCTGGCCACGGCGGAGCGCGCGTATGCGGGGGGCTTCCGGCGGCTGGGCATCGGCGCGCTGTTCGGCCTAAGCGATTGGCGCGCGGAAGCGCTCGCGCTGGCCGCCCACGCGCAGTGGTTGCTGCGGCATTGCTGGAAGGCGCAAGTGACGTTGTCGCTACCGCGCCTGCGCCCCTGCGCAGGAAGTTTTGAATCCCGCGAATCGTTAAGTGACCGCGAGCTGACGCAGTTGATTTGCGCGCTGCGGATTTTCCTGCCCGACGTGGGGCTCGTGCTATCGACCCGCGAACCGGCAGCCCTGCGCGACGGGCTGATCCCGCTGGGGATCACAATGATGAGCGCGGGCAGCCATACGGAACCGGGCGGCTACACCGGCGCGGGTCGCGAAAATTTACATCACACCGAACGCGGTCGCATTGTGGAATTGGCCGAGGGTTCCAGCGAATGGGCCACGCAACAATTTGAAATCGCCGATGAACGCAGCCCCAAAGCGGTGGCCAAACAAATCAGCGCGCTGGGTTATGAGCCAGTTTGGAAAGATTGGGACACGGCCTTGACGGTTTAGATCTTGAGTGTATCATCCCTCCTCCCGCCGATGATTAAGCGCTTTCGCCAATATTGGAAAAACCGTACCACACGTCGACGGTTTTTGCTGGGCACCGCCGGCGGCGGTATGACGGCAATGGGCTCAGGCTACGCCTACATGCGCCTGTGGGAAAGCGGCTGGCTTGAGGTCAACCGCCGCGAGGTGAAACTCAACCCACCGCACGCGCTGGAAACGCCCATTAAGGTTTTGCATCTCTCAGATTTGCACGCCTCCAAAGTGGTGAGCCTCGCGTACCTGCGCCGCGCGCTGAAGATGGGGCTGGAATTGCAACCGGATTTAATTTGCATCACGGGCGACTTCATCACGTGGAAATTCAAACGCTACGCGGAATACGCCGAAGTGCTCTCGCAACTCTCGACCGCCGCGCCCACGTTTGCCTGCCTTGGCAATCACGATGGCGGCCCGTGGGCATCCGGCAAAATGAAACTCGGGAACGACGACGCGGGCGAAGTACGCGAACTGCTCACTGCTTCCAACATCAAACTCCTCCACAACACACACACCACGGCAACCATTCACGGGCAGGAAATCAATCTCGTTGGCGTGGGGGATTTATGGAACCGCGAGTGCGAACCGGAACCCGCCTTTGCCGGCCTAAATACCACCCGCCCCACCCTTTTACTTTCGCATAACCCCGACACCAAAGATCAGCTCGCCGCGTTCCCGTGGCAACTGATGCTGAGCGGCCACACCCACGGCGGCCAGCTTTACCTGCCGGGACTGGGTGCACCGTTGGCACCGGTGAAGAATAAAAAATTCGTGCGCGGCCTGCACCGGCTTGATACCCGCTGGCTGCACATCAGCAAAGGCGTGGGCAATCTCCACGGTGTGCGCTTCAATTGCCGCCCCGAAGTGACGTTGCTCACCGTGGCCTAATGGCGGGCCCCCTCATCGCCAACGGCCGCGAGGTGTCGGTGGAGCTCCCCTGCACGCTGGAGCAGTTTCTCGTTTCGCAAAACCAAGCACCCCGGAGCGTTGTCGTGGAGCTAAACGGCGAGGCCGTGTCGCCCTCCAATTTCGCCACACGCGAACTCGCGCCAAATGACCGACTGGAAATCGTCCGCATCGTCGCGGGTGGTTAAATCAAAACGCGAATACTCGCGCCTTGTATTTAGGCAATTTTCCGCTACCATCAACGCCCTGCGGAGCTAAAAGTATGCCTGACACCACTCCAGTTTACCTTGAGGAATTCCTCGCGCTGCACCCGGCGGATTTAGCCGACCGGTTACAACGTATGGAAGCCAAAGAGGCGCGCCATATTCTGCAGGAGTTGCCGGTGAAAAACGCCTCCGCCGCACTCACGGAACTGGAGGACGAAATTCTAGCCGGTCTGCTTGAGGAATTTCCCCCGACCAAACTCGTGCCATTGCTCAACGCAATGTACGCTGAAGAAGCGGCCGACGTGTTGGGTGAGATCGAGGAAACCACGCGCGCGAGACTGCTCCGCAAGATGGGCGCCAAAGAGGCTGCCGCCGCCAAAACGCTGCTAAAGTATCCCGAAGACAGCGCGGGCGGCATCATGAATGACCGGTTCATCACGCTGCGCTCGCACCAAACCGTCGGCGAAGGCCACCGGCGCATTCGCCAAAAACACCGCGAGCAAAAACCTTCCGACATCAATTACCTGTTTGTCACCGACAAGGAAAATAAACTCGTCGGCGTGGTCTCCATCCGTGACCTGATTTTCTCTGATGACGAAGTGAAAATTTCGGACATCATGGATCGCGAAGTCAAATACGTTCGCGTGAGCGATGATCAGGAAGAAGTGGTGCGCCGGTTCGAGCACTATCATTTCCTCGGCCTGCCGGTGCTCGATGAGGAAGGTCGCATGGCCGGCATCATCGCGGGTGACGACGTGCTCTCCATCGCCATCGACGAACAAACCGAGGACATGCAAAAGATGGTTGGCCTCGACGGTGAAGAGCGCACGCTCACGCCGTGGACGCAATCCTTCAAACGACGGCTGCCGTGGCTGTTTGTGAACCTGCTGACCGCGTGCCTCGCCGGCGCAGTGGTGGGCGTGTTCGAAGGCACGATAAAAGAATTTGTCGTGCTCGCTGTCTTCCTGCCCATCATCGCCAGCCAAGGCGGCAATGCCGGGATGCAAACGGTGACCGTCATCGTGCGCGACATGGCGCTGGGTGAATTGTCGCCCGGCGACGGCCGCAAGGCGTTATTCAAAGAACTTCTTTTGGGGTTATTGATCGGCACCATCATCGGACTAATTGTGGGATTGGTGAGTTATTTAATTGCGCCCAAGTTTGGTATCACGTCGGAAATGGGCGCGATCCTCGGCCTCGTCGTCGGCGCGGCGATGGTGCTGAATTTGCTTTCGGCCGCGCTCTTTGGCGTGCTCATCCCATTTGCGCTTAAATTTTTCCGGCTCGACCCCGCGCTGGGGTCAAGCATCCTCATCACCACCGTCACCGATGTTGCGGGCTTCTTTTTCCTGCTCACGCTGGCGAAGTGGATTCTCACGGGTTCGGCTCAGGCTTGACCCGCAAATCGATAACTGCACACTCTCCCGCCATGAACGATTGGCTCTCACGAATCGCTGTTTTGGCGTTGCTGTTCACCTTCGCCATCAGCCCCATTGCCGCCCCCACAGCCACAAACACAAACGATGTGGCCACGCAAAAAAGCGAAAGCTATAAAAAAGCCCTGGGCGAATCAGAATGGGTGCAAGCCCTTGAGGATAATCTCGGCCAAAAAATCCTCGGCATTTCCGCCTGGCAATTTATTGCGGCATTTCTCGCCATCCTTGCCGGATTGGTTCTCAAACGCATCGTCATCAAATTCATTGAGAAAAAAATCGCCGCCTTTGTAGAAAAAACCGAAGCCGAATGGGACGACCTTTTATTCGAAGCCATCATCAAACCGGTGAATATCTTCGTGATGATTGGCGCGATCCACTTGGCGGCATTTCTGCTGGTGTTCAACCTTGCCAATTTCCCCACGGCCATCATCGGCAAAAGCTACACAATCTTTCTCGGCATCGTTTTGATTTGGGGTGTGTATCGCCTCGTGGATGTGGTGGCGCATTACCTCGACGAATTGGTTTCACACAAAGACGCCGGGCTGAAAGGTCAGTTTGTGCCGCTCATCAAAAAAGCGCTGCGCATTTTGGTCATCGTCGTCGGTGGCCTCACGGTGTTGGCAACCATTGGCGTGAACATCACCGGCCTTGCGGCGTTACTCAGTGTCGGTGCATTGGCGTTTTCGATGGGCGCCAAGGATTCCGTGGCCAACCTCGTGGGCACGGTCAACATCCTTTCCGATCGCCCCTATAAAGTGGGCGACTGGATTTCTGTGGGCAGCGGCATTGATGGCGACGTGGAGGAGATCGGCTTCCGAAGCACCAAAATTCGGATGTTTGACAAGACGGTGATGACCGTCCCTAACGGAACGCTCGCCACCGAGACCATCAAAAACTGGTCACAAATGCCCAAGCGCCGCATTAAGATGACTATCGGCCTCACATACGATACCAAGCCCGACCAAATGCGCGACTTCCTCAAGCGCGTGGAAACACTGTTGCAGGAAGACGAAGGCGTAGATCAGGATTATATGCTCGTGCAGTTCACCGATTTTGGCCCCAGCTCGCTGGATGTGTTTCTGTATTACTTCGCGGCCACGACCGTATGGAAGGACTACTTGGAAACCCGCCAGCGCGTGAATTTGAAAATCATGGAACTCGTCGAAGAAATGGGGCTTGAGTTCGCCTACCCCACACAGACTTTGCATCTCAAGGGTGATGGACTCGAAACCCTCAATGACTCGGACTAAAAAAGTGCCCGCAACGCCCGCAATGCATTGAAAATAATCTGGCCATTCGCCATAATTGAGATAGGCTCGCCCTTTACCAATAAGGTTTAACTATGAAAAACACAATCCAAACCATCCTGCGCCTCGCCTTCGTGGCGATGCTTGCATTCAGCCTCAACATTTCTGCTGAGGACAAAAAACAGACGTTTAAAGACGCCGCCCAAGAATTGATCGCAAAAATCCGCCCGATGATGGCGAAAGACCGCGATGGAGCCATGAAAGCCTACCTCAAGGGTGCCCGTGAACTCACCAAGCAATTCCCGGATGAACTCAGCCCCCGCGCTATGATGCTGGAAGCCGCAACGATGAGTTCGGACGAGAAGCTCAAAAAATCTGTCATCACTGAACTCGCCGGCTTGAAGGATGAAAAATTCGCCCGCATCACTGATCGCGCTAAATCCGAACTGAAAAAAATGAACGCCCTCGGCAACCCGGTGGCCATCAAGTTCACCGCCGTGGACGGCCGCAAGGTCGACCTCTCTAAAATGAAGGGCAAAGTCGTGCTCATCGATTTCTGGGCCACTTGGTGTGGACCATGCGTCGCGGAAATTCCCAACGTCAAAAAAACCTACGCCAAACTCCACAAAAAAGGCTTCGAGATTGTTGGCATTTCCCTCGACAGCAAGGAAGATAAACTCAATGAGTTCGTGGCCGAAAAGGGCATGGCTTGGCCGCAACACTTTGACGGCAAAGGCTGGAGCAACACTATCGCCAAAGAGTTTGGCATCCGGAGCATCCCCGCAATGTGGCTGATCGACACCAATGGAAATTTGGTGGACATGAACGCGCGCCATAATCTGGAAGAGAAAGTGGAGAAACTACTGGCGGCGGGCAAAGATGCTGCGAGCGAAAAGTAACCCCAACCCACAACGCAATTCAGAACCGGCCCTTCGCGGGGTCGGTTTTTTTGTGCACTTTGTGGGTGGGTTTGGCTTGCTTTCACTTGGCCTCAACGGCAAAGTCCGCCCTTCCCGCATGGCGAAAGAAGAACCCATACAACTTGAAGGCGTTATCTCAAAGGTAATGCCCGGCACTATGTTCATGGTGAAACTGGCCAATGGCCACGAAGTGCTCGCGCATATATCCGGCAAAATGCGCAAGCATTGGATCCGCATCAGCGTTGGCGACAAAGTAACAGTGGAAATGTCGCCCTACGATTTAAGCAAAGCCCGCATCATTTTTCGGCAACGCTAACTAGGCCAATTAGGCGTAGCCAATTTCCGGATTGCCCGCCTCAGCCGGCACCACCATTTCAAAAGCGGGAATCACCGCCAACACGCGCCGACCGGTTTCGTCCAACCCAATGTAGCTGCCACTGGCCATCGCACGCCGCGAGTGGATGACGTGAAAACTGTTGTAGCTGAATGAGCCGCCCGGCCCGAGCGTGGGCATCTCCCCCACGAGCCCGTCACCCTCCACCGCCGTCACTTCACCGCTGGATTCTTTCACCACCCATTTGCGGCCTTTCAATGTGATGGTGCAATCAGTCTGGTTAGTGATGGTGATATAATAAGCAAAACAATGCGGCCGGTCCGGCGCGGTGAGCACTTGCGGTTGGTACACCAATTCATCCACCGAAACGCTTAACCCATCCAAGCTCTCGAATTCATTGCCGTCCATCGGCCCACTCAAGCCTTTGGGCGGCGCCTTGTCCATTCCATTCTCGACTAATGTGCTGCTATTTTGTAATGTGCGCGGATGGAAGTGCAGTTCTGCGGGGCAACTCGAACGACCACCGGGTCCATGTTTGTGCTCAACGTAAACGGACAGAAAATTCTGCTCGAATGCGGCCTCTATCAGGGGCGCCGAGATGAGTCAAACGATCGCAACCGCAATTTCTCATTCGATCCAGCCAGCATTGATGTGGCGGTGCTGAGCCATTCGCACATTGATCATTGCGGGAATTTCCCCAACCTCGTCAGGCAGGGCTATCGAGGAAATATTTTCAGCACGCACGCCGCACGCGATTTAGCGTCCATTATGCTCGCCGATTCTGCGCGCATCCAGGAACACGACGCCGAATACATTTCTCGCAAACGCGCCAAGAAAAACCTGCCGCCCGTGGAAGCACTTTACAGCGTGGAAGATGCCGAACGCGCAGGGCGCCAGTTTGTTTCGCTCAATTACGAACGCCCCATGCTCATCGCCGATGGCGTGACACTTACCTTTTACGACGCCGGCCATATTCTTGGCTCCGCGCAGGTGGTGCTCGATATTCGCGAAGAGGACAAAGAATTCCGCTACCTCTTCACCGGCGACGTGGGCCGCGGCGGACACGCGATTTTACGCGATCCCGTGCCGGTGGAAAATGTGGACGTGTTACACATCGAAAGCACGTATGGCAATCGGCTACACGGCGACCGCGAAATGTCTGTGGTCGAGATCGCCAAGGCCATTCGCGAGACCGCCCATCGCGGCGGCAAAATCATTATCCCCGCTTTTTCCGTGGGCCGCACACAACTCGTGGTTTACACACTCCATCAACTTGCCGAGAGCGGGGATTTGCCGGACATCCCTATCTTCGTCGACAGCCCGCTCAGCGTCAACGCCACCGAAGTATTCCGACTGCACCCCGAATGTTTCAATGAATCGATCTACCAATTCCTGCGCGAAAAACAGAATCCATTCGGCATGGAAAACCTCCAATATATTCGGCAAGTTTCACGTTCCATTCAGCTCAACCAACTCAACGGCCCGGCCATCATCATCAGTTCATCAGGAATGTGCGAAGGCGGCCGCATTCGGCATCATCTGAAAAACAACATCGAGGACCCCAAAAACCTCGTACTCTTCGTCGGCTATTGCGCCCAACACACGCTTGGCTCGCGTATTGCAAACGGCGATTCGCCGGTGAATATCTTTGGCGAAAAATATGAGGTCAAAGCGCAGGTGGCGCGCCACGACGCATTTTCCGGCCACGCGGACCGTGACGAACTCATCGCCCACGTGGAGAGTTGCACCGGTAATATCAGTGATATTTATGTCGTCCATGGCGAAGAAGAAAGCGCTCTCGCCTTTGGCGAATCCCTCGGCAAACTAAAGCCCAACGCTCGGGTCACCGTGCCCGTACGCGACCAGAAACTCACAGCCCAACATTAACTCAGCATTGCCACGCGCCCAAGATTGGGCGATATTGAGCCCCGAGGATGTCAAGCCACCCCCAACATCCATTGCCGCGAACTGAATCGAGCCACTTTACACTGGCCGCTTTGGTAACATTGGCCATACATTTCGCAGTCGTTGCGGGCGTTATTTGGGGCAAGTGGCTTGAGACACCTCCAATTTTTCATGCCACAAAACCTAAGGAACGGCTTGCCACCGTCCGCCTGTTGGCCGCACCCAAAACCGAAACCGACCCTGAGGTAAAAGATATCGCCCAAATCTTTGTCCCCGTCGACCCCAACATCGCCACCGAGCAGGCGCCCAAGGAAACGGAAAATTATTCCAATGCCAACAGCCTCGCCGCCAATCCAAAAACCGGCACAACGCAAATACCCAACCTCAAGGGCGAACAAACCATTGAACGCCGCGCCCACGCCGATGACGCCAGCGCTGCCTCCCAACAATTGGCCAACAAACCCGCCCCCGCAAAACCGCAGTCTGCACGCCCCCTGGTCGCGCCCATCATCAAACCCAAAAAACCAACACCGCGCCGCACCACGCCCCCCTCCATTGCACAGTCCGGCGAGGCGGGCTCACTCGCTCCGCTGCAGCCTTTTAATCCGCCGGATTTTTCCAGCAGCATTCCACAACCCAACCCAAAATTAAATGAACGCCGCCCACCATCTCTTGCCGAGGCGCAGTCAAAACTGGGCAATGGCACGATCGCCGGACGGCCATCGACCTTTGATGGCGGCGTGCAACGGAAAGGGCCGCACGCACTTGATGTGCGCCTCACCGGTTTTGGTGAATACGATGCGCGCTTCATCGCCACCATCAAAGCCAAATGGTACAAGCTGCTTGAAACGCGCAAACTGCGTTATCCCGGCACGGTGATAGTTGATTTTGTTTTGCACGCAGATGGCCGTATCACGGATATGAAAGTGCGCCAAAATACCATCACCAACACTGCGGCCAGCGGCATACAGGAATATTGCTGCCGCCAATCCATTCGTGGTTCAGCGCTCTTCGAAAGCTGGCCCGATGTGATGCGGCGAAAATTAAAAACCGATTCCCGCAATTGCCGAATTACTTTTAGTTATCTCATTCAATGAACCCACTCCGCGTGCGCCTCGCCCCTCTCCTTTGTCTTCTTTGCCTTACATGCGCCGTGCCAGCCACGTCTGCGCAAACAGCGGCACCTGAACCGGCTACCGAACAAACTGAGCCGCCGAAATCCAAAATGGAAATGGGCATTATCGGTATTTTAATTTTCCTTTCAGTCGTCAGCCTCGGCCTCATTGTGGAACGCGGATTGGCATTGCGGCGCGAAACAGTCATTCCATCGCCGCTCGCCAAGACCGCCAACCACTGCCGCACGCCCGAAGAACTTCTCGCCCTCCGCGCCGCGTGCAACGAGCGCCCTTCCCCGCACGGGCGATTGCTCATCGCCAGCATTGAGCACCTTGATTTGCCGCGCGAAGAAAATGCTGAACTCCTACAAACCCGCGCTCGGGCGGAAGTGGCCAAGCTGGAACGCGGCGTAGTGGTGTTAGAAATCATCACCGGCATCGGGCCGCTGCTCGGATTGGTCGGCACACTTTTCGGACTCATCACCCTTTTCCACGGAATGGGCATTGAAGGCACCGCACAGCAAACACCCATCTTCGCCCAGGGCATCAGCATCGCCCTCAACGCAACGCTGCTCGGCCTCGTGGTGGCCATCCCTTCGTTGGTGGCGTGGAGTTATTTCAATCGCCGCATCGAAACGCTCGCCATCGAAATGGAATCGCTTTGCGACGAATTCCTCCGGTCCCAATATCAACGCAACCAGCACATCGAAGGCTAATGCAATTCCGCCCACGCCAACGCCGTTCCGCGCCACCGGTGATTATCATTTCACTGATTGATGTGTTAATGGTGGTGTTAATTTTTCTCGTGGTGAGCACCACCTTCAAAGATCGCCTGCCCGCCATCGACCTTGCCCTGCCCGATTCGCGCACGCAAGACCTCACCGCCACCGGCGACGGTCCGCTCACCATCCAAATCAAAGCCAAGCCGCCGCACTGGGAGATTAACGGCAAAGTGGTGACTTCCTTTGAAATGGAACGCATTTTCCGCGCGCGTGCCGCTGAGAAGCCGGATGTGATGCTCATTATCCAATCCGACAAAGCCGCTCCCTTTGGCGCAGTTGTTACCGCCCGAGACACCGCCCGCATCGCCGGCATCACAAACGTAAGCGCTCAGGTGAAATTGCCGCAGTAATATAGCCCGGACCGGGGGTCCGGGTCCGGGCCAACGGCCCGGGCTACAAACGCCGACGCGTCTTCTGCACTTTGGCGCGAACTTTTAATCGCAACGCATTCAAATTGATAAATCCCGTTGCATCATCCTGATTATACGCTTCAGTGGGATCGGCTTCCATTGTGGCGATGTCAGGATTGTACAAGCTCACGGGCGATTGGCGCGCGGCGGTCATTAGATTGCCTTTGTAGAGCTTCAGCTTCACCGTGCCGGAGACGTTTCGCTGGCTTTCGGTAATGAGGGCTTGCAACATCTCGCGTTCGGGGGCGTACCAAAACCCGTTGTAAACAAGCTCGCTGTATTTTGGGATAAGCGAATCCCGGATGTGCATCACCTCGCGGTCGAGTGTGATGGTCTCAATTTGGCGATGAGCGAAATGCAGAATGGCGCCGCCGGGCGTTTCATACACACCGCGGCTTTTCATTCCCACGAACCGGTTCTCCACAAGATCCACGCGGCCGATACCGTGTTTGCCGCCGACCTTGTTGAGCTTGCGCATCACACCAAGCGGTGAGAGTGCTTTGCCGTTCACGGCGATGCAGTTTCCTTGTTCGAATTCAAGCGTAACGTGCTCGGGTTTGTTCGGCGCGTCCTCGGGCGACACGGAGAGTTTGAACATTCCTTTGTTTTTCGGTGCGAAGGCGTCAAACTCAATGTCCTCCAAAATGCCCGCCTCGTACGAAATGTGCAGTAAATTGCGATCCATTGAATACGGCTTTTTCGCGCTGGCCTCGACATCGATTTTGTGTTTGCGGCAATAATCGATCATCTCCTTGCGGCCAGGAAATTCGGCGCGGAAATCGGCCATCCGCCACGGGGCGATGATGTTGAGATCGGGCGCGAGTGCAGCGGTTGTTAATTCGAAGCGAACTTGATCGTTGCCTTTGCCCGTCGCGCCGTGGGCGATGGCGTGGGCTTTTTCTTTGCGGGCAATCTCAACCATCCGTTTGGCGATGAGCGGACGCGCAATGCTGGTGCCGAGGAAATATTGATCCTCATAAATCGCCCCGGCCTGCAACATTGGGTAAATAAAATCGCGGGCAAACTCTTCCTGTAAATTGTCGATGTACATTTTCGATGCACCGGTTCGCTTGGCCTTTCGGGTGAGGCCGCGCAGTTCTTCTTCCTGGCCTACATCGGCGCAGAATGCGATGATCTCTGCGTTGTATTTTTCCTTGAGCCACGTGAGCAACACCGAGGTGTCGAGCCCTCCGGAATAAGCGAGTACAATTTTCATAGTCGTTAAATCAAAATCAGATCATGTGACAAAACAGGCCGTCACGCAACTTCGGTTCAAACCAGGTACTTTTGGGCGGCATCAAACCATCAGCATCGGCGATGGCCATTAAATCTTCAATGCTCGTCGGGAACATCGAAAACGCGCAACCCGCGCCGGCATCCACGAGCCGTTCCAATTCGGCAGTGCCGCGAATGCCGCCGATGAAATCAAGGCGATCGCTCGTGCGTTGGTCTTCAATGCCGAGCAACGGCGCAAGTACGTGATTTTGCAGCAACGCGACGTCGAGTTCGTCCATCGGCGTTTCCGCGGTGGCGTGGGTGGGCTTAAAGGTGAGCTTGCGCCATTGGCCATCAAGGTAAAGGCCGAGTTCGTTTTTGCAAGTGCACTCACCCGCACCGCCATCTTGGATGTCAAAGATGATCCCCAATGCCGCCAAAAAATCTGCTGAGGATTGACCGTTCAAATCTTTGATCACGCGATTGTAGGCCAGGATTTGCATTTGATTATGCGGGAAAACAACGGTCAAAAAACGGCCACTTTCTCCCGCGCCATTGCGGGTGGCGCACACGCGCGAGGCGGCGGCGCTGCGATGATGGCCGTCGGCGATGTACAGAAAATCAATGGCGGCAAATTGCGCTTCAATTGAGGCGATATCATCGGCGTTGTCGATTACCCACGCGGTGTGCTGCACGCCGTCATCGGCGGTGAGGTGAATGGCCGGTTCGTTGGCGGTGAGGCGTTCGGCGAGGGCATCGAGATCTGCCGTGGCACGATAGGTCAGAAAGACGGGGCCGGTTTGTGAACTGAGCGCTTCCAAATGGCGCACGCGGTCATCCTCTTTGGCGGGACGGGTGAGTTCGTGTTTTTTGATGATGCCGGCGTCATATTCAGCACAACTGGCGGCGGCGACGAGACCGGTTTGGGTGTGGCCGTCCATCACTTGGCGGTAGAGGTAAAAACATGGTTGCGCATCTTGCACGAGTGCACCTTGCCCCTGGAGGAGCCCGAAGTTTTCTGCGCCCTTGGCATAGACGGGGGGGGAATACACATTGATGTTCAATTCAAGGTCAATCTCCGGTTTGCTGACGTGCAGAAAACTGAAGGGGTTGTCCTTCGCAATGGCGCGGGCTTCGGCGCTGTTCATCACATCATAGGGCAGCTCGCAGATTTTTGCGGCTAAATCGGATTTCGGACGCAGTGCGGCAAATGGTTTTAAAGTCGCCATAAAGGGCGGGACGCTAGCGGACGGACGGCACGGACGCACGCTAAAAGCAAACTTGGGTAAAATTTTCCCTTGCCACGGGCGTCTAAATGGCTAGAAAGAAAACGCATCGGCGCATTTGACCGGCCAGTTTATATGATTAACACACAACTTCAGGAACTACTTTGAGTCGTCCGTTAAAAGGCAGAGGACGGCGCTGGGAACCCCGCACGCGGGTAAACGAACGAATACGCGTACGCGAAGTGCGTGTGGTAGGAGCCGACGGCGTACAAGTCGGCGTGCTGGAAACGCGCGAGGCCATTGCGCTGGCCAAACGGCACGGGCTGGATCTCGTGGAGGTGGCGCCCAACGCCCGCCCGCCGGTGTGCCGCGTATGTGATTTCGGCAAGTACAAGTACGAAGAATCCAAAAAGAAAAAGGAGAATAAAAAGACTGCCCAAACCAATAAGGTTAAGGAAGTCCAACTCCGTCCGCGCTGCGAAAAGCACGATTTTGATTTCAAACTCACTCGCGCCATTGATTTTTTGTGTGCGGATATGAAGGTGAAAATTTACCTGCGCTTCCGCGGCCGGGAGAATGCGCACAAAGAATTTGGCTTCGACGCCGTGAAGCGTTTTGTGAAAGAATTGCAACCTTTCGGCAAAACCGACACCGCCCCACGTTTGGTTGGGCGTGGCATCACGGTTTTAGTCAACCCGCTACCGCCCAAACAACGCGCGGAGAATCCCCACCGCAAACACGGCGAGGAAATTTCAATGGACGATGAAATCCATTACGACGACGAAGAAGATACCGGCGAAGAGGAGTCCAGCGAGCCCGCCGGCGACAATCTGAACAACGCGTTCGAAAACTTGGAAGCACCTGGCAAAAAACAGGCCGAAGCCTGATCGTCAACTGAGCATCCCGCGCTGGCGCAGCACCGTTTCCATCGCGCGATCCATCATCAAATCCGCCAGCGGCAAAGTCGCTTCATCGAGCTTTGCCACGGCGGTTTTGAGCGCAGGCAAATCGCCATCCGTTTTCAGCGCGACCTCCACTGCTTCCAATCCGGAAGCGATCGATTCGGCATTATTCAATTCACCGGCAAACTCTTCCAAACCAACGCGCGCGGCTTTCACCGCCTCGCGCGCTTTGAGCGCGGCCTCGATCCACTTGCGCGCGTCCATATCTTCAAAGGCGTGCTCCACGGATTCTTCCACCATTTTTTGAACCGCCGTATCATCCACGTCCACGGCGGATTTCATTTCAAGAACTTTTTCGTATCCCGTCGCGGTGTCGCGCGCGAGCACGTGGAGAATGCCGTCCGCATCAATTTCAAACTGCACCCCCACCCGCGCCGCGCCGCGTTTGGCTGATTCAAATTCTAAATCAAATTGCCCGAGACTCCAATTGTCCACCGCCTTTTCGCGTTCGCCTTGCAACACGTGCACCAACATTTGGCGTTGACCATCCACGGCATTGGTGAACATCTCACCCGCTTTGGTCGGCACCGTCGTATTGCGCGGGATCACAACATTCATCAAGCCGCCAAATGTTTCCAGCCCAAGCGACAGCGGCGTGACATCCAGCAAAACCATATCCGTGATGTCGCCCGACAAAATTGCCCCTTGAATCGCCGCACCCAACGCCACCGCTTCGTCGGGATTTTGCGAGGTGTTCAACGTCGGCCCATCCGCTTCGTGAAACGACTCACCCAGCCGGATGTCGCCGCGCGTTTCCGCGTAATCCGCGCACTCGAACCATTCCGACACACTACGACGCACTAACGGCATTCGCGTTTGGCCACCCACCAAAATCACTTGATTCAACTCCACCGCCTTCACGCCCGCATCGGCTAACGCTTGCCGACAATGCGCGCGCGTTTGGTCAATCACCGGCGCGGCCAACGCCTCAAGCTTTTCCCGCGTGAGCACGCATTCAAAATTGGTGTCACCGGAAACAAACGGCAATTGAATCGTCGCCTCCGTTTCCGTGGAGAGCGCCACTTTCGCAGCCTCCGCCGCCTCGCGCACGCGCGCACGCAGCGTCTCATCCGCGTCGGCATCAATGTGTTCCAGCAACCAATCGACAATGCGTTGATCAATGTCATCCCCGCCGAGCCGCGTATTGCCGTGCGTAGACAGCACTTGGAAGATGCCCTCACGCAATTCCAAAACCGAAAGATCAAATGTGCCCCCGCCTAAATCATAAACCGCCACCCGCGCTTGTTCGGGCAACTTTTCCAATCCGCACGCCAGCGCGGCCGCGGTAGGTTCGTTGAGGATGCGTTCCACTGTGAAACCCGCCGCCACGCCCGCGCGCTGGGTGGCCTGCCGTTGAGCGTCATTGAAGTACGCCGGCACGGTGATGACCGCCCGCGTGATTTCAGTTTCCAAAACCGACTCGGCACGGGTCTTCAACGATTTCAAAATCTCCGCCGACACCGTTTCGGGCGACACGCTGTCTTCACCCAACTTCACCGCGAGCGGATTTCCGGTTATCGTGTAATCAACGTGCCGTTCAGTTTCCGGCACGTCGGCGGCGCGTTGGCCGATGAAGCGTTTGATGGAATAAATCGTGCGCGCGGGATCGAGCGCACGCTGTCGTTGCGCAGGCCAACCGGCGATAGGCACGCCGTCTTTCGGATAATGTACCACCGAAGGCAATAGCCGTTGACCGTCAGCATCGGCCAATAAACCCGCCATCCCCGCTTCCACCACGGCAATGGCGGAACGCGTGGTGCCAAGGTCAATGCCCACAATCGTGCTCACGCGCGGAGAGTAACGACTGGAATGATGAAATACGATTTTAGAATTCAGATTGGACATTGCGTCTCGGGCATCAGACATTCCTCAATTCAATGCACTGTCTTGTCACCGCCGGCCCCACCGTGGAGCCCATCGATGCTGTGCGCCGGTTGACCAATCACTCAACCGGCCGCCTTGGTTGCGGCCTGGCCGATGCACTTGCGCGCGCAGGGCATCGCGTCACGCTTCTACTTTCCGAAACAGCAGTGCACGCGCCTAAATGCAAAAAGGTCCATATCGTGCGCTTCAACACCACAGCCGACCTCCGCGAACAACTCGAGGCCGCTGCGGCGTTGCGCGTGAAGAGGGTGTTTCACGTGGCCGCCGTTTCCGATTTCACCGTGAAACGCCCGCGCAAAGGCAAGATTCCCACCACCGCAACATTAATGCTCGAGCTAAAGCCAACGCCGAAGCTGATTCATTCCCTTCGCAAATGGTTTCCCGATGCGTTTCTCGTGGGCTGGAAATATGAAGTCGAAGGCGGCAAAAAATCAACCGTGACCGCCGCCCGCGCCCAAATCAAAAAATGCAACACCAACGCCTGCGTAGCCAATGGCCCGGCGTATGGCGAGGGGTTTGGGGTGGTGGCCGATGAGGTAACGCATTGTGCGGATGACGCGGAGCTGTTCCGATGGGCGGGGGGAATAACCAAGGCCCAATGACCAAACCCCCAAGGAACTCCCAATTTCCAAAACCATTGTGACTTGGGCCTTGGTCATTGGCCTTGGGAATTCTTACCTCGCCTCAACCGTGTTTACAATTTGAGTCACATGCTCGGGATCCACCAATGCATGCCCATTCATTCCACCAAACCAAAAAATTAGCAACCGTGTCTCCGGCGGCGTCATCACCCAATCCAAATGCTTGACGTGATGCTTCTTTCCGTCGGCAGCATGAATTTCGCAGGGGCTGTGGCCGCGTACGGCCCCGATGACTTCTTCGTGTGTCATTAAGAACACAGTGCCACACGCTGGCCGTTTTGCCTATTTTAGAGGCACGGATTTATTTATTTATGGAATCCGTGTCAAAACTACATTATTTCGGTGACCTCGATCCCCAGCCCATCCAATCCGGTTTTCAAAACGCGGCCGGTTAATTCGCACAAGGCGATGCGGCTTTCGCGTTCAGATTCTTCGTTGGCTTTGAGGACAGGGCACGCTTCGTAAAAGCGACTGAAATGGCCGGCGAGTTCAAAGAGGTAATTGCACAGGAAATTCGGGCGATAATCGTCGGCAACCATTTCGAGGGTTTGGCCGAAATTGATTAGATGCTTGGCGAGCGCCAATTCTTCAGGCGCTTGGGCAGCGATGGTGACGTTATTGAAATCGGGCGCATCGATTTTGCGAAAAATACTGCGCACGCGCGTGTAGGCGTATTGGAGATACGGCGCGGTGTTGCCTTGAAGGGCGAGCATTTTGTCCCAGTCAAAAATATAATCGGTTTGGCGGTTATTCGAAAGGTCGGCGTACTTCAATGCGCCGAGGCCGACTACGCGGGCGATTTCGTGCCGTTGTGTTTCATCGAGGTCGGGGTTCTTTTCGCTAACCACCGCAAAGGCGCGCTCTTGCGCTTCATCAAGCAAATCAGCAAGGCGCACCACTTCGCCGCTGCGGGTTTTGAATGGCTTGCCATCGGGGCCGAGAATGGAGCCGAACCACACATGCTCTAGGCGCGCGGTGACGTCGGGCTGCCAACGCCGGAAGATTTTAAACAGTTGTTGGAAATGCAGTTGCTGGCGGCCATCGGTAACGTACACGATTTCTTGCGGCGCCCATTCAGTGAGCCGATGCTGCAGTGTGGCGAGGTCGGTGGTGGTGTAGTTTGCGGCGCCATCGCTTTTTTGCACGATCGCCGGCTTGTCAGCGAGTTGCGCGTCATCGGGGAAAAAAACCGCCATCGCGCCTTCGCTTTCTTCGGCAATTTTTTTGGAAACCAAATCCTCCACCACACCGGCGAGTTCGGGATTGTAAAAACTTTCGCCCAGCGTTTCGTCAAATTTGATGTCGAGCCGCGAGTAGACCTGATCGAACTGGACTTGCGAGAGCTCTATCATCCGTTGCCAAATGCCAAGATTTTCCGCGTCGCCGTTTTGTAATTTCACCAATTCCGCGCGCGCATCATCGCGCAGCGACTCTTCGCTATTGATGAATTTGTAAATGCGTTCGAGTTCAGCGATGGGATCGGCTTCAAGCGCGGCTTCATCGAGTTGAGTTTTCCAACCAAGCAACAGCATTCCAAATTGTGTGCCCCAATCGCCGATGTGATTATCGGTCACTACGCGATGACCGAGAAGGCGCAACACACGGGCGAGACTGTCGCCAAGAATGGTGGAGCGAATGTGACCCACGTGCATTGGCTTCGCGACGTTGGGCGAGCTAAAGTCCACCACCACCGTGCGCGGCGTGGTGGCGGGTGCAATGAATGGCAAGTCACTGGCGAGGGCGGCTTGTAATGCGGTATTCACCGCATCAGTCCGCAAACGGAAATTCAGAAAGCCCGGCCCGGCAATTTCCACTGGCTCGCACCATTCGGCCACATCGAGCCGGGTCACCACGTCGGTGGCGAGTTGGCGTGGATTCATCTGCCGTTGCTTGGCAAGTGCCATCAAGGCATTACTTTGGAAATCACCGTGCTTGGCATCCGCGCACACACGCACGAGCACGCGACTGACGTCGGCTACGGGCAGCACAGCGGCGGCAGCGGCTTGCAGGCGGGATTCAATTTGCCGCTGAATCACTTGGTTGCCTTTATCGGGGCGCTATTGTTTCGCCGGTTGGCTGATGATTTTAACAATCGCCTCTGCATCGCCTGCTTGTTCGAGTGATTGACGGAAGTCTTTATTGTGGAGCAGCTTGGCAATATTCGCCAGTGTGTGCAGGTGCTTTTGAAACTGACCTTGCGGCACGAGAAACAGCACCACTAAATTTACCGGCTGATTATCGAGCGCCTCAAAATCAATTCCCTCGCCTGAGCGCCCCAATGCACCGACCACTTCATCAATGAGATCCGTGGAGGCGTGCGGAATGCCGATGCCGAAGCCGATGCCGGTGCTCATTGAGTTTTCGCGTTTTTTGACCGCATCGATGATGGCCTCGCGATCTTTGGCTGCGATGGCACCACTGGACACGAGTTGATCGACCAATTCATCAATTGCCTCCCAGCGATTGGTGGCCTGCAGCGATGGCACGATGTGTTCGGCTTGGACTATTTCGCTTAGCGTCATATTACGTCGCGCGCATTCGGCACCAAGCGGGCGGCTAATTCAAGGCTGAATTGCAAGCATCCCAAGCCCGGACCGCTAGCGCAGCCAATTCACGAAACGTGTCCAACGTCCCTGCACCGGCCATTTTGACCGCATCCAGCGTATCAGGTCCCTCAATCAAATGCGGCAAACCCAGCAACAGCACCAGTGCATTGCCCAAAAAAATAATGACCGCCGAGAACAAATACCCCTGAGAAGTGAGGTCCGACTGCCGGGTATGTAAAATATGCCAAGTGAGCAGCACGTGAAATGCGTACGCCAATCCCAACATCCAGTAAAACAATCCCCACGCCCATGGCCCGTTCCAACCCCAAATCGCGCGTCCGCCCACGAACACCGCCAGCACTAGCACCACATACAACGGCACAAAATACGGCGCGAGGCTGACAAAAAAATTATCTTTTGTGACCAACACGTGGCCGCCATCGCTGGTGACTTTCATTCCTTTCACACGCCCGCCGCAAGCCATCGTGGCGGCGGCATGGGTGAATTCGTGGCCGAACACATAAATCCACATCGGCTTCGGCGCGTAATGATATAAGAGAAACATGCACCCCACCCCCGCCGTAAGCGGCGCCACCGTGGTGTCGAGCATTCCCGATTGGGAGATGAGTTGGCCCAAGGCACGCCCCACGCCCACGCACAATGGCAGCAGCAAAATCGCTGCGAATAATTTACGCCTCCTCGGCACGGAAAAACTACACCACAAAACGCCGCTTCAATCGAGACGAAAACATTGGATTGCCTCCGCCGGCTTCGCGCCGTTACCTTCCGCGGATGACACAGGAGGAAGCACTACAAATTTTCCGTGATACTGGCGCACTACTCGACGGCCATTTTATACTACGCAGCGGACTCCACAGCCGGCAGTTTTTTCAATGCGCCCAGGCGCTGCAACAAATGCCGGTGGTGGAAAAACTTGGCGCGGCCTTGGCCGATCGCGTGCGGGATGAAGCCATCGAAACCGTCGTGGCCCCCGCGATGGGGGGGTTGGTGATTGGCCAGGAAGTGGCGCGGCAACTCGGCGTGCGGTTTGTTTTTGTGGAAAAAGATGATAACGGCTCACTCGTGATGCGCCGCGGTTTCTCTTTGGCCCCCGATGAAAAAGTGCTCATTGTCGAAGATGTCATCACCCGTGGCGGACGGCTGCAGGAAACCATCGACATCGTCCGCGCCCAATCCGCCGACCTCCGCGCTGTCACCATCGTGGTCGATCGCAGCAACGGCAATTATAAATCCGATGTACCGCTGCACAGTTTGCTGGCGATGGAAGTGGAAACATTTGAGCCGGATCATTTACCGGAAGATTTGCAAGCGACCCGAGCGGTGAAGCCCGGGAGTAAATAGAGATTGCCAAAGAGCCTCCCGCATCGGAGAATTTTTGCATGAGAGCGGCGGCATTCATCACATTTTTGTTTTGCACGGGAATTTCAATGAGCGCGGATAAAGCAACGAAGCCAACCAAAACGGAAGTGGCTACATTGGGGGGCGGATGTTTCTGGTGTTTGGAGGCGGTGTTCGAGCGGTTGCCGGGGGTGAGCAAGGTGGAGAGTGGGTATGCGGGCGGAAAGACGCTGAACCCCACGTACCGGGAAGTCTGCAATGGCACTACGGGTCATGCCGAGGTGGTGCAAATTTATTTCGACCCTAAAAAGATTGGATACGACCAAATCCTCTCCGTGTTTTGGCAGTGCCATGACCCGACCACGCTAAACCGACAAGGCAATGATCTTGGCACACAATATCGCTCCACCATTATGCCGCACAATAAACAACAAACGATTATTGCGGAACAAAGCCGCAAGGAGTGGGCCAAGGAATTCAAGGAGCCGATTGTCACCACGCTAGAGCCGCTTGAGAAATTTTATACCGCGGAGGTGAATCATCAGGATTATTTCCGGCTTAATCCTGGGAATCCATATTGCGCGTTCCTGATCGAGCCTAAACTTAAGGCGCTCGAAAGCAAAAAAATCATTCCGGGGCGCCCAAATAAATAACCAAAAAACACGTTGTTTACTTGGCAAACACCGTCTAATCGGGTTGTATGAGGCCTATGAAACGCGTGATTCCGGTTTTTGCTCTGGTTCTTTCAATCTGGTTGGTCGAAGCCGTTCCGCCACCACGCCTGATTAAGGGCCCCGTGCCGCTGCCGGTGCCCCAGATTGCTATCGCCAGACAACAAATTAAACTCGGCTTCATCAACCCGGCCCAAGGAATTCCTGGCACGGTGAAAATCCCCTCCAATAATCCCCGCCGAGCGATCCCGGAGGAGCACCTGTTGACACACAATGGCGAAACATTTCGAGGAACTTTCCTTGGGTTTGATCCCGCCGAAGGGCTCAAATGGTCACACCCGGATTTCCAGCCAAGCGTGATTCATTTCCTGCCCGATCGAGTGAGTCGCCTTAATTTGAAAGTGGCCCCCTTGCCTGTACACGCAAAACACCATTCCTGCCGAGTTGAATTGTCCAACGGCGACACCGTCGCAGGTGATTTGGTAAGTATGAACAACGGGAAACTTACATTGGATACATGGTACGCCGGCAAACTTGCTATCAACACCGCGCACATCAAATCGATCAAACCCGGCGCCTCCATCTCAAAAGTTTTTTTCGAAGGACCAAAAGACAATCAAAACTGGTCTTTTAATAATCAACAAAACGGTGCGTTACCACAACAAATACTGCCCCAATTACCGATTGAGCAGCAGAAACTAATTAAAGAACGCGCTGCACAAGCGGCCAATGGGCCAACTTGGAAATTTGCCAACGGCACGTTTGAATCCACCACCAGCAATTCCATGGTGGGGCGTAAGATGAAAGAAATGCCCAAGCGCTCCAGCATTGAATTTAATGTCGACTGGACCAGCAGCCTAAGTTTGTACATCAATTTTCTCACCGACTCGCTGGCCAGCTACAGCCAGTGTAATGGATATTGTCTGCGGCTCACTCAAAGTTATATTTACCTGTACCGATACAACTTTAATAACGGCGCCGGTCGAGGCGGACGCCTAGGCAATAATGTGCGAGTAAGCCTCGCCAATTTGAAGGGCAATGCACATGTGGCACTCAAGACCGACGAAACGAAAAACACCATTGCGCTCTTCATCAATGGCACTTTGATTCAAAAGTGGGAAAACGTCGGCGAATTCCCCGAAGGCGCCAAAGGGTTGCTCTTCACTTCGCGCACCACCAACCGCATGAAGCTCAGTCGCATCCGTGTAACCGATTGGAACGGAAGCCTTCCCGACCCCAATGCCAGCCCAAAATCGATGCCGGAAGAAGATTACGTGCTATTAAAAAATGCCGACCAAATCACCGGGGATGTGCTCGGCATTGCCGCCGGCAAACTTCAATTTAAATCTGATTTTGGTGAAATGGCGATTGCGCTTGATAAAGTGGGGATCATCCATCGCGCCACAGAACGGGTAAAACCACTGCCCATAGCACCCGGAATGGAGCGGGCCATCTTCAAAGACGGAGGCAGCATGACCATGAAAATTACCGGCTGGAAGGACGGCAAAGTTACCACCACCAGCCCGATCTTCAGCGAAGCGGAGTTCGATGCCGCAGTATTTCAATCCATCGATTTCAACGATTTAACGACTAAACCGACAACCGCTGTTTCACCCCAACTTAATCCCTCACCGATGGTACCGCCAAACATTCTGGTCCCCCGCCAATTACAACAACGAGTTTTGCCTGCGCCCCGGGCCAACCCCTAAATAACTATAATACAAATTCAACTTTCACCATGAAACGAATTATATTTTTACCGGTCATCTCACTTTGCGTTGGCACCCTATTTAGCCAACCCCTGCTCAATCGGCCGCCATCGCTCCCCCCCGCACCTGCTCAACCCACCAGCACCTTCGTTGCCAGCAGCCAGACAGACCAACTGCAACTGATTCGTGGCAACGCGATGCTCGGCAAATTTCTTGGCTTTGACCCTGAAAAAGGACTCCAGTGGAATCATCCGGATATTAAACCCGATTTACTCACCATTCCCACAGACCGAATCAGTCGTATTGATTTTGCCACCAAACCGGTCCCAGCCAACTCCAAATCCCATGATGGAATCATCGAGTTTGCAAATGGAGACCGGCTCATCGGTGATGTTCTGGGAATGGAAGGCACCAAACTCCGCATCAACACTTGGTACGCGGGCGAGCTGGCGGTGGACCGCAGCGCTATCAGAACCCTTTCGCCAGGCATCATCGCTGGGTCCTCATTGTATTCGGTGCCTGTCTCGGTCAAGGATTGGAAGGAAACGCGCACCGGTTCATTAGGGTGGAAATTCGCCAATGGCGGCTTTGATTCCACGGCGAGCGGCCCGGTGATCGGCCGCAGCTTCCCCAAAATGCCCGCCAAGGCACGGGTAGAATTCGATCTTGAGTGGAAACGCGGTAGCCCGAGCGTTTACATCGGTTTCATGACCGACACCCTCACTTCGTACAGCGGGGGCAATTGCTACAGCATCCGCCTTACCGGCAGTTCAGTTTATATTTATCGGTACGCAAAGGTGAACGGCGGAACCCGAAGCCAACGCCTGCAACCCTCCAGCCGAAGTTACAGCTTCGGCAGCGGCCCCAAGAAAGTACGCATAGGCCTTTGCCACGATGCTTCGAAACGGACAGTCGCCGTAATCGTCAACGGAAAACTTGTGGGTGAATGGAGAGACACGCTGGCCGGTGCGCCACCCTTAAGTAACGGCCTGAACTTTTCCTCGCGGACCAGCAACCCGATGCGGATCAGCCGCCTCACCATCAGCCCATGGAGCGGCAACCTACCGGGAACCGGCAACGTCGCCGCCGCGGCCGGCGCAAAAGAAGATTTTGTCATGTTCGCTAACGACGACAGCATCACCGGGAAACTACAATCCATTGACAAAGAAATAATGAAATTTAAGTCCACCGCCTTTGGCGATGTAAATATCCCGCTAACAAAAGTGGGGTCGATCTATTTCGCACGCGATACGATTGTTACTCCTCCAGTCCCTGTGGATTCGGTGCGCGCCACGCTAATGGGCAGTAGCCGCATCACTGGCATCATCAAGGCGTGGAAAGGCAAACAAGTTACTCTGACTAGTCCCATCTTTGGCGAAGCCACGTTTGATGCGAGCATTTTCCGGCAGGTGCAATTCAATCTCGGTAAACCTCGAAGCGCATCCACAAACCCAAGCAAACCCAGCATCAGTTTCAACCAGATTCCAGAGGGCGATGTAGATCCGATTGGAATCGACGCCATCCAACTCAACCGCCGTGAAGTGCCGCCGGATGTCATCAGACGCCTGAAGGAAGTGCAAGGCCTCCAACGCGCCTTTCCGCGCAGGCGATAATTCCATTGATGGGTCTCCACCCCTGCCCGAATTAATCCCTGACGTCGATCGCTTCCCTCTCCCGCTTCTATTTGCTAGACTGTCTTCAGCATGGCATTTGATTCGTTTCGTGATTTTGTAAATCGGTTGGAAGCTGAAGGGGAGTTGCGGCGCATTTCCGCGCCCGTGGCCACGGAATTAGAAATCACCGAGGTGGCCGATCGCGAGATGAAAAGGCCCGGCGGCGGTCAGGCGCTCCTCTTTGAACACCCCACCGTCAATGGCAAGCCAAGCCCCATCCCGCTGGCCATCAATACGTACGGCAGCGAAAAACGTATGGCGATGGTGCTCGGTCGCGATAGCGTTGAAGATGCCGCCGCCGAACTCAACAAGCTGGTCAAAGCCAAGCCCCCCACCTCTTTCGGCGAAACATTCAACCTCCTCGGCACCGCCCTGGATCTCCGCCACGCTAAACCAACGAATGTAAAAAGTGGCCCGTGCAAAGAGGTCATTCATAAATTTGAGGACTCAGAAGACAGGAGGCAAAATCCCTCAACTCTCAACGCTCAACTTTCAACTCTCCTAAATTTCCCAATTCAACAATGCTGGCCCAAAGACGCCGGACGCTTCCTCACCCTTCCCTGCGTTGTCACCCACGACCCTGATACCGGCGATCGCAATCTCGGGATGTATCGCATGCAGGTTTTTGACGACCAAACCACTGCCCTCCATTGGCAGTTGCAAAAAGTCGCCGCCCGCCACGGTCGCCGCTATTATGAAAAAGGCGAACGCATGCCCGTCAGTGTTTTCCTTGGCGGCGATCCCGTTTACGCCTTCTGCGCCAGTGCGCCGTTGCCCGATGGGCTGGATGAATTGCTGCTCGCTGGTTGGCTGCGCAAGAAATCCGTGCCATTGATCAAATGCGAAACCAACGACCTCAAGGTGCCCGCCGATGCGGATATCGTCCTCGAAGGCTACGTGGACCCCACCGAACCTCTTCGCGACGAAGGCCCCTTTGGCGATCACACCGGCTACTACACCTTGCCCGAGCCTTACCCCGCCTTTCACCTCACCGCCATCACCCATCGCAAGGATGCCATTTATCCGAGCACCATCGTTGGCCAACCGCCGATGGAGGATTTCCATCTCGGCGGTGCCAGCGTCCGGCTATTCCTGCCGATTCTAAAAATGAATTTCCCGGAGTTGGTCGACCTTGCCCTCCCCGCCGAAGGCGTCTTTCACAACCTCGTTTTCGTCAGCATCAAAAAAACCTATCCGATGCAGGCCTATAAAATCATGCACGGCCTTTGGGGCGCGGGCCAAATGATGTTTGCCAAATACATTATCGTAGTTGATGAAGACGTGAACGTGCACGACACCAGCGAAGTCCTCTTCCGCCTCGGCGCCTGCACCGACCCCCAACGTGACGCTCTCTTTTCCCGCGGGCCCGCTGACGTCCTTGACCATGCGACTACTGAAATGGCCATCGGCAGCAAATTGGGCCTCGACGCCACGCATAAACTTCCCGGCGAATCCGGTTTCCACCGCGAATGGCCACCAATTATCACGATGGACGAGGCCGTGAAGAAAAACGTCGATTCCATTTTGAACAACCAACAAAACAAATAAATCCATCCGTATGCGAAAACTACTCATCACCACCCTGTTGTTGTTCACCGCATGGAATTCGCATGCCGCAAAACCCAACATTCTCATTATCCTTGTTGACGATCTCGGCTACGGCGACCTCTCCAGCTACGGCGCGACCGACCTCAAATCGCCCGCAATTGATTCGCTGATGGCCGCCGGGATGCGCTTCGATTCCTTTTACGCAAACTGCCCCGTGTGCAGCCCCACGCGCGCGGCATTGCTCAGTGGCACGTACCCGGATCTTGTTGGCGTGCCGGGCGTCATTCGCACGCACCCGGTAAACAACTGGGGTTGGCTCTCACCCAAAGCCGTGTTGCTCCCCAAGCCGCTCAAAACTGCCGGCTATCACACCGCCATCGTCGGCAAATGGCATCTTGGCCTTGAATCGCCTAATCGCCCCAATGAACGCGGTTTCGATTATTTCAAGGGGTTCCTCTGTGACATGATTGATGACTATTACAAACACCGCCGCCACGGCATAAATTATTTCCGCGAAAACGAAAAGGAAATCGACCCGCCCGGTCACGCCACCGATCTCTTCACCGAATGGGCCATTGATTATCTCAACCATCAAAAAGGAGGGAAGAAACCCTTCTTCCTCTACCTCGCTTATAACGCACCGCACACGCCCATCCAGCCTCCAGCTGATTGGTTGGCCAAAGTTAAGGCACGCGAAAAAAACATCACCGACCCACGCGCCAAACTCGTGGCACTCATTGAACACATGGATGATGGCATCGGCAAAGTGGTGGCCGCACTCAAAGCAAACGGCCAATACGAAAACACGCTCATCATGTTCAGCAGTGACAACGGCGGCCAGCTCAACGTCGGTGCCCAATGCGGCAACCATCGTGGCGGCAAACAGGACATGTACGAAGGCGGCCTCAAAGTCCCCGCCTGTGCCGTCTGGCCGGGGCGCATCCAACCCGGCTCGCGCAGTCAATTGCCCGCGCTTTCGATGGATCTTTATCCCACTGCCTGTGTGGTAGCCGGAGCGAAAGTGCCCGACTATGTTGAAGGCGTAAGCATCCTCCCGACATTCCTTGGCAAACCCCAAACATTGAAACGTGATATGATTTTTGTACGGCGCGAGGGTGGGCGTTTATATAACGGTCAGGATTATCATGCCTTGCGAAGAGGAGATTGGAAACTGGTCCACAACCGACCCGACGAACCCCTTCAGCTCTACAATCTTGCCACCGATCCGCTGGAGAAAAATAATTTGGCCGCCACCGAGCCTCAAAAATACAACGAACTTAAAAACACGCTCCGGGAACATTTTCAGCGTGCCGGTCAAGTGCCTTGGCAAAGGCCGTCCAAGTAAGGTAAACTCCCTGTCCGGCTGTTGCGGAAAACCAGCCGACTACGGGGTGAACGGGCAAAGCAAAACCGCAATGAAATTTTCAACATTTAACGACGCCACCGATGCGGTGAGGCAAATGATTCGCAGTGGCGAAGGCGATTTCAATCAATTGGCACTGGCGCTATTTGCACTCCAAAAAGAACACGTACCGGCCTATCGCGACCTCTGCCAAACAAAGCCAGTTACCGCAACCCATTGGAGAGAGATCCCGACCGTGCCGACCACCGCGTTTCGGGACTTAGAAATCACCAGCCTTTCTCCCGAAACACGCACAACGGTGTTTCATTCAAGCGGCACCACCGGCGCAGCCCATAGCCGTCACTGGCACAACGCATTATCGTTGGCCGTTTATGAAACATCATTGCGGATTGGGATTGAAAAATATTTAAGGCCAAAAGATTGCCAAATCCTGACGCTCACCCCTCCGCCCAATGAGGCGCCGCATTCATCGCTTTCACACATGGCTGCCACGGTGCACCCAAGCGTGATCTTCGGCGGATGCATCACGGACACCGGATGGTCCATCAATCACGAGAACACCCAACGCACTTGCAAAAAAGCAATCCAAACCCAAACCCCACTACTGATCATAGGCCCGGCATTTTCATTTGTGCATTGGCTGGATCAATTGGATTCGCCCATTGCATTGCCCACAGGCTCGCGCGTGATGGAAACAGGCGGATACAAAGGCCGCTCACGGGAACTATCAAAAACTGAATTACATGAATTGATTTCCAATAACCTCGGCGTAACCCACAATCACATCGTTTGTGAATACGGAATGTGCGAATTGAGCTCCCAAGCTTATGATCGAATTGTGGGGGAGCAAACCGCCCGCACCTTCACCTTCCCCGCCTGGGCTCGCTCTCGCGTAATTTCCAGTGAAACAGGATCCGAGGTGGATGACGGCAACACCGGATTGCTGCAAGTTTTTGACCTAGCCAACATCCGCTCCGTGCTAGCCATCCAAACCGGTGACATAGCAGTACGTCGCGGCGAAGGATTTGAACTTATTGGGCGTGCAACTCAATCCGATCCGCGCGGCTGTTCGCTGGCGTTGGCAGAAAGCTAACCTGATGGATCTGCCAAACTATTTCATCATCGACACCCAACCGGAGGCGCCTCTTTCACCGCAGTTGATCACCGAAGCGTGCCGCCAACTCAAACGCAACCGAATTCAATATTTGCGAGACTTCCCAACCGCGCACACCATTACATTGCTTGCTCAACTAGCAGAAAACTGGCAGGACGCGCTTTACCCATTCCGTATAAAGGCACTAAAAGCCGGGCAACAATCCACCGGTTTTTCTCCCGAGAGTTTAGCCCGCGGATTGGATGAATTTTTTGCGCGCATTACCGAAGACAGTTTACACAATCTTGTTACACAGGAACTCGGCGACCCGCGGCGGCTCGATGCTCCCCTGAGCACCTCCGAAGAACGCTCTGAAAATCGATCCGCCTTTGCCCGCGGTCCGGAGCTGATCGGCCACATCACCGCCGGCAATCTCCCCTGCCCTACTTTAATGAGCCTGATCCACGGACTACTGGTTGGCTCGGCACAGTTCGTAAAATGTGCAGAAAACGCGGGCTTTATCCCGCGCCTTTTTGCTCATTCAATTTACCACACTCACGCCAAGCTCGGCTCATGCATTGAGCTCGCACGTTGGTCAGGCGGGGATGATCCATTAGAAAAAGCGCTCTTCGATGAGGCCGATTGCGTGATGGCCGTGGGCCGCGATGAGACACTTGAGGCCATCCGCACGCGCCTCCCCAATGGAAAACAATTTCTCAGCCACGGCCACCGTGTCAGCTTCGGATACATCCACAAACATTGCCTTTCGCGCGCGATGGCCCGCGAGCTGGCAGCCAATGCGGCGCGCGACGTGGCGGCGTGGAACCAGCTCGGCTGCCTGTCGCCTCATGTATTTTATGTGGAATGCGATGGAGCGGTTCGGCCGGAACAGTTCGCCGAAATGTTGTCCGAGGCAATTTGCCAACTGGAGCAAACCGAACCGCGCGGTGCAATCAGCGAAGCCGAAGCAGGTGACATTGCCCATCGACGCTCCTGTTATGAAATCCGTGAAGCCCACACCGGCGATGTGCGCCAATGGAAAAGTGAAGACACCACGGCATGGACGGTGGTCTTTGAAGAGGAACCTCAATTCTCAGCATCCTGTATGAACCGTTTCGTTCACGTGAAAAGCACCTCTGATATTGATGCAACCCTCCGCGCGGCCGAGATGGTTCGCGGACAGGCTTCCACCGTCGGCCTCGCCGCACCCAAAAACGAAGCGGAAGAAATCGTGATCAAACTCGCTCACTGGGGCGTGACCCGCGTGTGCCCGATCGGCCAAATGCAAAACCCACCCGTTGGCTGGCGTCACGATGGTCGGCCGACATTGGGCGATTTGGTCACGTGGACTGATTGGGAAATGTAAATTTATGATTATGGAATTACGAAAAACATTTCAGTTCGAAGCAGCCCACTCGCTGCCCAATCTCCCGCCAGAACACAAATGCGCCCGGCTGCACGGGCACAGTTTTAAGGTGGAAATCATTGTCACCGGCGAATGCGACCCCAAATTCGGATGGGTAATGGACTACGCTGACATCAGCGGCGCATTCGATCCAATCTGGAAGCAACTCGACCACTTTCATCTCAATGAAATCAATGGCCTTGAAAACCCAACCAGTGAAAACATCGCGATATGGATCTGGGACCACCTCAAACCTCGATTGCCGTTACTCACCGGCATCGAAGTAGCAGAAACCTGCAATGCGCGTTGTGTTTATCGTGGCAAATAATTAAACTCCGTCATGGCCACGCGGTATGCTCACGTAAACATCATCGCCAATGACTGGCGCATGCTAAGTCATTTTTACGAAACGGTGTTCGACTGTGAGCCGTGGAGCAGCGAACGCGATCATCACGGGCCACATATTGATGCACTCACCGGTATGCCGGGAGCCCGGGTTCAGGGGCGGCATTTGCGTGTGCCCGGGCATGGCGAAAATGGCCCCACGATTGAAATTTTTACCTTCGCCGACAATGGCGAAAATTATCCGAAACCCCTCAACCGCCCCGGGTTGGCACACCTCGCTTTTGAAGTGGATGATGTGGAGGCCACGCGCGCACAAATCAAATCATTGGGAGGAAGGGATTACGGCGAACTCGTCACCATTGACATTCCTGGTGCCGGCCGCCTCACGTTGCTTTACATGACCGATCCGGAAGGCAACATCGTTGAATTGCAAAAATGGCATCACGACCCAGACTCCGCCTAATCCGCATTGCCCCACTGCTGGTTTTACTGTAAAACCTCCCGACCGAATGAAGACTCCCTTTTTCCTTTTGGCCATGGTGCTGATCACCACCACCGTTACGTCCAGCGCGCAATTGCCGCCACCCAATCCAAAACCCATTTCCGGCGCACGACATCCGGCCCTGAGCCCGGATGGCAAGCGGTTAGCTTTTGTCTATCGCGGCGATATTTGGATTTCAAACTCCACCGGCGGAAGAGCGATCCCGGTCACCTCCCATCTCGCCCTCGACGCCTATCCCGTGTTCTCCCCCGATGGAAACTGGATTGCATTCGGCAGCCGTCGTCACGGGCAATGGGACGTCTTTGTAATTCCCTCGCTCGGCGGCACCGCACGGCAATTGACGTGGCACAGCGGAAACGAGCTTCCCTTCGGTTGGAACAGCGACAGCAGTCGCATTTGCTTCACCGCCCGACGTGATGACATGAGATACGGAATCTACACTGTGGACGTCTCCACTTTTCGTTCTGAATTGCTCTGCGAAGATTACGCCCCGATGCAATACCCGCGGTGGTCGCCCAACGGCAAAACGATGGTCTACGGCCGCTACGGCATGCCCTGGTATCGCGCACGCTATACGGGTTCCGCCGCAGCAGAAATTTGGGTGTTGAATCTTGCAACCCAAGAGCGCAAAAAAATTCGCGGGAACGGGCATCAACATTTATATACACAATTCCTCCCGGATGGCCGACTGCTCACGGTGACCACCGGCGAAGCCACCCCTTCCGCGCCCAAGCTCAATGAACAACTTGGCAAATTTACGGACAATGATAAACGCACCCCTAATCTTTGGACGGTCGATGCAAATGGAAAAGCAACACAACTCACTCACTTCATCGGCGATGGCGTCCGTTACCCATCGGTGTCCATGAATACGGGAGATGTTGCATTCGAATACGGTCACCAAATTTGGCTGCTCAAAAAAGGCCAGGCAAACGCCAAACCAATTTCAATAATCGCCCTCACTGATCACAAGCAAAGCCCGCGGCGGCGCGAAACCCTTAAAGACGGCGTCACAGAAGCCGAACCGGCACCCGATGGCAAGAGCATGATTTTCGGCCTCAAAGGTGACATTTGGCAAATCCCCATCGCCAAGCCCACCGGGGTCGCTCGCGGTACTGCAGAGCAAGCCCGACGACTCACGCGCTGGCCGGGTGATGACTCCGATTTTTCGTGGGGTAAAGACAGTAAAAAAATCTACTTCACCTCCGACCGCGAAAACAACACACGCATTTATGAACTCAATTTAGAAACCCAAAAACTGCGACCCTTATGGAACCGCAAGGAGGACGTGGTTCGCTTACGAGTTGCCCCCGACGGCAAGCATCTTTTCTTTTGGATGGCCGGCCCCGAAGGCGGGCTGCAGCGCCTAACGCTCGCCGATGAAAAACTCAAAACCATCGTCAAACTCCCCGGCACTCACGTCCGCGGTCGCGGCGGGATTGAATATGAATGGTCACCGGACAACCAGTGGATTGCGTACACCACCCGCACCGGCGACAGCTCATACAACATTTGGATCGTGCCCGCCGATGGCGGCGAAGCGGTTAATGTTACCCGCCTTAATGCGTTCCACAGCGACCCGACCTGGTCGAAAGACGGAAAATATTTGTACTTTCAAAGCGATCGTGATGGGGAAGGACTCTACCGGCTCGCGTTGAAACCGGATGCTTTTCGAATTTCAGATGTCGACATGAAATTCCAAAAACCATCCAAACCTGTAAACGTTGATATCGATTTCGATGGCATCCACCGGCGCATCATCAAGATGTCCTCTCAGAACCCGAGCTCCGATCTCATCGCCGCCAATGACGGGAAAATATATTTTTTGGCACGAGGTGACATTTACAGCGTGTCATATGATGGCCGTGAAACCAAGAAAATCACCACCGGCGGACAACGCGTTGCCTTTCGTGTTATGAAGGATGGCCGCAAGACCACCTTTATGAAGAGCGGTGAAATGTTTATCGGAAGAATTGATGGCGGGCCAGAATCCAAAATCACCTTCAAGGCCGACTGGGTGAACGATATTAATGCCGAACGCATGGCGGCATTCAATGCGTTTTGGAAAACATTTCACCATCGGTTTTACGATGCTAACTTTCACGGTCGTGACTGGGATGCGCTACGCATTAAATATCTCAAACGCATGGGAAGCGTGGATACTCCGATGGAGTTTTCCACCCTATTGCAAATGATGGTCGGCGAATTGGAGGCATCCCACACAGAAGTCAGTGCGCCCCCGGAATCCGCTAAGCCCAGCACGCCCCATCTCGGATTCACCATTGATCACACCCACCGCGGTTTGGGGTTAAAAATAAAAACAGTTCCGAAGGGCGCACCGGGTTCGTTTGAAAAAACCAGGATCAAACCTGATGAATATGTCATTTCAATTGACGGCTCCATGGTGGACGCCAATGAACGCTTGTACAGCCTTCTTAACGCACGGGGGAATCGTATCGTCGAGTTTTTAGTAAACGACAAGCCACACAAAAGCGGCGCGCGCAAAGTACGCTACCAACTAATGTCGCAAACGGAATGGACTGATTTAAATTATAAAAACCGTGTATCCGCTACCCGCCGCAAAGTGGAAACCGCCAGCAAGGGCAAGATTGGGTATCTACATATCGCCGCGATGAGCTCCACAGATAAAACCCGGTTTGAGCGTGAAGCCTACGAATACATCCTTGGCAAGGACGCAATGATTTTGGATGTGCGCAACAATCGCGGCGGCAACATTTCCGACACCCTGATTGACTGGCTCGAACGCAAGCCGCATGGCATTTATCAATCACGCGATCTATCTCCCGAAGTAGCACCCTACCGTGTCTGGAATAAACGCGTCATCGTTCTGATGAACGAGCACAGCTATTCAAACGGTGAAATGTTCCCGTACGCCATGCGCCAACGCGGCCTTACTGAAAAGATAGTAGGCATCGCCACCCCGGGCTATGTGATTTGGACTTCAGGATTCTCATTGCCCGGCGGTTTCAAAGCCCGCATCCCGGGCAAAGCCGTTTATCGTATGGATGGCTCCAATATGGAAAATAACGGCGAGAAACCGGACGTGCGCGTGTGGATCACACCCGACGAATGGGCTGCCGGAAAAGACCCTCAACTGGTAAAAGCGCTGGAATTGCTTGAACCCAAGCCCGCCACAATAAAACCGTGAACCAGCCAACGGACACGGAACTCATCCGGCTATGGCGCGATGAGCCCGCGCCGTTGCTGCCTTTGCTGCACGCATTTCAGAATCGTGATGGATGGCTGAGCGAGAATTCATTGCGCAGTATTTCCGAGGGCCTGAAAATTCCACTAGCGGAGTTGTTCGGTACCGTCACGTTTTATCATCACTTTTCCCGGAAAGAAAACGGGCAAAACAAACCGCGCGTGTGCGATGGGCCGGTATGCCGTTTTCGAGGGACGCAAAATATACTGGAATCATTAGACGCCAAACCCATGCCCTGCGCTGGTCGGTGCGATGGGCCGATCCCTGTTCTCAAAGGAAATCAAGTGCTTATCGGTTGCGAAGCGAATGACTTGAACCTGTTACCCTCGCCTTTACCGCCGCCCAATCCCAGCGGGATTGAGGAATGCGTATTCGCGCACATTCGCGAGGAGGGCCGCGCCACGATTGAGGGCTATCAAAAAACCGGCGGATACGAAGCACTCGAAAAAACATTGACCGATTCGCCTGAATCTTTAGTGGCACTCATCACTGAAAGCAAACTCGCCGGCCGTGGCGGCGCGGGATTTCCTACGGGTAAAAAATGGGAAATGGTCGCTCAAGCGGAAGGCCATCCAAAGACCATCGTTTGTAACGCGGATGAAGGTGAGCCAGGCTGCTTTAAAGATCGCGCGTTGCTGGACTACGACCCGCACGCCACCTTGGAAGGAATGATTCTCGCCGCGTACGCCACCGGCGCAACGCGCGGTTTCATTTACTTGCGCTACGAATATCCCGACACGATGGGCACCCTCGAGCGCGCCATCGCGGAAGCAAAAACCGCTGGATTGCTCGGCCAAAACATCGCCGGCAAAGAGGGATTTGATTTTGAAATTCATATTCGACGCGGGGCGGGTGCTTATATTTGCGGCGAGGAAGGTTCGCTGCTCAACAGCCTCGAAGGCAAACATCCCTTCCCGCGCAATCGCCCGCCCTTCCCCGTCACACACGGCTTTGAAAATTTACCCACGGCGGTTAACAACGTGGAAACTTTTTCCGCCGTGCCACCCATCGTAAACCACGGCGCGAATTGGTATCAATCGCTCGGCCTCGGCGGGCACGCCGGCACCAAAGCCATCAGCCTTTCCGGTGACATTCAACGTCCCGGCAATTACGAAATACCCTTTGGTCTACCTCTCAAAACACTCCTGTACGATTGGGCTGGCGGACCGCTCGCGAGGCAATCCATCCAAGCCGTGAGTATGGCCGGATTGTCCGGCGGATTTCTCGGCGGCAGCGATCTCGACGAAGTCACGCTCGACGAACCCTCCATCCGCTCCAAAGGCGCATTTCTTGGCGCAGCGGGCATAATGGTTTTTGATGACCGCCGCAACATGGTCGATGTCGCCCACAATGCAATGGCCTTTTTTGCGGAAGAATCCTGCGGCAAATGTTTTCCCTGCCGCATCGGCACCCAACGCCTCACCGAACGCCTCAATGGTTCCGCCAGTGCTGCCACGGAGATCGAATGGCACAGCGAGGTTGATGACATCGGCGACACAATGATGGCCACCAGCGCGTGTGGCCTCGGGATGGCTGCGCCCAACATTACGCGCAGTTTGCAAAAATATTTTCCCGATCAAGTCTCCACACACTTGCAATCAGTTTCCCAATAACGACAATCCGCAAAATGAACGCAACGGCTGAAATCAAAACACAAACGCTGACACTCGATGGAGACGAAGTGCCATTTCGTGAAGGCGAAACGATTTACGAAGTCGCCCAACGCGCCGGACGCGAAGTCCCGACTTTGTGTTATGATGCACGCCTCGAAGCTTTCGGAGCGTGCCGATTATGCGTCGTACAATTAGAAGGCGCGCGCAACCCCGTCGCCTCCTGCACCACACCCGCCGAGGCCGGAATGGTGGTGCACACTTCCACCGAGGCGATAGAGAAACACCGACGCACGCTTCTGGAATTGGTCGCCTCAGAAAACCCTGATTCCACCATCGACCCACTGCGCGGATTTGCTTCACAGGAATTGAACGTGTTGCTCGATCGACACGAAGTACAGCCCGGTCGTTTTACGGGGGAGCATTCAGGCACAACCAGTGGCGACGACAATCCGTTTATCCTGCGCGATTATGATCATTGCATTTCCTGCTACCGTTGCGTGCGCGTGTGCGCAGAGCAGGAGGGCGACCACGCGATCACGATGATGAATCGTGGATTTGATAAACAAATCACCGCCGAGTTCAACAACCGCCTCAAGGAAAGCGCCTGCACCTTCTGCGGCCAATGCGTGCAAACCTGCCCCACCGGCGCGCTGGGCGACCGCAAAGCAATGCGCGCGGAATCCCTGCCAGGTAAGCTGGAAAAGACGCGCAGCGTGTGCCCGTACTGCGGGGTTGGATGCCAAGTGGATTTGCTTTCTAAAGAAGACAAATTGGTTGGGATTCAACCCGCGATGGATGGCCCCGCCAACGAAGGCGCGCTCTGCATCAAAGGCCAATTCGCATTCGATTTCGTGCAGCACGACGATCGCCTCACGAAACCACTCGTGCGCGGCGACGATGGCGAACTTCACGAAGTGGATTGGAACACCGCACTGGATCGCGCCGCCGAGGGCTTCCGCAAAGCGCTCGAGGAACACGGCCGCCACGCGATTTACGGTGTGGCTTCTGGCCGCGCACCCAGTGAGGCCGCGTATACGATGCAGAAATTTATCCGCGCTGGGTTTGGTACGAATCAGATTGATAATTGTAGTCGTGCTTGACACGCCCCCACGGTCGCCGGTCTGGCGGCCACCATCGGGCGCGGAGCTATGTCCAACCCCCTCGCGGACATGGACAAACCGGACGTAATTTTCTGCATCGGCACCAATATGACCGAGTGCCATCCGGTCGCTGCCACGCGCATTAAAAAAGCCCTCAAGCGCGGCGCAAAAATGATCGTCGCCGATCCCCGCAAAATCCCGCTCGCGGGAATGGCGCACCTGTATTTGCCTTTACGTGTGGGCTCGGATGTCGCGTTGCTGCTCGGCATGGCGCACGTAATTTCCCGAGAAAATTTGACGGATAAAACGTTCATCGCCGAACGCACAAAAGGCGCCAATGAATTTCTTGAGCACCTGAAAAACTTTACTCCCGAATGGGCCGCCGAAATCACCGGGCTCAACCCCACTGACATCGAGGAAGCCGCACGGTTGTACGGCGGCGCGGATCGCGGTGCGATCTTTTACACACTCGGCATCACCGAGCACATTTGCGGCGTGGATAATGTGCAGAGCCTTTGTAATCTTGCGTTGATGACCGGGAACCTCGGACGCGAAGGCACAGGCATCAATCCCATGCGCGGGCAAAACAACATTCAAGGCGCAGGTGATTCCGGCGCGGTGCCGGCTAATTATCCCGGCTTTCAACCAGTGAATGATCCCGATTGCCAAAAGAAATTTGCAAAACTTTATGGCCGTGCGATTGATGCAGAAAAAGGCATCACCAAAGTCACTGCCCTGAATGAATGCGGCAAATCTATCCACGCGATGATTATCAATGGCGAGAACACCGTGGTGTCCGACCCCGACCGCGCCCATTGCCAACACGCGCTCGAGTCGCTCAACCATCTCGTGCTCATCGATATTTTCCGCACTGAAACCGCCGAGCTGGCCGATGTGGTTTTACCCGCCACTGCCTTTGGCGAAACCGATGGCGTGTGTGTGAACACCGAACGCCGCGTACAGCGCCTCCGTCAGGCCGTGCCGCCGCAGGGCGAAGCGCAACCGGATTGGTGGATTGTTTCACAAATTGCCCAGCGACTCGACATCCCCGGTTTCGAATTTGAATCTGCCAAAGATGTTTTCAATGAACTCTGCGATCTTTCGCCAATCTACGCGGGGCTCGATTGGGACCGCATCGAAAACGCCGAGTACCAATGGCCCGTGCCGGAAAATGATCATCCCGGCACACCGATACTGCACGAAGGTGAATTCAAAAACGGCCGCGGCCTGTTCAGCATTATCAACTACCGCGACCCCGCCGAGGTGGTGGACGACAAATATCCTCTATGGCTCACCACCGGTCGCCGACTGCAAGCCTACCACACGCGCACGCAAACCGGGCGCTCAACGGGCATCGATTATTTATTGAATGAAGAATCACTGGAGGTTCACCCGGATGACCTCACTGCACTTCAACTCACTGATGGCGGTTTTGCCAACCTCACCAGCCGTCGCGGCACCGTAAAAATTCGCGTGCGTGCCTCCGGCCAATCACCACCCGGCACGGTATTTTGTAGCTTCAGTTTCAACGACGTCCCCGTGAATATCCTCACCGGCTCCGGCTACGATCCCATCACCGAAACCGCTGAACTGAAAGTCTGCGCCGTGCGCGTGGAACCGGCATAAAAAATGGGAGAATCTAAGTCAATCGAGATTCAACGCTGGAATGGCGACACGCTTAATCCTGCAGAAACTGACACCGTGGCCACCGAGGAGCCGCTGGAAATTCGTGTTCGTGGACGGAGCATTGCCATCACGATGCGCACACCGGGGCACGACGAAGATTTAGCAGCCGGATTTTTAGTCACGGAAAATATCATTCAAAACCGGCGGGATATCAGTGAGATCGCACACTGTCGCGAGGGCGAAGCGGCGCAACTGCGTAACACAATGAATGTTTTTCTGACGCCGGATGTGGAGGTGGATTTCGGGCAACTCACGCGCCATTTTTTCGCCAGCTCCAGCTGTGGCCTTTGCGGCAAAGCGAGCATTGATAGCGTGCATCAACATTTTCCCCCGGTGGTAAACCAATCAGAGGTGAACGCCAAAATGCTGGCTGCGTTGCCGGATAAACTTCGCGTGGCTCAGCCCACTTTTGACCAAACCGGCGGACTGCACGCGGCAGGGCTGTTTTCGATGGAAGGATTTCTCACCGTCAGCCGCGAAGATGTCGGGCGGCACAACGCGGTGGACAAAGTGATCGGCAATGCGTTTTTGGATCGTGTGGATTTATCACAAAGCATTTTGTTGGTAAGCGGCCGCGCTTCATTTGAAATTATGCAAAAATCACTGGCCGCACGCATTCCAATCGTAGCGGCCGTGTCCGCACCTTCATCCTTGGCAGTGGAATTTGCACAGGACAGCGGGCAAACACTGGCCGGATTCGTCCGAGGGAAAACGATGAATGTTTATGCGGGAGCGCAGCGAGTGCAGTAGGGCGTGCTCCCCGAGCGCGCAATGGCGGGATCGGAAAAACCGCTCTACCGATCATTGCGGGCGTCCAGATACTCCCGTAAAGATTGCGCGCCTTTCACCCCAAAACCGGACACCTCGGAAATTTGTTCCACAGTTGCTTCGCGCAATCTTTGGAGGCTCCCAAAATGTTTTAGCAACGCCGCTTTGCGACTGGCCCCGATGCCAGGGAATTCGTCCAGCACGCTTTCGGAAATTTTTTTGAGGCGCAATTCAACATTGAAAGTGTTGGCGAATCGATGGGACTCGTCACGAACGCGTTGGAGAAGTTTCAAAGCGGCGTTGTCTAAGCCCAATCGCAGCGACTCCATTTCGTTGGGGCGATGGATTTCTTCGAATTCTTTAGCCAGTCCGATAGCGGGAATGTCAGCCAAACCCAGCTCCTCCAACTCTGCGGTGGCGGCGCTGAGCTGGCCTTTACCCCCATCAATGAGGATGAGATTTGGCATCGGACGTTTTTCTTTTTTAAGGCGTGCGTACCGGCGACTGACGGCTTCGGCCATACAGGCGAAATCGTTCTGAGATTTTACGGCCTTCATTTTGTAGCGGCGATACTCGGAATTAGCTGGACGGCCATTGCGGAAGACAACCATCGACGCAATCATAAATGTGCCGCTGATGTTCGATATATCAAAACCCTCAATGCGCGCGGGCGGTTCGGCGAGGCCCAATTCTTTGGCGAGTTGTGCGAGGTCACGATCGGGGTCGATGGCGAGAGGAAGTTCGTTGGGAAGGCGATGGTAGCGGGTGGTTTTGCGTGTGGTATCCCGAAGCGCGTCAATTTGATCACGTATTTTTGCGGCGCGTTCGTAGTCGCGTGATTCGGCGGCTTTGTGCATCGCGGCCTCGAGTTGGCCTAGTATTTCAGCGCAGTGGCCGGTTAAGAAATCGCAGGCGTTTTCAACCTGCATTCGGTATTGCTCACGGGTGACTTTTTCAATGCACGGTGCGCTACACACTTCGAGGTGCCCATAAAGGCAATGTTTGTATTCGTGCTCATCAGGAGTGAAGGGCTTGCAACCGCGTAAATTGAATTTGTGGCGCGCGAGCTCGAGCGTCCGTTTAAGAGCGGTCCCGCTGGGGAACGGGCCGAAATAGCGCGCGTTGTCGTCTATCTTCAGCCGCGTAAGAGCGAAGCGCGGGATCGGATCGTTGAGGTTCACCTTGAGCATTAAGTAGCGTTTGTCATCACGGAAGCTGACGTTGTAACGCGGTTTGTATTGCTTGATGAGGCGACTCTCAAGTAGCAGCGCCTCGGCCTCACCCTTCACGACGTGCACATCGAAATCATGAATGCCCTCAACCAGCGCGCGGAATTTCACATCCCAACTCATCCGGCGCGAGGGATGAAAATATTGGCTCACGCGCTTGCGAAGGTCTCGCGCTTTACCAACATAAATGACCGTGCCCAGCCGGTCTTTCATCAAATAAATGCCCGGTTTATGCGGCAGCTCACTGACCTTACTGCGAATGGCGTCGGTGGCAGGCATTGTTGGGATGAGCGGTTTGCAGTGAGCGGTGAGCAGTTTTTGGGCGCACTGCTAACAGCTCACCGCTTACTGCTCACCTCATTCACTCCGCCCACTCAGGGTTTTCTATGAAAGCGTAGCAAATCATATGGGCTATGCCCATTTGGCAATCCTCGGCGCGGCCGTAGTGAGTTTCATCGATGACGATGCAATTATCGGCGAGGTCGGCAAGCTTGCCGCGTTTGCCACCGATGAGGGCGATGATATTCAGGCCCTTTTCCTTTGCCCACTCGCAGGCGGCAATGAGATTGGGGGAGTTGCCGCTCACGCTCATCGTCAGCACCACATCGCCTGCCTCGGCGTAATTTTCGAGTTGGCGGCGGTAAATGTCGTCATATCTGTAATCGTTGCCAATGGCGGTCATCCAACTCACGTTGTCATTAAGACTAAAAACTTTAAACCGTTTGCCTACGGCATCCGACGAGCCCTTGCCAAGGTCGGTGGCAAAGTGCGAGCAGTTCGATGCACTGCCGCCGTTGCCGAACACAAAAATCTGGCCGTCATTTTTTAGCGCCTCCTTCACTGTCTCGATGGCGGCGGCCACTTGGTCCACGGGGATGGTGTCGAGCGCCTTTCGCTCGGCGGCGATGTAATCAGAAATCCACTCCTTCATCGGCGAAGCGTATCCCAAATATGTCGCGGAGTCAGCCCAAAAGGGAGACAGGGATTTTACGAATTCGCACGGATTCTAACCATTTGTGTAAAGCCGTGAAATCCGTGTCTTAAAATGACTCAGCCGTGGTTGCCCCCAATTTTCTTTTCGCAACCCTGTTTTTACGCTACACAACGCGGCGAATGGAAGGTGCTAAAAATGAGGTGCAGCGGAAAACGCTGGAGGAGCGGCGGGAGATGGATGGGCTGTCGCGCATTCGGCATTCGTGTGCGCACGTGCTGGCTACGGCGGTACTGCGGATATGGCCGGAGGCAAAACTGGATATCGGGCCGCCAACGGATGAGGGGTTTTATTACGACTTCGATTTGGAACATCGCTTCACACCCGATGATTTTGAAAAAATCGAGGCGGAAATGACGAAGGTGGTAAAGGAAAATCAGCCCTTCGAGATATCCGAGATGACACGCGACGAAGCGAAGGCGCATTACGCGAAACTGGAGCAACCGTTCAAGCTGGAGCGGATCAATGACATTCCGGAGGACGAACAAATCACCTTTTATCGCAATGGCGAATTTTTTGATTTATGCGCCGGCCCACACGTGCCACGCACGGGAAATGTAAAAGCGTTTAAATTACTGCGACTGGCGGCGGCGTATTATCGTGGCAACGAAAAGAACCCGCAGTTGCAACGCATTTACGGCACGGCGTTTAAGAACAAAACGCAGCTCAACGAATGGCTTGAGATGCGGGAAGAAGCGGCCAAGCGCGACCACCGAAAAATTGGTCGCGAGCAGGGCTTGTTTACGCTGTCGCCGTTGGTGGGGCAAGGTTTAGTTTTGTGGATGCCCAAAGGCGGCATCGTGCGCTCGGAGTTACAAAGCTTTATGCAGGGCGAGTTAACGCAGCGCGGATACAATCCAGTGTTCACGCCGCACATTGGCAGCATTGAGCTTTACAAAAAATCAGGGCATTTCCCGTATTACAAAGAGAGCCAGTATCCGACGATCACAGCGGACGAAAATGAGGAGTATCTCCTCAAGCCAATGAACTGCCCGCATCACATCCAAATTTTTGCGGCGCAGAAACACAGCTATCGCGAGCTCCCCATTCGCCTGGCTGAATTTGGTACGGTGTACCGATACGAACAAAGCGGAGAACTGAGCGGCATGACGCGTGTGCGCGGGTTAACGCAAGATGACGCCCATCTTTTTTGTATGCAGGAACAGGTGGAAGCAGAGATTCGCGACACGGTCGATCTCACACTTAAAACGTTGAAGACCCTCGGCCTCGATGATTTCCGCGTGCAAGTGAGTCTGCGCGAACCGGGCAGCGACAAGTACACCGGCGACCCCGCCCACTGGGACGCCGCCGAAGCCACGCTCGCTCGCGTGGCGACGGACATGAATATCCCGCACGATACCGTGACAGGCGAAGCGGCGTTCTACGGACCGAAGCTCGATTTTATGGTGAAGGATTGCCTTGGCCGCGAATGGCAACTCGGCACGGTGCAGCTCGATTACAATTTGCCCGAGCGATTTGGTCTCGAATACGTTGGCGCGGACAACACCGCGCATCAACCCGTGATGATTCACCGCGCTCCCTTCGGCAGCTTCGAGCGCTTTATGGGCATTCTCATCGAGCACTTTGCCGGCAACTTTCCACTGTGGCTCGCGCCCGAGCAAGTGCGCGTGCTGCCGATTACCGAACACCAAAATGAGTACGCCGGGCAAATTCTCGACCGACTCAAAAATGCCGGCATCCGTTGCGGCGCAGATTTTTCCGGCAACAAAGTCGGCGGCAAAATCCGCGATGCCGAGATGAACAAAGTCCACACGATGCTTATCCTCGGCAAAAAAGAGCAGGAAACCGCCAGCGTCGCCCTCCGGGTCCACGGCCAAGGCGACCAGGGCGTGAAACCGATTGAAGCCGCATTAACGGACATTCAAGCTGCGATTTCCTCCAGAAGCCTGTAAATTGACGCAAATAGGGCTTGCCAGTTCGGCTTGGGCTGGTATTCTCCGCGCCCCAAACAGAAAATTGAGGGAGAACATTATGGCTAGAGTTTGTAAAATCACCGGAAAACGCCCACACGTCGGCGGCACTATTTCCCGCAGCGGTAAGGCGAAAAAAGAAGGCGGCATTGGCCGTCACGTCACCAAGGTTAATAAGCGCCGGTTCATCCCCAACATTCAGCGCGTGAAAATCATCACTGAGAATGGCACGGTAAAATACGTCCGCGTGGCCGCCAGTGCTATCAAGAAAGGCCTCATCACCAAGGCGCCCAAGCGCAACTGGAAGAAGCCTGAAGAAAAGGCTTAAACGCACATCTAATGCATTTCCAACGCGACTGGACATAGCCGCGTTTTTTTGTGCCTGAAATTTTAACGCCCCTTCACCGAATGCATCATCACTCGCCGAAGATTGCGATCGCTTTCGCGTTTTTTGATGGTTTCGCGTTTGTCGGTCTTGCGTTTACCTTGGCCAATGCCAAGCAGGACTTTTACCAACCCCTCTTTCCAGTATAATTTAAGCGGCAAAATGGACAGCCCTTTGGCTTGGGTCAATCCCTGCAAACGATCAATTTCCCGACGGTGCAGCAAAAGACGGCGCGAAGCTGTTGGCTCGTGATTGTGCCGGTTGCCGTGGGTGTATTCGTCGATGTGGCAATTCATCAGCCAAAGCTGGCCATTGTTATCCACTCGAGCGAAGGCTTCGCGAATTTGCCCCTTGCCGGCGCGAAGTGATTTCACCTCGGTACCCCGCAGCACCAATCCCGCCTCGAGCGTTTCGGTGATTTCATAATCCCGTCGCGCCTTGGAGTTAGTGATGATATCCATACTGGCTTTTTTCGCAGGCATAAAAAAGGCCGGAATAAATCCGGCAAACAAAATCTGGAGCGCCGGTTATTTGCGACGCTTCTTGGCTTTCTTGACCTCAGAAGCCATCTCTTCATCGAGGATGGAGTATTCCATTTTTTTCTCCACCAACTCCGTCAGCGCCATATCCGCCGAGCCCAGCATCGGGGCATCAATCAACGGTCGGCTTGAGCCGGAGTTGAGCTGGCGCACGCGCGCGGACACAAGATTGATGAGGATGTTCGGGTTCCCCACTAAAGTCACCGCTTCGTTGCAAAGTTCTGTATTCATTAAAGGGGCTGGAAAATACAGGCTCCAGCAGAAGGTGCAAGCAGAAAATCGAGCATTGCCGCAGCCGCGCCCAGGCATTAAAACCCTCGCGTGCCTGAAAACCGCGCTTTTAACCTCAAAAATTACGCCCGACAACGGGCTAAACAAGTCGACCGCGCACTCGGCCAACACCTCCCCACCGCCCGCACCAAGCCCGCCACGCTCCATCAGGCCATGCGATACAGCCTATTTGCCGGCGGCAAACGCATTCGCCCCATCCTGACCCTTGCTGCCGCCGAGGCATGCGGCGGGAGTGTCGGTGACGCGATGCCTCTGGCGTGTGCCATGGAATGCATCCACACTTACTCACTCATCCACGATGATTTGCCTTCGATGGACAACGACGATTTCCGCCGTGGGCGCCCCACCAGCCATAAGGTTTACGGCGAGGGCATTGCTGTGCTAGCGGGTGACGCGCTACTCACTCAGGCTTTTGAAATTGCTGGCAAAGCCCGTGGCTGGCCACGCTATTCTCACGCCGCTCTCATCGCGGAGATCACCCATACCGCCGGATCGCTCCAGCTCATTGCTGGGCAGGTCGCCGATCTAGAAGGCGAGGGCAAAAAACTCTCCCTCCCTCAGTTGCGCTACATCCACGAACGCAAAACCAGCGCACTGCTCACCTGCTCCGTCCGTCTCGGCGGAATGAGCGCCAACTGCCGCCCCGCCCAACTCAAGGCACTTTCGGATTTCGGGTACCATATCGGCCTTGCCTTCCAAGTCATCGACGACATTCTCGACTGCACCCAAACCACCGAGCAACTCGGCAAAACCGCCGGCAAAGACGCCGCCACCGCCAAGGCCACCTACCCCGCCATCGTGGGTCTGGAGAAATCCAAAAAAATCGCCAGCCAACTCACCGCCAAGGCCTTTGCCGCACTCAAGCCGTTCAATGGCAAAGCCACCGCATTGGAAGCCATTGCGGAATATCTGCTGAAGCGGGACACTTAAAGCCCCAGTTTTTTGAAGCGCGCGTTAATGTGTTTTTGGTGGAATTCCACCGAACACAATTTTTCCAGCTCGCCGGTTTTGAAATGTTTGGCCACGTTGGGGTCGGCCATCAATTGATCAAGGAAACTGGCGTCATCGCGACCGGCATGTTTTACCGCCCACGTTTCCATCGCAGCGACTTGCACCAACGAATACGCGGCCTCGCGGGTGAGCCCTTTTCGGATGAGGGCGAGCAAGACGGTTTGGCTGTTCCACATGCCGAGGCTGAGGCCCAAATTTTTTTGCATATTTTTCGGGTACACATTCAAGCCGTCCATCATTCGTTGGAGCAGCGAGAACATATAATCAAGCAGCGTGCAGGAATCGGGGAAGATGATCCGCTCCACGCTGCTGTGGGAAATATCGCGTTCGTGCCAGAGGGCCACGTTTTCCATCGCAGCCAACGCATTGCCGCGCAACACGCGGGAAAGCCCGCTAAGACGCTCCCACGTGATGGGGTTGCGCTTATGCGGCATCGCACTACTGCCTTTTTGACCTTTGGTAAATGGCTCTTCAGCCTCCAACACTTCGGTGCGCTGCAAATGGCGGAACTCCACCGCCCAACGCTCGATGCTCGCGCCAACTACAGCGATGGCGCTCATAAACTCAGCGTGGTTATCGCGTTGCACCACTTGTGTGGCAAGCGGGGCAACTTTGAGGCCGAGTTTTTTGCAGACATAATTTTCAATGCGCGGCGGCAAATGTGCGTTGGTGCCCACAGCACCGGAGAGTTTGCCGATGGCGGCCACTTCTTTACAGCGCTCTAGTCGCTGCAGCGCGCGGCCAAACTCATCGTACATCAACGCCATCTTCAACCCAAACGTGGTGGGCTCAGCTTGAATGCCGTGGCTCCGGCCAATGCAAACAGTAAACTTATGTTTGCGCGCCTGTTTGGCAATGGACTTGCGGACTTGCTTCACATCGGCAATGAGAATCTCTGTGCTTTGCTTCATTTGCGCGGCGAAGGCGGTGTCGACGATGTCGCTGGAGGTCAGCCCAAAATGCAGCCATCGACTGGCCTTATGATTGATCTTTTCGGCCACCGCGGTGGTGAAACCAATGACATCGTGATTGAGCGTGCGCTCGAGTTTCTTTTGGCGCCGGACAAGCGCCGGCAGATTGGCGAAACATTTTTCTGCCCCCACCCTCATCTTCGCGAAGTCGGCTTTGGGCACGACTCCCTCTTTTACAAGAGCTTCGCTGGCATGCATCTCGATCTGCAGCCAGAGGTTAAGCTTGTTTTCGTCAGTCCAAATTGCCCGCATTTCGGGCTGTGAATAGCGCGGTATCATCTGCAGGGAGAATAAAGCAGGAAGATAAAGCGCGTCGAGCGCAAGTCATTCACGGTTGCCTTTTTGCGGCTTTGGCAAGTGCATCCCGCTCCTTGTCGGTGAGGCTGTCCATTCCCTTTGCAGAAATCTTGTCAAGAATGGAGTCGATATCTTCCTCAACAAATTCAACTTTTTGCACCTTGCGTTTGGAAGTACGACGTGGGTAAGCCCGTGCGCCGCCGTCAATGGTCACCACTTTGCGTTCCTGCCAGCGTTCGCGTAACCGTTGCCACCACGGCTCCGCCCCAGCCAAAGTACCACCCTGAACAAATGCCAAAATGAAAAGCACACCCCCAAGCAGTCCGCCCAAGTGCGCCCCATGCGCCACGAGCGGGCCTTGGCCGCCCAGAATTTTCCGTTGCGTCAGGACACCCAACACACCGATCACCGCCAATGCGATGAGCAGATATTTTGCACGAATGCGCACGGGGATGATGAACATCAAAAGAATAGTCATCTCACGATTCCACTGCAAAACCGCAAAAGCCGCGATCAACCCGAAGACGCCCGCGGACGCACCCACCACACCGCTGGCGGGATTGATTTCGCCCCAAGCCAAACCGCATTGCACCAAGCCCCCAATAATGCCCGAAAGGAGATACATCAAGAGCATGCGGTTTTTTCCTAATGCTTCTTCGATAGGTTTGCCAATCATCCAAATCATCAGACAGTTGATGATGATGTGAAATAGATCGCCATGCAAAAACTGAAACGTGAACAATTGGTAAACGTGGCCCTGTTTCAGCAACTCCGGAACCAAAGCCAAGTTTGAATAAAACCCTTCTACCGTAAACTGCAAAATGAAGCAGAGCACGTTGGCAATGATGAGCCATCCCCACATGGGGGTTCCATCGCGCGTGGTTTCCGGTTGCCAATCCGGTTCGCGCATATATGGCCGGTCATCAAGCATGGGTTACTTTAACGCAGCCAGCTCGGTTTGCACCAGTTCTATCAGCGGCTTGAAGGCATCGGTATCAAAACTAAATGGAGCACCGGCGGCTTGGAAGAGTTCCGGCAAGGGCCGCGAGCCACCCAGTGCGAGGGCGTTTTTATAATCAGCCAGGGCTTTGGCGCGGTCGCCTTTGCTGTTTTTCCACACCCACAACGCGCCGAGCTGGGCGATGCCGTATTCGATGTAATAAAACGGAATGAGAAAAATGTGGAGCTGCCGATGCCATAGTTTGAGGTGAGATTGCTCGTGGCCGGCCCAGTCAATGTCGCCACCGAAGCGGGCGCGCAGCTCCATCCATTGGGCGTCGCGCTCTTCGCGCGTGTGATCGGGGTGCGTGTAAATCCAATGTTGAAACGCATCGACCGTGGCGATCCACGGGAAGATGGTGATGATCCCCTCGAGGTGTTCGCGCCGCGCGCGTGTGGCTTCTTCTTCGCCGTAAAATTCCTCGAGATGCTCGTTGCCAATCAGTTCCATGCTCATCGAAGCGACCTCGCAAAATTCCAGCGGCGCGTGCTGGTAATGATGAATGTCCTCATCCTGAGCCGCCAGCGTGTGGAAGGCGTGGCCGGCCTCGTGGAGGAGCGTTTCCACATCGCGCTGCAGGCCCACAGCGTTCATAAAAATAAATGGCAGACGCGCCTCGGGGAGACTGCTTTGGTATCCACCGGGTGCCTTGCCTTTGCGGTTGGCAAGATCCAGCAGCTTATGGTCGCGCATCGTTTGGAAGCCACCGGCCAATTCGTCGTCGACGTGATTGAAAATATTTTTGGTGCGCGCCACCATATCGTCCACTTCAGTGAATGGCTTCAGCGGCGACCGGCCCAGCGGATCCACGCCGGTATCCCACGGGCGCAGTGTATCAAGTTGCATTTGCTCGCGGCGCTCGGCGAGCAGTTGATTGTACAACGGCATCACCAACGTCTCTACGGCTTCGTGAAACTTAAAGCAATCGTCCGGCTGATAATCAAAGCGCCCTTTGGAAAGGTGCTTGAACTCGCGGTAATCCTTGAAGCCCGCGTTGGCGGCAATCTGCACGCGCAGCGCCATCAATTTTTCAAACTGCTCATCGCAGGCATCCGCCACTTCGAGCCGTTTGTTGGCGACTAACTCCCAAGCTTCTTGGCGCAGCGCACGATCGTTTTCCTGTAAGTACACACCCATCTGCACCAGCGTTTTTTCTTCGCCCTGAAACTCGACGGTGAGCGCGCCCATCATTTCCTGATATTCCTGACCGAGCTTGGTTTCCTGCGTTTCCAGCGGCACATTTTCCTCGCGGAACAATTCCACGTACGACGCCCAATCGCGGTCGAGCACTTCGTAACGAGTCTCGGGCAAATTGCAACGCTGCGGATGTTCCACAAACAATTTGGACAATTGAAAAAATTTCTCCTTCATTCCCGGCTCGATGTTCTCCACAAAATCGAGGTAGCCCTTCTTGGCGTCTTCATTGGAAGTGTGGCACGTCATCGCGATGTACCGACGTGAGCCATCTTCATCGAGGATCGCGCTCAACTCGCTGACTTCCAAAATCCACGCCTCGAGATCAGCCGCCGATTCACAACTGCCAATGCGCTCGGCGAGTTGATCAAAAAACGGCTCGATGGTATTCCAGCTATCAAGCTTGAGATCTGTCGGCACGAATGCGCGCGGTTTGTAAGGGGCGAGTATTCCAAACGGCAATAATTCCATGCGCGGGACGATGTCAAAATGCCCGCCAGTTGCGAGCCAAAAATCAGTCAGCACGCCGAATCCAAACCCCCGTGTGCCGCCAACGCTCCCGCAATTGCTCAGCCGAAATCTCCATTCGACCGGAAAGCGGATCACCCAAAATCATTTTCCCATCTTCCTCACCCAGCCAAGCCACCCAGTGATCCATCATAAAACCGTATTTGATGCGAAGCAGCACCGAGCCCTCTTTCGGCAAATCCGCCAGCGAATCGAACCAGCAATACTCCGCCACCACACCATCGCGCTCGTGCAGCCGGTTGATTGCCCGCGCCAATTCATCCGGCTCCGTGCCCGTAAAATGCGTGGTGTGCGCCGCCACCGCCAGCGCGCCTTCGCCCGAGTCCACTCCCAATCGTCGCAACCCCGTCACCGCCGAGGCCGGGCCGCAGGTGTAATCGCTGGTCTGCGCACACACCTCCCCGTTGCCGTGCCAACGCGTTTTCATCGCCGTCAATTTACCGCGCAACATGGCCGACGCGATAAAAGGCACCAGTGAATTGATCGCTGCCAAAACCATCATCACCGTGATGAGTTTGCGAAGATTATCCGTAGAGAGTTTTGGCAAAATCGTGGTGAACAGCAGCGTCACCGCGCCGCCCATCAAAACAAACTCGGTGCGGCCCGCCATCAGCCAAGTAATGGGCGGCAGAAATTCCACCTGCTGAAACCGCCGCGCAGCGCCAAAGGCAAGAATGAACGCAACCGGAATCGCATAACCCAGTGCCCACCAATGTCCCGGCAATTTTTGCGCGCGCAAACCCAAACGCCAACCGCCAATGGACAGCGCGATTGCGATGAGTGTCAAAAGCAAATTCATGTGTGTAGCCATCGTAGCCCGGGCCGGTGGCCCGGGTGGTTTCCAAAAGTCATTCAACCCGGGCCAGCGGCCCGGGCTACATTAATCCAACCCGTATTTTTCCAGCCAACTTTGCGGCAGTGTGCCGAAGGAGAGCAGCCAATCGTTGAATTTTTTCAGGCTCCAACCGCGTCCCTGCACTAAGCGCTTGTGGAGACGTGCGTTTTCCAGGCGACCGAGCCAGTAGCTCATCGGCACAGCGGGCGAGCTGGTGTACCAGTTTACATCCGCCTCGGCGCGGGCTTTTGTGAAGCCGATATGCCGTTGTAAATGTTTCACGCCTTGCTCGTAAGTGTAGCGGCCCGATTGCAGCCGCAAATCAACGAGGATACGATGCGCGCGCCAGAGGGCATCGTGGAGTTGGATAATTTTTGTCCACGGCGATTTATCAATTTTCAAATCGGTCATCATTTGTTCGCACCAAAGCGTCCAGCCCTCATAAAACACCGCGTGCGCAAACAGCGGTCGCCACTTGCGCGCGTGAGTATTGGCGGTGACGAATTGCAGATGATGCCCCGGATATGCCTCATGCGCGGAGGTTAGCGAAATCCCAAAGTGCTGTTGCACTTCAGCTAATTTATCCGCCGCGTTGGTTTTGGTGAGGCTCAAATCGTTCACCCAAAAAATACCGCGCTGTCGTTTCTCAAATGGCCCCGGCGAGGAATAGGCCGCCGTCGGATATAAGTGCCGCATAAACTCCGGAACCAATCGCACTTGCAATTCGTCGCCCTTCGGAAAACTCACCGCCTTTGCCGCCTTAAAGCCTTTCGCTACGCGATTGGTTTCCGCCCGATACACCTCCAGCAATTCGCCGCCCGGATTCCATTCCGCACGCGCCTTTTCAATTATCGTCTTCGCCGATTTGCCTTTGCCATACTTTGCGCAAGCAGTTTTCACCAGCCCTCCAATCCGCTCCGCCTCTGCCAAGGCCACCGCTTCCACTTGACCGAGCGTGTAATCAAGCCCCAATTCGTCGCGTACTCGTCGTTGCAAACGGTCCGCGCCCAATGCGAATGAGTTGCGCGGTGCCAACGGCCGCGCCATCACCGCATCGTGATAACGCCCCACGGCACGTTGAGCAGAGGCGATCAATGAGGCATCCTTTGCACCCAAAAATGTTTTCACCGCCCCAAACAATGCCCCCGATCCCGCAACGGATTGCTGCATAATTTTGCGCCAGACGCGTTCGGGACGATCAATCATTTTGGCCGACTGCGCCAAATAACGGGGAGCCTCCTTGAGCAAACTGCGCACATTTCGCTTCGCGCGCGCGGGCTCATCCTCACCGCGCTGCAATTCATGCAGCAGCACGCCAAAAACACAATCTACCGCATCCGGCTCCAGGCGATGCAGTCCGCGATCATAATCCTCGCACTCGGCCAACAACATAGCCCGCAATGCGAGCCGATCTAAATGCTGTTCCGCGCTCAATTCCTGCACGGCCAAGTCTTCCAGCTTAGAAAGCGCCTTTTGGCGCAACACCTCCCCCTTCCTTGCCGCTGCTAATCCGGTTCTGCCCAATTTACCTTCGCCTGCCCGCAAACCGAGCGCATTGGCCCAAACTGGATTCTCCCGCAGAGCAGCCTCAAAATATTCATCGAGAATGCCTTCAAACCGATTTTGTGTTTCGTTGCTATTTTTCATTTAATAAATTCCAAACCCGAAATGCTTCTGACACGCTCCAAGCCTGCGCGTCGCAACCGCGTTGCGTGTGCGGCGCGTCGCCGTCGAGCACTTCGGGCAAATGCCCAAGGCAGCCTTCATTGAGCAACGGTTCCACGGACAACAAATACGACCGTGCGGCTGCCACACTCTCTGGCGAAAAATCCCACGCCCTCACCAGTGCTTCGCAGAACACTGGCAATGGCCAAACCCATGCCGTCCCGTTATGATAAGCCGGTTTGCGCCGCGTGTCTTCGTCTCCTTCGTAACGACCCCAATATGGCTCTTGCGGATTGTTTAGCAAATCGCCTTCACCTGTCCGCACCGGCAGTGGCGGCTCCACCGGCAAGGGTGCCAGGGATCGCACCGCGCCGGGCACCACCAAATACCGCTGCGCTGCCGCTACCATTTCGCGTGCCGGTTTACCCGTCACTTCGCCCAGCGCCACCGCCAAAAGCCCGTTGCTCCGCAGTGCATTATCCGGCTTGGCTTCGGAGGCACCCATGTTTGGCGGAGCAATCAACTGATCCGCCAGCCAGTCGTTTTCAATTTTGAAAAGTGATTGGAATGATGCCTCCGCCTTTTCCAGCAACGCTTCCCATTCACCACCCAATTGACGAAGCAGCCGCAGCCACAGTGCTTGAATTTCCACAGGGTAACCCTCGCGCGGCGAACCTGCAGGGTGGTTGGTATCCATCCACGTGAAATGGGTTGGACTCCAAATCAATCCGCTCGCGGTGTCCATGCGAATACCATTCGGCGTTCCATCGCGGTAGTGCAGGGCAAAGGATTGCAGCACACCCAACACCGAACGCTCACCCGCGCGCAACTGATTTAAATCAACCCCAGTCGCAGCCAATTCTTCACATACAACGCCAAACCATAATGGCGCGTCGGAAGTTTCGCGATTAGTCGAATCGTCGCCGCGCAATGAGTTTGGCAAGGTGCCGTTTTCTTCCAAAGCGGCGTATGTCACCACGAGGTCGCGCACCTCATCGATCATCCCTGCCGCCAGCATTCCTCGCGCGACGATGAGCGTGTCGCGGCCCCAATCAAGAAACCACGGGTAACCCGCAATTACGGTTTTGCCGGTGCCACGCTGGACGATGAATTTTTCCAACGAGTTTTTGAGGCGGGCGGCAAACCGATTCGCATGCTCGTCACTCCATTGAGAGTCGTCACCATGGAGAGGCGAGCTTTTGAATCTGCCGACGCTCGTTGTTAGCCTCACACTTTCACCCGGTGTCAACGGCAATTCAAACCAACCCGGGCTACAAGCATCTCCGCTTGGCGCGTGGCCGCGACTGGCCTCGACTGGATGGGCGATGTCACGCACCCATTCAAACTCGTGATGATAATTTCCGCTGCTTACCTCGACGGTCAGTCGCGTTTCAGGCGATGCCTCGAAGGCAAAACCGATTTCATTTGGAAGTTCACGGACGTGTTCCTCAAAATATTGATAAGCCGCATCGCTCAAATGAGTTTCAGAATGAAAATCACGGTTTTCGATGTCCACCCGAACGGTCAGGAAAAACGATTTATTTTTTGAAAGTGCAGCGCCTTGCGTGGGTTGGCCATACATTCGACGAAACTCCAGCACCGTCGCATTCGCACCCGACGGCATCGCGGCGGTCAGTTCAACTTCCACTGTGCGATTGTCACCCGCGCTGATAAGGAACCGCCAGCGAGCCGGCGGGCCGGGCTGGAATTGGAGGAGGTTATCCGCATCGAGCGGTGTGATGAACCCATCAGCGACGGCCCACACGCGGGCGCGCTTGGCGAGCACGGTGCGGTTGACCGGCAAGGAGTTGTGCAGATTGGCGGCAAGCAGGCAATCGTACTTGGATTTAATACTACCCAAGTCCACCGCCATCCGCGCCATCGCACCGTGTCCGTTGGTGAGGAGCGCGATGGGGCTTTCGGTGGGTTCAGCTTCCGCGCGCACCACCGCTGCGTTAAAAGGCTCGTCGGCGGGCTGGTTATTCAGAAACAACAATTCCCCACAAATCGGCTCGGGTTTTTCATTGAGTCGGCGCATCATCAAACGCGCGCCTCCAGTAAAGTCTGGCGGAAAAGCAGCCGCGTGCCCGTCACCCACCGGCACCGATTCGGCGTGATGGGATTCATCCAAACTCACGCGGAACGGCTGCTCATCGCGCAACAACAACCAATGGCCGTGTGGCACGGGCAAAATGCGGGAGGCATCTGCCGCACGCCACGTGGTGATTTGCGGATAGCCAGTGCGTTCCATCGCGGTTTTAATTTCCACCAACAAGTCGGTGGCATTCGCGTCCATCCAGCTGATGGCGGCCAGAAATTTTTCAGGATCGTCTGCCACTAATTCAGACAAAGCGGCCCAGTCGTACGGTCCAATTTCTTCCGGCTCGAAAACCGTGGCCAGACATTGTATCGCCCACGCAACACGTGCGCGCGCTGTGCGATAGTCGGTTTTCAATTCAGATTCACTCGCAGCGAGGCAAAAGACTTGACCGGGTTGCATTTTGAAATGGACGTGGTCGGACAGCCACGCCACACCCATTGGTGAACCGCCGAGCAGATCGATCCAGCTTTCGTCGGCGGGCATTTCGACACGTGGGATATGCCATTCGTGCGGCGACTCAGAGTCGCTGTTGATTAGCACCACGACTCTCTCGCCGCAGCTTGAAGTTCGTTCCAGTGCAAAAATTGGAGAGTCATCCGGAGTAAGGCGCTTGAATGTAGCGCCATCGCGAAAACAGGGGTGATGAGAAAGCAATTCATTCAAGCGCGCCAACTCGGCGATCAGGTTTTCCTCGCTGCCCCAGGCGAGCCCGCGGGCGTTGTGGACGTTTACGCGTTCGTCGGCGAGCCACTCAACGCCGTTAGTGAAGGCGAACCCGCCGTTGACACTGGTGAGCGCGCAGAGGCGATTGCGCATGAGCGACCACACGCGGCCGCGTTCGGCGAGGCGCGGGTTGTCGTGGGTTTCGCTGTAATTAACGAGCGTGCCGATGCGGGGGCTTTGCAGCAGCGCGTGGTCGAGGTAGCCGGAAATATTGTCGCCGTTGTATTCCTGAAACAGCTCGGAGTAGGCCCATTGCATGCCGCCTTGGGTGAGGAGGTTTTCGGTGTCCTCCCAACCACCGCCGAGGCCTTCGAGCAGGAAAATGGTGTCTGGAAATTCCTCACGGACGCGCGCGATGATGTAACGCCAAACGGGCATCGGCACTTTGTACCCGGCATCGCAGCGGAATCCATCGACGCCGCGACGGCACCACGTGAGGAAGGCTTCGGCGAGATGCTCCCACAGCCCGCGATGATGTGGCTCCAGTTCGACGAGATCACCCCACGTGTTTCCCCACGCGCCGGGGCTTGCGAATTCGCCGTTGTCTTCGCGCAGAAACCACTCGGGATGTTCCTCCTGCAACGTGCTGCCCCAGCCGGTATGGTTGATGACGAGATCGAGAAAAAGTCGCCCGCCGCGCGCGTGAACAGCATCGGTCAGTTCGCAAAACTGCTGCACCCCCGTAGCGCGTTTATCAAACTGCACGAGCGCGGGATCGATGTCGGTGAGATCGCCGCAGGCGTACGGGCTGCCGAAACGGCCCATCCGTGCGTAAGTAGTGGGCGTGGAATTAACTGGCAACATATGTAGTATGCGACAACCGAGGGTGTCCATGATATGAGGCAGTTCGGCGATGACGTCGCGAAATGTCCCACTCGGCGGGATGACGGCATAACCTTCATGATCGAGTTTTTGGATTTGCTCGTTGCCATCGCGAGCGGTGGTTTCACGCGCGGTTTTGTTCGGACCGAACATGCGCGGGAAACAACAGTAAATTGTGTTCGCGCAACGCGCATCATTGGGATGCACGGAAAGCCCAAAATTTTCACCCTGTGGCCAGTGCTGTTGGCCGTCCGAATCAACGGCGTACGCCTTTGCCTGAAACCACCCCACCTCGGCCAACGCGAATTCGACCACCCACTCATCGCCCTCGAGCCGCATCGGGACATCGCGCCACGACGCCTCAATTTGAACTTCGTGTTCTTGGATTTGGCGAATAATGCCATGCCGCAAGGATGCCGCGCGACCAATGTTTGTGCGCAAAAAAACCGAATGCGTTCCCGCCGCGCCGGACAGCGTAAATCGCAACCGATCGCCGACGTATCGAACCAGCCGCTCGCCGGCTGCGGGTTGCATTTGCAAATCTCCCATACGCGGCGATTCAAGCCGATTTTAAGTGAGGCTGGAAGCTTGGGTTATTAGATGGGCTTGCGAGTCCGTACGCGACTAATACCGGTAATGTTCCGGTTTGTAAGGCCCCCCGACGGGCACGTTGATGTAGTCCGCCTGCTCCTGAGAAAGCTGCGTGAGCTTGGCTCCGAGTTTGTCGAGGTGCAATCGTGCCACTTCCTCGTCCAATTTTTTATCCAACAAATACACGCCCACCTTGCGATCAGGATTTTTCCGGATGTCAATCTGCGCGATCGTTTGGTTGGTAAAACTGTTGGACATGACAAAGCTCGGATGACCCGTTGCGCAACCGAGATTGATGAGACGGCCTTCGGCCAACAAATAAATCGAGTGTCCGTCGGGAAAAATGAAGCGCGTAACGGGACCGCCCGGGATGGAGTCGTCCTTGATTTCTTCGCGCGTGACGCCTTCCATTTCGCTGAGCGCGGCCACCTGGATTTCATTATCAAAATGTCCGATGTTACAGACGATAGCTTGATCTTTCATCCGCGCCATCTGATCGGCGGTGATGATGTCTTTATTGCCGGTAGTGGTAACGTAAATATCCGCGATTGGCAGTGCGTCTTCTACCGTCGTCACTTGATAACCCTCCATGCACGCCTGCAACGCACAGATGGGATCGACCTCGGAAACCAATACCCGCGCGTGTTCGTTCGCGAGTGCCGCTGAGGACCCTTTGCCCACGTCGCCATAGCCGCACACCATTGCCACCTTGCCGGAAACGAGCACGTCCATCGCACGCTTGATGCCGTCCACCAGCGAGTGTCGGCAACCATACACGTTATCGAATTTTGATTTGGTCACTGAGTCGTTGACGTTGATTGCCTGGAAGAGCAACTCGCCCCGCTCTTCCATTTGCAGCAAGCGATGCACTCCGGTGGTCGTCTCCTCTGACACACCTTTCATTGCCTTCGCTACCGGCCCCCAATGCCCGGGCTTGCCGGCATATACCTTTTTCAACAGTGCCTTGATGACCGCTTCCTCTTCGCTCTCAGAATCGCTGTTCACCCAATCGCTGCCATTCTCCAAATCCACGCCTTTGTGAATGAGCAAAGTCGCGTCGCCCCCGTCGTCCACAATTTGATCCGGCCCGGAACCGTCCGGCCACGTGAGGGCGTTCCAAGTGCAGTCCCAGTATTCCTCAAGCGTTTCGCCTTTCCACGCAAACACCGGCACGCCCGCAGCCGCGATCGCCGCGGCGGCGTGTTCCTGCGTGGAATAAATATTGCACGAGCACCAGCGCACATCCGCACCGAGCGCGACGAGCGTCTCGATGAGCACCGCTGTTTGAATCGTCATGTGCAGCGAGCCCATTACCTTCACTCCCGCAAGGGGTTGCTCAGGCCCGTACTTTTCGCGCGTGGCCATAAGTCCCGGCATTTCCTTTTCGGCTATGTCGATTTCTTTGCGGCCAAAATCGGCCAAGCCGATATCACGCACTTTGTAGTCTGTTTTGGTTTCTTCGCGTGTCGCAGTCATTATGAATCTCTATTGAACAGCCTTTTTCAAAGCCGCAACTTTATCAGTCTTTTCCCAGGTGATATCTTTGTGCTTCTTTCCGAAGTGACCGTAATTCGTGGTAAGCCCATATATCGGCCGAAGCAATTTGAGTTGCTTCACGATGTCCGCCGGTTTGAAATTAAATACCCGATTGACCGCCCTCAGAATTTTTGCCTCGGACACTGTGTTCGTGCCAAAAGTTTCGACGTGCACCGAAACCGGTTTCGGATACCCAATCGCATACGCAAACTGAATTTCACAGCGCGCAGCCAACCCGGCGGCCACAATGTTTTTGGCAACGTAACGCCCCATATACGCCGCGCTGCGATCCACCTTGCTGGGGTCTTTGCCGCTGAATGCACCACCGCCGTGGCGCCCCATTCCCCCGTAAGTATCAACGATGATTTTACGACCCGTGAGCCCGCTGTCACCTTCAGGCCCGCCGACCACAAATCGTCCGGTGGGGTTGATGAGTAATTGTGTATCGCGCGCGAGCATTGGTTTTGGGATAACTTTTTCGATGACTTGTTTGGTGATAAAATCCCGAATGGTTTTGTTTGTAGCGCTCTCCGCGTGTTGCGTGGAGACGACTACACTCGTCACTTTCACCGGCTTGTCGTTTTCGTAGCGGATCGAAACCTGCGTTTTGGCGTCGGGCCGCAGCCATTTGGCTTTGCCCGCTTTGCGCAACTTGGTGAGCTGGCGTCCAAGGCGATGCGAATACATGATTGGCGCGGGCATCAATTCTGGCGTTTCGTCACATGCGAAGCCAAACATCAACCCTTGATCTCCGGCGCCCTGCTCCGCCGTGGCTTTACCGGCTGCTTTTTTGGCGTCCACGCCCTGGGCGATGTCCGGGCTTTGGGCGGTGAGGTAATTATTGATGAACACTTTGTCCGCGTGAAACCCATCGTCATCATTCACATAACCGATGCCGCGAATGGCAGCGCGGATGACTTGTTCGTGATCGAACTTCGCCCGTGTGGTGATTTCGCCGCCCACACACACGATATTGCTCTTCACAAAGGTTTCGCACGCCACACGACTGTGCTTATCCTGCGCAAGGCACGCATCAAGGATGGCATCGCTGATGGTGTCGCACACCTTGTCCGGATGCCCTTCGCCGACGGATTCAGATGAGAAAATATAACTGTTGGCCATAATTTGTTTGGAATAGTCGGACGAATCATATTACGCATTGACGTATCCGGATGGGATGATATATAAAATCACCCAGCCGTCAACCGGTTTTTATCAACAATGACGCAAACACTCAAATGCCTGAAAGCTCTTGGAGACGCGACACGCGTCCGTTTGGTGGCGTTGTTGCAGCGCGAAGAGTTATCAGTGAATGAGTTGCAGCAAATCACTCGCCTCGGCCAATCTCGCATTTCAACGCACCTTGGGCTGCTGCAGGAAGTGGGGCTATTGGCGTCGCGCAAAGAGGGCAAGCGCAGTTTTTACTGCATCAACCCCAAGGCCCCCACAGAAGCGAATGCCTGCCTCGAAATAGCGCTTAACGGCGCCTCAGAAATCCCCGAACACTCCACCGACCTCACCCACCTCAAGCGCGTGCTCGCTGAACGCAATGATCAAGCGAAACTCTACTTTAATCAAGTCGCCGGGCGGTTTGACCGGCAGTACGGACCGGGGCGTTCGTGGCAGGCGTTTGCCCAAACCTTGCTGCACCTTATGCCGCCGATGGACATCGCCGATCTCGGCTCCGGCGAAGGGCTACAAGCGGAGCTGCTCGCCCGTAATGCGCGCCGCGTCATTTGCGTGGATAACTCCAAACGCATCGTGGATTTTGGCCAGCGTAAAGCGAAGAAAAATGGGCTCAAGAACCTGGAGTTTCGACACGGCGATATTGAGAATCCGCCGCTCCGCGCCAAGAGTGTGGATGTGGCGTTACTCAGTCAGGCGCTGCATCACGCCGAGCATCCCGAAAACGCCATCGCCGCCGCGCATCGCATCCTGCGACCGGGCGGACGGATTTTGATTCTTGATTTGTTGGAACACGATTTCGATCAGGCACGCGAATTATACGGTGACCGTTGGCTCGGCTTCCCACAAAACAAACTGCACGAATGGCTTGGATCGGTGAAGTTTAAAAAAATCGAAGTCAACGAAGTTGCGCGCGAAGCCGAACCGCCACATTTTCAAACCCTACTGGCAACGGCAGTAAAGTAGCAACCTACAGCAACCCCTTAAGCCGGCCAGTGCTATCACCCATTCGCTGCGCAGGCGCACCCATAATGTCGAGCATGTTAAGGAACAGATTTGCCATCGGCGTTTCTTTAGGATAAACGGCATGACGCCCGGTCTTAATCGTGCCGTTAGCGTTACCCGCAAGCAACACGGGCAAATCATGATGAGTATGGCGATTACCATCCCCAATCGCGCCGCCATAAACAATCATGCTGTGATCGAGTAACGTCTCGTCGCCTTCTTTAATACTCTTCAAACGATCGAGAAAATGCGCGAAGAGTTCACAATGGTAACGATTGATTTTTATGAGGTCCGAAATGTTCCGGCTGTTATTACGGTGATGGGATAGGCTGTGGTGCCCCCCCTTGACGCCGAGGTGGGGATAGCTACGATTATCGCCATCGTGCGCGAGAAGATACGTGGCGATGCGTGTGGAATCGGTTTGGAATGCCAAGGCCATCATATCGGCCATCATGCGCACGTGCGCGCCAAAATCACGCGGCTTACCGGTCGGCTTGCTGAAGCCTTCAGGCAATTCCACGGAGGCAGTCGGTGAACCGGTGACTCGCTTTTCGAGTTCCCGCACGGAGGTGAGATATTCGTCGAGCTTGCGCTTGTCGGTGTAGCCTAGTTTTTTTTCCAACGCCTTGGCGTCTTCCAACACAAAATCGAGGATGCTCTTTTTGTAACGCTCCCGCCGGATGCGGTTTTCGTTTTTCTCGTGGTGATTGCCGTTGCTGAAAAGCCGCTCGAAAACCAAACCCGGATCGGATTCCGGCGGCAATGGCGTGCTCTCACTTTTCCATGCGAGATTAAATTGATACGCGCAACTGTAACCCGAATCGCAATTACCGGACATACGCCGACCGTCACTACTGAGTTCCAACGAAGGCAGTCGCGTTTTATTGCCAATGATCTGCGCGGCCAATTGATCCACCGAAACCCCCACGCGAATATCCGCACCGGATGTCTTGCGCGCTTGGCAGCCGGTGAGGAATGTCGCATTCGCCCGGGCATGGTCTCCTGCACCGTCACCATTGGACCGCGCCTTGGTGTGTGCCAATCCGCTAAGAACAAGCAAGTCCTCGCGATGGGCCTTCAATGGTTCGAGAATATGCGAAAACTGAAAATCACTCCCCTCCCCCTTCACGTGCCACTTCTCCGGAATCACGCCGTTGGGAATGTAAATAAACGCCATCCGCGTCGGAAATTTCACGTTACCCGCCGCCAAAGCCCGCGCCGGCAACATCGCATCAAAAGCCGGCAAGGCCAAAGCCGTGCCCAACCCACGCAAAAAAGTGCGCCGCGGAATATGTGTTGATCGATTCATCACTCCTTAAACTTGACGAAAGATACACCGGAATGCTTCAAAAAACAAGAAGGGAGCGGGGAACACCCAAAACCAAAGCCCCAATTACCAACCGAATCCAAACGATGGGTCATTCACCCTCTTCTCCCCTCTTCATATCAAATGGCAAACTCTTCACGATACCGTTCACCATTGTCTCGAACTTAAATCCATCGCGTTCCATTTGTTTCATAATGCCGTCGACGGCGCGTTTGTCGTAAAACTCTAAGCCGCGGCCGAGGGCAAAGGTGAGCATTTTCTCGGTGAAACAGCGCACGAAGAGGTCGCGCTTGCGGAGTGCGAGAATTTTGCGCAGACCGGTGGCGTCGCGGAATTTTTCGCCGGTGTCGAGTTGGGAGGCGGCGTTGATAGGTGCGCCGTTATCCAATGTACGCCAGCGGCCGATGGCGTCAAAATTTTCAAAGGCAAATCCGATGGGATCCATCTTTTGGTGGCACGAAGCGCACACGGGATTTTCACGGTGCTTCACCATTTGCTGGCGCAAGGTTCCCTTTAATTCTGCGGAAGAGCTCAAATCTGGAACATCATCGGGAGGCGGAGGGGGCGGCGTCCCAAGAATATTTTCGAGCACAAAATTGCCTCGCTTCACTGGCGAAGTCCGATTGGGGTCTGACGTGAGGGTGAGCACGCTCGCGTGCGTAAGCACACCACCCCGCGGGGTGCCCTTGAGTGACACACTTCGAAACTGGCCGCCCTTCACATTCTTGAGGCCGTACCAAATTGCCAAGCGCTCATTCACAATGGTGTAATCTGAATCCAAAAATTCCAACACGCTTCGGTTGCCGCGCATCACGTGCATAAAATAAAGTTCCGTTTCCTGACGCATATCAGCGCGGAGTTCATTGTTGAAAGCGCCAAAAACCCGTCGATCTGGCTGCGCTATTTCCAGATCACGTAATCGCAACCATTGACCGGTAAAATTGGCCACCAAAGCCTGTGATTTATTATCCCGCAACATTCGGCGAATTTGAGCGGCCAAATTTTTTCGCAACTGACCGCGGCGAGCCAAGCCCAGTAATTCATCGTCGGGCATGCTGTTCCAAATAAAATAAGATAGACGCGAAGCGAGTTCATATTCATTGAGCGAACGTACCGCCTTGGGGTTATTCGGTGCGCCATCAAATTCCCAACGAAATAAAAATTGCGGTGACACCAACGTAGCCGCAACTGCCATGCGGATCCCATGCTCAAAGCTGCCGCCTTCGTCCACCACCCGTTTGGCCAGCAACATCAACCGCTGCAGTTCCTCAGGTTTAACTGGCCGACGATAGGCGCGCGTGAGAAAAGCTCGCATAAACTCCTCCGCCGCGTGACGCCGTTGGTTACGTGGGATGGGATATTGAAAATAGGACTTCTGAAACGCGGTCGGGACAACCCGTTCTTCAGCATCCGGCACGGCCACGGTTTGCGCCGCTATTTTTTCTGCAGCTGCAAAATATTTTTCCAACAACAGCGGCGACATCGAAAGCACGTCACCAATATTATCGAAGCCGTAACCGGCATCGTCCGCAGGGAAATCTTTTGCCGGCTTAAAATCCACCCGCATCAAGTCCCGAATGGTGTTGTTATACTCCGCGCGATTGAGCCGCCGCACTGTTACGCGGCCGGGATCCGGTGGTGAATTGTGGTAAAAAGTGTCCAGCGTGTGCCGCGTCCAATGAACCAGTAACTCGCGTTGATTTGCATCGGGTTGCTGTTTTTTGTTTTTCGGAGGCATCTCCTTGGCAAGGACCAGCTTTCGGATTTTTTCCCAAACCTTATAACCACGATGAACATCTGACGCAGTCTTGAATTCATCCAATGAAAAATCGCCCTTTGCCTCCCCATCACCATGACAACTGAAACAGTTTTCCTTAAGAATGGGCAGGATGTTCTTCTCAAATGATACCTTCGCCAAATCCGCCGCAGTCACGGAAGCGGCAAACAGCATAAATAAAATTAAGTTGGCGAATTTCACTCCTCGAAAAGTCTACCCCACAGACGAAGGTTCATGGAGCGTTGATTCAAATTTTCTCACCCGAACAATTCCCGGACCGGCTGACCATGGTCCGTGATGGGAACGGGACGTTCGCCGGCGTAGAGGTTTTTATGGGGATTGATTCCCAAAGCGCAGTGGATGGTGGCAAAGAGATCAGGAACAGAGACCGGTTTTTCGACAATGGTTTTGCCGAGGTCATCGGTGGTTCCCACCGCACGCCCATTATGCAGCCCCCCACCGGCCAAGGCAACGGTGAACGCTTTGGATTGGTGACCGCGTCCGCCGCCGGCATCGAATTCAGGCGGGCGCCCGAATTCGCTGGAGACGACAATCAGCGTTTTGTCGAGCAGCTTGTTGGCCCTCAAATCTTTAATCAGTGTGGCGAGTGCTTGATCAAGTTGCTGGATAAGAATGTGCTGTTTGAGTTGTCCGTCGTTGTGGGTATCCCAGCCGGTGCCGTTAATAAAATTGAGATTGAACGAAACTTCCAAAAACCGTGTACCGCGCTGAATCAGCCGCCGGGCCAACAAACAGCGCTGGCCGAATTCGCCGCCATAAGCGTTACGTAATTTGGCAGGCTCGGATTTCAAATTGAACGCACTCATGAACTCCCCGCCGGCAAGCGATTGTGCCTCCGTAATTACGGCGTTGTAGCCTGCGATCGCAGCATCCTTTGCATTGCGCTTGAGGTAATCACTGCGCAATGTGTTCAGCAACCGGTCGCGATCCGTTTGCCGGGCGATGGGTATATCTTTTGGGCGGGTAAGCCCCGCCGGACCGGCCTTTGTGTCAGTGAGATACACATAGCTATGTTTCGCGCCGAGAAACCCTGGCCCGCGCGTGAGGTTTGGGTAGCCCATCACCACGTACGCGGGCGCGCTGTCCACCGCCTTGCCGCGTTCGTGCGCCACCACCGAGCCGATGGAGGGATACACAATTGTGCCACTCGTGGGTCGACCAGTGTGCATCTGATTGGTAGCCGCGGCGTGTTCGTCGATGACATTATGATTCACCGTGCGCAACAGTGAAAAATGCTCCATCAAACCCGCGCATTGTTTGAGGTGCTCGCAGACTTGAACGCCCGGAACGGTTGTGTCGATGGGATCATAATAGGAACCGGCTTTTTTGAGTTTGGCGTCGCCTTTGCGTTTGGGATCCCACGTGTCCACGTGACACGAGCCGCCACCGAGCCAAATAAAAATGCAATGCTCGGCTTTGCCTTTGGGGAATTTTTTTGGGGCCGCCAAGGCATTGGGCAACACCGCTGCGCCCAAAGCGGAAGTCGCGAGAAATTGTCGCCGGTTATAATTTGTTTCGGTCGTCTTCATCGTATTCAGTCGTTTCCGGACTCGCAAGCTCGTCCCTCCATTTCATGCACGCCATTGGAGGGACGAGCTTGCGAGTCCGTTTTGTGCATCTCACTCTTCATCACGGGATAAAAATAAATTCGGGCGAATTGACCAGTGCATAAATCACATCTTCGATTTGCTTGCGCCAGCCAGCACGCAGACGTTTCGTGGGCGGATCCCCTTCGAGCGCTAAACGCTCAAGTTCAACTTTGATGCGGTTCGAATCGGATGACAAATGATTGTTCCACGAAACGTCCAGCACCTGCTCACGAGACTCCTTTTTCTTGGCACCCTCCAAAACCCGAAAGGCAAACGTCTGGCAAATGTGATCGTGCATCATTGCGCGTTCTTTCGGGTTTGGTGGACGCGATAAGATTCGCAAATAAATTTGCTCCAACAATTCTTGAGTGTTGAATTCCTGCAGAGCCAACTCCGTAAATGCGCTGTCATCTGAAAGTTGCGTGATACGGCGACCCACGATGCCGTTGGCCATGAGGGCGGGTTGGAGAACGTTGGGTTCATGGTCGCGTTTGGTGACGGCGTCTTGCCGGGCGTCGCGCCAGCCAAAGGTTGAAAGAATATCAACAACGCTTTGCGCTTTAGGCAGAGCGAGCGAGGGCCGATCGCGTTCATTTGACAATGAAGTAAATTCCCACGCGCGGCGTGGATGACCGAGGTTTAAAAAAACATTGATCGCGCCACGACCGTTCACGTCGAGCGTGAGCATTTCTACTCCCATTCGTTTTCCCGCCACTGCATAGAGCGAATCGATGAGCTGTTCGGCCGACATACGGCGCCGGGCCGGCCCCACAAAAAGTCGAGTTTCAGGTTTACCTGCAGACGCAAACCCAACATCGATTTGCCGTTGGTACACATGCGAATTCATGATGAGCCGTGCGAGTTGCTGCAAATCATATCCACTCCTGACAAATTCATGCGCCAACCATTCCAGTAACGCAGGATGCGACGGCTTGGCCATTTCCCAATCGCCTGCGCGCTCCACAAGTCCCCAACCCAGATAACGCTGCCACACGCGATTGACGGTGACCTTGGCGAAACGATCACTCTGAATTTCAGTGATGAAGGTGGCCAATTGCGCGCGCGAGTCGGCGTGGATTGGCGCAGTGAGTTTGTTGCTTTTGAACGGCCACGCCGCTGCCACTTTGGTTCCGGGCTTGAGCGTGACTTCGACACGCGGTTTGCGGACGCCTTCGATCATTGGAACACTGCTGGTTTTCGGTACTTCGAGAGGCGCGCGCTGCAGCATGGCGGCGATACTGAATAAATCTTTCTGATTGAAATTATGAAACGGCGCGTCGTGACAACGGGCACATTTCATTTGCATGCCAAGAAAAGCCTGGCCGAGCACCTGCGCCTTGGCGGCCATCGGCACGTCGTTTTGCGTGGCCACACCGAACCCCGCCGGGCCACCGTAAAAACTACTCCCCTCCATCATCACCAATTCGGTGACGAAACGATCCATCGATTTGTTGTCCTGCAAACTTTCGTGAATCCAAAAACGAAACGGGCCGGTGTTGTTGAGTTTGGGTTTGAGAATGTTCGGATTTTCTGCCAACACATCCTGCCAGTAACCCGTCCAGTGGTCAGCCCACGCGCGATTGTTTTCTAACAGCCGATCAATCGCGCGCGCGCGGCGGCCCGGTTTTTGGTCCGCTTGAAACTGGGCGATCGTTTTTGGTGAAGGCACCACACCATTGGCGTCCAGCGAAACTCGCCGGAGAAAAGCCCAATCGTCGGTTAACGCGGCGGGACGCCGCCCCGCTGCGATTAATCGGGCATTAATGAAATGGTCGATGGCATTGTTCGCGGGATGCCCCGGAGTGCCATCTGGCACTGGAACTGATTGATTTTGGGCCACCCGTTCAAGCGTGCTTAGGTGCCGTTTTTTCCATTTTTCTGATTCCTCAATTCCAATCGTGGCGCGGGCGGCTTGATTAAACACACGAATCGCTTCCTGTGTTTTCTCGGCGTAATCAATCCAGTTGCCATCGGTCAACGCGATGTCGTGAGTCGGCGAAAGTAGTTTGAACGGTGCGCCGTCGATTGAAATGCTGACAGATAAATCGCCTGTTTCAGGTCGCTTACCTTTGCCGCCGATGAAGGCTTCCAACAGGAAAAAATGCTGACTGCCCAATGATTCGAATCCCACAACAACCTCCTGCATACCCGGCCGCAGGAAACGCGTGTGCCCTCCGTGATCTTTCGGAGCGGTGGACACTTTGCCGTGAGCGCTGGTGCTGCCGTAACCGGTTTCTAATTGTGCGATGTTTTTCCCATCCACAAACAATCGCGAACGTGTCCGCGAGCGGAGCAATATCCGATGTTTGCCTTTCGGCACATCCACCCTTGAGGCCGCACGCAATAGCAGCGAATCAGACCACTGAACAATGAGCGCCTTGGAATTGTATTTGCTCGGTATAAAGGGAATCGCGAACGACGATTGCCCGAACATCGCCTGCGCATCGGTGGCCGCGTAATTCCAATCGCTGCCCACATTTTCGTGGATGGTGATGGCTACTTGGTCAATTGGCACGTCTTCCCGCTTGAGTACAAACTCGCGGCCGGCACTGTTGAAACGGCTCGCGATGCGTTGCGGTGAAAGCGCTTGTCGATAAATCGCAACCTCATCGAGCCGTCCCACAAATGGAATCCCCGCCGGCCCCGGCGCTGACGCACCGATTCGCAATTCGTCGTCATCCACAAACGGTGCGCGATCCGTTTGGCCACCCATATCCCATGTGCCTGTGGCTGGCTTGCCGTCGAGGTAACCGCGGATGCTGTCGCCTTTGCCAAAGGTGTAGGTCACCGCAATGTGATGCCAGTCGCCGCGATCGCTCAGTGCGTCAGTGGATGTCCATCGGTGCCACGAACTCTCGCCCGAATTAGTTGCGTCACGAAATAAGAACGAAAGCCCGGTGCCGCCCTTCACGCCCACCAACCGTAACGCATAGTTTTGATTGTTGGTCGCAAACCTTTTCTGGCCCGTGCGCCCCTTGCCGATAACGTACATCATCCGCCCACCCGCCAGCGGATCCGGGGAGACCCACGCTTCCAGCGTAATTGAATCGCCCTTTGTGAAATCCAACGCGCTTTTTTTACCCGGATCAATCACCCGCACAAAGCCACCATTCGCCGTCAATTGCAGTGCCCTGTTGTCTTTGGAGAAATCAGGATAAAAAATCGGGCGCGGCCCTGACGGATGTTGAGCCGACAGTGTTGCATTTAATTTTCCGACCAAAGATTTCACCGGCAAATCAACCGACTCCCCGAAACGCCAATACGCCACTGGCTTGTCCGCCAGAATTTTTCCGGAGTAAGAATCCGCCACCGCAACGAGCGGAAGCAACGCGATGAAAAATACCCATTTCATCCGCCAGCAGTGTCGGAGTTTATGACAATAATTCAAGACCAAACGCTCCGCCGGAAAATGGCGGGCGTATTTAAGCCTTGTCGCGAATGTGGAGCCACGTGTGCACGTGCGGTTTTCCACGGAAATACCAAAGCATCGCCGGGCCTTCCACTTGCCAAACGTCCCACACTTCGTCCTTACCAATATTTTCATTTTTGTAAAAGGCGATGTGCAGATTATCGAACCCGTTTTTCTCGATGAGCTTGATTGATTCCGCCGCATCCTTTTCGCGGAACGGCGCGAGCATGTCTTTCATCACCGAACGCATGAGGCCCTGTTGATCCTTGCTCATGTCGGCGGTGCGCAGGCCGGGAAGGCCTTCTTTTTTGCCGGTGAGCTTCACCGTGCTGGTGCCTTTTTCGCCACGCGATTTGCCGAGCAGCGCTGCCTTGCGCTGCTTGCCGTCCAGCGCTTGGAAAAGTTCATTCGGTCGTTTGGCTTGGAACCAGTAAGCGTTGCCTTTGTGGTCGGCTTTTTCATTGAAGCCATCAGCGGCGTGCCCATAAAAAATCGGGCCGCCGAATGCTGCGCCGTCGAGCGAGTCGCCATCGCACCGCCGCGTGACGTGGCGACCGGTGAACACCAACTCAAACTTGCCTGTGCCCGGTTTTCCAAAAATCGCGATTGCGCTGTCATCAAAGCCGCCCGGCGAATCTTCCACCACCTGATCATAAACCGCCTTGCGATATTCGTCGCTGTGAAGGCCGTTGAAGATTTGTTTCACAAGATCGATTTGGTCATCTTCCATATCGCCAACGGCGAGTTTCTTTTGGATGTGCCAGTTGTTCTCCACGCGATTACGTAGCGGATGCTCCCACGCAAAACAAACCGACTTGCGCTGTTTTTCGCTGAGCGTTTTGTAGAGTTGCGTGGTCAACGTCTCCGGCGCGGAAAGGTTTTCGGCCAATGCATGGGCCATCGGAGCCGTGGCTGCCAAGGCCATGCCAGCACCGGCGGCTTGCAGGAATTCGCGCCGTGAAGTTTCACAGCAATCGAGAGCGTCAATGTGAGGGGTGGTTTTCATAATCATTTGAATGAGTTTGTTTAGGGGATGTGAGTACTACTTGCGACGTGCGGGGATGATTTCCAATTCGACTTTTTTCTTGGCGCGGAGAACGGTGATTCTAGTTGCCTTGCCGACCTTGATTGCGCCGAGGACGGCGGTGTAGTCGTAGATGTTTTTAATCACTTTGCCATCGAATTTGATGACGATGTCACCCCCTTTGATCCCGGCTTTGGCAGCGGGACCTCCGGCGCCGACGTCGGTAATGAGCAGGCCCTCCACATCGGAGGAGTAGTCCGGAATCACGCCGGTGTAGGCGCTCATATTTCCGCGGGCGGGGGCGGCAGTGCGCTTCACTTTGATGTAGTCAGGGCGTTTCATATCACCGGCAAGATCAAGCAGCAGGCGACCGGTGAATTGCGCGATACGCTCCATGCCTTCGTAGTTGAGCGTAGCCGGATCGTCGGTGGGCTTGTGATAATCTTTATGTAGGCCAGTGAAGATGGCGAGGGAGGGAACGCCTTTGGGATCGATGGAACCATTGTCGGTATTCTGAGGTGGAGCATTTTCCAGCTTGAGGCCGAAGCCGGCGGCAACGTTCCGTTTCTCAATGAGTTTTTTCCAAACACTGGAGGTGCCTAATCCTTGGACGATGAGTTTGTTGTTATTCAGGCGGCCCACCATATCAAGATTGACGTAAGCGGCAACCTGCTTGAACGGGATGATGGGATTTTTTGCATATTGAGCGGAGCCGATAAGGCCAAGCTCTTCGCCGGTCCACCAACAAAAGAGAATGCCGCGCTTGAATTTTTCCGGATGTTTTTTGCGTTCCTCAGCAAGCCACGCGGCCAATTCAAGAAGCGTGACTGTGCCGGAACCGTTGTCATCTGCGCCATTATGAATGCGGCCGGGGTTGCCGCCTTTGGGGTTGATGGAGCCGTCGTTGTAGCCGAGATGATCGTAATGCGCGCCGATCATTACATATTCTGGATTCTTGGTTTCCACGCCGGGCGGCAGGATGGCAATGATGTTTTTGTCGTGTCTTTGAACTTGTTTGAGGGCACTGGTGACGCGGATTTTTACACCGGGCAAATTAAACCCAAACGGGGCATGCGGGTTTTCCTTATCGAGGGCAGTTTGGATTTTTTTGAGACTCCCCTTCCCCGAGGGTGCGAGGAGTGCATCGGCGAGTTTGTGGCTGCCGGAAATGGCAACTACACCGCTACTGGCGGAGCGACGGATGTAGTTTACTGGGATCAGTTTGCCGGCGTTGTCAGAATTAGGGCCGGCAACAATGATCACGCCTTTCGCACCGTGCTTCCGCGCGAGAGTCGCTTTGAGCTGGAGCGCGGCACTGCTCATCAGTTTCCTCCGGCGTTCAGGCTTTACGTCTTCCGGCACATAACGAAGCACCAGCACCACCTTGTTGGTGCAATTGAGCCCAGCGTAGGAATCGTAACCAATCCCCGGTTTGCCCGCGACGCCAAGCCCGTAACCGGCGAAAACAACTTCCGAGTCGACGGTGTTGTTCACAGAAAAAGCCATCGGATTAAAATCTTTGCCGAGCTCAAACCTTGTCTCTTTGCCGTCCTTGCCTGTGATGACGAGTTCATTTTTACCTTTAATAATATCGACGCCGTATTTGAATGACATCGGATGCGTGTAAGTGCCCTTTGCATCGGCGGACTTAAGACCAAGTGTTTTGAGCCGACCGATAATGTACTCGCGTGCTTTGCGAATTCCCTCGGAACTGGTATCGCGGCCTTCAAATGCATCGGAGGCAATAATTTCAATTTGCTTTTTAAGGTCTCCCTCTGAAATGTCCGCCCCCAATTCGGCGGCCTTTTCTCCAGCACAATTTTGATCAATGCCGCATCCCTCCACTTCAGGTGCTACAGTGCGCTTGGGCGCCTTCCCCAACGCGGCGAGCGCGGCAGAGTGGTCCCAACGGGCGATGAAGAGTTGCGACATTTTGTCCGCCGTGCGGTTGGAGGTCCACATCAACTGCTTGCCGTCAGGGGAAAATACCGGCAACCCATCAAAGCCATCGGTATGGGTCACACGCACCGGTTTGCGGGTTCCAGCAGCATCCACCATATACACTTCAAAATTAGAAAAACCGAGTTTGTTGGATGCGAAAACCACGTACTCGCCGCTCGGATGAAAATACGGCGCCCATGACATGGCTTTGAAATCGGTGAGCCGCTGAATATCCGAGCCGTCAGTATTCATGGTGAAGACGTCAGCGGTATCGCCCTTTTTGGTGAAGTGTCGCCAAATAATGCGTTTGCCGTCCGGCGAAAAAAACGGTCCGCCATCGTAACCCTTCATAAATGTGAGACGTTTTTGGCCGGAGCCATCAGCGTTCATAATATAAATCTCCCCAAAATAAGAGACATCCACTTTGAGACGTGCCTGCTCTTTCGCTGAAAGTTTAACGTCGCCATAGGCGTCACGGATTGAACAGAACACAATCTGTTTTCCGTCCGGCGAATAGGCTCCCTCCGCATCATAACCCAGAGCGGTGGTGAGGCGTTTCGGGGCAGTGCCATCGCGCTTGAAAGAAAAAATGTCCATCTGCTCATCGTAATCCCACGAGTACCGGCGCGTCTTGCCGGAGGCGCGAAAGTCCAATTCCGATTTTTGCTTGGCCTTCGCCTCAGGATCCACATGAGAACTGGCAAAGAGAACCTCATCACAATTCGGGCGAAAAAACGCGCAGGTGGTTTTACCATGACCGGGCGACACGCGGACCACATCGCCGCTTTGCATATCCATCGTATAAATCTGGTAAAACGGATTATGTTTTTCGCGTTCGCTTTGGAAAATGATGTGCCGACCATCGGGCGAGAAATAGCCTTCACCACTTCGCCGACCTTCAAGAGTGAGCTGGCGCACGCGAGAAAGGAAATGCGCCTCGCCATTGACAACATCTGCGGCCGGAAGATTGCCACCCAGAAGGGCTAGAATCAGAATTGTTTTTTTCATAGTAAGAACACAAATGGACACGTTCACCCGGAATTTATTCAGGATTCTCCGCAGATTATTTTTTTTCAATTCGGCTAATTTTGCCAAACAAATGGCCGCCCACTTTGCCGTGTTTCCACGTGCCGGCGTATTTGTCACCATCAATCACCACGTGCGCACTGAAGGTGCCGAGGCCGGGAATGGACAGATTATCCATCGAAATCACCGGCGTATCGCCCGCCCACTTGATGGGCAAGGGCATTGGCAGCGTGATATCCGTTTTGCCATATTTCACCCGCGCACGGAACAGGAACAAATCACCCTTGCCGATTTTTTTTACATTGAGGATCGTGTACTCCTCTTTTGCCGGCGCGCCTTCCCGTCCGTCGATGGTAAACGAACCTGTAAATTTTGTACCACTGAGTTGTTTCTCCAATGCGGCGAACTTCTCCTTTTTCGGCACGTCATCGGCCCAACTCGATCCCGCGCCAATCATCAGCGCCAACATTGCTGTAAATGCTTTCATCCGCCCATCATCGGCACTCCACGCCCAGGCGCAAGCGCAATCATTGCCACTTGGCAGGAATGTCGCCTACCGCTAGAGTTTGGCCATGCAAATTCGAACTTTGATTCTTCTTGGCTGCATCCTGTTTTCAACCCTTTTGCCCGCTGAAAACTGGCCCCGTTTTCGAGGTCACAACGGAAACGGAATCTCCGCGGATGCAATTCCGGTTCAATGGAAGGATTCGAATGTGCAATGGAAGACCCCTCTACCCGGCACGGGCCATGGTTCTCCAGTGGTTTGGGGTAAAAAGATCTTCCTGTTGTGTGCCGATCAAAATACTGCTGCCCGCACCGTGGTTTGTGTGAACGCTGAAGACGGCGTGATCCTCTGGAACCACGCGCACGCCGCCGGCAAACACAAACACCACAAACAAAACAGCTTCGCCTCCAGCACGCCAACAGTCGATGGAGAACGGGTCTACTTCAGCTGGGGCACCCCTGAACAGCTTACGATCGCAACCTACACATTGGCAGGTAAACTGGCTTGGGAAACCCATCTTGGCCCGGTGAAAGGCGGACATGGGTTTGGCGCATCACCCATTCTCCACGAAGGTCTTGTTATTTTGAATAATGATCAAGACGGCGAGAGTTCGCTTATCGCGCTCGATGCCCGCACCGGTAAAGTAAAATGGAACACACCCCGCCAAAGCAAACGACTGACCTACTCCACGCCGGTCCTATTCCGTGACCAACTCATTTTCACCAACTGGACACACGGCATTACCGGCATCGACCCCGCCAATGGAAAGGTGTTGTGGGAAAACCGGGTGTTCCCCGCTGCCTCAAATGAACGCGCCATTGGCTCACCCATCGTCGCTGGCAATTTAGTGATCGGTTCATGCGGTTTTGTTACCAAACTCAAACACGTCGTCGCCCTGCGGCCCAAAGGCAAATTGATGGAAGAAGTGTGGCGCATTGAAAAAAGCGTGCCGCATATTCCCACCCCACTGGTTTTGGGCGAAAATATTTTTCTTTGGAACGACCTCGGCGTGGTAACTTGCGCGGAAGTCGCCACCGGTAAAATCCGCTGGAGCGAGCGCGCCATTCGCAGTGGGAAATTTTTTGGAAGCCCCGTGGCTGCCGATGGAAAAATTTACTGCGCCGAGGCCAGCGGAACCATCGTCGTTCTTCGCGGGGACGGCGAGTTTGAGCCATTAGCCCAAAATGACCTCGGTGAAACCTGCCACTCCACCCCTGCCATCGCCAATGGAGCGATGTATGTTCGAACTTACCAAACCCTCTTCTCGATCAGTAAATGACCATGCAAACTCGCCGTAATTTTCTGCAAACCGCTCCGGCCCTCGCTGCACTCCCGGTCATCGCGGAAGACAAAAAACTCCCCAAAGATGAGGGCCTCACTTTGGGCTTTAGTTTGTACGGGATGAAAACGCTAAAGACCGGCGATGCGCTTATGCGACTGAATGCGATTGGATACGATTCAGTGGAGTTTTGCCTCCACTCCGGCTGGGATACCGCGCCGGACAAACTGACCGCGCAGCGACGGCGCGCATTACGCGCGTTACTTGGGCACTTCGAGCTGACGCTCACAGCATTGATGGTGAACTGCAGCCTCGCGGGAAACCAAAAACCGCACCACGAAACACTCAAACAAGCCGCGCAAGTAGCACACGACCTCGCGCCCGATTCACCGCCACTGATCGAAACGGTGATGGGCAACGGCAAATGGGATGCCGTGAAAAATCAGTTTCGCGATCACCTCGGCGGCTGGGCGGAAGTTGCCAAAAAAACGAAGACGCTTCTCTGCATAAAACCCCACCGTTTCGGCGCGTGCAATTTACCCGAGCACGCCGTGTGGCTGTCCGAACAAATCAAAAGCCCATGGGTGAAACTCGCCTATGATTACAGCCACTTCGCCCATCGTGATTTGTCCCTGGAAAAGACCATCCAACTTATGATGCCGCACACGCGCTTTATCCACGTGAAAGACACCGTGCTCAAAGAGGGCAAGCCACGCTTTGTGCTCCCCGGCGAAAGCGGCCAGATCGATTACCGCAAACTCCTCCGCCTCGCCCACAAGGCCGGTTACCGCGGCGACATCAATGTCGAAGTCAGTGGTCAAGTTTGGAGCCAACCCGACTACAACCCCATCGCCGCCGCCCTAAAAAGCTACCGCCACCTGGCCCCGGCGTTTGAATAGAAAAACCCCCGCCAAAATGACGGGGGTTTTGAATTTATGGTGGAGCCGAACAGAATCGAACTGATGACCCCCACAATGCCATTGTGGTGCTCTACCAACTGAGCTACGACCCCACGGAGGCGCGGAGTATGCGGATGCTTTAGGTGGGCGTCAAGCCCTACATCCCAAGCGTCTCACGACCCGCATCGCTGATCATGCCTTGGTTCCACGGCGGATCCCAAACAATTTCCACATCAGCGGAAGCCACGCCCTCGAGCGTAAGAATTTTGCTTTGAGCATCCGCCGCGATCGTGGGGCCCATGCCGCAACCTTGAGCGGTGAGCGTCATCTTCACGGATACTTCCGTGCCTTCGCTGCCTTCCCCCAAAGCGGTATCATAAACAAGACCGAGGTCGACGATGTTCACAGGGATCTCCGGATCGTAACATTGCTTCAACATCGCGAGCACGCTTTCGACAGTCACCGGCCCATCAGCTGCATCAGCGCCAGCCGCCGCGGCCACGTCGAGCCCAAGCGCATCAGCATCCTGCGCGCCAACCCGAAATAGCCCCACCCCTGCTCGCACGGTGTATGTGCCGCCAAGAGTTTGAATGATGTCCACCCCCGTCCCTTTGCCGAGCGTAATGGTGTCACCGCCGGGTATTTGTACTGCATCACAGTCACGTTTAAGCTCAACCGATTCCATACGCGGAAAGTAACATATGCTTTCCGGCGCGACAAGATTGCAGTAATCTCGGTGGGTGGATGTCATTCAACTACGGAAGGTAAGTAAATCGTTTGGCGATTTAAGCGCGGTGGATGACCTTTCGCTGTCCGTGCCCCGCGGGTGCATCTACGGCTTCATCGGCCCCAATGGTTCCGGAAAAACCACCACCCTGCGAATGTTGATGAGTATTCTCCGGCCGGACACCGGTGCGGTGGAGATCCTCGGTGAACTCAATCCGCCCGCAGCCAAGGATTCTGTGGGTTACCTCCCTGAGGAACGCGGCCTCTACAAAAAAATGAACGTGCGCCGCCTGTTGCGCTATTACGGCAAACTCAAAAACGCCGGCCCGCAATTGGACGCCCGCATCGACGAATGGCTTGAGCGCATGGCCCTCACCGATTGGGCGGAAAAATTAGTCGAAACCCTCTCCAAAGGCATGGCACAAAAAGTGCAATTCCTTTCCACCATCATCGCCGAGCCAGAAATTATCATCCTCGATGAACCCTTCTCCGGACTCGACCCCGTAAACCTCGAGGTGCTCCGCGAAGCGGTGGTGACCCTTCGCAAAAACGGCGCCACCATCATCTTCAGCACCCACGACATGGCCGTAGCCGAGCGCATGTGCGACCGTATCCTCATGATTTATAAAGGACACAAAGTGCTCGACGGCACACAGGAAGAAATCCAAACCGAGTACGGGCAGGACACCCTCCGCATCCGCACCACCGCCGGCGCGGCCGCGCTCAAGAGCTTGGACGGGGTGGAAGACGTACGGGATCACGGCCAGTTGCAGGAGGTGCGCTTCACCGGCGACACCCAACAACTCCTTCACAAACTGCTCGCCCTCACTGAAGTGCACCACTTCGAACAAACCCGCCCTTCCCTGCACGACATTTTTGTACGCATTGCCAAGCCCGAACCGGATGAGGAGGAAACGCCATGAATAAAATGCTCCTCATCGCGAGCAACGAATTCTCGGCGTTCGTCCGCTCCAAAGCCTTTATCATCAGCGTGCTCTTCGCGCCGGCGATCATGGGCGTTTCCGTGCTCATCCAAAAAGCGGCGAACGACCACGTGGACACCACCGAACGGAAATTTGCCATCATTGATTCCAGTGGTCAACTGGCCAACCCACTCATCACGGCAGCCCACGCACGGAATGATGCACTCGCGGCCACGACCGATCGCCAAGCGCTGGGCGGCCCCTTCACACCAGAGCTTGCCCAAGGCCACCCATTGCCTGAACTTCGCCTCAAATTATCCGAACGCATTCGGAGCGGGAACCTCTTTGCCTTTATCGAAATCCCCGCGAACATTTTACAAACCAACGCGACACCGGACGCCGTCCGCTATTTTTCCGATGAGCCCACCTATCGCGACCTACCGCGCTGGTTGAAGCAAACCCTCACCGCCGAAGTCCGTGACCGGCGTTTTGCCAGCGCACGCATCTCCCACGCGGCTCGCCAATTGTTTCGCCAGTTGGATGTTTCAGTGAACATCGAACCTATGGGGCTGGTGGAACTCCATTCCCAATCCGGCCAAATTGAAGACGCCCAAAAAGTCGACAAAATCCGCGCCTTCATCGTTCCCATTGCGTTGATGGTTTTGATGTATGTCATCGTACTCACCAGCACCCCCAACATCCTCAACTCCGTGCTTGAAGAAAAAATGAGCCGCATTAGCGAAGTCCTTCTCGGCTCCGTTTCGCCCACCCATTTGATGCTCGGCAAACTCATCGGCTGCCTGTGGATCGCTGCCATTCTTGCCTTCCTTTATCTCGGCAGCGCGCTGACCGCCGCCCACTATCACGGCTATGGCGATGCCGTGCCCCCGGCGCTCCTCGCCTGGTTTGCCGCGTATCTGCTGCTTGCCATTTTCTTTTTCGGATCCCTCTTCATCGCCATCGGCGCGGCCTGTACTGATATCAAAAGTGCTCAAGCCGCGATGATGCCCGTAATGATGCTGGTCATCATGCCGCTAATGGCTTTCCCCATTATTTTGAAGAACCCAAACGGCAACCTCGCTGTGGGGCTCTCTTTGTTTCCACCTGCCACGCCCTTGATCATGACCCTCCGCATCGCCCTCCAGCCCGGGCCGCCGCTTTGGCAACCCATTCTCGCGCTGGTGCTCACTTGTGGAACCACGCTGGGCATTGTTTGGGCGGCAGGCAAAGTGTTTCGCACCGGGATCCTGATGCAGGGAAAATCCGCCAGCCTCCGCGAAATGTTGCGCTGGGTTCTAGCGAAATAAATCAGGAAATAATCTCATGCGCCACGTTGCCGTGCACATCAGTGAGCCGAAAGTCGCGCCCCGCGTGGCGAAAGGTCAATCGCTCGTGGTCAAACCCCATTAAGTGCAAAATCGTCGCGTGCAGGTCGTGAACGTGCATTTCATTTTCCACCGCCTTAAATCCAAATTCATCGGTGGCACCATATGCCATCCCGCCGCGCACGCCGCCGCCGGCCAACCACATACTGAACCCGTGATGATTGTGATCGCGCCCGTTGATTTTTCCCGCATTTGATCCGGCCTTGGGCAGCTCCACCGTGGGCGTACGGCCAAATTCTCCGCCCCACATCACCAGCGTATCCTCAAGCAAACCGCGCTGTTTTAAATCAGTCAGTAACGCCCCAATTGCCTGATCACATTGCCTGGCAAGATTGCGATGATTCACCTCAATGTCATCGTGATTATCCCACGGCTGGCTGTCACCGTGCCAAACCTGCACGTAGCGCACCCCGCGTTCCACCAGCCGCCGAGCGATGAGAATTTGCCGCGCCTGCGTGGTGTTGCCGTATAATTCGCGGATGCGTTTTGGCTCGCGATTGATGTCAAACGCATCGCTCGCTTCCATCTGCATACGGTACGCGAGCTCAAAGGAATGAATGCGTGCTTCAAGCTGCGCTTCATTTTGGCGCGCCTTCGCGTGACGTTTATTTATGCGGCGCAACAAATCCAGCTGCCGCCGTTGTTGTTCCAGCGTCATTCGCGGATTACGGATGTGCTGGATTAAATCTTCAACCTTGCGTTTGCGCGTATCGATATAAGTCCCTTGAAATGCCCCGGGCAAAAACGAGCACTGCCAGTTTTGAGATTCCTGAATCGGATAACCGGGGCACATCGCAATGAAGCCCGGCAGGTTTTGGTTTTCCGTACCCAATCCGTACGTGAGCCAGGATCCCACGCTCGGTCGGGTGACAATGGATTCGCCGCAGTTCATCAGCATCAACGACGGTTCGTGATTGGGCACATCCGCGCGCAAACTGCGCAGTACGCAAATATCATCCATATGCTTCGCCGTATGCGGAAAAATCTCGCTCACCGGCAAACCGCTTTGGCCGTGCCGCTTAAATTTGTACGGCGAAGGCAACGCCGCACCGGTCTTCCGTTCGGTGGGTAAATTAGGGGTCGGCAACATTTTGCCGGCGTACTTTGCCAAGGCCGGTTTGGGATCAAACGTGTCCACGTGTGATGGCCCGCCGTTCATAAATAAATGAATGATGCGCTTGGCGCGCGGCCGGAAGTGCGATGCCTTGGGCGACAGCGGATTCGCCTCGGCCAGCATGCCGCCCAACCCAAGTGCGCCAAGCCCAATGCCGGCGCGCGCTAAAAAATCCCGGCGCGTGTAGCCGAGATGTTCCAAATTGAAGGGATGATTCCCCATCGGCAAAAGATCGCGCGCGCGCCGCAAAAAGTCGACTCTTACTGTTGAATAAAGTAGCTGAGGTTTTCCAATTCGATGGCCATGTTCACATTATTCACCGTCACCTCGTCAGGCACCTGCAACACGGTGGGCGCAAAATTCATAATCCCCGTTACGCCCGCCGCCACCAAATCATTGGTCACTTCCTGAGCCTCCTCCGGCGGCACACAAAGAATGGCCATCCGCACGTGATTTTCAGTGATGTACCAACTCAGTTTTTCCATCGGTAAGATCGGTTGTTTCACCCGCTTGTCCCGCTGGCGATCGTGCTGCACATCAAATGCCGCGTGCACACCAAACCCTTCCTTTTCGAAGCCGCGATACGAGAGCAACGCCTTGCCCAGATTGCCAACGCCGACCAAGACCACCGGCTGCAGATGATCCGTGCCCAGTAAATCCGCGATCATCTGAATGAGTTGTTCCACATCGTAGCCCAACCCGCGCGTGCCGAATTGGCCGAAGTACGCCAGATCCTTGCGCAATTGCGGCGATTTCACTCCGGCCGCTCCCGCCAACGCCTCGCTGCTGACGGTTTGAATTCCATTGGCCAACAGCCGCTGCAAACAACGCGTATAAATCGACAATCGATAAACCGTTTTACGCGGAATTTCCGGTCGCGCATTGCGCCCATTTTTTTTTGCAGCCATTTGTGGATATTCTTTGATGAAAGAACCCTCATCTTCTCGAACAGAACCGTGAACGGTCAAGGCAAATGGTTAATCTACAAACCCAAATTCATTGGAAAGAAATAAGATCTGCGCTAATTGATTGAAGGCATTGCTTTGATCAATTCCATCAGAACGGATCAGAAATTTTAAGGCGTCTAAAAGTTCCAATTCAGTCGGTTCGCGCTGCAAAATCCTCTGGTACAAACTCTTCACTTGCGCCTGGCCGTACGGTGCCTTGATCGTGATCGACACACGTATCTTCTCCGATTGTGCCGCAAGAAAAGGGCTGTTCATTAAAAATAATGCCTGTTGCGGCACGGTGTTTTCATACCGTTTAGGGCAATGCGTATCCGGGTTGGCAAAATCAAAAGTTCGAAACAGCGCAGGTAAATTTTGGCGGTCGATGAATCCATACACCGTGCGGCGTGGTGGGGATGGATGCTGAGTAATGTTCACCGGCCTGCCTCCCAGCGTGCGATCAAGCTGGCCGCTGGCCTGTAAAATGCCGTCGCGCATCGCCTCAAAGGTGAGCCGTTGCCGGTTCATTTTCCACAACAACGAATTGGCGGGATCAACGCGGAGGTATTCCGGCCGAATATTGCTGGACTGTTGATAGGTGGCGGAAAGCATGATTTGCCGTTGAAGTTTTTTAATAGACCAACCCTCACTCACAAAACGCGCGGCTAACCAATCAAGCAACAGCGGGTGCGAAGGCGGTTGTGCGCGCAGGCCAAAATCGCTGGGGGTGGCAACCAGTCCATGGCCAAAGTGATGCGCCCACACGCGGTTCACCAGCACCCGCGCGGTGAGTGGGTTTTGGGGATCCACAATCGCCCGCGCCAATTCCAGCCTTCCGCTGCCTTGGGTGAAGGACTTTCGATCTGGAGAAAAATGCTCGAGAAACCGCCTCGGCACTGTTGCGCCACGATTGCCTTTATTTCCCCGCACAAAAATGTATGGCTCCGTTGCCCGCGGATTATCCAGCAAAACGTGGGCCCGTGGCGGCGCACCCGGATGCGTCGCGGCGAGTTTACCTAAACTGCTGCGGCGGTTTTTCAATGTATTGCGTTGGCCGAACAGCAAGCTGTTTGGGTCCCCCTCGGCCAACGTCTCGGGCACATCGGCAGGAGTCCCCTTCGCGTGCAACACTTGTCGGATGGCTTCCCAGTTTGGATCAACTAACGCGACCGCATTTGGGTTTTCCTTACGCAGTGCAATCCATTTACGCTCCACTTCCACAAACAAGTCACTGTAAATCTTCAACTGCGCCGTGCGATTCGTCGCCCGTTGCACCAATGGATTCCCCGCCCCCTCCAATTGGTGCCAGGCGAGAAACACGGGATGTTTTTCCACCTTCCACCTCGCCAGTGCGCGCTGCCAATTCAATGCGGAAACAATGTTTAGCTTTCGTTTGGTAAGCAACTGCACAGCAGCTTTTTTGTCGAGCCCCCGTGTTTTCACATCGTGAACAGCCGCGAGGTAGCCACCTGCTCGACGCCGCAATTCCGCGCGTCCTTTGGCGTAAGTGTCGCGGATTAATTGATCAATGACCGCTTGCTGGCGTTTCCGCTCCTTCAAATATGCCGCGTGCTGTGGCGGCAGCGATCCTTTCCCGAGCAACGGCAATTCCTTCGGCTCATGACTGCTGGCGAACACGCCATGAAGTGAGTAATAATCTGCCGTTGGAATGGGGTCATACTTGTGATCATGACAGCGCGCGCAGGTGACCGTGATTGCCATAAATCCGCGCGTCACCACGTCGATACGGTCATCAATAATATCGTCTTGCCGATTCAAAAACCGCCGGCCCAAAGTGAGATATCCCATTGCCGCGAGCGGACGTTTGTCTTCCCCAAGATCAAGTTGGTCGGCGGCCATTTGTTCGAGAACAAAACGATTGTACGGGAGATCTTCATTAAACGCACGCACGACGTAATCGCGATATGTGTACGAATACGGATAGAGCCGATCAACGCCCACTCCCACGTAGCCCTTGTTGTCTGCATACCGTGCCACATCGAGCCAATGCCGTGCCCAGCGTTCGCCGTAATGCGGGGAAGCAAGCAGTCGATCTATGAGCTTGGGCCACGCCTCCGGTGAATCATCCGAAACAAACGTTTGCACCTCCGCAAACGACGGGGCCAAACCAGTGAGGTCCAGATAAGCACGCCGAATTAAAGTGCGCCGATCCGCCCGCAGGGAAGGCTCCCAACCCTTGGCCTCCAACCGAGCCAGCACAAACAGGTCTACCGGCGTGCGCGCTCGGTTTGAATGCTTCACTTTGGGCGGTACAATTTTTTCCACCGGCTGAAATGCCCAGTGGTTTTCCACCTGTTCGGCGGTCGATAATGGGGGCGTGATGGCACCCTGCGCGAGGACAGCTATAAACCCTAAAACTGAAAAGGCCCGAATCATTTGATTGGTTTTTGTTCGGCAATCCATTTGGCAAGTAATTGAATCCATTGCGGATCGGGCCCCGTTGCGCCGACGGGTGGCATCCGGCCGAGGTCGGAGCGAATGACGCGCTGAAGCATCACCGAATGAGCGGGATCCCCCGGGGCAATGATGCGCGCTTTGTCGCCTAAACCATAGCGGTTGTGCACCGGTTCCGCGCCCAGAGTTTTGGTGGCGTCCAACGCCAGATGATGGCTGAGTAACATTTGAGCGTTGCCGCCGCCGGCGTTTACGTGACACGTCGCGCAGTTCACCTGCCAATACGCACGCACCCGCGCGGTGCGATCGGCTTTTGCATCGTACGGATTTGCGAAACGTTTTTGGACGGACTTTCCATCCGAACCATAATTTTCAGCGCGAACTCCGCTGACCAAACCGGACTTTCCCAAAACCTGAATTTGGTTGGCCTTAAATTTGCCGTAATCGTGCTGCCGATTGAGCTGCAATTCTGTGAGACTCAACACAAATCCCGCCGCGCGTCCGTGGCACATCATGCACTCGGCGCGGCTCGGGATGCGCCACTGTTTGCCATTAGCCAGCGCGCGGTCCGCACCTTCATTTGCCACGAGCGTGGCATCGGTTTGAGCTTTATTCCATTCATAACTGTATCCGAGCCACTCGTTTTCTTGTTTGATCAACAAACGCGTCTCGATGCGTTTCCCCTCGCGCGCAAGCGTTTGCATCAACACCGTCCCATCGGGCCCCTGCCAACCGCGATTGCCCCCGAATCGCAGTTGCCCATTGCCCGGCAGCGCAAAATGATGAGTGGCCGTCGCACCATCGGTCCAGTGCGGCACGTTGATGGAATAAGCGATCACGCCGGGTGCGGTTTCGTGTTTGGCGGTTTTGCTGAATAATCCAGTTTGGCTGAGTGCGCGCGGGAAATTGCTGCGGCGTCCCACGGCGGGATTGGGTTTGAGGCGATGGAATCCGGAGTGATCGTCGATGACAAGCAAGTTGCCGCGCGTATCTGTGGCAAACCCGGTGATGCCAAATGAGGTGTCAGCAATTTCTGCGTGCCACGTCACTTGGGTGCCGTCGTGTTTGCCGGCCCAGATTTTCCCAGTCGAGTAATCGCCGTAGATATAAGCGCCGTTGAGCTTGGGCAAAATGTTGCCGTAATAAACGATGCCGCCGGTAAGCGATCGGGATTCGCGATGGTGATGCTCAAAGGTCGGCTTGGTGAGTTTACCGGGGCCAAGCTTGCGCTCGAGATAAAACGGGTGGCTTCCCTCGTACAAACTCCAGCCATAATTGGCGCCGCGCTCCACGCGCTTCACACTCTCCCAGTGATCCTGCCCGTTCTCCCCAACCCAAATCGCGCCGGTGCGCTCGTCACAAGTTAATCGCCATGGATTGCGAAAACCAAGTGCCCAGGTTTCCGGCGCGGCCTTGGGCGTTTTCAAAAAAGGATTGTCCGGCGGTATGCCATACGCGCGCTCGCCCGTCGGGCGATCCACATCGATGCGCAACAGCTTGGCCAGCAACAAGTCGATGCGCTGGCCGGTGAGGTTTTCGTCCGAATCACTGGTGCCATCACCGGTGGTCAGGTAAAGCATTCCATCCTTACCAAAAACCACACCGCCACCGTCGTGCCCGTTCGAATTCCATTTGATAATCACCTTCCGTGATGCAGGATTAATACGATGTGTTTTGCGATCCATCGTCCAGCGCGACACGAGGCAATTCTTGGCCTTGCTCCCCTCACCACGGCGAGGACCGTTGGTGTGCAAAAACACAAACCCGTTCTGCTCGAATTTTGGGTGAAAACAAAACCCATAAATAAGCCGGTTTGTGAGCGACAAACTCTCAACTTGAATTGTCGCCTTTGGCGTGTCGCGAAATACCCACAATTTAGAAATCGAACCCTTCTCCTCACGATGATCCGCGTAGGCCAACAAATCTTGGGTGCCCGGCAAACGCTTCATTTCCAAAGGCTTTTTAACCGGCAACCCCGGCCACACTTTTTCTGTGATGTACGGCAAAGGCGGCTCCGGGGTACCGATAAGCTTACCCCCCTGCCACTCCACGCGTGGGATTATGTTGGTTTGCCCCGATACGGCAAATTGGCAAATGAATAACAATACAAATGAAAACCGCATAGAAGGATTCAGCCCCCGTGTCATAAATCTGTCAAACCCGAAAATGCTAACCCTCATCCAACAAGCGCAACACTGCCTTGGCCGCCCGGAGCGGTGCGCCTTTTTGTCCGAGGCTTTGGGCGATTTGATTGAGATCGGCGCGAAGGGTTTTGCGGCGCGCGGAATCCTCAACAAAACGATTGGCTTCCCGCGTGAGATTATTAGGCGTGGCGGCGCGTTGGATGAATTCGGGAAACACCTCACGCCCAGCCAATACGTTGGGCATGGCGATGTGTTTGACTTTCACGAACAAGCGGCCGAGCAGATAAGTCACCCAAGAAGTTTTATAAAGCACCACCGTGGGCACGCGGAACCACGCACATTCGAGGGTGACGGTGCCGGAAGAAGCAATCGCAACGTCGGCCTCGGCGAGGGCTTCGTGCAGCCCGCCGATGCGCAGATCCCAATCAGCCACGGCGGGAGTCAATAGGCGCGCTTGCGCGGCGATCGAATCGTTGGGGAATACGATCATTGGCTCGGCGTTCAACTTGCGCGCAGCGCCGGCCATCACGGGGAGATGGCGGCTGATTTCCTTGGCGCGACTTCCGGGAAGAAGTAACAGCCGCGGTGGATCGTGCAGCTCATCCGGTTCGCGAAATTCCAAATCCGGATAACGATCGCACAGCGGATGGCCGACAAACTCGACCGGTAACCCGGGCGCGCGCCGGGCGTACCATTCTTTTTCAAACGGAAAAATGCTGAGCAACAAATCGACGTCGCGGGCGATTTGATGCACTCGCGAGGAATGCCACGCCCAAAGTTGCGGGCTGATGTAATAAATAATTCGCGGCCGCCAATCGGTCCCGGCGGCGCGTTGGCGCAGGGCGCGCACGAAGCGTAAATTGAATCCGGGATTATCGATGCAAATGATCGCGTCGGGCTTGCGCTCAAATGCGAGGTCAAGGAGCTGATCAAAGAAGCCCTTGAATTTACCGTAATTCCGGACGGCCTCCCAAATACCGACCACCGCGTGCTCGGTCAAATCCAGCGCGAGATCCACGCCGGCGGCTTGCATTCTGGGGCCGCCCGCGCCGAACGCTTCCACTTCGCCGCCCTCTTTGCGCAACGCCTCGAGCAACTCAACCGCCAGCGTGTCGCCGCTGGTTTCGCCAGCCATGAACATGATGCGACGGGCGCTCATGCGGTTTCGAGTTCCTGAATTTGTCGGGTGATTTCCAGCGCCACATCGAGCGCTTGCTTGGCGGATTCGCCGCTGACTTTCGGCGTTTGCTGCTCACGCACGCAATGGGCAAAGTGCCGCAGCTCCTGCAACAGCGGATCATCCTTTTCAATGGGCACCGGCTCGCGCACCACGCGTTTGCCGCCGAACTCGCTGACAATGGCAGTGTCTTTGGCGTGCAAAAGTTTTTTCCATAAACTGGATTCCGTCTCGCCGTCGCGCGCGATGCGGTAAATGTAGCCTTCTTGTTTTTGATAATCGAGCGACACGTAACTGGTTGTTTCGCCGCCGCTGAACACACGGATTTTCCGCATACTTTCGGGGCTCACACGGCTGGCGGTGAGGTTGGCCACGCATCCGTTTTCAAACTTCAACCGCGCATTGGCAATGTCCTCCGAATCGCTCAGCACAGACACGCCCACGCCATCGACCGATTGCAGCGGTGAATCCACGAACGCCAACACGATGTCGAGATCGTGAATCATGAGGTCCAGCACGACACCAACATCGAGGCTGCGCTTGGGGTACGGCGACAGGCGGTGCGTCTCGATAAAGCGCGGCTCGCGCGCGACGTTTTGCAGATAATCAAAAACCGGATTGAAGCGTTCGATATGGCCCACCTGCAGCACACATTTATTTTCGCGCGCAAGTTCCACCAACTCAGTCGCTTGCGCGGTGGTGTCGGTCATTGGTTTTTCCACAAGCACATGGCGCCCCGCGCGCAACAGTTGGCTGGCCAAATCAAAATGAGTGATCGTGGGCGTGACCACATTCACCGCTGCCGCCGCATAGATGGCGGCCTCCACGGAGGGCAGCACGGGCACGCCGTATTTTGCACCGATGGTTTTGGCGCGGGCGGGGTCCGCATCGTAGAGCCCCACAAAATCCACCACGCCTTCGCGCGCCAATCCGGCGTAATGTTTGGCGTGGTGTTGACCGAGGGAACCCACACCCAACACCGCCACTTTTAATGCATCCGACACGCGGGGAGGTTCAGGGTTTGTCGCACGTCATTCAAGGTTAACCTTGAACCGCGCAGCAAGAACCCCGAACCTCCGTGCGTGGACATCCCAAAAACCAGCAACCCCATGCGGATCACCGTGCTTGGCGCGGGCGCGTGGGGCACCACACTGGCGAAGATCGCCCACGAAGCCGGGCACGAATTAACGCTCTGGGGCCATCCTGAACGCCTTGCAGGAATGGCTTACAAAAAAGAAAACACCGAATATCTCCCGGGCGTGACCCTGCCCAATGCTTGGCGACTGGAGGCCGATTGGGAAACAGCGCTGGACAAAGCCGAGGCGGTGATTGTCGCCGTGCCGTCCGCGTCCTTTCGCGCGGTGGCTGCTGGCCTCGATGGATTTAGTGGCATCGCCGTCACCGTTACCAAAGGCATCGAACACAAAACCGGTCTGACGATGGGTGGCATCCTCAATGAAACCGCGCCCGAGGCGGCCGTCGTCGCCCTCTCCGGCCCATCGCTTGCGGCGGAAGTGGCGCGCAACATTCCAACTGCATTGGTGGCCGCTAGCGAAGAGGAAGCCAACGCCGCTACCGTGCAGGAATGGCTGCACCGCCCCACCCTCCGCATCTATACCAGCACCGATGTGCTGGGCGTTGAGCTGGGCGGCGCATTAAAAAACGTCATGGCCATTGCCGCCGGCGTTTGCGATGGCCTTCAACTGGGTGACAACGCCAAAGCCGCGCTCATCACCCGCGGCTTGCGCGAGATGCGGCGGCTCGGCAAAGCCGCCGGTGCGCAACCCAATACGTTTAACGGCCTCAGCGGTATGGGCGATCTGACGGTCACCTGTTTCTCCAAACAAAGCCGCAACCGCACGCTCGGAGAACGGATCGCCAAAGGTGAACCGCTGGACAAAGTGCTCGCCTCGGCCACGGCCGAAGGGCATCCCACGGCAAAATCCGCGCGCGCGTTGGCCAACACATTGGAAGTGGAATCGCCCATCATCGAGCAAGTATACACGATGCTTTATGAAGACAAAGGCCCAAAAGAAGCATTAAAAGAATTAATGATGCGCGAACGGCGCGGGGAAGATTGAAGTAATCGTCAATCAAAAATCAATTCCATCAATGCTGCATAATCCGTCACTACGGGGAATTGCGGGAACTCTTCAATCACATTATTCGGCGCACGAAACAAAACCCCTTGGTCGGCTTCGGCGAGCATTGTGGTGTCGTTATAGGAATCACCGGCGGCGATGACGTGATAGTTCAGTGATTGAAAAGCGGCCACACTTTTTCGTTTTTGATCCTGCTGACGGAGATGATAATTGATGATCATATCGTCTCGCACCTCAAGTTGATGACAAAAAATCGCAGGCCAATCCAGCTGGCGCATTAGCGGGTTGGCGAATTGCAGAAAGGTATCCGAGAGAATGACCAGTTGCGTTCGCGCGCGTACTTCGTCGAGAAATGCTTTTGCCCCGTCCATCGGTTCGAGCGTGGCGATGACGGCTTGGATGTCGCTGAGCTTAAGATTATTTTCCGCCAGCAGATCGAGGCGATAGCGCATCAGCACATCATAATCCGGCTCATCACGGGTGGTGCGGCGCAGGGCGTCGATGCCGGTTTTCTCGGCAACAGCAACCCAGATTTCCGGCACCAAAACACCTTCGAGATCCAATGTAACGATCGTCTGTTTCACGGGCGAGTTGATACCGAGCGAGGCGAGTGACGGCGAGAAAAAAGCACCGCGCGGGTCCGCAAACCCGCGCGGTGTGAATGGAATTCTTTAGTTGAGGTTGAGGCCCGGCATGCTGGTCTGGCCGATCCAGCACACCGGGCGCCCATTCCCTGTTTCCCTGCCTGCCGAAACAGGCAAGAACCCTAATTTACACGGCTTCCTCGCCGGTTTCGTCCGTACGAATACGGATGGCTTGCTCGACGGGCAGCACGAACACTTTGCCGTCGCCGATCTTGCCGGTTTTTGCCGAGGCGATAATAGCCTTGCTGGCCGCTTCCACTTGGTCATCGCCCACGACGATTTCCAGTTTGATCTTGGGCAGGAAATCCACCGTGTACTCGCTGCCGCGATATACTTCGGTGTGACCTTTTTGGCGGCCAAACCCTTTGACCTCCGTCACCGTCATTCCCGCCAGGCCTTCCTCGGCCAGCGCATCCTTCACCTCATCGAGCTTGAAGGGCTTAATAATTGCTTCGATTTTTTTCATAGGATAGTTCCTTTCGTTTCAATTCCATTGCTCGTTTAGTGATCCGCTGACGCCGTGAATTCCGGGTAAGCTTCCTGTCCATGCTCAGAAACATCCAAGCCGGCGATTTCTTCTTCCTCGCTCACACGCACGCCCATGATGGCCTTAATTGCGCCGAAGACGACGATTGAGAAGACAAAGGCCGCAACACCCACCAAGGCAATGCCCTTGATTTGAGACGCCAACACGACGCCCGACCCTTCAATCTGGAAGTAATAGGCGGCAAGGATTCCCCAAATGCCACAAGTGCCGTGAACGGAAATGGCTCCCACCGGATCGTCGATCCCGGCTTTGTCCAACGCGATCACTGAGAAGACCACAATAACGCCGGCGATCAAGCCGATGATTATTGAACTGCCTGGCAACACGATATCCGCGTTAGCCGTGATGCCCACCAAACCGGCCAAAGCACCATTGAGGCCCATGGAAAGATCCGGTTTGGAAAACACAATCCACGAGACGAGCGCTGCGGAAATTGCACCCGCAGCCGCTGCGAGCGAAGTGGTCGTGAACACCAAGCCCAAAGGCCCGGGGTTGGCACTCAGCACCGAACCGCCGTTAAAGCCGTACCAACCGAACCAGAGCAACAGCACACCAATCGTTGCCAGCGGCAAATTGTGTCCCGGAATGGGTTTGGGGTTTCCGTCTTTGTCGTACTTGCCTTTGCGAGGGCCGAGAATCAACACACACCCCAAGGCAGCAAAGCCACCAAAGGCATGAACGACAGCGGAACCGGCAAAGTCTTTGAAACCGATTCCGGCCAAAACACCGCCGCCCCAATGCCAGGAGCCAACAACCGGATAAGCAACGCCAACCAAGAGTGTGGCGAAAATCAAAAACGATGTTAGCTTCACCCGTTCAGCAACCGCACCGGAAACAATCGTCGCCGCTGTGGCTGCAAACATCGCTTGGAAAATGAAATCACCAAAACCCGTCATGCAAAGATCGAGCCCGCCGTAGGAAAAAGTGGATCCACCTTCAGCATTCAAATCGCCGATCATGCTTCCCCAGCTAAACCAACCGTTAAAGGTTCCTCCGTCAGCTATTAAATCACCTGGATAATGGGTGTTAAACCCGAACAAAGCATAGGTAATGAGGCCAATGGAAATGATGAACAGATTTTTAAATAAAATGTTCACAGTATTCTTGGAACGCGTTAACCCCACTTCCAATGTGGAGAATCCCAAGTGCATAATAAACACCAGCGCTGCGGCCATCACAGTCCAGAGCATTGAGGTGGTGAAAAAGGGAAATGCCTCCGCATCATCCTTTTCGGCCGCCACAACTTCCTGATACTTCTCAAGTTGCGTTTGCTCGGGCTCCGCGGGCTCCTTTTTCGATTCACCGTCTACTGGTGCCTCGGTTTTTGCATCGCTGCCTTCGCCTTCAGCCTGAGCCATTAACTCCGGTGTGAAGCCCGCGAGGGGCACGATTAGAAACAGCCAAAGTAAGAGGCTGCGTTTGATTGGGTTTGTCATTGTTTTCATTGTTTTACTGCGTTGGTTGGATGGACCTCGATGGGAGGCTCAATCCGTTCATAAATGTCCAAGCGCACTCTAGCGTACAGCGTGCCAAGTGTTCCGTTTTTCTATTCATATATTTTATGGTTACCATAAGTTTTAGTTATGCCTGATTCTTCATCTTGTTTTTAGCGGGTACAATTGAATCGTTTGTTTTTAGGAATAGCCGATTTGGGGGAGGTAATAATTTGTTTTCATTTTTATTCGCCCAATCGGATTGCCGGTATTTTGCAGGAGTGGATAAAATGCGACAGGCCCGCTGCCAAATCAGAACAAGAAAAAAGGCCGACGGTTACCCGTCGGCCTTGGAATGTGTTGATTAGCCTTTTGGCGTTCGCGATTTAGGCGAGTGCCTTTTTGGTGGTCTTGATGATCACCGCGGCGATTTTATAGGGGTCGCCATTAGATGCGGGACGACGATCTTCGAGGCGCCCTTTCCAGCCATCCTGAATGGTGGCCACGGGGATGCGGATGGAGGCACCGCGATCGGACACGCCGTAGCTGAATTTGTCGATGGATTGTGTTTCGTGCAACCCAGTGAGGCGACGGTCGTTATCCGCGCCGTATACGGCGATGTGTTCTTCGATATTCTTGCCGAATTCCTCGCAGATTTTGGTGTGCACCTCTTCGCCGCCGGGATCACGCATAGCGCCGCAGGAGAAGTTGGCGTGCATGCCGGAGCCATTCCAATCGCCTTGGACAGGCTTGGGATGCCAGTCGACAGCGACTCCGTATTTCTCGCCGGTGCGCTCCAGAAGATAGCGGGCGATCCAAATTTGGTCGCCGCAGTCGGCCGCGCCTTTGGCGAAGATTTGGAATTCCCACTGGCCCATCATCACTTCGGCGTTGATGCCTTCGACGTTGAGGCCGGCCTCGAGGCAAAGGTGCAAATGTTCGTCCACCAAATCGCGGCCGACGGTGTTGCGTGCGCCCACGGACGTATAGAACGGACCTTGCGGGCCGGGGAATCCGTTTTTCGGAAATCCGATGGGGAGGTTGGTGTCGGTATCGATCAGGGTATATTCCTGTTCAAGGCCAAACCAAAAATCCTCGCTGTCGTTATCGATCGTGGCCCGCCCGTTGGATTCGTGCGGGGTGGCATCGGCGTTGAGCACTTCGCACATCACGAGCCAGCCATTGCCGCCAAAGCGATCGGGGTCCGGATAAACGGCGACGGGTTTCAGCAGGCAATCCGAATCATTCCCTTCGGCCTGTTCGGTGGAGGAGCCGTCAAAGGACCACTCTTTGGCGTCTTCCAACTTGCCGCTGAAATTTTCGCGAACGAGTGTTTTGCTGCGGAGGCTCTGCGTGGGCTTATAGCCATCGAGCCAGATGTATTCCAACTTATGTTTACTCATTTGTTTTGCTGTATCTGTTTTTTGTTAAACGGCTTTCGCCAATAATTCTGTGGGTTAAAGCGCGTAACCATCCTCGCCGTGATCCTTCACGTCAAGCCCTTGCATTTCAGTTTCTTCATCCACCCGAATGCCGCCGCAGAGCGCATCGGCAATTTTAATGGCGATGTAGGTAACGACCGAACTCCAGATGATCGTAACGAGTACGCTCATCAACTGGCCGCTGAATTGATTCTTAATAATCTCGCGGCCCTCATCGGAGAAGGCAAACACACCGGTGAGCAACGCGCCCACAATGCCACCCACGCCGTGGACGCCGAAGACATCAAAGCTGTCATCATAACCGAGCTTTTGCTTGAGGCTGGTCGAAGCCCAATAGCAAACCAAGCTGGCACACCCGCCGATGGCAATCGCCGCCATCGGGCCCACAGTTCCGGATGCAGGGGTGATGGCCACGAGACCGGCAACCGCGCCGGTAGCTAAACCAATGGCGGTGGGTTTCCCTTTACCGCACCACTCAATCATCATCCACGTGAACGCGGCGGCGGCAGTGGCCACTTGGGTGACGAGCTGCGCCATGCCGGCCTGGCCACCTGCAGTCAAAGCACTACCGGCGTTGAATCCAAACCAACCGACCCACAAGAGCGCTGCGCCGATCAGCACGAAGGGCACGTTATGCGGCGGCATTGGGGTGTCGGGATACCCCTTGCGCTTGCCCAACATAATGCACGCAACGAGTGCGGCCACACCGGCGTTAATATGAACAACCGTGCCTCCGGCAAAATCAATGGCTTCCCAAGTGGTGGCCAAATAGCCTCCACCCCAAACCATATGCCAAATTGGGCAGTAGGAAAAAGTGAACCAAATGGTCAGGAAAATCATCACTGCGCTAAACTTCATTCGCTCGGCAAATGCCCCGACGATGAGGGCCGGGGTGATGATGGCAAAGGTCATTTGGAAAGTCACAAAAACAGATTCCGGAATGGTGTCACTCATTGAGCCGGTGGTCAGCCCCTTAAGAAAGAGCCCGGAAAAATCGCCAAATAATTTTCCGTCACCGGAGGACGCGAATGAGTATCCGTAAATCACCCAAAGCAATGACATCAGCGCGGTGACGGCAAAGCACTGGACCAGCACCGAAAGCACATTCTTCTTTCGGGTGAGGCCGCCGTAAAAAAGCGACAAGCCGGGGACGGTCATCAGCAACACCAGCGCGGTGGCCACGATCATCCAAGCGGTGTCGCCAGAGTTAAAATAGGGATCAATTTTAAAGCCGTTCTTGGCAAGCTTATCGTCACCATCTAAGCCGGAATACTTTTCGGCCATTGTTTTGCCATCCAGCCAGGCATCAGCTTTATTTTTTTCGCCGGCTGCGGTTTCTTTTTCTTCTGCTGTCAACTGCTCCTCAGCAGTATTAGCTTCCTCGGCGAATGTTTCAAAAGGCAGGCTTCCGGCAAAGAGCGCCAGCGCCATAGTCAAAATCGGGAAAAGTTTTTTCATGGTACAGGGAATTTAAGGGTTAAGATTAAAGGGCTTCGTCACCTTTTTCGTTGGTGCGAATTCGGATGGCTTCGTCGATGGTGCTGACAAAGATTTTGCCGTCGCCGATCTTGCCGGTTTTAGCGCTCTCGGCTACGGCTTTGATGGCGGCTTCGAGGTTGTCATCGGTCACGGCGACTTCGAGTTTGATTTTGGGAAGAAAATCGACGGTGTATTCACTGCCGCGATAGATTTCGGTGTGGCCTTTTTGGCGTCCGAATCCTTTGACTTCCGCGACAGTCATCCCCTCAATGCCGACTTCGGCGAGGGCATCCTTCACTTCCTCGAGTTTGAATGGCTTAATAATTGCCTCAATTTTTTTCATTTGCTGTGGTTCTCCTGCCCGCGTTGGCCAGTTACCGGTAAAGCTGCGGGCAGCCGCACCAGTGAATTGCAGGGCAATCCAAGAGTCTTAAGCAGCCCGTGTGCCAACCGGAAAGACAAACCGAAACCGTCATATTTCAGGCGTTTCTTTGTGTTTTTTTTTAAATCCATTTAATGGACAGCCCAACGGCTATCGGTTTTTATCCAGACTGTTGATTTTTGTGCAGGAATAACTTTGGTTCGACAAAGTGAAGTTTCGTCCAGAAAATCACGTTTTGGAGGTGAACCTCGGCAAACAACTATGAGCAAAGGCAAGCGCGGCAAAAAACGGTTCCCCAAGCCTTCGCAAGCCTCGCCGTCGGTTCCACAGGAATTGCTGCCCGATGAGCCGGAAGCGGTGCCTGAACCCGAGCTGGTTTCCCCCGCCCAACCCACCTCCTTTTTCCGCCGATGCGATTGGTTGGCATTTACGCTGGCTACGTTGATTTCGTTTGGCGTTTATTTTTACACCCTCGCCCCGGATCTCACGCTGGAAGATTCCGGCGAACTGGCAGTGGGCTCGATGTATGCCGGTGTGCCGCATCCGCCGGGTTATCCGGTTTGGACACTTTACACTTGGGCATTCACCCAATTGCCCTTTGGGAATATCGCTTGGCGCGTCGCGCTCTCCTCCGCGGTAGCCGCAGCGCTCGCCTGCGGGTTGCTCGCGCTGATGGTTTCGCGAACCGCCCAATTGATGCTCAAGAGCATCGAAACATTTCGGGAGGTGAAAGAGCGTCAACGCGATCTGATCGGCCTCGCTTCCGGTACAGCCGCAGGTTTGCTATTGGCCTTCAACGGATTCATGTGGAGTCAGGCGGTGATTGTGGAAGTGTACACGCTTGGCATTTTCACGTTTATGGCCGTATTGGCGCTGATGATGCGATGGTATTTTCGCCCAACCCAACGGTGGCCACTTTACCTCGCCTATTTCTGTTTTGGCCTATGCTTTGCAAATCACCAAACCTTGCTGCTAGCCGCTGTAGGTATCGAAGCGATTGTGCTGCTAGCCGACCGAAAAATAGGGAAAGATTTTTTGCTTTGTAATTGCGGGGTGTATATCTTGGGGCTGTTCGCCACCCTGCCTGCAGAAGGCGCGCCTCCGGACAGCGAACCGGGCGTGTTCATCCTTTTCAATACCGTGGGCGTAACTATGTTTGCCCTGTTGCTGGGGATGATGCTTTACGACCGAGGGAAGCAATACGTCCTCAAGGGGTCATTGAATCCGACAAACCTAACCGCAATCACCGTGTCCGCAGTGGCTGTGTACCTGCTTTCCGCCGGAGCGTTTGGCTGGGCATGGGGTTCGTTTTTTGATGACAATAAATTCTCAAGTGCCGCCAACGCGGTGAAAGTGTGGGCTTTACTCAACGCGTTGCTACTCGGAGCGCTGGCCCTGTTTTCGTGGCTAAAAAACGGGGGCAACCCAAATACTCCGCCGCTGCTACGCCATTGGATGCCCTTGCTCAATACCCGCGCAGCTTGGCTGCTGGGAGCTGCATTTTATTTGTACATGCCCATTGCTTCAATGACCAACCCGCCGATGAACTGGGCCTATCCGCGTACCGAACAGGGTTTCAAGCACTCCTTCTTTCGAAAGCAGTACGACAAAATTGAGCCTTCAAATTTAACGCGGATATTTTTTGACCGCAACTACATCGCGCCGCGCCCAAACAACCCCTCACCCCGCACCCAGTTCAACGGCGGCCAAGCTTACGTTTACCTGGAGGAAGCCGCGCAGGAATTCAGCATGAGTTATTTGGCATTAGCATTCCTTCCAATGGCGTTCCTCCCGTGGATGGCAATCCGAGAGCGCCGTTGGATAGCGGCTCTCACCGGCATTTTCATTTCCTTCACACTCATTTTAATTTTCCTGCTCAACCCCACCGCGGATGAGCAGAACCGGCACTTATACAAAGTGTTTTTCACAGCCACGCATATTTTCATCGCGCTCGCCGCCGGGCTGGGCACAGCCCTTGTCGCCGCCACGCTGACTTCGCGCAACCGGGAGCTTGCTATTGGATTAACAGGATTTCTCTCACTGCTCGTCATTTTGGAAATCATTCAAGCGGTTGACACGTTCAAAGCCACAGATTTCATCATCCCGCAATCCGCAGCGGTGATCGGGCTGTCGCTCATTTTTCTGTTACTCCTTTGCGCAGTGGGCCGATTGGCCGGTCCCAAATCATTCCGCAGCAGCTTGCTGGCGCTGGGCGTTGGACTCATCATTTTACTTCCCATACGCCCGGCGCTTTCCAACTGGGCGGTGAACGAACAGCGCGGTCATCTCTTTGGCTATTGGTACGGCCACGATATGTTTACGCCGCCCTTTAAAATTTTTCCAGAAATGGACAAGGACGCCATTCTATTTGGCGGCACCGATCCGGGGCGCTTTGCGCCGACGTATATGATTTTTTGCGAGAGCTTTATCGCGGCCAAATACAAGCGCGATAAGAATTTTGACCGGCGCGATGTGTATATCATCACCCAAAACGCGTTGGCCGATGGGACTTATCTGCAATACATCCGCGCCCATTACAACCGCAGCGCACAGGTGGATAAGGAGGATAAGGATTTTTTCCGCAGCCTCGCCGACAAACTGGACCCTGATGAAGCCAAGACGGCTGACGACCGCAGGGATGTCCTCGAACGCCGAAGCACGCTTTATATGCTCACGCTGCTTGGCTTATTGGTGGGCGCGGGAATGCTCGTTCATGCTTCAATCCTGCGAAGGGACGAGGAGAACCACCGCGAATCACTCGGCGCGTTTCGGTGGGGGGGCTTGGTTATTCTGGGTTCACTGTTGATGTTGCCGGCAGCGGCGAAATCCGTACTGCACAAAGCAGACGGGATTTTAACCGGTGTGGGTCAGCGCGTTGAGCAAGCCCGCCGTGACCGCGGAGTGTATCCCAAGAACGAGATCCACACGCCCTCAACGTTAGATAACCAAATTGCGTTCAACGATTATTTGCAGGACGCCATGCGCCGGATGGCCCTCGGACAACTCGCCCACAACGAAAATGTAACGCTCAATTTCCCATTCCAATGCCCAAAATGCGGCACCGGCCATTTAGTTTCCGTCGACCGAAACCGATTGGAGCTCTACCGACAAATGACGGTTCAGGGCGGGCTTCTCTGCCCCAATGACCAACAGTTCATGCCCACCCCATCCAGCCCGCAAATGCAGGTGCGCGGCACCGGCTCGGTGATGGCAATTAATGCTCTCCTCACCAAAGTCATTTTTGAAACCAATCCAGCCCACTCATTTTATGTGGAAGAAAGTTACCCGCTTCAGTGGATGTATCCATACATCACCCCGCATGGAATTATCATGAAGCTCGAAGCGGAACGCGAATTTGAAATCACCGCCATTACCCCTGCCCCGTTGAACCCAACCAATGCCCCCGTACAATTGGCCGTGGGCGATGAGCTGACCTTGCCACCCGGGCCTGACCAAGATTCAATAAAACCGCTGACGCCGGCAAAGTTTTTTGTGTCTTCAATCCAAACCAACGGAATGCCCTCAGCCATCCGAATTGAAGATGGCGGGCGGTTCGAGTTGTCGCCCCCTGAACTTTTATTTGTCACCGGCGAACGCACAAACGTGGCCAGCCTCAAGGTGAAGATGGAGCGCATCCCCAATGCCGCCGCGTACCAAATTATCCAGGCTGAAGTTGACCCAAAAATGGCAGGGTTCAACTTTCAGAAAAACGAAGTGCTGCAGGTTTTTGATTCCATTATCTCGGGCAGCTTACAGATCAAACAACACGCCCGATTACGTGTCACCGAAGTCAACTCGCAAACCGGCATTGCCCAAGTAGAAATTATCCAGGGCGGACGGTACGTTTTGATGCCTCCGCGCCACATCAACCTCCACGCGGCCAACGGCGTTCCGCTTCGCATGGAAATCCAGCCCCGACGGATCCCCAAATACACCGAACTGTCTGAAGCCATGCTCGCCCGCGATCGAAAATTTTGGGACGAATATTCCAAGCGCCTCATCGGCGATGCCATCAATGAAACCATGACTGTTGAGGCCATTTGCCAGTGGGTTGAAAAAACCCATCTCCGACGCAACCTCGACGGATTTAACGGAGACCCCCGATTTCTGCGCGATCAATTGGCTCAAAAAGGGTTTTCAAAGCTGCGCGGCTCCATCGGCAACATTTACGCGTGGCGAATGCGGCTTTCACCCGTTGGCAGCAAATTACGCGCTCGCTATGCCCGCGAGGCCGAATACGCCTACCGACAAGCCTTCGCCTTCGGCCCCATCAGCCCTGAAGCGGTGATTCGCTACACTGCCCTCCTCGGCGAACTCGGGCGGCATCGCGACGCGGTGCACGTCACTCTCGCCTTCCAAAAACTCGACCCTCATTTTCCGCAGACCAGCCAAATGATCGAGCAAGCACTCGAACGAGAGATCGCCCTCCACGCAGCCGCTCATGAAATGGAGAAGGCTTTGGAATCCGCTGAATTCCTGCAGCAGTTAGTGCCCAATCCGCGTTACAAACAACTCGTGGAATCGCTGAAAGACGCCATCAAGGCGAAACAAATATACCTCGACCGATTTAATCGCGATCCTGGAAATGTGGATCATTTTAACATGGCCGTGGATGTCACCGTCCAATCACGCAAACTGCAATTGCTACCGGCCTTAATCGATCGGTTCAAATCTAACATGATCCGTAACGAACCCAACCTCGCCGCCTTGGCGCGAGCCTACAACTTCACCGAAGATTATTCGAACAAGGAAAAAATCTACCAGGAGATGGCCACCCTAATTCCAAATGACCCCGTGCCCTGGTATGACCTCGCCAATGTACAAATGCGGCTGAACAAAACCAATGCCGCCGCAAATTCACTCCTCAAATCTCTCACACTATATTCAGCCTCCGGCACCACTAATCAATATGATATTCCCTCATTCACCCGAACCAATGCTGTTTTGGCTCCGCTGCGTGAGCGACCGGTAATTCAGAAATTGCTGGAACCGAAAGAAGACTAGCCCGCGAGCGGGGCATGCGGTGCCTGCATATCGTAGTTCAACACCGAAAGGCAATAAAGCGCCGCTGTCTCACTGCGTAAAATTGCGCGGCCCAACGTAATCGGATGCGCCCCACCGGAAAGAATCTCGTTACTCTCCTCCGGCGTGAAATCGCCTTCCGGCCCAATCCACACACCGATGGATTCTGGCATTGCGCCCCGCTCGGTTAAGTGTTCGAAAATGTATTCGCGCGGATGCCGGGTGCGACCCTGCAAACTCGCGATCAAAGGAAGATCAAATGATTCGCCGCGTGCCAGAAATTCACGTGGTGTCACTGGCGGCTCAATCACCGGCAACCACGGGCTACCGCATTGCTTGATGGAATCAATCGCAATCGCGCGCCATTTGTCCACCTTCGCCACGCCATCCTCCACTTGCGCGACTGAGCGTCCCGCCGCGAGCGTCACCACCCGATGCACACACAGCTCAGTCGCCTTTTGGATAATAAAATCCATCGATTTCCCTTTCGTCATCGCCTGCAACAACGTGATGCGATACGGCAAAGGTTCGATGCGGTTTTGCTGCTGCACCACCAACCGCGTCGAGCGTTTATCAACCACCGCCGCAGTGCACATAAACTCATTCCCCGCGCCATCGAGCACGGCCACGCGTTCGCCTTCGCGCACGCGCAGTACAGTCGCGGCGTGGTGGCTTTCGCGTTCATCGAGCGTGAGCTCGCCTTCGGTCACGCGTTCGGGAGGGAGATAAAAACGGTGCATTAGTTGAAAAGATTGCGGGCTTTTTCGAAGAAACTTTTACTCTGCGGATTCACGTCATCCCCGCATGAGTTGGCAAAATCCTGCAGCTTGGCTTTTTGTTCTTTATTGAGACGCGCGGGCACCTCCACAGTCACCCGCACGTTGAGGTCCCCGGTGCCGTAACCCTGCAGATTTTTCACACCGCGTCCTTTGAGGCGAAACGTCGTTCCCGTTTGCGTGCCCGCCGGAACTTTAATGCTCGCACTGCCCGCCAGCGTGGGCACTTTCAATTCGCCGCCCAGAGCAGCCGTCACAAAACTAATCGGTACTTCGCAAATTAAATCATCCGCGTCGCGATCAAATATCTCGTGTGGTCGCACGTGCAAAACCACATATAAATCACCATTCGATCCGCCGCGCAACCCCGCTTCACCATTGCTGGAACTGCGCAAACGCGTTCCCGTATCCACTCCCTCGGGGACTTTTAATGTAATCGCACTCTTCTTCTCCTTGCGTCCGCCGCCCCGGCAATCGCCACAGGGTTTTTCCAAAACCGTACCCAACCCATCGCAATGCGGGCAGGTTTGTTGCATCCGAAAAAACCCGCGTTGCGTAACCACCTGACCTTGTCCATTGCAAGTGCCGCATTGTTTGCGCCCACTCCCTGAAGCCGCACCGGATCCGTCACATTTTTTGCAGCGATCCAGTTTAGTGATTGTGATTTTCTTTTCGCAGCCAAGCACGGCATCCTCAAAATCAATTTCCATATCGTAGCGCAAATCCGCGCCCCGTTGCGCTCCGCTGGGATCACGGCGTTGTCCACCGCCTCCAAAGAGTTGGTCAAAAATCCCACCACCCCCTCCCTCGCCAAATACCTGATTAAACAGATCCGATGCATCCACGCTCCCATGAAACCCGCCACCACCACCGCCGCCGGCTTCAAACGCAGCATGGCCCATTTGATCGTAAGCAGCTTTTTTTTGGTCGTCGCTCAGCACTTCGTATGCCTCGCCAACTTCCTTAAATTTACCCTCAGCACTCTGGTCATCGGGATTTTTGTCCGGATGAAATTTTACGGCCTGCTTGCGATACGCTTTTTTAATTTCAACCGCATCCGCATCTTTGCCCACACCGAGCACTTCGTAATAATCACGCTTAGCCATTAGTTTTCTGTGGTCTCAGCTTCCACAACCGGCGCGGCGGCCACGATCACTCGGGCCGGACGCACAAGCCGATCGTTGAGTTTATAACCGCGCTGCACTTGCTGCAGCACCGTGCCTTCCGCCGCCTCGGTGGTATGCTCTTGAGAAATGGCTTCGTGCAAATTGGGGTCGAAGGACTCGCCCACCGCCTCCACCGTATTCACGCCGGAATCCTTTAGCACACCGAGGAGTTGATCATAAATCATTTGCACGCCATCACGAATGGCCGGATCCGCCTTTTCGGCCGCGGCAAGCGCCATTTCAAAATTATCCAGCACCGGCAGCAGTTTTTCCAACAAACTTTGATTTGCGAATTGGCGCGCCTCATCTTTCTCACGTTGAGAGCGTTTGCGGAAATTTTCAATATCCGCCGCCTGGCGCACGTGGCGGTCATTGAGTTCATCAATGATGACCTGCGCTTCCTTCAGTGTTTTGGGCCCGACGGATTCGTTTTCCTCATCAGCCTCTTGCTCGGCTTTTTCGGCGAGGCGCTTTTCCAGCGCGGTCAATTCCGGTTGTTCAACGGATTGCTTGTCTTTGTCTTTTCCCATGTTCCAGAATTTCATTCGGCTTTCTTGGCCACTTTTAAATCAATGTGTAAATCGCGCAATTGACGCGCCTCCACGGCCGCGGGACTATCGGTCATCAGACACGAACCCTTTGCGGTTTTCGGAAATGCGATTACATCGCGAATGCTATCCGCGCCGCAAAGCAACGCGATGAGCCGGTCGAAACCCAACGCAATCCCACCGTGCGGTGGACAGCCGTACTTGAACGCTTCTAGCATATATCCAAAACGCGCCTGAGTAACTTCCGGCGAAAGTTGCAGCAAATCTTCAAAAATAGTTTTCTGCAATTCCGGCTGATGAATCCGGATCGACCCGCCGCCCAACTCGACGCCATTGACCACTACATCATAATGCTGACCGCGAACGCTCTTGGGGTCACTCTTCAAGTTTTCCGCATCCTCCTCCACTGGCGAGGTGAAGGGATGATGGCTCGAATACCATCGATCCATTTCGCGATCGAAAGCCAGCAACGGAAACTCAATCACCCACAGGAAATTAAATTGATCCGTTGGGATTTCCAGCTTGCCAAGTTCCACCAGCTTGTCCGCGGCATACTGCCGAATGCGCCCAAGAATTTCACAAGCGTTGATCCACTCATCGGCAGCAAATAAAATGAGGTCACCTTCCTCAATCTCCAGTTTTTCAGTTAATGCCGTTTTCTCAGCATCGCTGAAAAATTTCACAATCGGCGATTTCCATTCACCGTTTTCCACTTTGATAAATGCGAGCCCCTTCGCGCCGAGGCCCTTGGCAATGTCAGTCATCGTTTCCAATTGGCCCTGGGTGACGCAGGCAAAGCCCTTGGCGTTGATTGCTTTCACCACCCCGCCCCGTTCCACCGCACCGCTAAACACCTTGAACCCGCTCGCGGCAAATTCTTCGGTGAAATCCGTAATCTCAATCGCATAACGCGTGTCTGGCTTGTCGCTGCCATAGCGATCCATCACTTCGCGATACGGAATGCGCGGGAATGGCGTAGGCACGTCGTAATCGAGCGCGGTCTTCCAGATTTTTTTCAACAAGCCCTCGATGAGCGCATAAATATCCTCGCGATCGATGAAGGACATTTCGATGTCGATTTGTGTAAATTCCGGTTGGCGATCCGCACGCAAATCCTCATCACGATAACAGCGCGCGAGTTGGAAATATTTGTCCACGCCAGCGCACATCAGCACTTGCTTAAATTGCTGGGGCGACTGCGGTAGCGCATAAAATTCACCCGCCGAAATGCGGCTCGGCACGAGAAACTCGCGCGCGCCCTCGGGTGTGGATTTGAATAACGTCGGCGTCTCCACTTCCAAAAACCCCTGTTCATCCATGAATACGCGCGTGGCCGTGGCCACTTTGCTGCGCAACCGAAGATTGGCCGACATTTCGGGACGACGCAAATCCAGGTAACGATATTGCAGACGCAACTCTTCGTTCACTTTCGCCGCCGCTCCGGGGTCATCAATTTGAAAAGGCAAAACCGCCGCTGCGTTATGAACCTCCATCGCCGAGGCCACCATCTCGATTTGGCCGGTGGGGATTTTGTTATTCTCCGTGTCGTCCGGCCGTTGACGCACTTTTCCTGACACGCTGATAACGCTTTCGCTGTGCAGCTTGCCGGCCGATTCCACTAAGGCTGAATTGCATTCCTGCGGGTCGAAGACCAGTTGCGTGCGTCCTTCGCGATCGCGGATATCAATAAAAATCACTCCGCCCAAGTCGCGGCGCGAGTGTACCCAACCCGAAAGTGTGGCCTCTTGACCGGCGTTTTCCAGTCGTAATTCGTTGCAATGATGCGTTCGTTTCATGAATCCCCCCAACGCCCTTGGGCGAAATGGAGGCGGATACTGCCCGAAAATCCCAGAAAATCAAACAAATTTCACAGAAGTAAATTTATAGACCCATTGGACCCCCACTTACTCATCACTTCGATTCATTCCAAAGAATCCGCAGGTTATGTGTCTGACGACAGGCGACGATGATTTCGGGTTTGCCGTCACCATTTAAGTCGCCGGCTTTGATGTCTTCCACGGCGGTTTCTTTGCCGCTTAGTTGATAAGTTTTCCATTTCGAATAACCAGCATTTTGGGGGACGTACAATTTCAAACCCGGCACGCCGCGGGTAGTCATTCCACGCCAACCGGCCACCACTTGGTCGCCGCCCGTGCCCAGAAAATCCGCTGTGGCCAATGCGTGACCGTCCTTTAACGATTCATCCAGAACCCAGCGTTGCCACGATAAACTGGTGGTGGAAAGATACACCACCACCGTACTGCCGTGTTTCGGCTCAATAGTTGTGATGAATCGCTTGCCTGTGACCGTGCGACCGTCCCGGACTTCCCCGGCATAATTTGAAGTGAAACGCATATATTTCCATTTATCATTGCGATCGCGACCGAACCAATAGACCCCCTCCAAACCGGCCTGCAAAAATTCCTCACGGCCATCGCGATTCCAATCGATCGGATGAAAATTGTGACTGTCGTGCATGAAATTGGAAACCAACGTGCGCTTCCATTCGTCGGCAGGATTTTTGGGCATACGATAGGCGTATACTTTGATGCCATCACCTTTGCCACCTTTATTGCCACGACCGTGGAGCGGCTTCACAATCAAATCAAACTTCCCCTTCCCGGCTTTCATCCAGTGCATTCGATGGGTGGTAGGCTCGTGAGGCAACCGGATGGGCGCCCAGTTCCCTAGCCGATTAGCGGTGGGGTTGAGATAAAAAATCGAGCCGGAATTTTTCTCATCGCTGGTTTCGCCAATATTCCATTGGGCGCCTACAGCCAGCTCGGCTTTACCGTCGCCATCAAGGTCGCGGGCAGTAACACACACGTGATCGCGCTGGGTGAGGTGGCCGCTCACTTGATGTTTTTTCCACGTCGGGTTTTCATACCAAACGATCTTATCCTTGTCGCACAGGATGATGTCGGTTTTTTTGTCGCCATTCATGTCGGCCAATTGCAAGCCGTAACCAATGCCAATCTTACCGTCGATTTCTTGTGTGCGGAATTTGGGTTCCGCCGCCGACCCCATCGAAACCAACACAAGCAGAATACAGGTGGATGTTTTCATAAATTAATGCACCGGCCGCAGCCCGTGTCTTTTGCGGACGACATTATAGCCATAGCGATCAAGTGTTCCATCCTGATATCGAAACTTTGCATTATCCAATTCCCAGCGGGCGTGCTTCTCGCTCCAGCTCAACTCGGATTTCGCATCCAACTCATCCCGAAACGCATACTCCACCGCTTGGCATCCACCGAACAGGCACAATGTCGCCCCAAAAAGAATAATGTGTTTCACGCGCAAAGTGTCCTGTCGCAATGGAATTTTCACAATAAAAAAAACCGCCCGGCGAACCGGACGGTTGTTAACCTTGTTTCCGTATACTCACGCCAGCGCAGCTTGGGCGGCGGCAAGTTTTGCAGTTGGAACCCGGAAAGGCGAGCAACTCACGTAATTCAGGCCGAGGGTGGCGCAGAATTTTACGCTGCTGGGCTCGCCGCCGTGTTCGCCGCAGATGCCGAGCTTGATTTTCGGGCGGGTGCTGCGGCCTTTTTTAACGGCGATTTCCATGAGCTGCCCGACGCCGGTTTGATCCACCACAGCGAAGGGGTTGTTGCCGATGATGTCCTGTTCCTGATAATTCGGCAGGAATGAACCAGAATCATCACGGCTCATGCCCATCGTGGTTTGGGTGAGGTCATTGGTGCCGAAGCTGAAGAACTCGGCGACCTCGGCGATCTCATCAGCAGTCAGTGCGCCGCGCGGCACTTCGATCATCGTGCCAACGAGGTAGTTGAGTTTCACCTTCTTTTTGGCACTCACTTCTTTGGCCACGCGATGGATGATATCAGCTTGCAACTCCAGCTCTTTGCGGAAGCCAACCAGCGGCACCATCACCTCGGGCACAACTTTGATGCCCTTCTTTTGCACGTTGGCCGCTGCTTCAAAGATTGCTTGCGCCTGCATCTCGGCCACTTCCGGATAAGAAATCGCCAATCGACAACCGCGATGGCCGAGCATTGGGTTGAATTCGTGGAGGTCATTCACGCGCTGTTGAATTTCGGCTGGCTTCACCTTCAATTTTTTGGCGAGATCCGCGATCTGTTTTTTGTCGTGCGGCAAAAACTCATGCAGTGGCGGATCCAATAAACGAATCGTCGCCGGCAATCCGTTGAGCGCTTTGAAGATGCCCTCGAAATCTTTGCGCTGAAACGGCAGCAACTTCTTCACCGCCTTGCGCCGGTCCGCTTCGTTGTCGGCAAGAATCATTTGGCGCACAGCATCAATGCGATCGCCCTCGAAGAACATATGCTCCGTGCGGCACAAGCCAATGCCGGTAGCACCAAAGGCCACGGCGTTTTTCACCTGTCCCGGGGTGTCCGCGTTGGTGCGCACCGCCATCTTAGCCGCTTTATCGCACCAGCCCATCAATTGAGTATAATTTTTATACGTCCGCCCGCGCTTGGCTTTGGCGTTGTTTTCGAGCAAGCCTTGAATGACTTCGCTGGGCGCAGTCTTCACTTCGCCCGCGTAAATCTCGCCCGACGTGCCGTCGATGGATATGTAATCGCCTTCCTTGAATTTCAGCTTACCCACGGTGAGCGTGCGCTTGCCGTAATCCACGATCAACTCCGCCGCGCCGCAAACGCAAACTTTGCCCATTTGGCGGGCAACCAATGCCGCGTGACTACTCACCCCACCGCGCGCGGTGAGAATGCCGTTGGCGGCGATCATGCCACGCAGATCTTCCGGCGAAGTTTCCACGCGCACGAGCATCACCGCCTGTCCCTTTGCCGCGGCGGCCTCGGCGCGGTCGGCGTTGAAATAGATCCGTCCCGTCGCTGCGCCCGGGCCAGCGGGCAAGCCTTTGGCGATGACTTTGGTTGTCTTCAACGTGGCCGCATCAAAAATCGGCGCGAGCACTTGATCCAACTGCTCAGCCGGCACACGGTTCACGGCAGTTTTCCAGTTGATGAGTTTTTCTTTCACCATCTCACACGCGATGCGCACGGCCGCGAGGCCGGTGCGCTTGCCGTTGCGGGTTTGGAGCATGAACACTTTGCGCTCTTCGATGGTGAACTCGAAATCCTGCATATCGCGAAAATGTTTTTCCAATCGCACGCGAATGGCTTCCAATTCCTTGTGCGCGCTCGGCATCACTTTTTTGAGCTTCGCCACAGGATCGGGCGTGCGCACGCCGGCCACCACGTCTTCGCCCTGCGCGTTCATCAGGAATTCGCCGTAGAAAACTTTTTCCCCGCTGGCGGGATCGCGCGTGAAGGCCACGCCACTGCCGGAAGTCGCGCCGGTGTTGCCGAAGACCATTGCCTGCACATTCACCGCCGTGCCCCAAGCGGCGGGGATGCTGTATTTGCGGCGGTAAACATTGGCACGATCGTTCATCCACGAATTAAACACCGCCCCGATCGAGCCATCGAGTTGCTCCCACGGATCATTCGGGAACGCTTTGCCGGTGCGTTGCTTCACCAGTTTTTTGAAAGACGCCACCAATTCCTGCAAATGTTCCGCGGTCAGCTCCGTGTCTTCCGCGTGTGCGTTGCCGAGGTGTTTCTTTTTGATTTTCTCGATGACCAGTTCGAAGGGCTCTTCGTCTTCGCTCGGCAGTTTCTGCACGCCCATCACCACGTCGCCATACATTTGGATGAAGCGACGATAACTGTCCCACGCGAATCGCGGGTTGTTGCTAAACTTGGCGAGCGCTTCCACTGTGTCATCGTTGAGGCCGAGGTTGAGGATGGTGTCCATCATGCCGGGCATCGACTCGCGCGCGCCGGAACGGACCGAAAGCAACAGCGGATTTTTCTTGTCGCCCAGTTTTTTGCCCATCTCTTTTTCCATGCGACGCACGCCATCTTTGATTTGGGCCTGCATCTCACCCGGATAAGATTTTTTGTGCGCGTAATAGTAAGAGCACACCTCCGTGGTGAGGGTGAATCCGGGAGGCACCGGCAGGCCGATGCGCTTCATCTCAGCGAGATTCGCGCCCTTGCCGCCGAGTAGCGCCTTCATGGTTCCGTTGCCGTCGGTTTTGCTTTTACCAAAGTGGTAAACGTACTTGTTTGCTTTAGCCATAAAATCGTTGTGTGAAATCCAGTTAGAAAACCGGAGCGCGGAAGGTAGGGGCGGGCGCGGGCCGTGTCAACGCAATTGGCGAAAAACCAGTAGAAAACAGGCATTAAGCCTTCATCGATTCCAATTTGATGCTAATTTGCTGCAGGCAATCTCAATGGAAGATTTTGCGCGAGATAGTGAATATAAAAAACAAACTTGCCTCTTGAGCTAATAAGCCCAAACTGGACTCCTTTTGAAAAAGCACATTCAAATAACATTTGTTCTGTTTTTGTTGCAGACACTTGCTGTGAGTGCCACTCAAATTACAGAATCAACAGTAACAACAACGATCAACAAAATTGATGGTTCCATTGAATTCCACGAAGTTGGCTTTAGCTCAGAATCTGGGCCGTACGAAATACACAAACAAATCGGACTTGATGAGCATACTCTCGAATGCGGTTTCTCCGAAAAATTGGGTGTTTTTTTCAAGGACTCACCAACTGAACTTCTTTTCTCAGATGAAAATGTAGAAGACGAGCTTTCAGGCTTTGATGAGATCAACCCATTTGTAGCCAACATAAACGCTGACAACGGATTTGAATTTTATGACGATTTATTTAGGAACGGGGAAGATGTCATTCTTGAATGGCTTTCAATCAACAAAACACCATCCATGGTCATCAATTTCAAGCCAACACCTGACAACATTGCCCAACCTAAAACAGAGCAATTGGAATTATCACTATCAAATGAACAAGGTGTTTTGGATTATAAAATAAATGTTGTCACTGGCCCGGGTGCCGATGAAGGCGACTTTCCTGAACCAATAAAACCAACTATGGTTTTATTGGTTTACAAGGAAGTCTTTAGACTATCACTTGCTTCAATCGTACACGAAAATGGACTAGCAGTTTTTGACGATGGAATCTTCACGTTAGAGAATGATTTTGGAATGCGCAAATTACGTATTGGAAACTCTAAACAACTTGGTGCTGATCCTTTACGAGAGGGTTGGAATTACAAAATGAAAGACAACCAAAACGGCCGCGATGCAACCAATATGGTCACTATTGGGCCACGCATACAACAGTCTGAGCCGGATGATGAATGCAACTCATTTGTCATTTCCATTTGGCACGAATTATACTTCACACATCTCGGTTGGATTTCCGGAAAGGACAACAATTAAATGAAACATTCGATTCGTCTCATATGCGCTCTGTTTGTTTTGGCTTCGACAAATGCCTGCATTCACAACCACTATTACATCGATTCTAAATCAGCTTACGCCCAAATATATGAAAATCAAATTTCCAAATGTGACAAGTCTGTCGATGCAGTTGCCAGATTCTTTACGACTAACGAAAGCACTATCCTAAATTTTGACTTGGGAGAATTTAACCGTGAAACAGCAACCTTGGAAGAGTGTTTTTCTAAATTGAATAAAACCTCAAGGCAAACACTTGCCACTCACATTGTCAAAAACACGTTCAGCGCCATCAACACACCGCCAATGGTTTTACGTCACATCAGAATCAGGTTAATTGATGCGGAAATAACGGCTTTGAAAGCTGAAGGCAGATTCGTCGACCACAATTAATCTAAACCTTCATCGAATCAATCGTTATCCCGTGCCCCTCGCACCATTTCCCGTAAGCCAGAGGCGAAATCTCGGAAGGTTTGATTTCGCTGCGGCCGCCCCAGAAGACGTTGGTGTAGCCTACTTCGATGCCGGCCTCGGCGAGGTGTTGGTCGATCCCGGCTTTGTGGGCGAGCACTTTTTCTTTGTCCGTGCCGTGGGCGACGCCCATAATATTTACGTTCTTAAACTCCGGCCCGCCTTCGCGCCAATAACCGTGGGTCATAATATAATGCCGCCCCACTTCGCGACCGGCCTCAATCTCTTTGCCCGGCGGCACGGCCCAGTGAAAGAGCGCGTTGTAGCGCGTGACTTGTTCGCCGGTGGAAAGTTTTTTGACGTGCTCCAAAAATGTTGAGAAACGGCCAACCACACGGCGTTCATTTAAGTCTTCCGCGACTTTGAAAAATTCCTCCAACGACACACCCGCTTCCGCGGCACGCGCAACCCACAAATCCTCCACCAATTCTTCCGACGCAAACTCACGTTTCACAGCCTCCATAATGCGCCACTCGTGGTCGGTCAAATCCACCACCGCCACATCGTTCACCCTACCCGGCTCCTCCGAACGCGCGCCCGGCTCCATATCCTTGCGCCGCACGTGACCCACTCCGAGGGCGAAAATTTTCTTGGCCGGCATAATGCGAAACGACTTCGCGCCCACCTTCGCCTTGAGCACTTCGCAATGTTTTCGCAATGAAAACCCCTGCGGCACTTTCAGCGTCGTCCAAAGTTTGTAATTGGATCCCGCCGTAGTCGCGTCCGTGGAGCGCGTCACCACATGGCCGGAAAACGGATCCTTCTGAAACATATAATCAAACGCCGCATCGAGGTCGCCCTGCTCCACCTCCCATGCCACCAGCGCGCCTTTGGCCAGATTCGTGGCCAGTAAGGTCTGCCGAATACGCCGGATGACTCCCGCCTCCAGCATCGCCCGCACGCGCTCCAGCACCACCGACTGGGCCAAACCCGTCCGCTCCGCCACCACGCCAAATGGATCGCGCTGAAATCCCTGCAACTGATCCTCGCTCACCGCAAGAATCTTCGCATTCACTTCATCAGCAATTTCAACAGGAACAACAACAGAACTCATCCGCGGATTCTTGGCAGCAAACACGGACGCTGGCCAACAGATTTTTTCAAGCGCCACATTTTATCAATTACCGCACGCGACTAAATGTAGCCCGGGCCGGTGGTCCGGGTTACAAAAACTCCGCAGCCGCGGCATCGGCGAATCGCAATCCTTTCGGCGTAAGTCGAAAGCGTTCTTCCTCCAGCACACCGTTCCCCTGCTTCACCAAAGTTTGCATCGGTTCGGCCCATTCGTTGCGCAGATCGTAGCCGGTGGTTTTTTGAAATTCGGCGAATGACCAGCCGGCGTTCATTCGCAGGCCGAAGGCGGCGGTTTCGCCGGCACGTTGGAGGGGGGCCAATTGCTCAGTGTGATCGATGGCGCGTTCGTTGCGTTCGAGAATCTCGCAGTAGCGTTGGGTGTTGGCGATGTTGGTGGTGCGGATGCCGCCGACGTATCCGGTGGCGCTCGGGCCAAGGCCGTGATAATCGCCACCGCGCCAGTAGTTGATATTATGCCGACAAGCTTCGCTTGGGGTTTCGAATTCATTTGCGCCGGAATGCTTTGCGAAATTGGCGACTTCGTATTGATGAAAACCGCGTTCGCCCGCGAAGTCCACGAGCGCCTCAAACATATCGCACGCCAAATCTTCGTGCACCTCAAACTCGCCCGCTTGCAGTTGCTCGTACAGCGGCGTGTCCTGTTCGTAAATGACCTCGTAGCAGGAAAGATGTTCCGGCTCCAAGTCGGCGGTTTCGCGCAGGGATGCCTTCCAAACCTCCATTGTCTGCGACGGGATGGCGAACATCAGATCCAGATTGATGCGCTCAAAACCCGCCGCGCGCAGAGCATCATAGGACTTAAAAACCATCTCGCGCGAATGCACGCGGCCAAGGCGCTCAAGTAAGCCGGCATCAAGCGATTGCACGCCCATCGAGATGCGGTTCACGCCCGCGGCGCGCAGCAGCTTGGCTTTCTCCAGCGAGAGCGTGGCGGGATTGCATTCTACCGTCCACTCCTCCGCACCCGTAAGGCCAAGGCGATCCATCGCGGTGAGCACGGTTTCCCATTGGCGCAAATTCAAAATAGAGGGCGTGCCGCCACCGAAGAAAATTGTGCGCGGCGGCAAATCGTCCGCCACCAATTCCAGCTCCCGCACCAGCGCGGCCACGTAGCGATTCACCGTTGCTCCATCCGGCGCGTGCGAGAAGAACGCGCAATAGCTGCACTTGCTCGCGCAAAACGGGACGTGGCAATAAAGCGATTCAACAGGCACGCGAGATATTAACGCGCCAGCAACGTCCAGTCAATTGACACACGTCCGCCGCACCCGTACCGTGCGGCGTGTTTGAACTGCATCAGCCTTACCCGCCAGCGGGAGACCAACCGGAGGCGATTGCGCAGTTGTCGGCCGGGCTGAAGGAGGGCTTGGCACATCAGGTTTTGCTGGGAGTGACGGGGAGCGGCAAGACGTTTACGATGGCGAATGTCATCGATCAAACCAACCGTCCCACGTTGGTAATTTCCCACAACAAAACACTGGCGGCGCAATTGTACGCGGAGTTCAAAACTTTTTTCCCGAAGAACGCCGTGGAATATTTCGTGAGCTATTTCGATTATTTCCAGCCCGAGGCGTACATTCCGCGCACTGATACGTTCATCGAAAAAGATTCATCGGTGAACGAGGAAATCGAGCGGATGCGGCTCTCGACGATGGGCTCGCTGATGAGTCGGCGCGATGTGGTGGTGGTGGCCAGCGTGTCGTGCATCTACGGCATCAGCAGCCGCGAGGATTACGAGGCGCTGATGGTGCCTCTGGCGGGCGGACAAAATATCACGCGCGAACAATTGCTATCGCGTTTGGTGGATATTCAATACGCGCGAAACGATGTGGCCTTCGAGCGCGGGCAATTCCGCGTGCGCGGCGATACGGTGGACATCCGCACCTCCAACACGGAGGACGCCATTCGCGTGGAATTTTTCGGCGACGAAATTGAACGCATCCAGCGCTTTGATCCGCTCACGGGGAATACGATTGAGACGCTGCCGGCCACCACGATTTTTCCTGGCAAACAATTCGTCACTCAGGGCGACAAAATGAAGGCAGCGATGAAAACCATCCGCGTGGAACTGCGCGAACGGATTCAGCAACTGGAAAAAGAAAACAAATTACTCGAGGCCCAACGCATCAAAATGCGCACGGAATACGATTTAGAAATGATGGAGGAGTTGGGTTACTGCAGCGGCATCGAAAATTATAGCCGCCACATCAGCGCGCGCCCGCCGGGCTCGAAGCCGAACACGTTGATGGATTTTTTCCCAAAAAACTTCCTGTTGGTCGTCGACGAAAGCCACGCAACACTGCCGCAGATCCGCGGGATGTACGCCGGCGATCGCTCCCGCAAAACGGTGCTGGTGGAGCACGGTTTTCGCCTGCCCAGCGCGTTGGACAATCGCCCGCTCAATTTCGAGGAGTTCCAAACCCACCAACACCAAACCGTGTACGTCAGCGCCACCCCTGCCCCGCTGGAAATGGATTGGGCCAAACCAAACGTGGCCGAACAAATCGTTCGCCCGACCGGCCTCGTCGATCCGGAAATCACCGTGCGCCCGCTCAAAGGCCAAATCGATGATCTCATCGAGGAATGCCGCCAATGCGCCGATGCCGGCGAGCGCGTGCTCGTCACCACCCTCACCAAGCGCACGGCCGAGGAGTTGACTGATTACCTCCGCGATATCGGCGTGAGTGTGCGTTATCTGCACAGCGACATTGATGCGCTTGAGCGTGTTGAGATTCTGCGCGCGCTGCGCAAAGGCGATTTCGATGTACTTGTTGGCATCAACCTCCTGCGCGAAGGCCTGGATTTGCCCGAAGTCGCCCTCGTCGCCATTCTCGATGCTGACAAAGAAGGGTTCCTCCGCAGCGCAACCGCGCTCATCCAAACCGCCGGTCGCGCCGCACGCCACTTACAGGGCCGCGTGCTTTTGTACGCTGATGAAATGACCAAGAGCATTCAAAACTTTATGGCCACTTCCGGCTATCGCCGCGAAAAACAAATCGAGCACAACAAGCAAAACAACATCACCCCGCGCAGCGTCACCCGCGCCGTGGAGGAAAGCCTCGGCAACCGCCAAGATGCCACCGACAAAGCCACGATGCTATTGCGCGAAAGCAGCGAAAATTTTGACATCACCGAAATGATTCGCCAACTGGAAAAAGAAATGCTCGAAGCCGCCGAGAAATTAGAATTCGAAAAAGCTGCCTTGCTGCGCGATCAAGTAAATCAATTGAAAAGAGAGATTGGTGAATGATTGTTGATGGCTGAGCCACAACTCCCTCAACATTCATCCGCCAAAGGCCGCTAGTTCCAGGACAAATCATCCGGCGCATCGGACATCAGCCGGTTCACGCCGCCCATTTCGCGCATGATGGTGCGCCAGAGTTTTTCAGGAGATTGCTCGAACACGTGTTCGATGGTGGCCGTGTGCGTCACCCACGCTTTGCGTTCCATTTCATCCTCCAATTGGCCGGGCCCCCAACCGGAGTAACCCGTGAAGACTCGCACTTTTTGCGTGCTGGAAAATGAATCACCCAGTTCCACCAAATCCTCCAGCGAATGATCAAGGTTGAGATTGGGAAACACATTGGCATCGGGCAAATAATCATCACTGTGCAAATAGCTCAACGCCGCCGGCTGCACGGGCCCGCCCACCCACAAATCCTGTTCGCCAATGCGCTCGGGCAAGTCATCCGTGACCGCCTCGCCCACCGTGCGTTCGGCACCGCGATTGAGCACCAGCCCAAATGCGCCATCGCTGCTGTGTTGGCAAATGAGCACCACCGTGCGATTAAAAAAAGATCCACTCAAACCACCGCCATCGAGCAGTAGCTTACCCTGCAATGATTGAAACTCTTCGTGCACGCTGGAGAAAGTTTGCAACAAGCTTGCGAAATTCGCAATCCCGTTCATAATTCGCCGATGAAAACTGCCCTGATTATTGCCGCCGCTCTATTTTACGCCGTTGGCTGCTCCACCACCGACACCGGCCATCGGGAGTATTTACCCGGCAAGGGGTGGGTGGATGTGAAATAAATGATTAGGCCCAATGACCAATTCCCCTGACCAATTCCCCAAAGGGAAAGCATTAGGCTATTGGGATTTCACCAATTCCCTCGCCGCTTCCATCACCCCTTCGGCGCTCAACCCATTCTTTTCATAAAGCTGATCCGCCTTATATGCGGATTGGCCGAACTCGCCGTCGATGCCGAGCGTTTTGACGCGATGCGCGATGCCGGCCCGGCTTAATGCGTGGCTGAGTTGCGCACCCATTCCGCCGATGGATTGATGATCGTCGATGGTCACCAGATTCCCGCCTGCCGCGTTCACAGCGGCGCCGATGGTTTCGACGTCCACTTGATTGATAAACGGATTGTTGATGACCGTCGCCTTCACGCCTTCGGCGGCAAGTTGCTTGCCCGCTTCGATAACGCGATTGAGCAGCACGCCGCTGCCGACTAAAACCACGTCGCCGCCTTCCTGTAACACCTGCGCTTTGCCCCATTCATAAACAGGATTCTCCACCCAACGGAGCGGATAATTTTCGCGGCCCACAAAGAAAATATAACTCTCGCCATCCCTGCCCGCCGCGCGGTCGGTCTCGAAGCGTTTGATGGCTTGATACATAAAAGCCTCCGCTTCATCGGAACACGAAGGCGCAATCACCGTTGTGTGCGGGATGGCGCTCATCGCCGCAAGATACGTCGTCGCCTGATGGCTCGCGCCATCGGCCGCATCCTGAAATCCCACGTGGCTAAACATCGCAATCACCGGCCCCTGGCTCAGCGCAGCCATCGTGAGGGGGAGATTCCCTTTGGTGACACCGAATTGGCCGAAGGTATCCACGATGGGAATGAAACCGACTTTGCTCATGCCCGCGCCGGTGCTGATCATATTGGCCTCGGCAATGCCCACCTCGATGAAGCGGCCCGGGAAAGATTTTTGGTACGCGCTAATGCCCGTGGACCCCTGCACGTCAGAGGAAATTGAAAACACCGGCGCACCTTCCTGGGCCGCGCGAATGGCACCCGCCGCGAGCCCGGCCTGCACTTTGCTTTTCTTCACCGCGGGCGAATCGCTGGCGGGCGCGGCGGCTTTGGCTTCTTCGGCGGCTTGCCAATCGGCGCGAAGTTCGTTGGCCCATTCTGAAAATTCCGTGGGCACTTCCGCTTCGCCAAAAATTTCGGACATCCAATCGACGATATGCTCACCATTCTTGAGCGGGAAACCGTGCCCGCCGGCGGCATTTTCCTCGGTGCTGGCGATGCCTTTGCCCTTGATGGTTTTCACCCAAAGACAAACCGGCTGGGCTGGATTAGCATTGGCCTCGGCGATTCCGGACTCAAGCGCGCTGTAAACCGCCTGCAAGTCGTGCCCATCGGCAACCTCAATGACCTTCCAGCCGAGATGCGCCAGCGCGGCGAAACTCGGTTGCATCGAAAAACTATCATCCGTGATGCGACCGGAAAGCTTCGTGTCGTTATCGGAAAGAATGAGCACGAACGGATTCACGCGCCCTTTCGCCGCGAGGCCGGGAATGGCGGCGACGGATTCCTTGGCCTCGCCTTCCATCATCGCGCCATCGGAAATCGTGCATATAGTCACGCGCTCGTTGCCCGCCATTTTGTCGCCAATGGCCAGGCCTTGCGCTTGCGGCAAGCCGGAGCCGAGCGGGCCGTTGCTAATTAAAATTCCTTCGGGATTGATATGGCTTTCGCCGTGCCCCGTGAGTTTGCTTTCGATCCCACGAAAGCCACGCAGCGTTTCGTAGCTCATTCCGTCAAACGCATAATTCGCGCGCAACGCGTACACGCCATTTTCCGTGTGACCGGCGTCATTCACAAAATGAAACGCCTCGTGCCATTGCCGTCCCTTCGCGGCAAACATCAGCGCGTGCGTGGCCGCCATAATTTCCGCGAACGCCGCCGGACCACCCCAGTGACACGCCGCGCCGCCGACCACCGCGTGCACATTCATTAGCGCCACCGCCGCGCGAGTCGCTTTGGGATCGGCCACTGTCACCTCGGCACCCGCGCGATCTTGCACCGTCACGGAATACTTCGGCGGCTCCGATGGCGTGCTCGCCAAGCGGGACGGAATGGAAATTGGAGTCAACGCCGGCGCTTCGATCGGCTTCACGTTTGCGGATTCATCTGCTCCCATAAATAAAAAAAGTCTGTGTGGTTTGTGTGTAAAATGAAAACTGGTACGCACGGCAGGACTTGAACCTGCAACCTTTAGTTCCGGAAACTACTGCTCTATCCAATTGAGCTACGCACGCGAAGGGGTTGAGGCTAGCGCACGCGCGGGCATCCCGCAACTCTCTAATAGCCTGCCTCCTCGGCACCATCCTCTTCTTCCTCGTATTGGGGAGTAAAAACGGCGATGCCTCGAAAATACGCACTGGAGCCCGCGCCTTCCTGGCAAATGGATACGCTGACCGGCTCCATTCCGTTTTGGCCCGCGTATCGGTTGATGGCGGCAGACACGGACTCGACTGAGTCCCCCGTAAATCCAGCGGCTTCATTGCGCATCCGGAAAATTCAACTGAAAGTCAGCGCGAACTCAACTGAATATTATGAACAGGGTTTTTGACATTTCAATTTGGTTTGCAATATCAGAACCCGACGCCAAACTGGCGGCGATGAAAACCACTTCGCTTTCACGCCGCCAATTCCTCACCACCACCGCGCTGGCCTTTCCGTATGTCGCCACGCGGTCGTGGGCTAAATCACCAAATTCTACCGTACGACACGTGAGTTTCGGCGCCAACGGCATGGCCTTCGCCGATCTAAATGCAATTTCGGGTGTTTCTAATGTAGAAATGATTGCTTGTGCGGAAATCGATCCGGCAAGGCAGGATCGGTTTGCCAAAAAGTTTCCGAAAGCGAAACGCTACACCGACTGGCGGAAACTCCTGGACAAAGAAGCGAAAAATTTTGACACCGCTAATGTGTCTACCCCGGATCATATGCATGCACCCATTGCCATGGGTGCCATGCAACTGGGCAAACATGTGTATGTGCAGAAACCACTATCCCATGATGTGTTTGAAAGCCGCAAGCTGCGTGAGTATGCCGCGGCCAACAAGCTGGTGACTCAGATGGGGATTCAGGTCCATTCGAGTCAAGTTTACCGCGAGGCTGTGGAGCTCGTTCATCAAGGCGCCATTGGTAAAGTCACAGAAGTGCACACTTGGAGCAGCAAGAAATGGGGCGACACTAGTCCACGCCCCAGCCGGAAAGATAAAATACCTGCCGGGATGGATTGGGACGCATGGTGCGGAGTAGCTACCAAGAATGATTTTATCAATGGTTACTACCATCCTGGCAATTGGCGTAGGCGCCTTGATTACGGCACCGGAACCTTTGGTGATATGGGCTGCCACATCTATGATCCTATGTACGGTGCCGTCGGACTAACAGCGCCCATCAGCGTCCGCAGCGAAGGCCCGGCTCCGGTAGCCAATTCACACAGCTGGAATATTAACGCTAAAATTCACTATGTGTTCCCAGGCACCAAATATACTGAAGGTAAAACGATAAACGTTACCTGGTACGACGGTGATCAACGACCGGATGCTAATGTACAAAAGAGGATCGGCCGTGGGTTACCCGGGCAAGGATCCGTTCTCTTTGGCACAAAGGGACACATGATTATCCCCCATGTCGGCAAAGCCATTCTTTTACCCGAAGACAAATATAAGGATTACAAACGTCCTGAAATAGGCGCAGTCAATCACTGGGAATCGTTCATCTACGCATCACGCGGAGAAGGTAAGACCTCGGCGAATTTTGACTACTCTGGACCGATGACTGAAGCAATTCTGCTCGGAGGCATCGCTACGCGCTATCCGAAAGAAGAGCTACGCTGGGACGCTGATAAACTAACTTTCAGCAATAACAGCATTGCCACGGCTCTTGTTAAACGAGAATACCGCAAGGGATGGGAAGTGGAAGGGCTTTAACCCCGCCAATTTTCCAACACTTTAAACGCACGCCCCAAGTGCTCCGGATGCACGAGGGTTTGGAATTGGCGTATGCGTTCGGGTGTCCACTCGGGAAAACAATCCTGATTTTGCAGCGTTTTCTCGAAGATGCTAACAAGCCATTGGGCTTGAGTTGAAACAATCCGCTCATGAACACCAGCGGCCTCGGCGGCAAACCCCAGTGCGGCCAGGTTCACCGAGGCGGTGAGATCTTGTTCACCCACATTGGCCAGCAGATTGTCGGTTTGGCGCTGACCGTGATAGGCACGCAAAGTTCCGTGAGGACGCGGGGGCGCAAAAAACTCTTCCTCCTCTAAAAAATAATCAATCGCCACCGCACGGCCTTTGCGCAGGGAAGTACACACTTCATTCCAAAAAGGCGTGAGCGTGGGGACTTGAACCATGCCGGTGCCATCAGGCAACCCGCCCCCAACATTCCAACTGTCTTTGACGGCATCCATCCGGTGCCATTCGAATTGGCCCCCGCTTTCCCCTACACCGCATTCAAACCAACTTTTTGTTTCAGAATCCCACTCAAGTTTTTGCGCCGGAAATGCATCGAGCAATTCGTTGCAAAAAAACACGCCATGAATGGCTGGTGGCATTTCTTTTCTCCACTGGATTTTCCCTTCGTGAGAGGCAAGCATTTCACTTTGCCACTCCTGGCGAACACGCGAGGGCTCCAGTAAAACGAACGTCATACGTTCGTAAATTCCTGGATGCCAAACGCGAAAGGTTTCAAGAATATCATTAGCCAACCGTCCATCATGCGCGCCGGCTTCGACCAATTGTATGGGGCCTTCCAACTCCGCAAGCCATTCGGAGAATTGAAATGCCAGCAATTCACCAAACACGGACCCCACGCTGACGCTGGTAAAAAAATCACCGCGCCGGCCGACCTTGTGTTGTTTTTCGTAGTAACCCAAGCCCGGCTCATACAGTGCCAGCTCCATAAAACGTCTAAACGGAATTCCGCCTTTTTGGGCAATTTCGTTGTGAATCCGTTGTTCAAGTTCGTTCATTGCTTGCGATGCGTCGCGCGTTGTTTTACAAACGCCGCCACATCCTGACCCTATGTCACCTGCTGCATCAACTCGTAAACGCCTCGACCAAGCTTTGTTCGACAACGGACAAACTGAAAGCCGTGAAAAAGCCAAACGCCTTATTATGGCCGGCAAGGTTCGCATCAACGATCAGTTAGCGCGCAAGCCCAGCGATTCGGTGTTACCGGAGGACACGCTAAAAATCGAGGAGCCGGAAAAATACGTGAGCCGCGGCGGGTTTAAATTGGAAAAGGCACTGAAGGATTTCTCCATCAAAGTGAAGGACGCCATTGCAGTCGATCTCGGCGCGTCCACCGGCGGCTTCACGGACTGTCTATTGCAAGCGGGCGCCAGGCGCGTGTACGCGGTGGACGTGGGCAAGGGCCAACTCGCGTGGCATTTGCGGCGCGATCACCGCGTGATCGTGATGGAAAAAACCAACGCCCGCCATCTCGATCGCAACGCATTGCCTAAAAATTTTGAGCGCGCGGATGTGATCACCATCGATTGCTCATTTATCTCACTGCGCAAAATCATCCCCGCCGCCGTTGCTTTATTACGTGGAGGAGGTACACTGATTGCGCTGATCAAGCCGCAGTTCGAAGCCGCCAAAATCGAAGTAGACAAAGGTGCCGGCGTCATCAAAGACCCCGCCATCCACGCGCGCGTGATACATGAATTGAAAGCATTTGTGGAAGAACACGGCGGATTAGTGTGGCGTGGCGACACGGAATCGCCCCTCACCGGCCCCAAAGGCAACAAAGAATTTCTGGCTTGGATTGAAAAAAAATAAATCCATCAAGACCGTTGGCCTCATCGCCAACCCGAAACACGCCACCGAAACAGGCTTGGCGCGCGAAGCCGCCAATCTCATCACCGGTGCCGGTCGCAAGCTGATGGTGGATCAAACCACCGTGACCGCCACCGGCGTGGACGGCATCACGCTGCCAAACCTTATCGAGCTGGCTCGCCTGTGCGACCTCATGGTGGTAGTGGGCGGCGACGGCACCGTGCTGCATGTGGCGCGCAAAACCGCTGGATGCAACACCCCCATCCTCGGCGTCAACTCCGGACGACTCGGATTCCTCACATCCGCTTCCGAAGAAACTCTGGAAGAAGGGCTCGGGAGCTTATGGAGCGGCAAATACATCGTTGATCCACTGCCCCTCATCGAAGCCGCTGGCGAACACAACGGCAATAAATATAAAGCACTCGCGTTAAACGACATCCTCATCAGCCGCGGCGCCAATCCGCGCCTTGTGGAGCTCGAAGTGGCCATGGACGGCGAGGCGCTCACACACTACCGCTGCGATGGTTTGATCGTCGCCACCCCGGCCGGTTCCACGGCCTATTCGCTGGCGGCCGGCGGAGCAGTAGTCACGCCGCGCGCGGAGGTGCTCACGCTCAACCCCATTTGTCCGCAGGCACTTTCCAATCGTCCGCTCATCATCAGTTTTGCCTCCACGATTGAAGTTAAAATTTTGAAGCATCGCGCCGAAACTTATCTTTCCGCCGATGGCCAAATGCAAACCGAACTGGCTACGGGCGATTGCATTCGCATCCGGCGCAGTCGACAAAAGGCGCGCCTCGTGCGGCTGGAAGGCCATTCATTTTTCGAGACACTGCGCCACAAACTCAACTGGACCGGTTCCCACGCCTAATGGTGCGCCTCAAAGACATCGCGGCCAGCGCGGGCGTTTCGGTGATGACTGTCTCCAAAGCCCTGCGCGACGAGCCGGATATTTCTGCCAAAACCAAGTCGCGCATTAAAACGCTCGCCGCCGAAGTTGGCTATGTGCCCAATCATTCCGCACGCGGATTACGCACGCGCAAGACGCATCAGTTTGGCCTCGTCATTTCCTCGCTCACCAATCCCGTTTACACACGCACCTTTATGGCCATCGAGGAACAAGCGCACGAGCTGGGCTACGAAATTATCCTCGCCCAAACGCTGAATAATCCTGAACGCGAAGCCGCGTGCATCCGGCGATTGCTCGCTCGTCAGGTCGATGGACTTTTCATCCGGCCCGTGTATCGCGCTGATCCTGCCGCTGCGATTTATGATGAACTCAAGCAACGCGGCACCCCCACCGTCATCCTCGGCCATCGCGCTTTGTTTTGCAGTGATTTTCCGAATGTGGAAACCGATGACCTCGCCGCTACCGAAGCCGCCACCCAACATTTGCTCGAACTGGGCCATCGCCGCATCGCGTGCTTTGCTGGGCCCACGTTTGCTCCGTGGGCGCAGGAACGTTTTGAGGGCTATCGACGCGCGTTGATGGGGCAACAAATCGAGGCGGACGAAAAACTTATCTTCCATTCCGGCTCCACTATCGAAGAAGGCAAAGCCGCCGCGTTGCAGTTAATTAATGAACGCCCCGGCGCCACCGCCATCCTCGCCGCCAACGACCTCGTCGCCATCGGCGCGGCCACCACGCTGCTCGATCAAGGCGTGAAAATCCCCGAAGACATTTCCGTGGTCGGCTTCGGCAACACCCTCACTGCCGAATATTTCCGCGTACCGTTGACCACCGTCAGTCAACCCAAATATCGCCGGGGCATTTCCGCAATGGAATCAATGACCACCCTCCTCGCCGGCGAAACCGTGGGCACCAAACGATTAGCCGCCGAATTAGTCATCCGCAAAAGCACCGCCGCCCCCCTGTAGCCTGGACCACCGATCCGGGCTACATAAGCCATCGCATTGCTTTGTTTTTCTAGCTTCCATCTTCACCCCACCCCTCTCCCAGGAAGGCTAAGATGATAAAAAATTGACCTCAAAAAATCATGCGAGTCCGAAGCCACCCCGTTTCAATCGAGTCGCGCATTTCAAAACAATCACAACCTCAGCGGAAGAGGCTTGGGGTGAAAGAGAAAAGCACCAAAGACTTACCGCGCCGCAAACCGCTCGACGTATTTGCCGAGCATATCGGCTTCGAGGTTTACTGCGTCGCCCACGGCGCGTTCGCTTAATGCGGTGGACTCAAACGTGTGCGGGATAATCCAAATTGTGAAACTTTCTTTCTCAACCGCGGCCACGGTGAGACTGATGCCGTCCACGGCGATGGAGCCTTTGTGAATGACGTAGCGCATCACGTCATCGGGCGCGGCGATTTGGAGTTGATGGTCGTCGCCGGTTTTTTCCCACGTAATTATTTTCCCCATCCCATCAATGTGGCCGGTGACAAAATGGCCACCCAAACGCCCACCCGCTTCGAGGCTGCGCTCGAGATTCACCAACGAACCCGCGCGGCAATGTTGGAGGTTGGTGAGGTTCCAAGTTTCGTTGAGCAAATCAAACTGCGCGGTCTTGGCGCGGCCTTTGGGGATGAGCTCGGCTACGGTGAGGCAACAGCCATTGACCGCGAGGCTGTCGCCCACCTTAAGCCCGCCGCCGGTTTTGCGGAGGGTCAGCGTGAGCCGAATGGATTTGTCGGTCGGCTGGATGGATTCCACCGTGCCGGTTTCTTCGATAATGCCCGTAAACATTGCGCCGCACTCAATCGCTCACCACGCGCGCCGTCAACAACAAATCCGGCCCGAGCCGCCGCCATTGCACGTTTGTAAGCTTGGGAGCTTGTTTCAAATTCGCCGCGCCTTTGCCGCCCACGGCGGGTCGCGCGTGTTTTCCGCCCAACACTTTGGGTGCATAAAAAAACGCCACGCGCTGCGCCAGTTTGTTTTCAATGAAAGAGGCGTTCACTTCGCCGCCACCTTCGACGAGTAATTGCGTGACCTCCTCACGCCCCAGCCGCTTGAGCAACCAACGCAAATCCACGCGCCCTTTGCGCGCGGGCGCCTCAATGACATCCACCCGTTTCCGCAATGCCTCCACCCGCCGCGCAGGTGCGCCTTTCGCAACCACCACCGTGGTGAGCGCGGCGTGTTCGTCGGCCACCACATTAGCCGTCACTGGCGTCCGTGCTTTGGAATCCAAAATAATTCGACGCAGTGAATTCTTCGCACCGCGCACAGTAAGGCTGGGGTCATCGGCAAGCACAGTCTCGATGCCGACAAGAATCGCATCCGCGCCTTTGCGCAAATGCATTGCCTCACGTCGCGCGGCTTCACTGGTGATCCATTTGGACTCGCCGTGCTCCGTGGCGATTTTTCCATCGAGCGTCATCGCAGCTTTCACGGTGACCAGCGGAGTGCCTTTTACAATCCAATGATTGAACGCGGCATTCAATTCCGTTGCTTCATCGGCTAAAATATTTTTAACGACCTCAATCCCCGCGCGCCGCAACACGCGAAAGGCACGTCCGGAATGAGCGGGGTTCGGATCCTTGGCCGCCACCACCACACGCGCGATGCCCGCCTCGATGATGGCCTCCGTGCAAGGCGGCGTTTTACCGGTGGTACTGCAGGGCTCAAGCGTGACGTACAGCGTCGAGCCTTTCACATTGTAATCGTGCTTGCGCGCGTTATTGAGCGCGGCAATTTCCGCGTGTGGGCCTCCCGCGCGGCGATGCCAACCTTTGCCAATCACCACGCTGCCTTTCACCAATATCGCGCCGACCATCGGATTGGGCGAAGTGAGGGCATAACCCTTGCGCGCTAAGGCGAGCGCCTCGCGCATACGAATCTCATCGGGGTTTTGCACGGCGAAAGCCTACTCCGCAAAGAGCGCTTCGGCAAACTGTGAGGCGACGAAGGGCTGCAAATCATCCGCCTGTTCACCGAGCCCAATGAATTTGATGGGCAAATCCAGCTCCTGATGAATCGCCACCACCATGCCCCCTTTACTGGTGCCATCAAGTTTGGTGATCACGAGGCCGGTGAGCGGAACTGTCTTATTGAATTCACGCGCTTGCGTAAGCGCGTTCATCCCGGTGGAGGCATCAAGAACAAGCAGCACCTCGTGGGGCGCGCCCTCGGCTTGACGACCGATCACGCGGTGCAATTTCTCCAGCTCCTGCATTAGATTGCTTTTGGTGTGCAGCCGACCGGCGGTGTCGATGAAAAGGTAATCCGCCTTGCGTGATTGTGCGGCACTGAGGGCATCGTGCCCCACCGCAGCGGGATCCGCACCGTAGCTGCCGGCAATGACCGGCACATCCAATCGTCCGCCCCATTCCTTGAGTTGCTCCACTGCGGCGGCGCGAAAGGTATCACACGCAGCAAGCACAGCCGTGCCGCCGTGGGTTTGCACGCGATGCGCGAGCTTGGCGGCGGTGGTCGTTTTGCCTGCACCATTAACGCCAACCATCGATACGACGGTGAGCCCACCGGGATGGTAATTTAGCCCCGGGGGTTCACCATTGAATGTAGAGATCACTTCGCGCCGTGCGACCGTCAGAACGTCGAGTCCATCTTTGCCCTGAGATTCGTAATTGGCTTTGACTGCCGTGAGAATGCGTTGAGTCATTGGCAGGCCGAGGTCGGCGCTGATGAGCGTGTGCTCAATTTCCTCAAGGGTATCCTCATCGAGCTTGGGCGAGCGCGAAACGATGCGGTGAATCTCGTGCGACAGCTTTGCCTGCGTGCGTTGAAGGCCCGCCTTAAATTTATCGAACAACCCCATTTACGCGGCCACGGCTGATTTCATTTTTGCGATAAAACTTACCGGCACTTTCACCGCGCCAATGAGCGGTTTGCCTTTATTTTCGCCGTGGCAATCGGAGCCGCCGGTGACGAGCAAACTATACTGCTCGGCGAGCATCAAATAATGCTCCGTCATCGGCGTGCTGTGGCGTGTGTAGAGGCATTCGAGTCCGTCCATTCCCAATTCCACCAAGGGCGGAATGACCTCGTCGCGATGATACAACCCCGGATGCGCGAGCACCGCCAGGCCATCAGCATCGTGAATCAGTTGAATGGCCTCCGCCGCGCTTAGCTTCGCCTTGGTGACCCAAGCGGGCTTGCCTTTTTTGAGCCATTTATTAAACGCTTCATCGAGGTTTCGGCAATGCCCCGCCTCAACCAACGCGCGGCCAATGTGCGGACGCCCCGGCGCATCGCAATCAGCTATGCGCATTACGTCTTCGGCAGTGATTGCGATGCCGAGCCCGTTGAGTTTGGCGACCATTTCGTGAATGCGATGGCGGCGTACTTCCTGATATTTGGCCAGCTCACTGAGCAGACGCGGGTTTTCGAGGTCCAGAAAATAACCGAGCAGATGCAGCTCAAAGCCATCCAGCTCCACGGTAAATTCGCAGCCGGAAACAAACTCGATGTCGAGCTCCGCGCACGCGGCACCCATCCGGGCGCAGCCATCGATGGTATCGTGATCGGTGAGTGACATCACCGAAAGCCCAACGCGTTTGCCGTGGCCGGCGAGTTCCTCGGGCGTGTACGTGCCGTCAGAAAAATTTGTGTGGAGGTGGAGGTCGGCGTACATCAACGCGCCTCCGTGGCCTCGCGCGCGGGGCGATTCAAACGCGATTTGATGTTGTCAAGAATGCCATTCACGAATTTTCCGCTTTCCTCGGTAGAAAATTTCTTTGCGAGATCGACCGCTTCGTTGATGCTCACCACTGGCGGAATGTCATCGCGATGGAGCATTTCGTAAATGGCGAGCCGCAGGATGTTGCGATCCACGCCGGCCATGCGATCGAGATCCCAATTGGCGGCGTTTTGAGTGAGCTCGGCATCAAGCGCATCGCGGTGCTCGAGCACGCCCCGCACGAGTGGCTCGGCAAATTGCTGGATGGCGACGTCGTCCGTGGTCGGCGGCGGCAATTCCTTTTCCTTGCCCCAATTGGTTTTGCCCTCCTGCACCTCGGCCACCGCCGGACGATGATGCATCCAAAAATGCTCCAACGCCGAAACCAAATCCTCTGGAGGATTCAGTTCGTGCTGAAACAAAAATTGAACCGCGCGCTCACGCGCGTGACGTCGGGTGCCCATAGCGATAGCTTACGGGAGAAGCATTTCGAGCAAAAGCAAATTCGGAATGGCTAATACCGGGGCACGTTCGGATCAATCTCATCCGCCCACGCGTTGATGCCGCCGGCGACGCTTTTGCAGTATTTGAAGCCTTGTTGCTTGAGGAAATCCACCGCTTTCAATGAACGCGCGCCCATTTTGCAGTGGAGATAAATCGTTTGGTTCGGATCCAGCTCGGTGAACCGTTGCGGTAATTCGCTGAGCGGAATCATCGGCACGCCGTCGACCTTGGCAATCTCCGCCTCGTCGTGTTCACGCACGTCTACCACCGCAATGTCATTGCCCGCGAGTGCTTCTTTCATTTGCTGCACGGTGACTTCGTCGGGGTGCTGTTGCGGATCTTCCGGCTCGAGGCCGATGCCGCAGAACTCTTCGTAATCAACCAACTCCGTGATGGTCGGGTTGTCGCCACAGATGGGACACTTAGGATCACGCCGCAATTTCAGCTCACGGAATTTCATATCCAGCGCATTGAAGAGCATCAATCGATTCACCAATGGCGAGCCTTTACCGAGGGCAAGTTTCAGAATTTCCGTCGCCTGAATGCAGCCGACGATGCCGGGTAACACGCCCAACACGCCGCCTTCCGCACAGCTCGGCACCATTCCCGGCGGTGGCGGTTCGGGGTACAGGCAGCGATAGCATGGGCCACCCAGTTCTGGCGCGAACACGCTGGCTTGGCCTTCGAAACGAAAAATGGAGCCATACACGTTTGGCTTTTTCAAAAGCACACACGCGTCGTTGGTCAGATAGCGAGTGGGAAAATTATCCGTACCGTCCACCACAATGTCGTAAGGCGCCATGATTTCCATCACGTTATCCGCGCTCAATCGCGTTTCGTGCACCACCACTTCCACCTCGGGATTGATGGAGTTGATGGTCTCTTTACCCGACTCCACTTTGGGTCGACCCACATCGGCCGTGCCGTGGGCGATCTGTCGTTGCAGATTTGAAAAATCCACCACATCAAAATCCACGATGCCAATTTTGCCGATGCCCGCCGCCGCGAGATACATCGAGATGGGCGACCCCAACCCGCCCGTGCCAATGCACAGCACGCTGGTGGCCTTCAGTTTCTTTTGCCCCGCCATGCCCACCTCAGGCAAAATCAGGTGCCGCGAATAGCGGCTAATCTCTTCGTTGCTCAGTTCCACGCTCATTACAAAAATAAATATGGACAGCCACACAGCTGTCCGGAAACAATAAATGCGCCTCAAGTGAGACGCCAAGTCAATCCGAAAACCGCCGCTGACACATTACGCCGTGCCAGCAAACTCCGCGCGCGTCTGGCTATTGTGCTCGGCAGCGGCTTCCAATCCGTCGCCCAAGCGATGACCGTCGCTCGCGCCGTGCCCTACGCCAAACTCGCCGGATTTCCCAAACCCACCGTCGCCGGTCACACTGGCAAAGCCATCATCGGCACGCTCGGTGGCACGGAAATCGTGGTGCTCAGCGGACGCGCACATTATTACGAAGGTCACTCGCTAGAAACCGTCACGTTCCCAATTCGCGTCTTGGCCGAGTACGGCATCGAAAACATTTTACTTACCAACGCCGCCGGGGGTATCAACAAAAAATTCAACCCCGGTGAATTGATGCTGCTCACCGACCACCTCAATTTCATTGGCGACAACCCCCTGCGCGGAGCCCTCACCAAAGGTCGCGAGCGTTTTATTGACCTCACCCAAACCTACGATCCCGCCCTCAACACATCCATCCAAGCCGCCGCGCGCAAAACCAAAACCAAACTCCATCGCGGTGTCTACTGCGCCCTCAGCGGCCCCAGTTACGAAACCCCCGCCGAGATTCGCGCCCTTGCAAAGCTCGGTGCCGACGCCGTGGGAATGAGCACCGTGCCCGAAGCCATCGTCGCCCGCCAATGCGGCCTGAGCGTCGCCGCCCTTTCCTGCATCACCAACCCCGCCGCCGGCATCAGCAAAACTCCACTGTCGCACGCGGAAGTTTTGGGGATTGGCGAACAAGCCAGCACGCAAGCGGTGAAATTGATCACTGAATTTTCTGCCGGCAAGATGCCCGCAACACATTGACGCCATGCCCCACACCAAACTCATCCAAGCCGCACTCGCTGCCCGCAAACAATCCGTCGCGCCCTATTCCAAATTCAACGTTGGCGCGGCATTGCTTACCGCGAGCGGGGAAATCGTCAGCGGCGCAAACGTCGAAAGCGCCAGCTACGGCCTCAGCTGCTGCGCCGAACGCGTTGCCCTTTTCAAAGCACTCACCGATGGCGACGACCACCGCGATTTCACCACCATCGCCATCGCCTCCCCCGGCGGGGCAGCTCCTTGCGGTGCGTGCCGCCAACTCCTTGCGGAATATGCGGGACAAGCCGAAGTGATTCTCATCAACAGCGAATCGCCGAACACACCCTCAGTCACTCCAATGGCAGACTTACTCCCCAACGCCTTTACCGGCGATGACTTTCCTAAAACCTAAACTTTTTTCAAATTCTTCGGGTTCAGGGGCAATAAATCTTTTGGCAAAAACAAGCCGTCTTTGCGGATGAGTTCGCCATCGAACCAGACTTCGCCACCGCCCCATTCTTTGCGTTGGATGAGAACCATATCCCAATGGACGGCGGAGCGATTTCCGTTATCGCAATCCTCGTAGGCTTGGCCGGGGGTGAAGTGCAGCGAGCCGGCGATTTTTTCGTCGAACAAAATATCGCACATCGGGTTCATCACGAAGGGATTGAGCCCGAGCGAAAACTCACCAATGTAGCGCGCGCCGGGGTCGGTATCAAGTATTTCGTTGAGGCGTTTGGTGTTGTTGCTGGTGGCGTTGATAATTTTGCCGTCTTTGAATTCCAGCTTTACGTTTTCAAACTTGGTGCCGGCGTAGAGCGTGGGGGTGTTGTATTGCAGCGTGCCGTTGACGGAATTTTTTATGGGGCACGAAAACACTTCGCCATCGGGGATGTTGCGATCGCCTGCGCACGGGATGGCGGGCATCCCCTTGATGCTGAAACGCAGATCGGTGCCGGGCGCTTTGAGGTGTACGTCCTTGGCTCGGGTCATTCGCTTGACGAGCGGTTGCATCGCCTTGGCCATTTTGCCGTAGTTGAAAGTGCACACGTCGAAATAAAAATCTTCAAACGCCTCGGTGCTCATATTGGCCGCTTGGGCCATACTCGGCGTGGGCCAGCGCAGCACGACCCAACGGGTTTGGTTCACGCGATAGTTTAACAGCGGCCGCATTGTTTTGGAATAGGACTGCATTACTTTGGGCGGCACGTCGCTGAGTTCGCTGGTGTTTTCCGCACCGCGAATGGCGATGTACGCCTGCACTTTTTTCATTCGATACAGCTCAACGTCCTTCACCATTTTGGCGTGGGCATCGTTGGAGCCGCGCAGGGCTTCGCGCACGACGCGGGATTGACGCGTTTCCACCAGTGGAACGCCGCCGACTTTGCGGGTGGCGCGAATGAGCGCGATGGTCATCCGATCCGGGATATCCGCCACGTCGATGAACACCGCCTCGCCTTTTTTCAGTTCGCAGGAATATTCCACCAGCGATTTGGCCAGCTTATCGTATCTCGGGTCACTCATAATTTTTTCCAAATTAAACTCAGGCGCGCTTTTGTCGAGCCTTCTCCTTTATTCGCAAAACCTTTTCGCGCTTAGCCGTTTCCGCCCGCAGTAGTGCCTCCGCCTGCCAACCATTTGCCTGCGCGCGTTGGGCCAGTGCAAACAACTCCTTTGCCAACTTTGTCTTTGCCCCACCCTTTCGGCCCTGAGGTAAGAGTCCGTGCTTGCGGGCTTTTTTGGTGAGTTCGTGCGCCCGCATTAGTGCCGGTAAATGGCGGGGGATGCCATCGAAAGCGGAGGTGCGTTCACGATCGGTTCCGGCTTTTTCAGAAATTTTAATTTTCTCCCACTGCCGCCACACGCCGTCCACATCGTTCACATCGTTCACATCCAATTCGCCAAACACGTGCGGATGTCGGCGCACCAGTTTATCGGCGATGCCGCGCGCCACTTGTTCAAAATCAAACGCCCCGCGCTCCTTGGCCATTTGCGCATGGAACACAACCTGCAACAGCACGTCGCCCAATTCCTCGACCATCTCCACGTCATCATCCGCCTCGATGGCATCGACCAATTCGTAAACTTCCTCGATGGCGTTGAGGCGAATGCTCTGATGATCTTGCTCCTGATCCCACGGGCAGCCATCCGGCGCGCGCAAGCGGGCCATCACGGCGAGTAATTCATCGATGGCTTTTTTCTTCTTTGCCATAAACTACAAAATCACGAGGTCATCGCGATGCACCACCACTTTGCCCGCGTTGCCATTTTCGATTTCTGTTTTTGAAAAACGCGTGATGCCCTGCGCAAAACCAGTTCCATTGCCATCGCAAACCCGCACCACATCGCCCGCCGCAAACTCGCCCTCGCAGTCCGCGATGCCCATCGAAAGCAAACTCTTGCCACGTTCGCGCAGCGCAGCCTTCGCACCATCATCGACCACGAGCGCGCCCGCCGGATGATGGAAAAAAGCAATCCACCGCTTGCGGCCTTTGAGCTTGTCCCCGCCCGGCACAAAGAGGGTTCCAACATTTTCCCCCGCCAATACTTGGGTGAGTTGCCCGCGCTTCACGCCGTTGGCGATAACCATTGGGATGCCTGCGCGACCGGCGATTTGTGCGGCGTCCACTTTGCTCGCCATGCCGCCGATGCTTGTGGCGCTTTGGGTGCCGCGCGCGAGACGGCGAATGGAGTCGTCAATGTTGCGTACGGTTGAAATAAGGCGCGCATTCGATTTCCCAAAATTGCGCACCAAGCCATCGGCGGTGGTGAGCTGCACCAATAAATTTGCGGGCAACAGCGCGGCCACTAATGCCGAGAGCTTGTCGTTATCCCCCACGGTTAATTCAGTAAACGTGACCGCATCGTTTTCATTGATGACCGGCACTACGCCGCGATCAAGCAAGGCCATCAATGTATTGCGCGCATTGAGATGACGATCGTAATCCTGCAAGTCCGCGTGCGTAAGCAGCACCTGCGCAGCTTGGAGTTTGTGAGTGGCAAAGAATTCCTCGTATCGCGCCATCAATCGAGATTGGCCGACCGCGGCGCATGCCTGTAATTCCGCCAAACGCGATGGGCGTTTTTTGCAACCGAGCGCCTCCATCCCGGCGGCCACTGCACCGGAACTGACGAGCACCACCTCGCGGCCTCCCTTTCGCGCCCGGGCGATTTGGGCGACGAGTTGTTTGATGCGTGACGCCGCTAGCCGGTTTCGGGCATCGGTGAGAATGCCGGAACCAAGCTTCACCACCACCAACGGGGTATCCATAAGGAGCTTAGCGCGCATGCGGCGTTTGGTAGCAGAAGCACCGCAGAGCGTCGAGCATTGACGCGCTGCCACTGCACTGGCAACCATTGCGCATGCGCAAAGAATCACTCAATTTTTTGGAAGAACTCGTCAACACGCCCAGCCCCACCAGCTACGAAACGCGTGGCCAACGTGTATGGCTGGATTATGTCGGGGAATACGCCGACGAAGTGGCCCACGACGAATACGGCAACTGCGTCGCCACGCTTAACCCCGGTGGCGGACCGCGCATTATGCTAGCGGGGCACGCGGATGAGATTGCACTTTCGGTGAACTACATTGACGACAACGGTTTCATTTGGGTGAAACGCATGGGCGGCGTGGACGCCATTGTAAGCAAAGCCCAACGCGTAACAGTGCATAATGCCAAAGGATCGGTGCTCGGCGTGGTGGGCAATCCGCCGCCGCATATGCAAAGGGTGGATGGCGAACCGAAGGTGCCCAAGATTCACGATCTTTATATCGACATCGGCTGCAGCACCCGCAAGGCCGCCGAGAAACGCGTGCGTGTTGGCGATCCGATTACGGTGAACCAAAATTTCGAAATGCTGCACGGCGACCTCGCGGTGGGACGCGCCTTCGACAATCGCATTGGCACATGGGCCGTGGCGGAAGCATTACGATTACTGAAAGCTTCAAAGAAAAAACTCAACGCCGAAATTTGCGCGGTATCGAACACGATGGAAGAAGTCGGCTTATTCGGCGCACGGCAGATTGCGTATTCGCTGGACCCTGATGTGGCGTTGGTGGTCGACGTCACGCACGCGACGGATTATCCCGGAATCAACAAACAAGTCCATGGCGACGTGAAGATGGGCAAAGGCCCAACACTCACGCACGGCACGTGCAATCATCCCGAAGTGGTAAAGCGGCTCGAGGCGGTGGCGAAGAAGGCGCGCATCCCCGTGCAACACGAAACTGTGAGTGCCACTAGCGGCACGGACACGGACGCGATATTTTGGACACGCGGCGGCATCCCCAGCGCACTCATCAGCCTGCCCAATCGCTATATGCATTCTCCGGTGGAATTAGTGAACCTGAAGGACCTCGACCAAGTCGCCAAGTTGATGGCCGGTTTTTCCGAGAGCGTGAAGAAGGACGATTTGTTTACGGTGAACATCTAAGGCTGCTTTTCAGCCGCTAGTTTCACTTCGCCAATCAAGGCGAGCAATTTGGGCAAGACTTTTGAATTGAAGTCATTGGCACTGTTCACGTCGCGCACATGAATTGTCTTATTCACCGGAAAAGTTCGCGTGCCGCTGTGCCCTAAATCCAGCACTTTTACAGAATTGATCTGAAGATAAAATTGACCGATACGATCAACCGATTTACCCATCAACTTCAATTCCTTGATCGGCTTCAGCAGCAGATTCCATTTGCCGTCCATTCTTTTCACCGCAGTCAATTCCTCCACATTCATCTTCAGCAAATCCAAGCCTTTCGATCCGTATTCCATTCGCAGCTCGGTCAGTTTCAGAAAATCTCCGCCACCAAATTCCTTCGGATTTTTCACGGTCACTCCCTTTGCGGAAAGCAATTCCTCTGGCCGCACCTCCAATTCGACCACTGAAAATTGATCAGATTTAAGCCCGTCAATTCCTACTCGGACAATCTTTTTCGGTTCATCTTTGTCGAATTGCAATACCCCTTCATTTATCGTCACGTTCCCTAAATCTGCCAGCTTGCTGCCAACCGGCACCGCCGACAAATCACGGATAAATAATTTACGATCTTGGATATTGTAGTCAAATTCTCCGATTTGCCCATCCAACCCCGCATCAGCCATTTTACGCTCAAGATGGTCTACCACCGCACGTTTGAAATAATAATTAGCCAGCAGTACACCCACAACCAGCAGCAACAAAAAGCCACCGCAGCCCATTGCAACAAATTTTGGCCATTTCGGTTTCCGGCTTCCGGGTGGTGGATTGTCAATCGGGAGCGTCATGTCATGATATCTTCCGGTCGTACTTGAAGGCATTCGTCTTGATCCTCCCACACCACAGCGGGAAAAAACTCCACCAAAGGCGGTGCCAGTTCGACGCCGAGCTGGGCGAGTTGTTTTTCGCTTTCGGTGGCGGCGTCTTCGTAGGCTTGATCATAATTCGAGTGGGCCGCGCGGCGGGCATCATCCCAATGCGCCACACCGTGAATGGGTGCATACGCCTCAGCCCACGTGGCCAGCGACTCTGCCAGTTCTCCGACTTTTTCAATCTCCACCGCTGTGCCGTTGCAGTGAAGGCAGATTAAGCCATTTTCCAAAACGTCCCGCGTGACCATCGGCAACAGTGGCGCGCGGCAGCATTCGGTAACCGGGAAATCCGGCGGCACGGTTACGAGGCGTTGATGCCAAACTTGGCGGTCGTGCGCGATCATTGCGGCGAGCCGATACGAGGCCACCAACGGATGCGACATTCGCCACAGTTGGCCCTGTAATTGACTGAGCGTTTGCGACATCCAACGCGCAAGGGTCAAGTCGTCAAACTTCCGAAAGACCCCGGCATAATCCTGCCACAAACGCTCTACTGAATCCGTCTCGTGCGCCACACGCGGAGTATGGGGAGGAACGGCGTAAGGAGCAACGTGCAAAACTTCGGCTTGGGCGCGCGGCGCTCCTCGGGTAAATAACGCGGTGTGAGCGAGGAGGCTTCAACAAACTCAGCGTTGGCGCGGCCATTGGCCGATTTGCCGGGCGTGGGCAGCGAGCGGGCGGCGCAGCTGGCGCGGCTCAAGTGCCTCACCGCGGGCGATCTGTTGCTGCATCCACCACGGCGTTATGAAGATCGCCGCGACATTCGGCCCATCCGAGATTTATCAACCGAAGAGATGTGCCTTGCTCGCGGGAAAATTATGGTACTCGGCACCAACCATTTGCGCGGCGGACGACGAATGTTTGAGTTTGTGCTTGAGGATGAATCAGGCAGCGTGCGGTGCCGTTGGTGGAACTGCAATTATATGGACCGCCTCTTTCATCGCGGCGACGAGGTGCTGGTGTACGGCAAACTCACCGGCGGCAAACGCCCCGGATTGGATCATCCGGAAACAGAAATCATTGAAAGCGATGACGATCCCACCATACACGTGAACCGCATCGTGCCCGTGTACCCGCTCACCGAAGGCATGCCGCAACGCTGGCTGCGGCGTGTGATCTTCGGCTTGCTCGAAAAACACATCGACGAAATTCCAGAGCCAAACTACACCGCCGCCGGTTTGCCATCGCATCGCGAATCAATTCGCCAAATGCATTTCCCTGATGACCTCGACCAAGCCAAAGCCGCGCGCCGGCGCTTGGCGCTCGATGAATTTGTGGAACTTCAATCCATTATCCGCCGCCGCCGCGTGACGATGCAGACCAAGGCCACAGCACTCCCCTGTGCGGGCAATGGCAGTTTTGTAAACCCATTTTTGCAACAACTCGAATTCCAACTCACGGATGCACAACGGACCGTACAAATGGAAATCGAAAGCGACCTCAACGGCAAACATCCGATGCGGCGGTTATTGCAGGGCGATGTCGGTTCAGGCAAAACCGTCGTGGCCGCATTGGCATTGTTGCGTGCGTTAGAGAGCAACTATAATGGACTGCTCATGGCGCCGACGGAAATTCTCGCCGAACAACATCATCGCAATTTCACGCAATGGCTGGAGCCGCTGGGCATTCGCGTCCGGCTGCACACCGGCGCACGCAAAGATACCGCCGAGACTTTATTTGAAAGAAACACGCCGACCATTGTCGTTGGCACACACGCGCTGTTTCAAACGGGGTTCGCCCTCGAACGCGTGGGGCTCATCGTCATCGATGAGCAGCACAAATTCGGCGTCACTCAACGCGATCGTCTCGTCAGAAAAGGCCACTACCCGCACCTGCTGGTGATGACTGCCACGCCCATCCCGCGCACGCTCGGCCTCACGCTTTACGGCGATCTCGACAGCTCTGTGATTGATGAATTACCCGCCGGCCGAGGCGAAGTGCGTACCCACATTCGCACGCCGGAACGTTGGCCGAAGATTTTAGTATTTTTAAAAACCGAACTCGCCGCCGGCCGACAGGCGTTTGTGATTTTCCCACGGGTGGATAATGAGGACGCCGCCGCCGGCATCAAAGCAGTCAACGCCGAAGCCCAAAAACTCGCCAAAGCATTTGTCCCGCACACCGTCGCCGTGTTGCACGGCCGCCTCAAGCCGGAGGAAAAGGAAACGGTGATGACCAGCTTTCGCAAAAACCAAACCCAAGTGCTGCTCGCCACCACAGTGGTGGAAGTAGGCGTAGACGTGCCCAACGCCACGCTGATGCTTATCGAAAACGCCGAACAATTCGGCCTCGCCCAGCTTCATCAATTGCGCGGACGCATCGGACGCGGCACGCACGACAGCCATTGCATCTTACTCACAAGCGGCAAATCTGCCGAAGCCAACGAACGCCTTACTGTGTTGGCGGAAACCAACGACGGCTTCAAAGTTGCCGAGGCCGATCTCCAGCTCCGCGGCCCCGGCGAATTGGTTGGGAATGACCAAAGCGGACTGCCCGCGTTCAAATTTGGCGACCTGCGGCGCGACCTCGACCTCATCGAATTAGCGCGCCACATCGCGCTCCAGATCGAGGCTGGGCGGTAATGCTTTATTGTGTTAGGCTTCGCCCATGCCCGAGTTGGACGAGGACAATCAGTCTGTGAGTGACGCGTTCATTGATAAACCCACTTTCAGCCAGGATTACATTACCGCGATGTCTCATTTTTATCGCGGCGAAGTCGGACGCATTATGGTTTGGCGACAACGGCTCGACACCACCACCACCTGGGCTATCACCTCCACCTGCACCATTTTTACTGTGGCGTTTTCCTTCAAAGAAGTGCCGCACCTGATTTTCTTTTTCAACCTCGCCATTGTGATGATGATGCTGTGGATCGAAGCGCGGCGCTATCGTTTTTACGACGCCTTCCGCGCACGCGTGCGAATGCTCGAGGCGCATTTCATCGTGCCCGTGCTGATGCGGCAGGAACCCAAGCTCGAAGGCAACTGGCGCAAACTCGTGGCCGAAGATTTATTGGTGCCCGCATTCAAGGTCAGCATGTTTGAATCCATCGGGCGACGCCTCAAGCGCAATTACGCGTTTATCACAATCATCATTCTCACGGCTTGGATCACAAAAATATTCATTCACCCGCCCCAGAGCATCGAAAAAATCACCAACCTCGACTCGCTCTACAACGCACTGGCCATTGGCGGGCTGGCAAGTTGGTTTGTCGCATTGGTGATGATGGGCACGTTTCTGTCCGTCATCGGCATCACGCTGTACATCGCCAAACATTCATCGGGCGAAATCACTGAGGTCGGCAAGAGCAGCCGCACCAATTGGATGAGCTAAGAATCTGAATAGGATGAAACTCAATCCGCAGCTTCAACACTTGCCGGTATATCACGGCGGACGCCCTTTGGAAGAAGTCGCACGCGAACTGGGTTTGCCCGCGGCGGAACTCATCAAGCTCGCCTCCAACGAAAACCCACTCGGCCCTTCGGCCAAAGCTGTTGCCGCAATGCGCGAAGCCGCGGCACGGGTGAATTTGTATCCGGACGGCAATGCGTATTATCTGCGCGAAGCTGTGGCCGAAAAGCTGGGCATCACTCCGGCCAACCTGATTTTTGGCAATGGCTCCAATGAAATCATTGAATTTGTATCGCGCGCTTTGCTGGGGCCGAACACCAACATTGTGGTTTCGCAATATTGTTTCGCCATTTATCCGATCGCCGCACACCTCGCCGGCGCAGATTGCATCAGCGTTCCCGCGAGAGATTTCGGCCACGATCTCCCTGCAATGCGAGAGGCGATCACGCCGGAGACGCGCATCGTGTTCGTCGCAAACCCCAACAACCCCACCGGCACGCGTGCGCCAAACGAGGCGGTAATGGATTTGGTGAATGACACTCCTGATGACGTGTTGCTGGTGATGGACGAAGCGTATTTTGAATTCATCGATGACGCGCCTGATTTGTTGCCGTTGATTTCCGAAAAGCAAAACCTGATTCTGATGCGGACCTTTTCAAAAATCCACGGCCTTGCCGGTCTCCGAGTGGGCTACGGGATTGGTCATCCGGACTTTATCGCCGCACTGGAAAAAATTCGGCAACCGTTCAATCTCAACGCCATCGCCCAGGCCGCCGCGCTGGCAGCGCTGGAGGATGCCGCACACGTCCACGCCACGCGCGAGAACAACACGGAAGGCTTAAAGTTTTTTGAAAATGCGTTTGCGGAAATGGACATCGAAACGGTGCCCTCGCACGCTAACTTTATTTTGGTAAAAGTCGGTGATGGGAAGGCGATGTTTGAACAACTCCAGCAACGCGGCATCATCACGCGCGCGATGGGCGGTTATGGGTTATCGGAATGGATTCGCATTTCCATTGGCACGCCGCTGGAAAACGGCCGTTGCCTTGCCGCGCTGGCAGATTTGCGTTGAACACGCCGCGCTTTCTCCGGATAGTCCGCAGCGAATATTGGCAAAGTGAAACCCACCGATCTCAGAGGAATCCTGCAGTACATCCCCCGCTTCCGCGACAAGACGTTTGTCATCGCGGCCGATGGCGCGGTAGTGACGCACGTGAATTTCGCAAACCTTTTGCTGGATATCGCCGTGCTGCGCTCACTCAATATTCGTGTGGTGTTGGTGCACGGCGCGGCACAGCAAATTGCCACACTTGCTGAGGAACGATCCGCCACGCCCAGCAATCTCGACGGCACAGGCATCACTGATGACGCCACGCTCAAGCTTGCCCTCACGGCAGCCAACGGCCTCACCCACGAAATTCTCGAAGGCTTTGCCACCAACGCCCTTCGCGCCGCCAATGCCAATGCGATCGTGGCCCATCCGCTCGGCATTCTTGAGGGCATCGATCATCGCCACACCGGCAAAGTCGAGCGCGTGGACTCTGAGCTGTTGCAATCCCTCCTCGCTCAAGGCATCACGCCGGTCATCCCGCCTTTGGGATTTGATGGCGAAGGCAACACGTTTCGATTGAACAGCGATGCCGTGGCGCTCGCGGTGGCAAAGGAATTAAAGGCCACCAAGTTGATTTTCATTTCCACCGAAGACGGTCTCAGCACCGATGGCCAAATCATTCGCCAGATGATCAGCCCCAAACTCGAAGCGTTGCTGGCCAATAACGCGGAAAGTATCCCTACGCCTCAACGCTCCAAAGCCGAACACGCCGCCGAGGCCTGCGCGGCGGGAGTTCCGCGCGTACATTTGATTAACGGATTGGTGACCGAAGGATTGCTGGCGGAGGTATTTTCCAATGAGGGCATTGGCACGTTGATTTATGCGAATGAATACCGCCAGATTCGCCCTGCGCAAAAAAGCGATGCCGGCAGCATCCTGCGGCTCACGCGTGAAGCGATGGAAGATCAACATTTGCTGGAACGCACGGAGGCAGCCATCGAGGAGGAACTGGGCACTTATTTCATTTATGAGATAGACGGCAATCCAGTGGCGTGCGTTTCCCTCCGTGAGTTTGCCGACGTAGGCGAGTTGGCGCATTTGTACGTAAGCCCGTCGCACGGCAACGTGGGCATCGGCCAAAAACTGGTGCAATTTGTGGAGGACACCGCGCGCGAACGCGGCCTGGGCTCACTGATTGCATTATCCACGCGGGCGTATAGTTATTTCCAATCCAAGGCCGGCTACCGCGAAGGGCTTTCGAGCGACTTACCCCAAGCGCGGGCAGCGGAATACAAAGCGCAGGGTCGCAATTCCAAAGTGCTCATCAAGACGCTCACCGACTGATGGCCAAACCGAAAAAATTGTCAGACGTGATTCTCACTGGCTTTGTGTGCCTGATGATTGGCTACGGCACGGGTACCGTACTCACCGAACGAAAAAAAATGGTGACCCTCGAGCACAGCCTCATGCTCAAATGGAGCGATGGGGTCTTCGATGACCCACCGCTGGGCGCGCACGTGTTTCTTGAGCCTCACATGAATGGCAAATCCGTGCGCCTTCGCGTGTATATCGGCCGGGATCAACCACAGTTTTATATGCCCGGACGCATCGGAGAATTGGACGTGACCGACACCGCCGAAGAAGCCGCCGCCAAATGGAGCAAAATTCGCTGGGACACCGATGGCCTGCACATCGGCATAAACGGCAACCGCACGCGCCGCTTCATCCCGCGCGCACAGATTCTGCCCATCACCCAATGAACCTCCCCGCGGCCTTCACTGACGCCTGCGCGCGGCTGAACATTCCCGTCACCGACCATTGTCTGCACGTCAACGTGGCTGAGCAAACGCTCACGCATTTCCACGGCGACACCTCAAAAATATCCACCGTCTCCACTTCCAAACGCGGCACGGGACAGGAAATGGATTCTTTCCAAACGCCTCTCGGCCTGCATTGTGTGTGCAAAAAAATTGGCGCGGACGAACCGGTCGGGACGATTTTTAAAGGCCGCCGCTCAATCGGCATCGACGGCAAGGGCAATCCCGAAGCACTTATCACTGATCGCATTTTATGGCTCAGCGGGTTGGAACCAGATTACAACCAAGGCGGCACTGTGGACAGCCACGACCGATATATTTATATCCACGGCATCGGGGATGAATCTCGCCTTGGCAAACCCAATTCACAAGGCTGCATCCACTTGAGCGCAGCAGATTTACTGCCGCTCTTTGATATCGCTCCAGAAGGCACGCTGGTTTTTATCAGCAAAAACTAACTTTTGCGCAGGGGCTTTCTACATTACACTCCCCTTCCCGATGAACTTAACCGAACAAATGACCGCGCTTGCGGAAAATGCCAAAGCCGCCGCGCACCTAATGACGCGACTAAGCACGGCGGAAAAAAATACCTGTCTCCTTGCGATGGCCGACGCCATCGAAGCCAACAGCGACGCGATCAAAGAATCTAACGCGAAGGACATGGACACCGGTCGGTCGATGAATTTATCGCAACCAATGTTAGACCGGCTACAGCTTGATGACACACGGATTAACGCGATGGCAAACGGGCTGCGTGAAGTGACAGCATTACCGGATCCGGTAGGACGCGTCCTCGACGAACGCAACCAACCCAGCGGGTTGCGCCTTAAAAAAGTCGCCGTGCCTATTGGGGTGGTGGTGATGATTTATGAATCGCGACCGAATGTGACGGCCGATGCGGCTGGGCTTTGTTTCAAATCCAGCAACGTGACGATTTTACGCGGCGGCAAAGAGGCGCTTCATTCCAATCAAATCATCGCTCGCCTCATGACCGAGGCTGGCCAAAGTGCTTGCGATGCGTTCCCCGAAAACGCCATCCAAGTAGTGCCTACCACCGAGCGTGCGGCAATTCCGGAACTGTTGTCACTCACGGAGCTGGTCGACCTTTGCATCCCGCGCGGCGGCGAGGGGCTCATTCGCGCGGTGGCTGAATGTTCAAAAGTGCCCGTCATCAAACATTACAAAGGCATTTGCAGCGTGTATTTGGATGCTGAAGCCGATACGGCAAAAGCCATCGCCATCACTCTTAATTCTAAAACCCATCGCACCGGCGTTTGCAACGCGATGGAGACGCTCCTCATCGATCGATCAATCGCAACCACTTTGCTGCCACAGGTGGCGGATGCACTGCGGCAAAAGGGCGTAGAATTACGTGTTGATGAACTCAGCGCGGACATTTTACGTGATCACATCACGGCCGCCACCGCTGCGGATTGGGACACAGAATTTCTCGATCTAATTTGCGCCGTGCGCGTGGTGAATGGAGTTGAGGGAGCCATCACGCACATTAATTCACACGGCTCTGGGCACACCGATTCGATCGTGACGGAAAACCAATCCACCGCGCGCCGTTTTCAACAGGAAGTTGATTCATCCACTGTTTTCTGGAATGCCTCAACTCGCTTTTCTGACGGTGGCGAATTTGGGATGGGCGCGGAAATCGGCATTAGCACCGACAAGATCGGCGCCCGCGGGCCAATGGGCTTGGAGGAGTTGACCACCTACAAATGGATCGGTGAGGGCGACGGGCTTACACGTAATTAATGGACGCCGCCACGAGAGCCAACCGCATTCGAGACGCCCTGCCCGCTGGTGGTTTGTTCGACGGGCATGAATGGCGAATTGCGACGAAACCCTTTCCGCTGGGAGCCAGGTTTGTTCGCGAACTGGAATCACTCGGGCGAGTGCTGCTTAAATTTTATCGCGCGGCAGATTTACTTTACCGCCAAAGTTTGACGGGCAAGCAACCGGCGTGGGTGGCGGAGTGGCTAGACCAAGGCAAGCCACATTCACTGCTGGATTGGCAACGGCATGTCAGTTTTAAAACCGCTTTGCCCCGAGTCTTGCGCCCAGACATTTTGCTGACCGAAGAGGGTTGGCACATCACCGAACTAGACAGCGTCCCAGGCGGCATCGGCCTCACAGGATGGCTGAATGAATCGTACGGAAAAGACTCCGAAGTCATCGGTGAAACCCACGGGATGATCAACGGCTTTGCGGGGATGTTTGACGGTGATGGATCCGTAAAATTAATCGTGTCCGACGAATCCGCCACTTATCGGCCGGAGATGGAATGGTTGTGTCAACGGGCAGGCGAGCGCTTCACAGTGCATAACGCTGGGTTTGATCAATTTGCCAAGGGCGATTCAGTATATCGTTTTTTTGAATTGTTCGATCTGGATAATGTGCCAAATCACCAGGCGCTCTTTGAATTGGCCACAACCAATCAGGTTCAACTCACTCCGCCCCCCAAGGCGTACTTGGAGGAAAAAATGGTTTTGGGATTACTTTGGAACCACAACCTGCGTGAATTTTGGCAACGCGAATTGGGCGGCAAATTTTTTATCCAGTTACGGAACGCCGTTCCCCAGACGTGGATAATGGACCCCGCGCCCCTGCCCCCTCACGCTGCAATGCCGGGACTGGACTTGACGAACTGGCAACAACTTTCTGCCTTATCCAAAAAGGATCGCCAGTTAGTTTTGAAACTTTCCGGCTATCACGAACGCGCGTGGGGGGCACGCAGCGTTCGACTGGGGCACGATCTTTCGCAACCCGAATGGGCCACTGCCGTGACAGAGGCTATCACCGACTTCGAACAATCGCCCTGGGTTTTACAACGATTCAAAAAACCCCGGAGCGTCCAGCATGAGTGGTTTGATTTTGAATCAGGTGAAGTGAAAACGATGCACGGCCGTGTTCGATTGTGCCCGTATTATTTTGTGCACGGCGAGGAAACCGTAACCTTGAGTGGGGTGCTGGCAACGGTTTGTCCGGCGGATAAAAAAATTATCCATGGGATGCGCGATGCAATTCTTGCGCCATGCGGAGTTGGCGAGGTCAACGAAGATTCGCCGGGAAATCTGTAGGCACGGTGTAATTCAGCTGGCCATGAATGATTTCTCGTTGAGTGGAAATCTGCGACGGCTCCACCACCAATTTTTGAACCACTTCATTGAAGGCCGGCAATGCGTATGAGGGGGGCGCAGCCCGAAAACTGGCGTCCGGCCGTGAGGGTATGGGCTTTAGTCCTCCAGGTTTCTTGGTCGGTAGACTGGGGCGAGAACTGTCGCCCGGGCGCTGCTTGGAACCAAATGAACCTTTTGGTGGAAAACGGCTGCCCCGATCAGGGCTAGGGTTGGAAGCAAACTTGGGTTTTTCAATTTTCAGATCATAAGTATTTTCACCCACCTTGACGACCACTTTGCTGTCGGCTACATCAACGCTGACCACTTCCACGCCATCTTTACTTTCTTCCGGACCGAGGAAGACACTCACCGTTTTACTGCCACCAGCCTTACTCATACGGAGAACGGCTTTGGGGGGATTATACAGAGTTGAAATCCCCATAAGTTTTGGAGCCCCAACGGGAACGAAATCCTCAATTTCAGCAGGCTTGTCAACTTTGGGTGGCGGATTGAGTCGAAATGGATCTTTGCTGACAATCACACCAAATTCTTTCAGTGCTTTGATCTTTGCCTCTAGGCGAGCTTTCGCAAGTGCTTCATCATCCTTGGGTTGTTCAGGCACAACCTCCACCGGTTTCAATTCCGGCCCGACTACTTCGGGCACGGTATTTGTCACAGTCGCTGTTACATTGGTGCCCGCAGCCGGTGCGTTGATTACCGAGTCCCCGCGCACTGGTGGAGTTTCTTGCGCGCGCGCGGCGACCGCCGCCCAAACGGACACCGAAAGAATTAACAGAAATTGCCGCCCACTCATGTGAGTCAACCTATCGGACAATCGTTGAAATTGCGAGCGTTTTTTATCCCCATACATCTGCGCCATCATAGACGCCGTGCGAGGGAAAGCGTTACTCATATGAGGCTTGAGCACCGCCCACCACGCGTTTTTTCATCCACGGCATCAAGCCCCGCAGGCGGGCGCCTACTTTCTCGATGTTGTGTTTCTCGCCGTCTTTCATCAATTTGTTATAACGCTTGTAACCGTTCTCGTATTCCCTAACCCAGCCTTTGGCAAACTTGCCGTTTTGGATTTCCTTAAGCGCCGTCTTCATCCGACGTTTTACGCTGGCGTCAATAATTTTGGGGCCCACACTCACGTCACCCCATTTGGCTGTTTCTGAAATAGAAAAACGCATCCCACTAATGCCGGCCTCATTCATCAGGTCCACGATGAGTTTCAGTTCGTGCAAACACTCGAAGTAAGCCATCTCCGGCTGATACCCTGCTTCCACCAGCACTTCGTAACCCGCTTGGATCAACGCGCTGGCGCCACCGCATAGCACAGTTTGCTCGCCAAACAAATCGGTTTCCGTTTCCTCTTTGAAAGTCGTTTGCAATACACCGGCACGGGTGCCGCCAATGCCCTTGGCCCAGGCGAGCGCATTCTTCTTCGCTTTACGGGAAGGGTTTTGAAAAACCGCGATCAATGAAGGCACGCCCTTCCCTTCCAAAAATTGCCGACGCACGATGTGCCCCGGCCCTTTGGGTGCCACCATAATGATGTCCACATTCTTTGGCGGCACGATGGTTTTAAAGTGAATGGAAAACCCGTGGGAAAACACAAGCGTCTTGCCTTTGACGAGATTCGGCTCGATGTCTTTTTTATAACACGCCGCTTGTTTGGTATCCGGCAGAGCCACCATGATGATGTCGGCGCGACGCACGGCTTCGTCAGTGTCGAACACTTCGAATCCTTTTTGCTTGGCCACGCGGCGCGACTTGCTGCCTTTGTAAAGGCCGATGACGACCTTGCATCCGCTCTCTTTGAGATTGAGCGCGTGCGCGTGGCCTTGGCTGCCGAACCCGAGCACCGCAAGGGTTTTGCCCTTGAGATCTTTCAGGTTCGCATCTTTGTCAGTGTATACTTTTGCTGGCATTATATTTTAAAAATTAGGGCAATTGGTTTGCTAGCGCGGTAGCGCTACTTTTCCGGTGCGAGTAAGTTCAATTACTCCAAAGTTTTCCATTAATTCAATAAACTTCGTCACTTTCGTTTCGTTGCCAGTGACCTCGATCGTCATGCTCTTGGGCTGAACATCCACAATTTTGGTGCGGAAAATATCAGTGATTTGCATCACCTCTGAACGCCGCTTGCCATCCACTTTCACTTTCACCAAAACTAATTCGCGATCGATGTATTCGTAATCGCGAAAGTCAGTCACATCGAGCACGTTAACCAACTTGTTGAGCTGACGCACGATTTGCTCCACCGTGGAATCATCGCCGCGAGTGACAATTGTCATCCGCGAAACTTCAGGATCGTGAGTGGGCGCCACATTGAGCGTGTCGATGTTGTACCCCCGCCCACTGAACATCCCCGCCACGCGCGTGAGCACGCCAAAGGTGTTTTCCATAAGAACGGAGATGGTATGTCGCATAGGCTGCATCGATTTCGGGCCGCGAAAACTAGCAACGGGGCATTGTTCGGTCAATCCAATTCACGAAAAAGGGGCTAAAAGAAAGGGTTGTTCGCCTGCTCCTCAGCCACCGTGGAGAGCGGTCCGTGACCGGGACAAATCAACGTGTCGCCCGGCAGAGTCAATATTTCCTCGCGCACTTTGGATTGTGCCAATTCCGGCGTATTAAAATCTTTCCCCATCGAACCGGCAAAAATTGCATCCCCAACCACCGCCACCGCCGGCGCATTGCCCGGCCAGCCTTTGATGACATACGTTACCCCATCTTCCGAATGCCCCGGTGTGAGTCGCGCGGTCACCGACAAGCCGCCCACCGAAACCGCCTCACCGGGCACCACCCGATTACGCTCGGGCGCGCCGCTATTATTCGAGTGCAATACAATTTCCGCCCACCGCTTGCGCACATCCCCAATCGCCGCCACGTGATCGCCGTGCATATGCGTGATAAATAAATGCTGCACATCCAACTCATGCTCATCCGCAATGCGAAATAAATCTTTTGCAAACCAACCCGTGTCAAAAATCGCCCCCACACGCGAAGCCGCGTCCCATGCCACGTAGCTATTCACCTCAAATCCCTCCGCCGTGGTCACCACACGCAACTCGCCCCAACGCGCCAGATCGACCGGCGCCGGTTCCCAACCATTTGCCACCCCCTGCGCTTTCGCCGCATTGAGCCCCAGCCGATCCGCCAGTGCGGCAATGTTCACTGGCGCTTCAATCACACCTTCGGTTTCCCATTCTTTCAACTGCGCTTCAGTCAAACCCGCCAATGCTGCCGCCGCGCTTATGGGCGTTCCCGTTTGCAAACGCGCCTTGCGGCACACATCCCCAATGTGATCTTCCAAACTCATCCGCACGAGTTTGGCAAACCACCCCCACCATTGCCAGCACGCACCGCGCATGTTAAAAACCCCGTGTGCCAACGATCCGCGTAATCTTGCCAATTCTGTTCATCACCCTCCTCGGCGGAAACGGATGCGCTTGGATTAAAAGCATCACTCGCTCCAACACTCCCAAACCCGAATTACCCCCCGTACACTTACCCAACGCCAATAGGCCCGCCACGCCGCTTACCAAGGAATCAGAACTACAATACATCTTCACTGCCGATAATACTGCCATCACCGAGGTGGCCAAATGGATTGACGAAAACACCACCCTCATCCGCACCGACCCCACCCGACGCAAACTCCTTGCCCAGCGCATCCGAACGCGCCTCGACCGGGTCCGCAAATTGTATCTCGCTTTTTTAGAAAAACACCCCGACAACGCCCGCGCGCGTGCTGCTTACGGGAGTTTCCTCGCCCATCTCGATGATCAACAAGGTGCGCTCCGCGAACTTAAAGCCTCTGCTGAACTTGCGCCTTTCAATGCCGCCGTGCACAACAACATCGCCACTCACCTCGGCACGCTTGCCGTGGAATCCGGCCACCACACGCGTGTGGGTGAAGTGTTGGAGGCCTATCAAAAATCCATTCGCCTTGCTCCGCGCTCGCCGCTCTATCGGCACAACTACGCCATTGCACTTTCGCTCTTCCAAAAGGAAACCGCTGCACATTTGAAACTCACACCGCGCGAAGTCACCGAGGAAGCGCTGAAACAAATCACCGAAGCGTTGCGTTTGGATCCCAACAATTTTGAAATCGCCGCTGACCTCGCCGAGACTTTTCACGATTTCAAACCCATCCCACGCCAGAAAACGCTCGCCGCGTGGAATCACGCCGCCACCCTCGCCACCACTGAAGACGAACGCAACTGGGCCGAATTACAAATGGCCATCGTGAACATCGAAACCAATCATTTCGACGAAGCCAAACGGCATCTCGAAAAAGTGAATGTCCAAATTTACGCTAAATTGAAACAGCGATTGCTCAGTGCCATCAAGCACACTCCTAAACAGAATCCCGCTAAGCCCTGAGCGCCGCCAGTAGCTTCTCGTGGATTCCCCCAAAGCCACCGTTGCTAAGCACGCAGAGAATATCGCCTTCCACTGCTTCGCTGGCGACGTGATTCACGATTACATCCACATCCGACAAGTACGTGCCCCCTGCGCCGTGGCTTCGGATGTCAGCCATTAATCGCTCCGCGTCCAGCCGCTCAGCTTCAGGGATTTGCTCCAAACGCGCTACTTGCGCGACGACCACTTGGTCCGCATCCATAAATGACGCGGCTAATTCATCCTGAAAAACACTGCGCCGCGTGCTATTGCTGCGCGGTTCGAAAATCGCCCAAATGCGGCGACTGGGATAACGTGCCTTCAGGGCCTTGAGCGTCTCGCGAATGGCGGTGGGATGATGGGCGAAATCGTCAATCACCGTCACGCCGCACGCCTCGCCGCGCACTTCCATTCGGCGTTTAATCCCCTCAAAGGAATCAAAGGCCGATTGGATTTGCAAATCACTCAACCCGCAATGCCGCGCGACGGCGATCACCGCCAGCGCATTGCGTACATTCAATTCGCCAAATAGCGGCAGTGAAAACTCCGTGCCTCCAATTGAGAACCGCGAACCCTCCACCGCAAACCTCAAGCCGGCCGCATCGCCCAAGCCGAATCGCTGAATCGGGCAATGATCAATTTTCAGCAAGGGCGCGATGTTCGCGTCGTCACCATTGGCAATGAGCAGTCCGTTACGCGGGATGAGATTGATAAAATGGCGAAAACTTTTTTGAATTTGGGCGAGGTTTTCAAAGATGTCCGCGTGATCGAATTCAAGATTATTGAGCACCGCCACTTCCGGTTGGTAATGAATGAATTTGCTGCGCTTATCAAAAAACGCCGTGTCATATTCGTCGCCCTCGATGATAAACCATTCGCTGTTCGTGAAACACGCGCCCTGCGAAAAATTATTCGGAATGCCGCCAATGAGATAACTCGGGTTCAGTCCATTGTGCTCAAACACCCAAGTGAGCAGCGCGGTGGTAGTGGTTTTGCCGTGCGTGCCGGCAATCACGATGGAACGCTTGCCGCGAATAAAAGTTTCCTTCAATAATTCCGGCAATGAACAATAGCGCAATTTGCGTTCCAGCACTGCCTCGGCTTCGGGATTGCCACGGCTGATTGCATTGCCGATAACCACCAACTCCGGCGCATCATTGAGATTCTCTTTGCGATAACCCACCTGCACTTCAATGCCGCGCTCGGCCAGAAACGTGGACATCGGCGGATAAACATTCACATCCGAGCCAGTGACACGCACGCCGCGCTCCTGCAACGCAGCCGCCACCGAGGCCATCGCGGTGCCGCAGATCCCGATGAAATGGATGGATTGGATGTTTGAAAGCATTCCAAATTAACCACAGAGACCCTGTGATGAAAAATTCACGATCCCAAAATTTTCTTGAGCAATTCCCCAACCATTTGAGGGTTTGCCTTGCCGCAACTGGCTTTCATCACCTGCCCCTTCAAAAAATTCAGCGCAGTCTCTTTGCCATTCTTAAAATCTTCGACGGGTCCGGGGTTGGCCTTGATCGCTTCATTGCAAAACGCCTCCAGTTCACCGGAGTCGCTTACTTGCGAAAGTCCTTTTTCCTCAACGATGGCCAACGGTGATTGGCCGCTTTGAAACATTTCGACAAAAACATCCTGCGCAATCTTGCTGTTGATTTGACCGCCCTCAACCAGCCCAACCAATTCGCCAATCGCGCCTGCCTCAAATTTCACATCGGCCACCGAGCCGCCGGTTTCTGTGAGCTTGGCCTGTAAATTGTTCATCACCCAGTTGGACACCGCCTTTGGATTTTTTGCACCCTTCGCCGCCGCCTCAAAATAATCACCCAACGCTGCGTCGCCCACGAACACTTCCGCATCGCTGGCAGGCAATTGATAATCCGCCATCAAACGCCGCTTCCGGGCGAGTGGGAGTTCCATCACTGAAGCCCGGATTTCGGCCAACCATTCTTCCGAAGGCGCGTGCGGCATCAAATCAGGATCGGGAAAATAACGGTAGTCGTGTGCGTCCTCCTTGGTGCGCATACTATCGGTGATGCCGACGACATCATCCCACCGGCGGGTTTCCTGCACCAACGTGCCGCCTTCGCGCAGCACGTTGATCTGGCGCTCAATTTCATAAGCAGCCGCGCGACGCACGCCGCTGAAGGAATTCATATTTTTAATCTCAATCTTTTCGCCTAATTCAGTTTGGCCGATCGGCCGCACGCTGATGTTCACATCGCACCGCACCTGCCCTTTTTCCATATCGCAATCGCTTACGCCGCCGTATTCGAGAATAGCCTTGAGCGCGTTGAGATATTCATAAGCCATATCGGCCCCGGTGATATCCGGCTCGGTGACAATTTCCAATAGCGGCACGCCGGCACGATTAAAATCCACACCGCTATAATCAGCAAAATGAGTGCTCTTGCCCACATCCTCCTCGAGATGCGCGCGGTTAATGCGCACGCGCTCGGTGTCCTCGCCAAATTCAAACTCCACAAACCCTTCAATCGTGGATGGATAATCCAATTGCGTGAGTTGATAATTCTTCGGGTTATCCGGATAGAAATAATTTTTACGATCCCACTTTGAGAATCCGGGCACATCGCAATTCAATAACATTCCCGTTAAAGCCGTCTTTCGCAATGCCTCCGCATTGGGCACCGGCAGCACCCCCGGCAACCCAAGGCACACCGGACACACATTCGTGTTCGCGTCCGCGCCATATTCATTGGCACACCCGCACCACATCTTCGTACGCGTGCGAAGCTGCACATGTGTTTCCAATCCGATGACTGCCTCGTATTCCATCAGGTTAAAATGGGTCGTTTGAGGTGCCAATCAGTAGCTTGTTCATAGGCGTGGGCGGCCCGAAGCAACTCGGATTCGCCAAAGGGTTTGCCGGTCAACTGCAATCCCAAGGGTAAGCCATCTTGTGAAAATCCACAGGGAACACTGATCCCGCAGAGGCCGGCAAGATTGCAGGAGATGGTGAAAATGTCGGAGAGGTACATTTGCAAAGGGTCGTTTGCCTTTTCTCCTATTCTGAATGCGGGTGTTGGCGTGGTGGGGCTGGCGATGAGGTCAACTTCTTCAAATGCGTTTAGGAAATCCTGCCGAATGAGGGTGCGGACTTTTTGAGCGCGCAAATAATAAGCATCGTAATAGCCACTGCTCAAAACGTACGTACCGAGAATGATGCGGCGCTTAACCTCTTCGCCGAAGCCGGCACCGCGGGTGACGCGGTTCATTGCTTCGGGGCTCGCGCCATTCACGCGCGCGCCGTAGCGGACGCCCTCGAAGCGGGCTAAATTGGCCGAGGCCTCGGCGGTGGCGATGATGTAATACGTGGCGATTGCGTACTCGGTATGGGGGAGGGAAATTTCGACGACTTCCGCGCCTTGCCTTTCGAACTCGGCCACGGCAGCTTCGATGGCAGTTTTGACTTCGGGGTTGAGACCTTCGATTTGGTATTCTTTGGGTAAACCAATTTTCAGGCCCTTGATGTCGCCGGTAAGCGCGGCGGGGTAATCAGGCACAGGCTCGGGGACATTGGTGGAATCGCGTTTGTCTTCGCCTGCAATCACACCGAGCAACGTCGCGGCATCACGAACATCTTTGGTGAGCGGGCCGATTTGGTCCAAAGACGAAGCGAACGCCACCAGGCCGTAGCGGCTCACGCGGCCGTAAGTGGGTTTGAGGCCGACGCAACCGCAAAGCGCGGCGGGTTGGCGAATGGAACCGCCGGTGTCGCTGCCGAGCGAGGCGATGCATTCATCCGCGGCGACCGCCACGGCGCTGCCACCGCTAGAGCCGCCGGGGATGCAATCCGTGTCCCACGGATTGCGCGAGGGGCCGAAGGCGGAATTTTCCGTAGAGCTGCCCATCGCAAACTCATCCATATTCACGCGGCCAAAAATGACTGCACCGGCGTCGCGTAGTTTTTGGGTAACGGTGGCGTCATACGGGCTATTGAATTCGCCGAGGATTTTGCTGGCGCAATTGAGCGGGTGACCGTTCACGGCGATGACATCTTTCATCGCGATGGGCACGCCGAGGAGCGGCTTGGATTCACCGGCAGCGCGCGCGGCATCGGCGGCATCGGCTTGGGCAAGTGCGGCGGCGGGGTCGTGGCTGAGGAAAGCGTTGAGCTGGCCGTCCACGGCAGAGATGCGGTCGAGGCAAGCTTGGGTGACCTCGCGCGAGGATAATTCCTTTTGGGCCAGCTTGTCAGTGAGCTGCGAAATCGTGAGCGTGTGCGGCATGGTCACTCGACGATTTTGGGCACGATAAAAAGTCCGTTGACGGTTTTAGGTGCATTGCCCATTGCGGCTTCGTGGGAGAGGGATTCGCGTGGTTCATCTTCGCGCAACACGTTAGTGAGCGGCACGGCGTGGGCGGTGGGTTCGACACCTTCGATGTCCAATTCGTTGAGCTTGTCAACGTACTTGAGAATGTCGCCGAGCTGCAATCCGAGGCGCGCCTCCTCTTCGGCAGTGAGCTCGATTCGGGCCAGCTTCACAGCGTGCTGGAGATCCTCGCGCATCAGTCTAGGCCTCGCCGAATTTTCCTTCGATTAAGGACTGGATGGCATCCGCGGCACTTTCGGCATCATCTCCGCTAGTTTCGATAACCAAACGCGTCCCATTGGCTGCAGCGAGTGTCATCAGGCCCATAATGCTTTTACCGTTCACGCTGTCGCCGTCCTTGGTGACAGTAATCTCAGCCTTAAACGTGTTCGCCATCCTGACGAATGCGGCTGCGGGACGCGCGTGCAGTCCGGATTGATTAGAAATAATCAACTCCCGGATGACAGCTTCATGATGGCCATTCGTTTCCATAGGTGCCAGGCGCAGGGATTTTCGGGGATAGCCGCCGGTTTGGCGAGGAATTATTCCGGTTGACCCGGATTCATCTGCGCGATCAGACGTTTATTCAACTCCTCGGCAGCATTATAGCCCGTGCTCTTGAGCTTGCCTTGGAAGGCCGCAACCTCTACGAGCCGCGCAATATCGCGCCCCGGTCGCACGGGGATAATAATATGCGGGATGCGTACGCCGAGCACTTCGGTGGTTTTTTCCTCCATTCCGAGGCGATCCACTTCCTCAACTTCATCCCAATCCTGCAAGGACACCACAAGATCGAGCTGCTTTTCGCGGCGGATGCTTTTCACGCCAAACATCATGCCCACATCAATGATACCGATGCCCCGCACTTCCATATGATTACGTGTGATGCTCGCGCTAGTGCCGATGACCTCGCGACCGTCGAGGAGTTTCACTTTGGTGACATCATCAGCCACGAGGCTGTAGCCGCGCTCAACAAGCGCGAGCACACACTCGCTTTTGCCGATGCCGCTATCGCCCTTGACGATAACGCCGACGCCGAGAATATCCACCATACTGCCCTGCACTTGGCCGCGCGGCGCGAACAAATCCTCCAACGCCATCGTGGCGCGGTTGATAAATTTCATCGTGATGAGCGGGCAACGAAACACCGGGATGCCTTCCTTCTCAGCGATTTTTAACAACGCGGCATCCGGTTTGAGATTGCGCGAGTAAACAATGCACGGGATACGATGGCTGCAAATCTCCGCGTAGCGTTCGGCGCGCACTTCAGGCGCAAGCGATTTGAGATAAGTTACCTCTGCCGAACCCATCACTTGCAGGCGGTTGATGGCAAAATATTTTGTGAATCCCGCCAGCGCGAGGCCGGGGCGATTCACGGTGGGCTCCTTAATGGCGCGCTTGAGACCATCGGCACCCGCAAGCAAACGCAAACCCAACGCGGAGGCGTTATCCACGTAAAATTCCTCGACGGTTATTTTGGGCTGGGGCATTTCAGATGGTCAAATATTGAATTCAGGGCCAAGATAAAGATCGCGCGCTTGGGAGTCATTGACAAGGAATTCCGCATCCCCTTCCAGCAGCACGCGGCCTTGGTGAATGAGGTAAGCGCGGTCCACCAGCTTCAACGTCTCGCGCACATTATGATCGGTGATGAGAATGCCGAGGCCGCGCTCTCGCAGGCGGCGCACGATTTTTTGCACCTCGTAAACCGCAATTGGGTCTATACCCGCGAACGGTTCATCCAGCAATAGCAACTGTGGACTGGTGACCAGTGCCCGGGTGATTTCCAGACGGCGCTTTTCGCCGCCGCTCAATTGATAAGCTTTACTGTTTGCAAGGCTGGCAAGGTCGAGTTCTTCGAGCAAACTCTGCAAGCGCACGCGGCGCTCCACAAGGCCGATCTCGCAGGTCTCGAGAATGGCGAGAATATTTTCCTCCACCGTGAGCTTGCGAAATACTGAAGGTTCCTGCGTGAGATATCCAATGCCCGCACGCGCACGGCGGTGCATGGGCAAATGCGTGATGGGCTCTTCCTTAAATAACACGCCGCCTTCATCTGGCTGCACGAGCCCCACGACCATGTTGAAGGTCGTGGTTTTCCCTGCACCATTGGGGCCAAGGAGGCCAACAATTTCGCCGGGTTGCACGTTGATGGAAACACCATCCACTACTCTCCGCTGGCCGTATTCCTTGGCCAGATTTTCCGTCGCCAGCAAACTCATTTTTGGGGCGGACCCAACCGACGCACCGGCGTTTCCGGAGCAATTTCTTTGGGGGCAGGCTTAACCGGAGCAGGGCGTCCTAAATTCGCTTCTTCGTTTTGCTTTGCCCCCAGGTTTCCTGTCAACCGATCATAAATAATTACCGGCGCTGAAAGCTCCCCTCCCTTTTGATCAATAATCTTGGGAAGCAGATTACCCGGTTTCGAGGTCAACACCACTTGCTCGGTGAGCTGGGTGTAAACTGCTTTATCACCCATGGCGCGGCTTTTATTTTCCCGATTGATGATCACCACGTTGCCCTCTGCAATCAGCATTTTTACATTCCCGCCCATTCCCACCATTGGGCCGGGCAGCACTTTTTCGCCCGCGTTCAGCGGTGGTTTTTTAACCGGCTTGGGCGCGGGTTTGTCCGCTTTGTCCATAAAAATCACCGTCAATTTATCGCAACTTAAATCCAATGTGCTATCCACGACCCGGACGTTGCCCTCGTAAATCGCCAATCGTTTTTTGAGATTGTAGTTAAAGGAATCAGATGTGCTTTTCATCCCCTCCTCCTCCACCTTCACTATGGGTGGGGGGGGGGCATTTGCTTTTGCCGGTGCATCAACCGCAACCGCCAGCATTGCGAACGCAAAACTGATACCGGTTATCGTTTTATTCTTATTCATCAATCGAAAAGCCTTTCCTCGTCACTGTCTTCACATTATTGGAAATCGTCAAGGTTGATTCCCGTTGCCGCCATTCAAACCCGCGCCCGCTAAGGGACGCATCGCCATCCGCCCGCCGGAGAGTCATCGGCCCATCCGAGGAGGCAACGTGAGTGCGGAAACTAAATAAACACTCGGGCGCTTCGATAATCAAGCTCACTTTTCGAGCCACCCCGTCATATTCGTAGGTTTCCAGACGCATTTCGGTGATGAGCATCATCCCGCCTTCCACTTCCTTCGCGGTGTCGCCGGTGAGCAAAGACTTCATTCGCCCCGTCGCGCGTTCGTATTCAGGGTATTTGATTCGCTTTTGCCCTGCTTCACTCGGGCCGACTGATTCCCCATCCGCCTCCGGCTGCCCCGGCGCATCCTTACAACTGACCATTGCACAAATTCCCAACAACGCCAGCCCCACGGCAATGAAACATTTATTGTTCACGATAACCCTCCGGATGCCTGAGTCGCTGGAGAATCGCTGGCATCAGTCCCTGCGACCGCAAAATTTTATCGCACACCTCGCGTACCGCGCCCCGGCCGCCGGTGGCGGTGGTCACATATTTTGCTGCGCGCTTCACATCCGGCATCGCGTTACCCACCGCGATGGGCAAACCCACACGATCGAGCACCGCAAGGTCGTTGATATCGTCGCTCATAAAACAAGCGTCGGCCCACGCAAGCTTCGCTTTTTTCAAAATCGACTCCACTGCAGCCACTTTCGGTTGCGGTTGTTGCCACAAATAATCCACCTTCAATTCTTTCGCCCGCACCGTCGTCGCCGCCGACTTGCGATTGGAAACCCACCCCACCGGAATTCCCACATGCTGCAGCAAACGCATCCCCATTCCATCCTGGATGTTGAATTGCTTGAACTCCGTTTTACCGTTGAGGATCACCGTGGCATTCGTCAGCACCCCGTCCACGTCCGTGAGAAAAATCTTCACGCGCTTAAACATCGCCGTTGTTGCCTTTTTCGAAACGCTCATCGCACTGCTTTGTATACTTTTAAAATTTGTTTCAAAACCTTCGGCATATCGCGCAGCGGAATCATATTCGGCCCATCACTCCAGGATTTTTTTGGATCGGGATGCGTTTCGATGAACAACCCATCGGCCCCCGCCGCAATTGCCGCCCGCGCAAGCACCGGCGCAAACTCACCATTGCCGCCAGATTTGTCGCCACCGCCTCCGGGCATTTGCACCGAATGCGTGGCATCGAACACCACCGGGAAACCAAACGATTTCATAATTGGCATCGACCGCATATCAGCCACAAGATTGTTATAACCAAACGTCGTGCCGCGATCGGTGACCAATAATTTTTTACCGCCCACCGCCGTCGCCTTTTTCACCACTTCCCCCATTTCCTGCGGCGAAAGAAATTGGCCTTTCTTCAAATTCACAATCACCCCCGTCCGCGCTGCCGCCTCAATCAAATCCGTTTGCCGGCACAGAAACGCCGGGATCTGAATTGCGTCCACCACCTCCGCCGCCGCCATCGCTTGGGCCTCGGTGTGCACATCCGTCAGCACCGGCACGCCGACTTTTTTGCGCACTTTTGCTAACACCGCCAGTCCCGCCTCAATCCCCGGGCCGCGCTTGGTTTTGCCGGAAGTGCGATTCGCCTTATCAAAGCTCGCTTTGAAAATATAAGTGATTCCCATCCGCTTGCACGTGTCGCGCATCGTCCGCGCCACTTTGAGACAGAGCACCTCATTCTCTATGACACACGGCCCCGCGATGAGAAATAAATGTTTCCCACCGGTCAAGCATCTCCAAAACTGATGATTCGAACCCTCCACGACCGGATGTTTAGCAGCCCACGTACTGAATGTAAAGAGAGCGCGCACGATTGACAATTCCACCCCAAATGGCTACGCTAAATCCAATGCGTTTCACGCCCCTCATTTTCATATTACTTGCCGCCTCGGCCACCGCCGCGCCGCTCAGTTTCAACCGCGACATTCGCCCCATTCTTTCCAACACTTGCTACCAATGCCACGGGCCGGACAGCGCCGCGCGCAAGGCAAAGTTGCGGCTCGACCGCGAAGCGGATTCGCGCGCGGAATTGAAAGGCGGCGCGCGCGCTATCGTACCGGGCAATCTTTCGGAGAGCGAACTCATCTATCGCGTCACCACCGATGACGCGAATGAAAAAATGCCACCCGCCGAATCGCATCGACAACTCACTGCCAAACAAATCGAATTACTCAAACAATGGGTCAAAGAAGGCGGCAAGTACGAAAAGCATTGGGCCTTCACCCCCCCCAAAGCCGCACCATTGCCCAGTTTGAAATTGAAAAACTGGGCGCGCAATGGGATCGATCATTTTGTTCTCGCGCGATTGGAAGCGGAGGAATTGAAACCTTCACCCGAGGCGGACAAGGCCACTTTGCTTCGGCGCGTTTCGTTTGACCTCATCGGCTTGCCGCCAACCCTCGCCGAACTCAACGCCTTCTTCGCCGACAAATCGCCAAAGGCATTCGAGAAAGCCGTCGATCGCCTCCTTGCCTCGCCGCGTTATGGCGAGCACATGGCGCGTTACTGGCTCGATGCCGCACGCTACGCCGACACCAACGGCTACCAATACGACACCCACCGCGATATGTGGCCGTGGCGAGATTGGGTCATCAACGCTTACAACCGCAACCTGCCCTTCGACCAATTCACCATCGAACAACTCGCCGGCGATCTCCTCCCCAACGCCACGCTGCAACAACGCGTCGCCACCGGTTTCAATCGTAACCACCCCATCACCATCGAGGGCGGCATCATCGACGAAGAATACCGCACCGAATACGTCATCGACCGCGTAACCACTTCCGCCCAAGTGTGGCTTGGGATGAGCTTCCTCTGCGCTCGCTGCCACGACCACAAGTTTGATCCCATTTCGCAAAAGGAATTTTATCAATTCACCGCCTTCTTCAATCAAGTCCCCGAGCGCGGAATGCGCGGCTTCACGCCCAATGTAAAAGTGCCCGCTGCATCAAACAAACAACTTATCGCCGAGTTAACCGCTGCGGAACAAAAATTAATGACACTGGAAAAACCCATCGCCACGGCGCAGCACCAATGGGAAAAAACCATCGCCACCCAACGTCAGAAACCAATGTGGGCCACTCATAAACCCTCCAAAACAACCGGCGGTAAAGGAACCTCCTTCACCCCAATGCCCGACGGCTCCACGCTCGTCGGCGGTAAATCGCCCGCCAGCGAAACGTACACGCTCCGGTTACACACCAAGCAAACCGGCCTCACCGCCATCCGCCTCGAATGCCTTACCCATCCCAGCCTCCCACACAACGGCGCGGGCCGCGCATTCAACTCCAATTTTGTGCTCGGCGAATTCGAGGCGGAACTCGTTCCCCCCGCCAAAGACGGCAAGCCGGAGCAAATCAAATTTAAACGTGCCATCGCGGACTATTCACAAAACGGCTACAACATCGCCAATACCATCGACGGCAAAACTAACACCGGCTGGGCCGTCGATGGCCCTTCTAAAAAGGAAAATCGCACCGCCATTTTCATCGCTGAAAAACCGTTTGGATTCGAAGGCGGCACGGATTTGGAAATCCGTTTGCGCTTTAACTTCGACTCAACCCACAGCATCGGACGCTTTCGTATCAGCTTCACTGATTCCTCCAAACCGGAATTCCTCGACCGCAATACCCTCCCCACTCTCGCCGCCATCCCATCCGCCAAACGCACTCCCGATCAAGCCCAACAATTGCGCGACTTTTACCTCGCCACCGCCGCGCCGGCAGATACCAAGGCGTTGCACCAAAAAATCCAATCCCTCCGCGCCCGGCGCGATGCCCTGCCCAAGAACAGCCCCAGCCCAATGGTAATGCAGGATATGGCCACTCCCCGAAAAACTTACGTCCTCGAGCGCGGCCAATACGACCAACGTCGCGAAGAAGTTTCCGCCAACACACCCGCCGCCCTCGGCGCAATGGCGAAGGATGCCCCACGCAACCGACTCGGCCTTGCTCAGTGGCTTGTGAACGGCAGTCATCCGCTCACCGCGCGGGTGGCAGTGAACCGCGATTGGCAACGCCTCTTCGGCGAGGGGCTGGTAAAAAGCACCGAGGAATTTGGGACGCAAGGCGATTGGCCGAGCCATCCGGATTTGCTCGACTGGTTGGCGGTTCAATTTGTGGAAAAGGGATGGGATCAAAAAAATTTAATCAAACTCATCGTCACCAGCGCCACCTATCGGCAGGATTCACGCGCCTCCGCCGCCCTGCTTGCACGCGACCGCGACAACCGCCTGCTTGCGCGCGGGCCGCGCCATCGGCTCGATGCCGAAGTCATCCGCGACAACGCGCTCGCCGCGAGCGGTTTGTTGCTCGACAAAATTGGCGGTCCCAGCGTTTACCCTTACCACCCCAAAGGCCTCTGGTTGGAGCTGAACAATCGCCCCGGATTATCAAAGCCTTACCCCCACGCCAAAGGCGACGCACTCTTTCGCCGCAGCGTTTACACCTATTGGAAACGCACCGTGCCGCCGCCGTCCATGGCCACCTTCGACGCACCCGAGCGCGAGTTTTGCCTCGTACGCCGCAGCCGCACCAACACGCCGTTGCAAGCGTTCGTGCTGCTTCACGATCCTCAATTCGTCGAAGCCGCCCGCCAACTCGCCGCCCAAATGATGGCCGCCGCCAAAGACCCGAAGGCCCGCATCACCCACGGCTTCCGCATCATCACCGCCCGCCCGCCCAACACGCGCGAGCAAGCCATCCTCCAACGCCTCTTCACCGAGCGCTTTGCGTTTTACAAACAGAACCCCAAAGCCGCCGAAGCCCTTCTGGCTATCGGAGAATCCCAAACTCCCGAACCCCTCGCCGCCACCGAACACGCCGCATGGACAACGGTGGCTCGGGCGATGATGAACTTAAGCGAAACGATTACGAAAAATTAAATTTTAAATTACCAATGCCCAAAACCCAATGACCAAGGAATTCCCAATCCCCAATTACCAAGCGCAAGCCAGACGCGTGGTTTTGGAGGGACGAGCTTGCGAGTCCGTTTGCGGATTGAGCGTGCGCGGACCCGCAAGCTCGCCCCTCCATTTTCGCTCATTGAATCATTGCTCATTCCTTGGGATTTGCTCATTGGGCCTTGGTCATTCACCCCTCCTTGAAAAATGATAATTGATAATTCCATAAACCGCCGCCATTTCTTCCACCGCTCCGCCACCGGCATCGGCACCGCCGCCCTTGCCTCGCTGCTCAACGAAAATCTCTTCGCAAAGCCAAAGTTGCCCGACTTAATGTCCGGTTTGCCCGACGTGCCCCATTTCGCACCCAAGGCCAAGCGCGTTATTTATATGTACCAAAGCGGCGCTCCATCGCAGGTCGATCTCTTCGACCCCAAGCCTTCACTCGAGAAACTCAACGGCCAAAACCTGCCGGACTCCATCCGGAAAGGCCAACGCCTCACCGGAATGACCTCAAGGCAGAAAACTTTCCCCGCCGCCAAATCGTTTTCCCCATTTCGCGCCCACGGCCAGAGCGGCACGCAAATCAGCGACGTCCTTCCGTGGCATCACAAAATCGTCGACGAAATCTGCCTCATCCGCTCGATGCACACCGAGGCCATCAACCACGATCCCGCCATCACCTTTTTCCAAACCGGCCACCAACAACCCGGCCGGCCCAGCCTCGGCGCGTGGGCCAGCTACGGCCTCGGCAGCGCCAGCAAAGACCTCCCCGCCTTCGTCGTCCTCCACAGCAAATGCACCGATCCCCAGGCCCAACCGCTCTACGCGCGACTTTGGGGCAGCGGCTTTTTGCCTAGCAATCATCAGGGCGTTAAATTCCGTTCCGGCAACAACCCCGTCCTCTATCTAAACGATCCCACCGGCGACACCCCCCAAGGCCGCCGTCAACTCCTCGATTCACTTGCCCAGCTCAACACCCTCCGCCGTGAAGACACCGGCAACCCCGAAATTGATACCCGCATCGCCGCGTACGAGATGGCGCACCGAATGCAAATGAGCGTGCCCGACCTCACCGACCTCAGCAAAGAACCCGCCAGCACCTTCAAACTCTACGGCGAAGACGCCCGCATCCCCGGCACCCACGCCGCCAACTGCCTCCTCGCCCGCCGACTGGCCGAGCGCGACGTCCGCTTCATTCAGCTTTACCACCGCGGCTGGGATCACCACAGCGGATTGCCAGGTCGCCATCCAAAAATCGCCAAAGAAACCGACCAAGGCAGTGCCGCCCTCGTGCTGGATTTAAAAGAACGCGGCCTCCTCGACGACACCCTCATCATCTGGGGCGGCGAATTCGGCCGCACCGTCTACCGCCAAGGCGGCAACGCCAACAGCTTCGGCCGTGACCACCATCCCCGCTGCTTCTCCCTGTGGCTAGCCGGCGGCGGCATCAAAGGCGGCATCACCCACGGCCAAACCGACGACTGGTGCTACAACATCGCCAAAGACCCCGTCCACGTCCACGACCTAAACGCCACCCTCCTCCACCTCCTAGGCATCAACCACGAAAAATTGACGTACCGATACCAAGGCAGAGACTACCGCCTAACGGATGTGCACGGAAAAGTGGTGAAGAAGATATTGGTATAAAGCAGGATTTAAGAGAAAATCTCGAATCTAAAATGGCAGTGCCTTATGCACCAAGATTGTCGTCAGTAGCCGAAAAGAAGAAATGAAACTTTCACGATTTTTCTTGTTGACAAAACCGCCGAATCAACCAACCTGAC
>JACKQG010000032.1_pt1 | contig 173664 bp, 178 predicted proteins | sample 8237621 | NCBI WGS metagenome assembly JACKQG01 (sample SAMN15677084, study PRJNA649215) | marine metagenome | biome: marine; feature: Black Sea; material: saline water; isolation source: suspended particulate matter (SPM) from the Black Sea western gyre | collected 2013-06-09/2013-06-10...
TTGATGGGTGGGGCCGCATTTGAGCGCGAGAATCACAATCTAACCTTATTCGTTAGGCAAATACTTAAATAGAATCTTCATCTTTAGGCAGCGTAATACCCATTGCCTGTGCCCGTTTTTTCCACATGCGTCGAGCATATTGTTGCATGTCAGCTGTCTTATCACTTTCATCCATTATCTCCAGCCCGAGCAGGGTTTCCAGGATATCTTCCATAGTAATTATGCCCTCCATGCCGCCGTATTCATCGATGATTACCATTATGTGCGCTCTCTGGTGTAGCACTTCGTCAAATGCATCAGATAATGAGGTTTTATCTGACAATGTATGCAGATTACGTCGATAAGACTCAAGTTTATTGTCAGTATTGTTTCGCGCCTGCGCCAATAATAAATCATCCTTGAGCACAAAGCCGGTGAACATTTCATCGTTTTCTGCATAAACGGGAATGCGTGAAAAACGCGAATCGTAGTGATTATCGAAATATTCATAAACTGTTAGCGATTCGGGTAATGAAAACACCACGGGACGGGGCGTCATCACGTCGGTGACGATTGTTTCGTGAAGCCTAAACATGTTTTTCAGGATTCGTGATTCCCGCTCTTCTAGTTGCCCTTCCTGCTCACCAAGTTCTGCCATGGCAGCAAACTCTTCGCGGTTGAAGCCTTCGATTTTCTTATTGCGTGAAATTCCGCGTGTCAATAATTCAGATAAAACTACAAATGGGTACAGCATCTTTATAAGGAATCTAAGTCCTTGTGCTGTAACGCCTGCCAAAGCACGCCAGTATGTTGCACCCAGTGTTTTCGGGATAATCTCCGAAAACACCAGAATCATCAGCGTCAGAATTGCAGAAAACAACCCTACCCAAGCGTTGCCAAACACCAGGACTGCTTGTGCACCGGCACCGACAGCACCTACGGTATGGGCAATAGTGTTTAGTGTGAGAATTGCTGCCAACGGCTTGTTGATATCCCCCTTTAACTCACGTAACAGCGACCCTGAAATTCTCCCTTCCTGCTCAAGCCCCCTGATATGGGCCGTAGTTACACGGAGTAGTACCGCCTCTGCAATGGAGCATAAAAACGAAAAGAGCAAGGCGACTGCCACATAAAGGATGAGAATGGTCATGTTGATAAGAGATTATATAGTATAAACATGGCCGGTCTATATAATGGGGTTGATTGCCTAACAGTATATTAGACGGAATCTCTAAATATGGCACTATGCGGATTCCGTATATTATCGAGAGCATTGATCTCATAGAGGGAGCCCAAAGCCACCCGGTAACCTCTTGATTTATTTCAACCCAAACAGTAACAAATTATGGAATCCTTCTCAAATAACCGTCCCGAACAAGGAGCTAAAGATAGGTCTAAAGAAGATAACGCACCATAAAGAACAGAATTATGAGGAGACAATACTTAACTACCCCTGAATTAAGTATTGAAAATCACAAGAGATGGGGCAGTTTTTACATGATGGCCGTTTTTTACAGTGTTGCTTGGCATGCTCCACTATCAAGGCGTGAAATTCATTTAACTGTTTTACCAGGCCTCCACCACCTTCCGTCCGAAAATCCCTCTCTACCAGATGGCGGATCATCTCGTATGGTTCATCACCCGAGATTGCTCCAGTACGCTGAAAGATTCTCCTGGTGTAGGCATCGACCACAAAAACCGGGCGCTCAAATGCATACAGGAGAATATCATCAGCAGTCTCTGGCCCTACTCCATTGATCTGCAACAACTCCTCACGAAGCTGCTCGCTATCCATCTCCCATAGATATTTTTCATTCTCAATGTACCAGGCGCAGTAACCATGTAGGCGCTTGGCCTTTTGATTAAAGTAACCGGATGGCCGAATCAGCTCAGCAAGTTTTGGTTGGGCCGTAGAGAGAATAGCCTCAGCAGACAACAGATTATTCGTGCGCAGGTTATCAATTGCGGTCTCAACACGTTCCCATGCAGTGTTTTGGGTGAGGATTGCCCCAACCATCACCTCGAACGGGGTCTCTGCTGGCCACCAGTTTTGGGGGCCGTAGTGGTTATAAAGCTCCCTGAATAGTTGTCTGGGGCTACTCTTTTGCCTCATCAACTCTGGCCACATTTCTCAATTCTGCAATCTCTTCCTGGGTGAGTTCACGACTCTTGCCTGCACGAACCTGTTTGCCCAGAAAGATGGGGCCATAGCGAACTCTCATAAGGCGGCTCACTGTTAACCCTACCGCCTCCCACATTCTTCTAACCTCGCGGTTGCGCCCCTCCTGCAACACCACATGGTACCAATGGTTTACCCCCTGGCCACCGGAGTCCACAATATCGGAAAATTTGGCTACACCATCCTCAAGCTCAACCCCCTTGATGAGCTGGTCCAGTTGCTCATCTGTTGCCCCCCCCAGGGTGCGGACTGCATATTCACGCTCCACCTCGGCAGATGGATGCATCAAGCGGTTGGCAAGATCACCGTCTGTAGTAAAAAGCAAGAGTCCAGAGGTGTTGTAGTCCAGTCTTCCGACCGAGATCCAGCGCGCGCCCCGTATTTTTGGCAGATGTTTGAATACGGTGTCACGCCCCTCCGGATCACTACGGGTGGTCATCTGTCTTGCGGGCTTATTGTATAGAATTACCCTGCTTCTATTGCGCATCCCGCTTTTGGGGAATGGATTAATCAGCTCCCCATCAAAACGAATCTCATCGCTGGCGGTTACTCTTACCCCCAATTCGGCAGGCTGACGATTGACCTTGACCCGCCCCTCTTTCATCCACCTCTCAACCTGACGACGAGAGCCTATACCGGCCCGCGCCATTACCTTCTGCAGGCGCTCTCCTGCCGGCTCATCAGGTTTCTGCTCTGTCACTATGTACTACTCTCGTTCACGACCAGTCTGAGATCAGCTCTTGAGGAATCATCACCGTCATCATCAAGCTCAGGCTCCTCCTGCTCCAGCTCAAATTCGCCATTCATGGCACCAAGCTCTTTCAGCTCCATCAGGGTTGGCAGCTCTTCCAGTGTTCTCAGCCCAAAGTAGTCGAGGAATTTTTTTGTTGTGCCATACATTGCAGGACGCCCCGGCACATCCTTGTGACCGAGCAGGCGAATCCACTCTCTCTCTTGCAGGGTCTTCATGATGTTGGTGCTGACTGCTACTCCGCGGATCTCTTCAATCTCTCCTCTGGTAATTGGTTGGCGATATGCAATCAATGACATGGTCTCAAGCAGTGCGCGTGAATAACGGGCCGGTTTCTCTTCCCAAAGACGGTTAATCCAGGTGGATAGATCCTGTCTGACCTGCATTCTCCAGCCACTGGCAACCTCAATAACCTCATAACCATGCCCTTCACTCTCACTCTGCAACTGCCTCAATACCTCGACAATCTCTTGTCGCTCGGGCTCTGCCCCCTCTTCAAAGAGCGATCGCAATACCTTTATGTTTAGTGGCTTGCCTGAGGCCATCAATGCGGCCTCGATAATGTTTTTCAGACTCATCTCCATTATTGCTCCTCTCCACTTTCCATCGATCTTTCATTTGGTGAGCTGATGTAGATTGGCCCGTAAGGCTCATTCTGTACAATACCAATCAGTGAATCCTTGATCAGCTCGAGGATGGCCATCAGTGTAATCACTACACCCGCGCGCCCCTCTTCAACCTGAAACAGGGAGCCAAACTCAACAAATTCCGCCCCCTCTTCAAGCAACACCAGAACACTGCTCATGCGCTCCCTAATAGAGAGTGGCTCACGCTGCACATGGTGGCTATTAAACAGCTCTGCCCGCTGCAGAACATCACTAAATGCGGTTAGTAGTGCCTGTATCTGCACCTCTGGCTGAGGACGTGCGCCACGAACAGGTGCCGCAATCTCTACTGAATTTATGTCTCTCTCCATTCGCGGCAGTTCGTTCAGCTCCTCCGCCGCTCTCTTCAGCTGCTCATACTCCTGGAGACGACGAATCAGTTCAGCGCGAGGATCATCTTCATCCTCAATCTCTTCATGACGAGGCAACAACATCCTTGATTTGATCTCAGCCAGCATGGCAGCCATAACCAGATACTCTGCTGCCATCTCCAGATTCAGGGCCCGCATCATCTCGACATACTCCATGTACTGACGAGTCACCTCGGCAATTGGAATATTCAGAATGTCCAGATTTTGGCGCTTGATAAGGTACAGAAGAAGATCAACCGGACCCTCAAACGCCTCCAGCACCACCTTGAGTGCCTCAGGTGGAATATAGAGATCTTTTGGGAGCTCCTGTAGCGCCTCTCCAGAGACCCTAATTCCTCTCAGCATCTTCTCGTACTCTGGATCAACAACTGTTGAACTCTCCTCCAGTGGCAACTCTTGATTCACTTTAGTATCCCCAATTAACTGCTAATAGACCAGACCCATCGCCTGACGAACCTCAACCATGGTTCGTCTTGCCTCCTCACGAGCCAGCTCACCACCCTCTTCAATAATGTTTCTCACCAAATTTGGCTCCTCGGTAAATTTCTGCGCACGCTCACGCATGGGCACCAGCTCCTTTAGTACTCCATCAACCACAGACTGCTTACAATCCAGGCATCCGATAGATGCGGTACGACATCCTTCAGCCAGATCTTTACGGTCACTCTCGCTTGTGTAGATATGATGAAAATCCCAGACCGGGCATTTTGCAGGATCACCAGGATCGGTAAGCCGAACCCGCGCAGGATCTGTTGGCATGGTGCGGATTTTCTTCTCGGCCTCTGCCGGATCCTCTCTGAGAGAGATGGTGTTGTTATAGGATTTTGACATCTTCTGCCCATCCAGCCCTGGCATCTTTGATGCTTTGGTCAGCAGAGCCTGTGGTTCCGGGAGAATAATCTTGCCTCCCCCCTCGAGATAACCAAAGAGACGCTCCCGATCACCAATTGTAATATTCTGTTGCGACTCCAGTAGTGCGCGTGCCGTCTCCAGTGCCTCATGGTCACCCTCTTCCTGAAAACTTCTGCGTAGTCGACCATAGAGTTTGGCGTTCTTCTTCCCCATCTTTTTGGCGGCACTCTCTGCCTTCTCCTCAAAACCTGGCTCTTTGCCATATAGATGGTTAAAGCGGCGCGCCACCTCGCGGGTCAACTCAACGTGGGCCACCTGATCTTCTCCAACCGGAACCTGCCCTGCACGATAGGCAAGGATATCTGCGCTCTGCAGTAACGGATAACCAAGAAAACCATAGGTAGAGAGATCTTTCTCCTTCAACTTTTCCTGCTGATCCTTGTAGGTTGGAACCCGTTCAAGCCAGCTTAACGGGGTTATCATCGAGAGCAGGGTATGAAGCTCGGCATGTTCCGGCACCTGTGACTGCACAAAGATTTTGGCAGATGTCGGATTTACTCCGGCAGCCAGCCAGTCAATAACCATCTCCCAGACGCTTTTATCAATCACTGATGGATCTTCGTAATGGGTAGTCAGTGCATGCCAGTCTGCCACAAAGAAAAAACACTCATACTCGTGCTGCAGGTGAACCCAGTTTTTAAGCACCCCATGGTAATGGCCGAGGTGCAGATTGCCAGTTGGGCGCATCCCCGAGACCACACGCTGAAATTGTGCCGGTATGGTAGAGCTATTGTTGGTAATTGAGTTCATAAATTAATAACCGGCCATCAAAATCCGGCCAATGAGAAGAGAATTCCACTTATGCCGTTTATCAACGGCCCCATAATCTGTCCAAGAATACCTGTTGCCAATAGTCCAATAAGAATGAAAAAACCATAAGGTTCTATTCTGCTGAACTTCCATGAGAGCCTGCCCGGCAGAAGACCGGTAACTACCCTTCCCCCATCCAGTGGCGGTAGTGGCAACAGATTAAGAACCATCAAGACCACATTAATTAATATGCCTGCTTGTCCCATATAGATAAGTGGCTCGGACACCAGCGGCAGTGAGTTGTGTATCCCAACCCCCACAACAATCGCGATAAGCCATAACAGTGCCATTACTCCATTGGAGAGTGGTCCCGCAATGGCAACCCATACCATGTCTATCTTGGGGTTACGCAGATTTTCTGTTGTAACCGGAACCGGTTTTGCCCATCCAAAAACAAACCCCGTCTGCAATACAACGAGTAACAGGGGCACCAACACTGTCCCCATTGGGTCAATATGCTTTACCGGATTAAGGGTCAGTCTCCCCATCATCATTGCTGTCTTGTCACCAAACTGCTTGGCTACCCAGCCATGTGCAACCTCATGGACCGTAATCGCAAAGAGAACCGGGAGCGCCCAGATTGCTATTGTCTGGATCATGGAAAATGAATTCATTGCGGTTGATTATCGCTCAAATGGTGACGGATCACCACAACCTGCCCGCACAACTTCAGGGATTCCATCAACCATATTTACTACAGTTGTTGGCTCCACACCACAACGCCCCCCATCGATAATAAGATCCAGTGCATGCCCCATCTGCTCATCTATATCATGAGGATCATTCAGGGGAAATTCTTCACCCGGCGGGATCAGTGTGGAGCTCATCAGAGGCTCGCCAAGATCTTCCATCAACGCATGTGCAACCCTGTTGTCAGGAACACGAAGCCCGATGGTCTTGCGCTTTGGGTGTTGCAAGCGGCGCGGCACCTCACGACTGGCCTTTAGGATCAATGTATAGGGGCCAGGCATAACATGCTTCATCAAGCGAAAGGAGGTGTTGTCAACCTTTGCATAGAGACTCAGGTCAGAGAGGTTTGGGCAGACCAGGGTAAAATTATGGTCACTCCCAACCTTACGTATTTTTCGTATCCTCTCCATAGCCTGCTTGTCACCAAGATGACACCCCAGGGCATAACTGGAATCTGTTGGATAGGCGATAACTCCTCCTCTACGAATTACCTCTACTGCCTGCCGGATTAACCTCGGCTGCGGATTTATTGGATGAATCTCCAGGATAGGTGCCATAGTTGGTAGTGCGTTATCTGTTTGCAGTTTGCGGAACTCTGGGGTGCCGGCCAAGCTCCCAACGTTCCCATATTGGTTCACATTTTTTTGGCAGTGACGGCAGACGACCAAGCTCAACCCAGCGATTGCCGGGGTCATGGAAATCAGACCCCCTGGATGCCGCAAGCCCCAATTGAACCGCATGCTGCCCCATGGTCTGAATCTCATTTCCATTGTGGCTACTGGATACCACCTCCAACCCCTCACCCCCACACTCAATAAATTCCCCCAACATGCTTCTAAGTTTCGTACGGGTCATTCCATAACGTGCGGGATGGGCCACAACTGCAACCCCACCAGCGTCATGAATCCACTGCAGTGCCTCCTCCATCGATGCCCACTTCCCACTCACATAACCAGGCCGACCTCTAAGTAGATATTTTTTAAAGGCATCCTGCATTGTTTCCACTGCCCCAACACCAACCAGAAAACGACCATAATGGGTACGTGTCAGCAGATCTCCCTGCTGATACTCCAAAGCACCACTATAGGCATCAACAAAACCTGCATTCTCCAGGCGACGTCCAATCTCCTCTCCGCGCCATTTTCTATAATCACGCAGATGGCTTAAACCTTTTACCAGACCAGCGCTATCAGGATCAACATCAAGACCTACAATGTGAACTGTCTGTCGCCCCCAGGTTACGGAGATCTCTACTCCTGCCAACAACTGGATCCCAACTCTCCTGGACTCCACAACTGCCGCACCATAACCGGCCACCTCATCGTGATCAGTAAGTGCCAGCACATCAACCCCCTTATCCCGGGCACGGCGCACCAGATCACTGGGGGTAAGTGTTCCATCAGAGACTGTAGAGTGGCTATGGAGATCGTAATTAAACATGGATTGGTATGGTATGATTAGGAACTTTACTAAAGATGCTATTTTACTCCTCCTGCAATGAAATTTCTGTTTGATCTCTTCCCTGTTATCCTCTTTTTTGTCGCCTACAAGATGTATGGCATCTTTGTTGCCACCGCAGTTGCGATCGCAGCATCCGCCATTCAGGTGTCCATTTTCTGGCTCAAACACCGCCGCTTCGAGAAGATGCATCTTGTAACTCTTGGACTGATTACAGTACTGGGGGGGGCAACACTTATCTTTCAGGATGCGGCCTTTATAAAATGGAAGGTCTCCGTTGTAAACTGGGTCTTCGGGCTCGCGTTCATTGCAAGCAGTTACATTGGAGAGAAACCGCTTGCTGAACGGATGATGGGTAGCAGTGTCACCCTTGCAGACAATATATGGCACAGACTCAACTGGAGCTGGGGAATATTCTTCATAATTGTAGGCTTCATCAATGTATACGTTGCCTTCTATTATGGCCTGGAGATGGATGAAAAAACCCGAGAGGAGATCTGGGTTAACTTCAAGCTGTTTGGGGTTATGGGGTTAACTTTTACCTTTGTGGTTGCGCAGGCCTTCTATATGACCAGACACATCCAGGAAGAGCCCGAGGAGATTCAAGCAGAGATACCAGAACGACAAATAGAGGATAGATAAATGCTATACGCCATCATCAGCCAGGATCGTGACGACAGCCTTGAGGATAGAGTGGCAACTCGTCCAGACCATCTTGCACGGCTGGAGAGGCTGCGCAGCGAGGGTCGTCTTGTTCTTGCCGGCCCCCATCCCGCCATAGATAGTGAAGACCCTGGCCCTGCCGGATTTACCGGAAGCCTGGTGGTTGCAGAATTCCCATCTCTTGAGTCTGCCCAACAGTGGGCAGATAGTGACCCCTATATTGCAGCCAATGTCTATCAGAGTGTGACGGTAAAACCCTTCAAAAAGGTGCTGCCTTGACTGCTGAGGAACGGATAAAAGCTATTCATGCTCTCCTGAGTGACCACATCTCCCCGACTTTTCTGGAGATTGAGGATAATTCTGATGAACACGCCGGACACAAAAGTGCCGGTGGTGCCGGTCACTACACTGTACATATAGCATCACCACTGTTTGCCGGAAAAAACATGCTCCAGCAACACAGACTGGTCTACAGTGCTGTTGAGCCCCTAATGGATAGTGAGATTCATGCCCTGAGCATTAAAATCAAATAAAGGAAAAAGAGATGCTAAAAACCAACCAATATTTTGATGGAGACGTGGTATCAATCGCATTTCAGACCGAAACTCTGCCGGCAACAGTGGGGGTAGGTTGAGACAGAAACTGCATACCTCTGCACCTACGGATAAGCTTGAAATTTTATAGAAACAATTAGGCTATACTCTTACGCGCTGTTCTTTTAATCCAACAAAGGAGTTTTCAATGTCTAAAAATGTAGGTGGTATTGATCGAATTTTGCGTATTGTAATTGGTGTTGCTCTAATCGCAGCAACTGCAGCTGGGATGTTGCCTGTCTGGGGGTATATTGGTGTTGTTCCTCTGGCTACCGGACTCTTGTCCTGGTGTCCTGCCTATACAGTTCTGGGGATAAAAACCTGCAAGTGTTGAAGCAGGTCTGAAGGAGAAGTAGTGTTTACCAACCCCTCTCTTGATCAGATTCATACCAGGCTGAGGGAGATCCACACCATAGCTGTGGTGGGGATCTCCTCTCAGCCAAACAGACCCAGCCATCGTGTCTCTGCAGCCATGCAGACATATGGGTTTCGTATTATTCCTGTACGCCCGGGAGGTGGAGAGATTCTTGGTGAAACTGTTTATGGTTCACTTGATGAGATTCAAGGCCCGATTGATCTGGTAGATGTATTTCGTGCACCAGAACATGTGCCCGCCATTGTTGACGATACTATCTCTCTGGAGATTCCTGCAATCTGGCTACAGGAGGGGGTGATTCATGCAGAGTCAGCTCAACGCGCCAGTGATGCGAATATTTTTACCGTTATGGACAGATGCATCTACAGGGATTACGTAGAACTGTTCAGGTGATGCTACGACCGCAATAGACTCTGCAGCCCCTCTTCATCCAAAACCTGAATACCAAGTGTCTCTGCCTTTACTTTTTTTGACCCTGGATCCTCACCACAGATCAGTGCAGTTGTCTTCTTTGAGACTGAACCCGTAACCTTTGCACCCATGGCCTGCAGTCTCTCTTTGGCCTCTGACCGTTTCATATTGCGCAGAGTACCTGTGATTACGTAACTCTCTCCAAGTAGTGGTTGTGGCAGTCTCTCCTGGGGGATGATTGTCTCCCAGACCACCCCTGATCGTAGCAGACTCTCAATAACCTTACGATTATGATCCTGTCGAAAAAAGGTAAATATGTTATGCGCAACAACAGGGCCAACATCATCCACCACCTGCAGATCATCAATGGTTGCCTGCATGATTGGCTCCAGATCACCAAAATGGATAGCAATGGAACGGGCGGTTGCCTCTCCCACTTCAGGTATGCCGAGAGCGAATAGAAGCCGTGGTAACGTGGTTTTTCTGCTCTTGCTCAGCGACCCTACAAGATTGTCTGCTGATTTATCTCCCATCCTCTGCAAAGATGAGAGCTGTTCCGAATTAATGCTGAAAAGATCTGCTGCAGTTGCAATGATCTTCTCATCTACCAGCTGATCTATAAGCTTTCCACCCAACCCCTCTATATCCAGGCCTTTGCGAGAGGCGAAATGCCATATGGCCTCCTTGCGTTGTGCTGGACAGAAGAGCCCTCCACTACAGCGAGCCACACTTTTATCCTCTTCACGCAGAACCTCAGAACCACATACAGGACAGCTGTTTGGCATCTTCCATATCTCAGTATAGTGCGGTCGTTTATCCGGTATGGTTCTAACCACTTCTGGGATTACATCTCCTGCACGACGAACCACCACTGTATCTCCAACTCTTACATCCTTGCGCTGCACCTCATCCTCGTTATGGAGGGTCGCGTTGGAGACTGTAACACCGCCAACATCCACCGGCGCAAGACGTGCCACCGGCGTCAAAGCTCCGGTACGACCAACCTGTAGATCTATCGATAGCAACTCTGTGGTTGCCTCTTCGGCAGGAAATTTCCATGCAATAGCCCAGCGCGGAGCTCGTGAGGTAGAGCCCAACTTCTGCTGCAGCTGAAATGAGTTCACTTTAAATACAACCCCATCGATCTCATAGGGAAGCACCTCTCTTCGTGACAGGAGATCCGCATAAACCTCTGCACAGCCATCCAACCCGCTCACCACCTGTGACTCTGTTGATATTGGTATCCCCCATGATGAAAGTTGCTCAATCAGCTGTTGATAGCTCTCTGCTTTTTCCCCTCCCTGTTGAATACCGATGCCATAACTTATGAAAGAGAGTGGTCGCTTTGCGGTTATTGATGAGTCAAGTTGACGCAGACTGCCGGCCGCGGCATTTCTGGGGTTTGCAAACAGTTTCTCTCCAGCAACACTCTGGGACTGGTTCAGTCGCTTGAAGTCATCTATGGAGATGAATACCTCACCTCTAACCTCAAGGCGATCGGGGAGATTATCACCATGCAACCTAAATGGAATTGTGGGTATGGTACGTATATTAGAGGTTACATCCTCACCTGTTTGGCCATCTCCTCGTGTTGCGCCACGAACCAGAACACCATCTATATAAAGAAGATTAAGTGCCAGCCCATCCAGTTTTGGCTCAATTACATACTCTATATGCTCTATTTCACCACGCTCTCTCACTCTCCTCTCAAAACCTTCCATCTCGGAATAGCTAAAGGCATTATCCAGTGAGGCCATTGGGGTCTCATGATCTACTGACTCAAAGGCTGAAAGTATCTCCCCCCCCACTCGTCTTGTGGGAGAGTCATCTCTCTTTAGCTCAGGATAATTCTGCTCCAGCCCCTGTAGCTCCCTAAAAAGAGCATCATATTCTGAATCCAGAATCTCCGGGGAGTCCAGGGTGTAGTAGCGGTGGTTATGGTAGTTAAGCTGATCACGCAACTCTTGAGCACGAGCTGCGGGCAGAGGAGACTGTCCACTCATCTCTATTTTGGCTGCTCAATGGCTGCCCTGCGACTCTCCAGCTCCTGGTTGTACTCAAATTCGTAAACTTGATCCCGCAAATTTTGCAGCGAGTGTGGAGTTAATGCCTTTCTCTCACTATCACAGACCTGCCCACCCAGACCTACAGCAATTTTATGTGATGTCTCAGCCATCTTTTCAAATGCCTGTTTACCAGAATATTTACTCGGCAACCGGAAGAAGAGTGCTATCCCCGTAGTTCTAAGATTCATAATCTGTTGTTGATCAAACACCCCAGGTGCCAATACGTTGCTTACGGTAAACAGTGGCGGCTCCTGCTGTCCCTGTGATCGCCCACGCTGCGAATCTGCAGAATAGACATGATAGAAACCATCCTTCCCCATCTCCAGTCCTGTTGCAGTAAATTCACGCAACAGATCTCCACCCTCAAAGTGATCCCCTTCCCTGGCCATGACTGTTAAGGTCACTGCCAAACCAACAGCATCAGATGAGTTATCAGGATCACTATCATCTACAGATCTCGCTACACCGTCACCAACACCATCTTCCAGATCAATATCATCAAGTTCCAGATCATGTTCGTCATCAAAGCTCCACTCCCCAAGATCAATTGGTTCATCGTGATTTTGCCCAGATTGACGCCGGGTATCTCCCTTTTCCAATATGGTTTTTATTTTGGTTAGTAGACCCATTATCGATTAACTTGCTGCCAGCACCTGAGCCTCTTCCATATCCACTGAAACCATTCTGGATACGCCAGGCTCATGCATAGTGACGCCTGATAGATGATCAGATATCTCCATGGTAGTCTTGTTGTGGGTAATAAAGATGAACTGCACTCGCTTGGACATGTGCTTGACCATGTTACAGAAACGTCCAACATTGGCCTCGTCCAGTGGGGCATCAACCTCATCAAGCATACAGAAAGGTGCCGGATTAAGTTCAAAGATAGAGAACACCAACGCCACTGCAGTCAGCGCTTTCTCTCCACCTGAAAGCAGATGGATAGTGCTGTTTCTCTTGCCTGGCGGCTGCGCCATGACAGTTACACCAGTATCCAGCAGGTCATCTCCCGTCATCTCCAGATGGGCACGTCCACCACCAAACAATCTGGGGAAGTTATTTTTCAGACCATCGTTAATTTTGTCAAAAGTATCCTTGAAGCGACTACGGGTCTCACGGTCAATTTTTCCAATGGCACTCTCCAAAGTCTCCAGTGCTGCAATAAGATCATCATTCTGCTGGTCGAGATACTCCTTGCGCTCTGACTCTGTCTGATACTCCTCAATGGCGGCAAGATTAATAGGGCCAAGGCGCTGGATTTTGCGTGCCATCTCGTCCACATCATCCTGCCACCTTTCTGCTGTTGCCTCTTCCGGCATCTCGCGAAGTAGTGGCGCCCTTTCGTAGCCACTCTCTTGCAGTTGCTCATCCATGGTCTGACAACGGACTCTTACCTCTTCTCCCTCTAGCAAGAGTTTCTCATGAGCTGAACGGAGATCCTGTACATCTTGCTCAGCCTCCACCCTTGTGCCATCAAGTTCACGTAAATGGTGCTCAATCTCTTCCAGCTGACGACGCGCATCAGCCAACTCATTTTCCACCAACAGCTGTTTTGCCAGATACTCTTCCAGCTCCACCTTAAGCTCCTTGATCGGAGCCTTCATTTCCTCTCTGGAACGTGCAAGATCCTGTCGCCTCTCCTCTCCCGAGGCCAGCTGCTCTTCCATACGTGCTAATCCACTACGGGTGGATTCCAGGCGAGTTCTGGATGACTCAACCTGCACGGTCAAACGGTGAAGCTGATCTCTCTTTTCACGTGCTCGATCTCTGGATCTGTCCATGGTCTCGCGCAACGCTCCCTTCCTTGACTCCATCTGCTCGCGCTGAGCATCACTCTCTTCCATTTCTGACAGTGCAATATCGAGGCGTAGCCCTAACTCATGAACACCTGTTTCTGCCTGCTTAATCTCCTCACGAGCCTGTAACAGCTCCTCATCAATTCTCTTGCTACGATGGTTTGCCTGTTCCTGACTGGCAAGCCTGCCGCTCAACTCAGATTTGCGGGAGGATATATCTGCGGCCTGTTGGTCAATAACAACCTGATATTGTTGCTGCTCCTGCTCCAGCTCCTTCTGCTCACTACGCCCATTTTGCAGAATCTGCTCCAATCTCTTCAGATCTGACTCAAGCTGTTGTTGCTGCTGTTTGAGTTCACGAATAGTCTGCTCTCTCTGCAGTAGACCATCCTTGTGATCATCCTCTCTGACTACCTGTGACCAGCCACGGCCAATCCACAACCCATCCCTGGTAACCAGGGACATTCCAGTATCCAGCTGCGATCTGAGTTGCAGGGCCTGCTGAATGGTATCTACTCCATATACACCCTGTAGCAGCATCTCAATTTCAGGGTTTGCCTCAACACAGTCAACTAGTGGAGTTGCACCAATAAGCTCTATTGGCACTGAGGGTTCAGGTAAACCGTTTTTTGTAATAAAGCGAACCTCACCTTTCTTGAGATGTGCTGCACTTTCCAGCAGATGACTATCATCACCAACCGGGATTGCCTCCAGATAAGAGCCAAGCGCCACCTCTACAGCCTTCTCCCAACCTGTGGTCACCTTGAGCATCTCTGCAAGGCGGAGGGTATCTTCTGCAATATCACTCTGATTTAACCATGACTGGACACTACTCTTGTCACGACCCAATGCGTCTTGTTGCAATGCCTCCAGCGAGGTCAGACGCCCCTTGAGCCCTTGCAGTTCTCCACGCTTTATATCCAGCTGATCTGCCGCCCTATGGTTTTCATCACGCCGCCTGGTGATTGACTCACGCATATCATCATTTTTATTGCGTGCTTGCTCTATCTCGGCCTCACTCTGCTCTAGTTCACTCTGCAGATTTTCAAGCTCACGGGAATCAATGGATGGTAGCCGCTGCTGCTCCTCCTGCAGACGTTGCTGCTGGCGCTTACCATTTTTCAACTGACGCTCCAGTTGCTCAATCCTTGAACGGGTAATTTCTGCGTCACGTTTCGGGTCATTAGCCGAACGATTAAAATCCTCCAGCTCTGATTGCCACTCATGCCAGGCATTCTCCGCCTCTTCCCAGCGTGCCGACAGCGCGAGATCCTCTTGCTGAAGTTTCAGCAATTCAGGATCATCTCTCGATAGTGACTCCTCTAGCTCTACAATACGCTGACGGTCCGCCTTAATCATTGCATTGGCCTCGTGCCAGGCGCTCTCAGCCTTTTGTAGATCATCAGCCAGTTGATTACGTCGCTCTTTCAACCCCTTCAGATTTTGCTCAGTTCTGGCAATCTCTGCACCAGCAGCATAGAAACGACCCTGAACCTCATTAAATGACTCATTTGATTCTGTATGGCGTTGACGTCCTTTCTCAATCTCAGCCTCTATTGATCGTTGCTGCGCCAGCCGCTCCTGCACTGTCAACTCAGCCTGACGAGTTTTCTGGCCCTGCTCTGCCGCCTTCCGATCATACTCCTGCCAACGTAATGCAAGCAGCTGTGCCTGCATTAGTCGCTCCTCCTCCTTGAGCAGACGATAACGTTTTGCGACACGAGACTGTCGCTCCAGACGTCTCAGCTGTTTCCCCAACTCTTCACGAAGATCATTTATGCGGTCAAGGTTCTCGCGCGTATGGCGCATGCGGGTCTCGGTCTCTCGTCGTCTCTCTTTGTATTTTGAGATCCCAGCCGCCTCTTCAATTAGTACACGCAGATCATCCGGCTTGGCCTCCACAAACCTGGAGATCATCCCCTGCTCTATAATTGCATAGCTGCGCGGACCCAGCCCTGTTCCCAGGAAGATATCCATGATATCCCTGCGGCGACATTTGGTTCCGTTAAGGTAGTAGGTTGATTTTCCATCTCTTGAGGCCTTGCGCTTGACAGAGATCTCACTAAAGCTGGCATACTGCCCCTGCAATGTACCTGCAGCATTATCAAAAACAAGCTCCACAGATGCATGACCAACCGGCTTGCGTGCACTGGAGCCATTAAAGATAACGTCCGCCATGGAGTCACCACGCAACTGTTTGGCAGAGCTCTCCCCCATAACCCAGCGAACCGCATCAATGATGTTTGATTTTCCGCAACCGTTGGGGCCAATTACCCCAACCAGGTTGCTTGTGAAGGGTACTGATGTTGGATCTACAAAAGATTTAAATCCAGCAAGTTTCAGGGTTTTAAGTCGCATATCCTCGTTATATCCGACAGGTAGACAAACTACCTATATAGTGATAAAAAATGAGCATCTCAACTACTCATGATTGTGTCGTATAATAGCACCCAAATCAACAATAAACCATCAATGAAATTAGATTAGATTTATAACTTATCTAATTGTTTTATTGGGTATATAAACAGGGATAGATAGAGATGCCAAGCAAGCCAAGTGAAGAATTAGAGACCTTTGAAAGCCCCACCCCGGAACGTGACTATACGATTCGTATTCAGACCCCTGAATTCACCTGTCTATGTCCAAAAACAGGACAGCCAGACTTTGCAACGCTGGAGCTGGAGTACGTCCCTGATCAACTATGTGTAGAGCTAAAATCATTTAAAATGTATGTATGGTCATATCGCGACAAGGGCGCCTTCCATGAAGCTGTCACTAACCAGATCCTCTCTGATCTGGTAGCTGCAACCCATCCCAGATTTATGCGCCTGACCGCTATATTTAATGTCCGTGGTGGCGTGTACACCACGGTTGTAGCAGAACACAAAGCCCCTGACTGGACATCTGCTGCCGTTATTCAACTGCCCGGGGCTACGCCAACCACCTCCTGATCCACGCTTCCGGATGGCCATCCATATAGGAATAGACCTGGGAACATCTGGCTGCCGGGCCATCGCCGTCAACCATAAAAGAGAGGTTCTTGCACAAAACAGCGTATCCCTTCCTCCATCAGAGAGAGAACATGCTGGGTGGTCTGTGCAGGACCCTGATGATTGGTGGCTCGCAACAATAGAGGTTATGGGGCAACTGATCTCAAAACTTTCCACTGAAACAGTAGAGACAATCACTGTAGATGGAACCTCGTCCACCCTGCTCCTCTCCGACCGTTATGGAAACCCATTAACTGCGGCACTAATGTACGATGACCAGAGAGCAGTTGCCGCAGCTGACAGGATCTCGCAAAGGGCCCCTATAAGCAGTGGTGCACACGGACCATCATCTTCTCTTGCAAAGCTTCTCTGGCTACTGGAGAACAACAGTGATATCGACAAATCCAGTGGTCTACTAGCACTCCACCAGGCAGACTGGATCAGCAACAGACTGGGCGGAGTATTCGGTCAGAGCGATGAAAACAATGCACTTAAAATGGGCTACGACCCGATTAAACGCAACTGGCCACAGTGGATGGACAGCCTCGTCCTGCCATCCGACATACTACCTGCCGTCTCTCCTCCCGGAACTCGGTATGCTACCCTGAACAGTCAACTGGCTGTTGAGTGGGGTATACCAAAAAACCAGCGGGATAGTATTCATATCCATACAGGAACCACTGACAGCATCGCTGCCACTATTGCTGCCGGCATCAATAAAACTGGAGATGCCGTGACCTCACTGGGAACTACAACAGCTCTCAAAATCCTCTCCCCTATCCCGATTTTCTCGCCACAAGACGGGGTCTACAGTCATCGCCTGGGAGAATCATGGCTGGTAAGTGGTGCCTCCAGTGCCGGTTCCGGAATTTTGCTTGACTACTTCTCGCGTAAAAAGATAGACGAACTGAGTCAGCTAATTGAACCAGACATCCCGACCGGACTAGATTACTACCCACTATCCACTGCAGGCGAACGCTTCCCCATCTCTGATCCAAATCTACAACCGCGACTGACGCCACGACCAGATGACGATAAACTATTTTTTCAGGGGATTATCGAGGGGCTGACCGCAATAGAGAAACAGGGATATCTGAAGATGCACAAGCTGGGGGCACCTTTTCCAAACCGAATAGTTACCGCAGGGGGTGGCGCAGACAACCAGAAATGGCAAATTATTCGTCAACAACAGATAGGTGTTCCAGTCTCTACTGCCACACAGACCGAGGCCGCCTATGGTGCCGCCATCCTTCCTGCTCTTCGTTTGTAGACAGGATCTGATTGGATCACGAAGTATCTTCATCAGAGACTTCTTCATCAGAGCTTCCTAGCCAAAAAAGCACTCTCAGTAGAATAAAGAGTGCTGTGTAATATATTGCCGGCAGAATAAGAACCAGAGGAACCCCCAACAAAATTGCCTGCATCCCCAGATCATCTGATAGCAGCGTCTGCAGAAAGCCCTTTTCCACCAGTACCCACCAAAACCAGTAGCACACTCCGGCAACGCCAATAAACTGCCCAGCCCTGTGTAGCGCCACAGGTAGTCGCAGCATGCGAAACTGTTGCAATGTTATTTGATGCCTCATCGGCCCATCCCGCCTTGAGTAGAAAGAAAACTTCTGATCCGCTCCACACCAAGCTGTAGCTGATCCAATGAGGTGGTGTAGGCAAACCGTATCCAGCGCCTCGGATCTCTTACTGTAAAATCTTTTCCGGGAGTAACCGCAACCCCCGCCTGCTCCAGCAGATCAGCCGCAAACTGACTACTGTCAGATGACAGGTCACTACAGTCTGCATATAGATAAAAGGCACCATCCGGCACTCTATCTATCTTGAGCCCAAGCTCCAACAGAGCCGCATAGAGAAAGTCCCTGCGTCTTCTAAAACGGTCACAGCGCTCCTGCAGTACTCTTTCAGTCTCTGGCTCAAATGCCACGAGCGCCGCATACTGAGATGGTGTTGGTGGAGCCAGAAACAGATTCTGAGAGAGCCGATCCAACCCACTGACTGCCTCCATATTTAAGGAGACCAGCCAACCAAGACGCCACCCTGTCATCCCATAATATTTGGAGAAGCTGTTTACTACAAACACTGTTCCAGGAAGATCTATAGCCGTATCTCTAGACCCATCATAAATCAGCCCCTGATAGATCTCATCCACAATCAAGACCCCACCACGCTCCTCCACCAGCAGGGCAATTTTTTTCAGCTCATTGGCCGCAATAACACTACCTGTTGGATTTGATGGAGAGGAGATCATTACCACTCTGCTCTTTTCGCTCCAATACTTACCAACCAATTCTGCGGTCAATTGAAATCTGGTGGTAGCATCAACCGGAACTGAAACCGTCACTCCTTCAAATATACGAACAAAATGACGATTACATGGATAACCCGGATCTGCCATCAAGACCTCATCACCAGGATTAACCAGAAGAGCTATCAACAACTGAAGCGCACCTGATGAGCCGGGTGTTACTACAATCTGTTCTGCCAGAACTTTTTTGCCGTAGGTACTATTATAGTGATCTGCAATTTTTTCTCTAAGTTCTGTTAGTCCAAGTGCCGGGGTGTAATGATGGTGCCCCTTGTTTAACGCTTCAACTCCAGCCCTGACAATGGACTCCGGGGTATCGAAATCCGGCTCCCCAACCTCCATATGAACTATAGTTCTACCCTCTCTCTCCAGTTCGCGCGCACGAGCCAGCAACTCCATCACATAAAATGGCTCAATTTCTTCTACTCGATCACTTGGACGAAAACTCATCTACTCCACACCGACTTAACCCACTCGAGATCAAGCACTGTTTTTTTCTCTCTATCTCCCTGCAATACATGGCAATGGTCATTTGACTCACCCATCTGATCCAGAACCAACGCGGCCCCGGTAAAATCCTCCGCCTCAGTATAACCATTGACTGTCACAATGGTTGTTAACCCCGCCTCAAGTGAGGAGCTGAGCCCATTGTGAGAATCCTCAATGGCTATACATTCAGCAGCAGAGAGGCCCAGCTCTGCCAACACATAGTCATATATATCAGACGAAGGCTTCTTGTTGGGGACGATATCACCAGCACCAATAATCTTGAACCATGATTCTGCCCCAGGAAACATGGCATGCTCCAGTAGTGCAGAGACATTTTGAGGGGTTGTGGTGGTAGCAATCGCAAGAGTTACTCCAGCCTCATGTGCCTCAGTCAACAGTCTTCGTACACCACTACGCAGAGGGATCTCTCCAGCTTGTAGCAGAGAGACGAAATGTTCTGTTTTTGATGCGTGAAGAGACGCAATCCATGCACTCAGATCATCCACAGTTGGATACTCAGGCTCCTCCAACTCAATGTAATGTCTGATTCTCTCCTTTCCACCAGTAACAGCCAGAAGCCTGCCGTACATCTCTTCGCTCCATACCCAGTCAAGCCCGGCATCTGCAAACGCCAGATTAAATGCAACTCTATGTCCATCTCTCTCTGTATCCGCCAGGGTGCCGTCAACATCAAAAATTATCGCCTTCATTCTATCCCTTTTTTCCTGTTCATTTAAAAGATGAGAAACAACTGTTTTTCTCATCATCGTGATATCATACCCGACCATTATCTCATGGAGAGGAGATCTGAAAACCATCTTGCAAGATCTCTTCCTGTTTTTAGAATAGGCACATTTAGGTTGCCAGAATGAATTCAATCTGGTATCAATGCGCTCTTTTCTCATACTGTCAGGAGCAATAACGGCATGGCCGCAAAGAAGAAGAAGTCAACGCTATTAGTCGGTGGCATCAAACCATACAAGCCTAAAAAGGGCGAAGAGTACATGAACGATAACCAGAAGAGCCACTTCGAAGAGGTACTTCTAGCCTGGAAACATCAGTTAATGGAAGAGGTTGATCGTACTGTTCACCACATGCAGGATGAGACTGCCAACCTACCAGACCCTAGTGACAGGGCCACTCTGGAAGAGGAGTTTTCACTGGAGCTGAGAACCCGTGACCGTGAACGCAAGCTAATCAGAAAAATAGATAAAACCCTCCATGAGCTGGATGGTGATGAGTATGGTTATTGTGAATCCTGCGGAATAGAGATTGGCATTAAACGACTGGAAGCACGCCCAACCGCAACTCTCTGCATTGACTGCAAAGAACTTGAGGAGATCAAGGAAAAATCAAATTAAGTAACCCCTGAAAAATCTTATGGGTCACGAAGTGCCTTAATCAGAGCTTCCTTAAGAGATCACCCCTCCTTTGGGGCTGAACACTCCTCTCTGACCTTGAGGTTATTTGTATCCGCAAACTCTTTAACAAAAGCGTAGGCATCGGGATCCCTCACACTTAATCGCTGCTCAATCACCAGACATTTTTCGCCATTAATTATGCGTGGACGTGCGCAATCACGATAACCAAGACTCCTTCCTCTGCCATACTGTGCAATCTGCGATGAAATCCGTTCAATCCAGTCACTGGGACGAAATTTATCCCCATCCCTGTTGCGGCTCTCGATTATAGTTCTACAATCTTCTCTTTTTTCTCCGCTATTCTGCATAATATTTAGGCCTTTGGGTATAGATCACACATAATCATGTATTCTATTATTTTAACAAATATCAATAAAACTTGCAAGTGGTAGATATCAATCATACCAATTATCGAGGGCGTTTTGCCCCTTCTCCAAGTGGTGACCTCCACTTCGGTTCACTTGTTGCGGCTACCGGAAGTTATCTTGAAGCAAAAACCAATAGCGGTGAATGGCTGGTTCGTATCGAAGATCTTGATTTACCAAGAACAGCTCATGGGGCTACTGACTCTATTCTTGCTACTCTGGAGCGACACCAGATGCAGTGGGACCACTCTGTAATTTTTCAGAGCACACGTAACGAATATTACCAAGAGAGCCTGAAGCTGTTGCTTGAGTCGGACCTGCTGTTTGCATGCGAATGTAGTCGCAACCAACTAAAAGGGATCACTCCCTATCCAGGGAGTTGCCGAAATAAAAATCTACCACTAGAGAACCATGCAATACGGATCCGAGTTGATGATGAGGTTATTACACTCAATGACAAATGGCAGGGAAGACACCTATGGAACATGAAAAAAAATATAGGTGATTTTATAGTTCGACGCAGAGATGGGATCTATGCCTATCAACTTGCAGTAGTAGTTGATGACTATCTTCAGGGAATCACCCATATTGTACGCGGCAGTGATCTACTGGAATCAACCCCAAGGCAGATCTATCTACAACAGCAACTGGATTATACAACTCCCAATTATGCCCACCTGCCAATTGCAGTAGATAACCATGGAATCAAACTAAGCAAACAACACCAAACACAACCGATCAACCGGGATAAACCTGTAGAGAACATATTTAATGCTCTTGAATTTCTGGGGCAAAATCCGCCAAACGAACTTCTTACATACCCATTAAACAGTGTATGGGAGTGGGCACTAGAGAACTGGAGAAGCAACAAGAGTCTTGAAAAACCTGCCCGCAAGAGTCAAGTATAATTCAACAGATGAATCAAGCGCGATCAACCTACCGACAAACCTTTAATGGTTCATTCAGTAGCCTGCTACAGTGGGATGACTTAACCACTTTCTGGCAGCGCCTACTTGAGGAAGAGTTAAGTGGATGGTATATCTACGCTGTAGGTGAAAAACCGCCGGCAACCACCTCGTCACCAGATGATCTCCGACACTTCATCACCAAAATTGATGCGCTTCTGCGCAAGGATCACAATGAACGAGTCTGTGGGATTGTCTATACCGACCACCCTCATACCCCTTCAATGATCAAGATTTATGATCCCAACAACCTGGGGGTCTCATGTGGATCAAGTGAGACGCCACCTCTACCAGGATGGGTTCTCTCAAAAGAGCAACCTGAAGATCTGCAACCGGTGCGACACCTGCCTGGTAATCGCAAACGGTGGTGGAGAGATCTGTTTTCATGACAGATTCAGATAGCGACCATAAAATAGAGAGTGAAGATGCCGCACTATTTCGCGAGATAACTCGAGATGTACGCCCACTAAATAAAGATAATCGGGCAGATACATATTCTCAAAGAGCACGCTCAGAGCACATAAAAGATAGTTTTTCGGAGCTGAGCCTGTCCGAAGAGCACTCTTCAATTATTGCCACAGACAAAAATGACCCCCTTTTGGAGATGGTACAACCGGAGGAGAGGCTATTCTATCTGCGCGGAGAGCTTCCCGGTTCTACCTTGAAAAAATTTAAACGAGGTGATTTGTGCTCCAGAGACGAACTTGATCTGCACGGTCTGAACAGTGTGGAGGCAGCCAGGGAGTTGGCCTCATTCATCAGGTTTGCATTGCATAATGGGGTGCGCTGCTTTCGACTAATCCATGGCAAAGGAACTCGCTCTGCTGACAAGCTTCCAATACTCAAAAGCATGGTGAACATGTGGCTCAGACACCATGGTAGTGTTCTGGCTTTCTGTTCTGCTCGTCAACGAGATGGCGGTAGTGGAGCTCTCTATGTGCTACTGAAGAGGCCGGACATCTGATACGATCTCTCTCATTACAACAGTGGCATAACTACCGGACGGCAACCAAAAATCAAGCTCCAGATCTGTACCATCCAGCCAGCTCCAATTCATGTTATCAGGAACCACCCTAAGAGCTCGACGATCCTGTGACAGGCCTGCATATTCTAACCCGCCACACATCTCCTCCATCCCCACAATAGCTGACTCCTCAAAAGCTTTTGCCTCTGCTGTTGAATCAAGCCGGCCCCTCCCCCAAAGAGGTGCCGTTGGGTGGATATCATGTTCAGCAACCCTTCTGAGGATCTCTTCATCAACCTCATCCTCGTGAAACCAGGCACGACTTCTTGCCAATGCATAAACCTCCCCGCCCAACGGATGGTTCCAGATCCCTGCCTCTACCCGTTTTGCGCATATCCGATTAAAAATCTCTGAGCGCACCGATGAAAGCAGAAGTCCTCGCTCATGCTTTCCTCTTGGGCGATATCTCTTGTTGAACATCTGCAGGGCACGCTCCACATTGCCGCCACCCCTTCCAAAACGTTGTTCACCAAAATAATTTGGGATCCCTTCGTTCTTGACCATCTCCAGACGCAACTCCAGCTCCTCTCGATCTCCCTCAACATCACGCAAAATCAACTTAAAGCTATTCCCTTTAAGCGCCCCTCTGCGTATTTTTTTTGCATGGTCATGAACCTGAATAATTCTTAATGATTGGCCCTGCTCCAGATCCATCTGTTCAAGAGTGCGCCAATCAGGAATTTCTCTACCAGCAACATCCACAGAGAACCACTGTCTGGTAATAGCGAAACGATCTTTCAGGCCGGCCATACCTACATCCCTACGCTTCACTCCAATATACTTGGCCAGAATAGATGCGACCTGATCACTGTTCATCTCCCTCTTCTCAATCTCGATCATCTGATGCTGACCATGACCAGACGGGGCAAAACCGAGATCTTCAATTACCTGAAAATCCTCAGGAAAACTTCTTATTTTTGCGGTTGCAGAGGGGGCACCATATGCATATGGTAGTGGTTGTACCATTCTATTTTGCAGCCAAAAGAGCTACTGAGTGTGCAGCGATACCCTGTCTCTCTCCAACAAAACCAAGCTGTTCTGTTGTGGTTGCCTTCACATTGACTTGATCAACCCCGACTCCAAGATCCAGTGCCAACAACTGCCTCATCGATTGAATATATTCAGCCAGCCTTGGCTCCTGGGCAATAATTGTTAGATCTATATTCTCAATCTGATAGCCTTTCTCACCCACCATCACCATAATCTCCCTCAGAAAAAAACGGCTGTCCATCCCTCGGTATTGATCATCACTATCTGGAAACAGTTGTCCAATATCGCCCAGTGCAACCGCCCCAAGCAAGGCATCACAAAGCGCATGAATTGCCACATCTCCGTCAGAGTGGGCCTTGAACTGTCTGCTGTATGGCACCCTGATACCACAAAGCATCAGGTGGTCACCATCCTCAAATGCATGAACATCAAAACCATGACCAATTCTCATCAACTCTTGCCTCGCTCTCTTTGCATGATCTCTTCCGCAAGCAGAATGTCTCCGGGATGAGTGATCTTCATATTTCCCGCATCCCCCTCGATAATTTCAGGTTGAAAACCAAGATACTCTATTGCCTGTGAATCATCAGTAACAGAAACACCATCTTCCATGCTCTGTCTCAGCGCACTCCTCAACATCCCCAGACGAAACATCTGTGGCGTAAGTGCGCGCCACAGCCCTGAACGGTCCACCGTCTCCACAATCTCCCTGTTGGTGCCAGAACGTTTTATTGTATCTGCCAGTGGTGACGCAAGAATTCCTCCAACAGGATGATTCCACAATTTACCAACCATATCCTCAAGGTCATCGCCTCTAAGACATGGGCGTGCTGCATCGTGAACCAATACCCAATCATCATCAGATGCTTTATCAGCCAACAGATTCAGTGCATTCAATACTGAATCAGATCGTTCTTTTCCACCTTCGACAACCAAAATTTTCTCAGCTTTATGATCATCAAACTCAACCTCAGGCCACCATTGATCAGCTGCTGCAATGGATACCACCACCCCCTGGATCCTGTTTAGTGAAAACAGTGCATCAATACTGTGTTTGATTACCGGGGAGCCGGCAAGATCGAGATACTGTTTGGGGCGGTCTGCCATCATCCGTAACCCAATACCGGCAGCCGGAACAATTCCCCAGATTACTGGCTGGTCTGTATGCATGGGTCATTCTCAGATATATTGTGGCCTGAAACTTCTGTAGAATTTACCACTGAGACAAATAGTTCGCCAGGTTTTACCATTCCAAGATCACTTCGGGCATGCTCTTCCAGAGCCTCTCTTCCTGTTTTAAGGTCAACCACCTCAGCACGCAGCTCCTGATTACACTGTTCCAGCCTGACATTCATCTCATGCTGTCTGGCAATTAACTGCTCCATATCCCAGAGCCGCGGAATCCCTTTTTCAGAAACCCATAGCTTGTACTGCAACGAGCCAAGAAAAAAAATGAGCACTATGATCAACAGACGAATAGTCATCGCCCGACCATCACCTTATTATCAGGGAAGATTGTAAAATGCGCCCATCCCTGCATATTGTGCTTCTGCCCCCAACTGCTCTTCTATTCTGATCAACTGGTTGTATTTAGCAATACGGTCAGAGCGAGATAGAGAACCTGTCTTGATCTGACCAGCGCTGGTTGCTACTGCCAAATCTGCAATAGTCACGTCCTCAGTCTCTCCAGAGCGGTGTGAAATCACGGCTGTATAACCTGCATCTTTCGCCATCTGAATGGCCGCAAGAGTCTCGGTCAATGTACCAATTTGGTTAACCTTGATCAGAATAGAATTTCCAATACCCTTCTCAATTCCTTCACTCAGTATTGCGGTATTGGTTACAAACAGATCATCACCAACCAGCTGCACTTTCTTGCTCAAGCGCTCAGTCAACTGTTTCCAACCGTCCCAATCCCCCTCATCCAATCCATCTTCAATTGTAAGGATAGGATATTGATTGACCCAACTCTCCAGCACATCAATCATTCCGGTTGAATCCAGCACCTTACCCTCTGATGCCAGGTTATATTTTCCATCCTGGTAGAACTCTGAACTTGCCGCATCAATCCCGATAAATATTTCACTGCCTGCCTTGAAGCCCGCCTTTTCCACTGCCTCAAGAATCACCTCGATAGCTGACTCATTGGAAGAGAGGTTTGGAGCAAACCCACCCTCATCACCAACTGCTGTATTCATCCCCTGAGATGAGAGCACGCTCTTCAATGCATGAAATATCTCAGCCCCATAACGTACAGCCTCGGCAATTGAACCTGCTCCAACTGGCAGGATCATAAACTCCTGCAGATCAATACTATTATCTGCATGCTCTCCACCATTGATGATATTCATCATTGGCACCGGCATTTTATATGGTCCAGCTGGTGTCAGATATCGATATAGCGGAACCCCTTGCTCATTTGCTGCAGCGTGTGCAGATGCCATTGAGACTGCCAACAGCGCATTGGCACCAAGCCTCCCTTTATTATCTGTACCATCAAGATCAATCATGATCTGATCAATCTCACTCTGTGCCTCTACATCCTTGCCCGTCAATGCATCCCTGATCTCGCCATTGGCATGAGCTACGGCCTTGAGTACACCCTTGCCGCCATAACGGCTCTTGTCATTATCACGCAGCTCAACAGCTTCTCGTGATCCGGTTGATGCTCCTGACGGAACAGCTGCCCGCCCCATTGCACCAGAGGCAACTGTTACATCCACCTCGACGGTTGGGTTCCCTCGAGAATCGATAATTTGACGAGCAACAACATTGGTTATTTCTGACATATTAATTCCATTTTAATTTCACAATACTATTTCTATTTTAAGGAAGCTCCGGTTCAGTCACTACGTGACCCAATCATATCCCCCTCACAAGTACAGAACATTATCCCTGTTCTGCAAACCCCATACTCTTCACACTCAAATCAATCGCCTTCAGGGTCTCCAACAGGGGCTCCATCTTCCCCAAAGGCCATGCATTAGGCCCATCACTAAGGGCTTTATCAGGATCTGGATGAGTCTCCATAAACAGCCCGGATACTCCAACTGCCACTGCTGCCCGTGCCAACACAGGAACAAACTCGCGTTGCCCTCCTGAGGTACCACCCTGTCCACCAGGAAGCTGTACCGAATGGGTCCCGTCAAATACGACAGGACAACCTGTTTCACGCATAACTGCAAGTGAACGCATATCGGAGACCAGATTGTTGTAACCAAAACTGGCTCCCCTCTCACAGGCCATAATATTCTCATTCCCTGTAGCCTTGGCTTTCTCGGTGACATTTTTCATGTCCCATGGAGAGAGAAACTGTCCTTTTTTAATATTGACCGGCAACCCTTGACTGGCAACACTCTGAATAAAGTTGGTCTGGCGACAGAGAAATGCCGGGGTCTGCAACACATCAACAACCTCGCTTACCTCATCAAGCGGGGTATCCTCGTGTACATCAGTTAAAACCGGCACGCCTATCTGCTCCTTGACAGCGGAGAGAATACGCAACCCCTCCTCTATCCCAGGGCCACGATAACTTGATACCGAGGTACGGTTGGCCTTGTCAAAAGATGATTTATAGATAAACGGGATTCCCAGTCGATCGGTAATCTCCTTCATCTCACCCGCACTGTCCAGTGCCAACTGCTGACTCTCTATCACGCACGGTCCCGCAATAAGAAAGAGCGGCTGATCCAATCCCACCTCAAACCCACACAATTTCATATTCTATATTCCTCTGGATTTCCGGTTAACATCTATTTTGCTACTCCTAGCCTTTCAAACCACCATCCCATTAAGCTTTTTCAGAGGTTCTTTTATGATATTGCAGTGCTGCTGATACAAATCCACTAAATAGAGGATGACCATCTCGTGGAGTTGAGGTGAATTCAGGATGGAACTGACAAGCAACAAACCATGGATGATCCTTGAGCTCAACCATCTCTACCAACTCCCCATCTGCAGAACGACCAGAGAAGATCATCCCCGCATCTTCCAGCCTGGCAACCAACTGGCTATTGACCTCGTAACGGTGACGGTGGCGTTCAACAATCTTGTCCTCTCCATAGAGCTGACGTACCAGAGATCCCTCTGCCAATTGGCACTCCTGTCCACCAAGACGCATGGTGCCCCCCAAATCAGAATCCTCGTTACGCTGCTCAACCGAACCATCAGCCGATAGCCACTCAGTAACCAGGGCAACTACCGGATACGGGGTATTTGGCTCAAACTCTGTACTGTGTGCCCCATCCATACTTGCCATATGACGTGCATATTCGATTACGGCAACCTGCATTCCCAGACATATTCCAAGATATGGGATTTTGTTCTCTCGTGCAAACTGTACAGCTGCAATCTTCCCCTCAACACCCCTCTTGCCAAAACCACCCGGAACCAGAATTGCATCCAGGCCATCAAGACATGAGATGTCACACTTTTCCAGGTCCTCGGAATCCAGGTACTGTATCCTGACCTTGGTATCTGTATGAATACCAGCATGAATAAGTGATTCTGATAGCGACTTGTAGGCCTCGGTCAAATCCATATATTTACCCACCATACCTATGGTGACCTCATACTGCGGGTTCTGCTGATTATTAACTACATGTTCCCACTCACTCAGATCAGCCTCCGGCAGATCCAGACGGAATTTGCTGGCGACAATCTCATCCATCCCCTGCTGATGAAGCAACATTGGGATCTGATAGATACTCTCAACATCAACTGCCGAGAAAACAGCCTTCTCCTCCACATTGGTGAAGAGTGCTATTTTTTTACGCTCTCCCTGAGGAATCGGACGGTCAGAACGGCACACCAAGATATCGGGCTGTATTCCAATACTTCTCAACTCCTTTACAGAGTGCTGAGTTGGTTTTGTTTTTAGCTCTCCGGCAACTGATATCCATGGCAACAGGGTTAGATGAACGTAGAGGGCACGCTCGTGTCCAACCTCAAGACCGAGCTGCCTGATAGCCTCCATAAACGGAAGTGACTCAATATCACCAACTGTTCCGCCAATTTCTACCAACGCTATGTCAATATCCTCATCTGCAGATGCTGCACCAGCAATGATAGATTTTTTGATCTCATCAGTTACATGAGGAATGACCTGAACCGTTGCGCCCAAATAGTCTCCACGGCGCTCCTTCTTCAGCACAGAATCATAGATCTGACCTGCTGTAAAATTGTTGTTTTTGGTCATCTTGGTGCGGATGTAACGCTCATAGTGACCAAGATCCAGGTCTGTCTCTGCACCATCCTCGGTAACAAACACCTCACCATGCTGAAATGGGCTCATGGTGCCAGGATCCACATTAAGATATGGATCAAGCTTCATCATGGTCACCTTCAGACCACGAGCCTCAAGAATTGCGCCTAGTGAAGCTGCTGCAATTCCCTTTCCAAGAGAGGAGACCACACCACCAGTAATGAAGATGTATCGAGTCATAGAGTTACCCAAATAGATGCCATGAATATGTTTGGAGAGAGACTTCTCATGGAGAGTCATTGTACCTCAGGAGCCTGTTCGAGAATAGAAGCCTTAACCCCAAATCCTCATATAGAAACATGAATACTGCACGATCAGATAAGTAAACTTTTTCAGAGGTTCCATAACTATTCCGGAACACTCTCAATCAACAACCCCTCCCCTTCTAGATCTCTATTCTCCCCCATATCTGACTGATTATCTGCAGAATAAGGGGCGCAAATAAAGTGGCCAACCACCTGAACCAGCTCATTGCCAACAAAAACAAGGGGGATTTGCCCTCTCTCCCAAGGAGGAACACCTCTCTCCCTTAGTATGTTTTTTAGTGTTCTGCGCTGTTTTGCACCACCAAACTGGCAACGCTCACCACCAACTCTTGAACGGACAGTAACCTTTTTGCCTTGCAACAGATCCTTCCTGATACCGCCACTGGAGACTGTTCTGACAACCAGCTTGGCCCCAATCTCAGAGAGATGCAGTGGCTGCTGCAGATCCCACTCGATACAGAAGTCTGAAGCTCTACCGCCCCCCTTATCTATCTCCAGACCTTTGCCTATCTCTATATACAGGAGCCCTTGAAATCGTCTAACTGTCACCTCTCTACTGTGACGATTTTTCCAGCGCACCACTGGCACCGCATCATCCCTTGCCTTAATCACCTCATTGATTATTCTCTGCAGATGTACCGCATCAGGTAATCCTGCGCCATTCATCTCAAGCCAGTAACGTATTCTCGCTTTACTATTTTCTACTGACTCATCAACTATCAGGGGCATGGGGTCACCAACAGAGAGTTCCATCAACTGCTCCTCTGCCCATTTTTCAACCAATTGCGAGGCCTCTGCACAGTGTCTTGAACTACGAGATAGTGTCAATGCTGCTGCAGGCCATCGTCTCTCCAACCGCGGCAAGATTTCGTGACGAATAAAATTTCTGTCTGCAGATTGCTGGTGATTGGTGGGATCCTCAACCCACTCCAACTGCTCTCTAACTGCATACTCCTGCAGTGATTGTTGTGAAAATTGAAGCAGTGGACGCATCAACTTTCCTGCAGCAAATGAAACCACACCACCCATAGCAGAGAGTCCACGCGGACCAGCTCCACGCAATGCCTGCAACAGAAATGTTTCAGCCTGATCCTCTCGATGATGTGCTGTAAACAGTTGGTCACCCTTCTGTATCTGCCCTGCAAAAGCGCTGTAGCGTGCTCTCCTGGCAGACTCTTCCGGACTCTCTCCAGTTTTAGATATTGCATCAACCGCAACAACATGAAGAGGAATATTCCGGTGGTTACAGAATTTTATGCAGTGATTTTCCCACTGGCCTGCCTCACTCTGAAGTCCATGGTTAACATGAATGGCCTCCAGCGCAAAATTACCGCCATCTTTATCTCGCAACTGTGCGAGCGCATGAAGAAGAGAGGATGAATCAACACCACCACTAAAGGCGACAAACATAGTCCCGAACAGGGGATATCTGCTTAAAAATGGTACCAACTGTTGGGGAGAGAACTCTCCACGTACAAGGTCAGCTGGAGGTGAAATTTCCATAGCTCATAAGACGCTGATAACGATCTTCCAGCAATTTATCGGCATCAATATTCTTCAGTATTTCCAGCTGAGACAACAGCTCTTTCTTGAGTGCTGCTGCCGCATCAGAAGGCTCCCTGTGAGCGCCGCCCAACGGCTCTTCAATAATAGAATCCACCAACCCAAGCTCCTTGAGCCTGGGGGCAGTTAGACCCATTGCTTCGGCTGCATCAGATGCCTTATCTGCGCTTTTCCATAGAATAGATGCGCCCCCCTCAGGAGAGATAACCGAATAGGTGCTGTAGGACATCATATTGCCCCGATCCCCAATCCCAACCGCCAATGCGCCGCCTGATCCGCCTTCACCAATTACCGTACAGATAATTGGAGTGCGCAGACGTGCCATGACAAAAAGGTTTCTTGCAATGGCCTCACTCTGCCCACGCTCCTCTGCATCCATCCCGGGATAGGCCCCAGGGGTATCAATAAAGGTAAGTATCGGCAGCCCAAAACGTTCTGCCATTCGCATTACTCGCAACGCCTTTCTATACCCTTCAGGACGAGGCATCCCAAAATTACGCCTGACTTTTTCCTTGGTATCCCTGCCTTTCTGGTGACCAATTACCATAACTGACTGCCCTTCCAGACGGGCCATACCACAAACCAGGGCTGCATCATCAGCATAGGCACGATCACCATGCAACTCCTGAAAATCTGTCAATATGCTATCAATATAATCCAGTGTATATGGACGTTGCGGATGTCTTGCCAACTGAGATATTTGCCAAGAGCTCAGGGATGAAAAAATTGAGCGTGTAAGTTCCCTGCTTTTATCCTCGAGCTTGGAGATCTCATCACTTATATTTAGCTCACTATCATCACCCACATAGCGTAGCTCCTCAATTTTTGCCTCCAGCTCGGCAATGGGCTGTTCAAATTCCAGAAAATTCAGGTTCATAGTTTTAGCAGCTTTCTTCTATTGATCAGTTTGTTATCTTAAATCGTACTATACCGCAAAAAAAACAGATTCCCTAGAGAATAGAGATCCTCCTGGATGTGATGTAACTATTCAGATCAAGGATAATCCGGCTCAACACTCTCTTCTCCCAGATGCTCTCTGAGGCGGTGAAACAGATTCTCACTGGGCTGCACATTCCACTCGGCTCCAAGATCCATCTTTACAACAGCTTGTGGTTGCTGATAATGAATCTGTACCGGACAGCTTCCCTCACAAAATGGCTTCAGTATATTGGCCAGGTAACCAGCAGGATTACCAACCATTTGCCCCTTATCAAGATGAATTATCAATCTCCTCATATGGCTAGCCCTGGCACCATCAAGGTTCCATAGCTCCTCTACGTTCATCCTCAATCCACCACTATAGTCATCCTCTGTAACTGTTCCTCGAACAACAAGAATAGAATCTTTCTCCAGAAAATGGCGGTACTTTTCATAAGACTCATCAAAAAGCGTCATCTCCAATCTACCTGTTCTGTCATCCAGAACCAGAATTGCCAGCGGCTTTCCTGTTCTGGTTTTCACCACGCGCATTGATATCATAAGCCCTGCAATAGTAACCTGCTTATCACGATCCGAGATTAGCTCACTAATACGCTGAGTGATCATGTGGCCCAACTCTTCCTCATGCTGCTCAATGGGATGACCAGTAAGGTATAGTCCAAGAGTATCTCTCTCTCCGATCAACCTCTCATTCTCTGTCCAGGGAGAGGCCTGTTTATATGTGATATCTACTCCATTATCACTATCCTCCTGTTCGCCAAACAGATCCCACTGCCCGCGCTCCTGATCACGAACATGCTGCTCTGCTGCCTTCATTGCATCTGGTAGACTCTTCATCAGAGTGGAACGACCGTCCCACACCTCTCCATCCATAAACTGTTGAGCAATCTCATCAAGGGCACCAGCACGTATCAGGGATTCCAGCACTCGCTTGTTGGCCTTGCGAAGATCAACTCGACGACAAAAATCGAAGATATCGACATAACTACCACTGCTCTCACGCTCTTCAATAATACCCTCAATGGCTGCCTCACCAACTCCTTTGATCGCACCCAAACCATACACCACATCTCTATTGTCAAAGACTGTAAAGCGAAAGTGGCTGCGATTAATATCTGGCGGATGAACATCCAGCTTCATCACACGGCACTCCTCTATCAGCGTAACCACCTTATCTGTGTTATCCATGTCAGCAGAGAGTACTGCAGCCATGAATGGGGCTGGGTAGTGCGCCTTCAACCATGCTGTCTGATATGAGATCAATGCATACGCTGCGGAGTGTGACTTGTTGAATCCATATCCGGCAAACTTCTCAACCAGATCAAAAATCTTCATTGCCAGCTTGCTATCAACCCCATTGGCAACTGCACCTTGCTCAAAGATAGAGCGCTGCTTCGCCATCTCCTCCGGTTTCTTTTTGCCCATGGCTCTGCGCAGCATATCTGCCCCACCAAGAGAGTACCCTGCCAATACCTGAGCAATCTGCATTACCTGTTCCTGATAGAGAATTACCCCATAGGTTGGTTCCAGTATGATCTTCAAAGAGTCATGCTGATATTTGGCATCCGGATAAGAGATAACCTCCCGACCATGCTTTCTATCAATGAAGTTATCAACCATCCCCGACTCCAATGGACCCGGACGATAGAGTGCAACCAATGCGACAATATCCTCAAAACTGTCTGGTTGCAGTTTACCGATCAACTCCTTCATGCCGGAGGATTCCAGCTGGAATACCGCTGTGGTCTGACAAGATTGCAATAACTCAAAGGTTTTCCTGTCTGCCATATTGATCTCTTCAATCAAGAGCGGCTCCTCCCCTCCGCCCTTACGCTGCTGGTCTATCATCTCTACAGCCCAATCAATAATGGTCAGGGTTCGCAGCCCGAGAAAGTCAAACTTTACCAGCCCAACAGCCTCTACATCATCCTTGTCAAATTGGGTAACCAGACCTGTCCCACTCTCTTCACAGTAAATTGGAGTAAAGTCATTAATGTCAGAAGGTGAGATAACCACCCCACCAGCATGTTTTCCTGCATTTCTGGCAACACCTTCCAGAGATTTAGCCAGATCTATCAACTCCTTTACATCACTATCACTGTCATATCGCTCTCTCAAATCTTCTGATTCATTGAGGGCCTTCTCCAAAGTCATCTTGAGATCAAATGGAATTAATTTGGCTATGCGGTCAACCATGCCATAAGGGTGTCCCTGGACACGACCCACATCCCTGACCACAGCCTTGGCATTCATTCGTCCATAAGTGATAATCTGGGATACCCTGTCATGCCCATATGTATCTGCGACATAGCGAATCACCTCATCACGTCTGTCCATACAGAAATCCACATCAAAGTCTGGCATGGATACCCGTTCCGGATTGAGGAACCGCTCAAACAGCAACTCATATTTCAGTGGATCAAGATCAGTAATTTTTAGTGAATATGCCACCAGAGAACCGGCACCTGAACCACGTCCTGGCCCAACCGGGATATTATGTTCTTTGGTCCAGCGAATGAAGTCGGCGACAATCAGGAAATAACCAGGAAACCCCATTCCATTAATCACATCCAGCTCAATCTTTAGTCGTTCATCGTAAGGTGCTCTCTTCTCCTCAATAGTCGACGCATCACCAAAAAGTTGCTTCAACCTCCACTCCAGACCGCTTTCAGATTCTTGCTGGAAAAACTGCTCAATGGTCAATCCAACAGGGATTGGGAAGTCAGGGAGATAATTTTCACCCAGTGATAGTGATACATTACATCTACGGGTTATCTCCAGGCTATTCTCAATAGCTTCCGGGATATCCTTAAACAGCGACTCCATCTCCTCCGCTGAGCGGAGATACTGTTCAGGTGTGAAATTTTTTGGGCGACGTGGATCATCAAGAACACGGCCATCATGAATACAGACTCGTGCCTCATGAGCATCAAACTCATCTTTGTGCAGAAAGTGAACATCATTGGTTGCCACTACCGGTAGATCAAATTTTTCCGCTAATGCAACAGCCGCATGATTCCAGTTCTCATCTCCACCACGTGCTGTTCTCTGAAGTTCCAGATAGTACCGACCAGGAAACAGGGCCATCCATGACTTTATGTGTGAGATAGCCTCTCCCTCTTCATCCGCCAACAGCGCCTGCCCAACATCTCCACTGCGTCCACCAGAAATCGCGATTAACCCATCTGTATATCCATCAAACCACTCTCTCTCCAGTTGAGGAACACCTCTATGCTGACCCTCAAGATACGATCTGGAGATTAATGTCTTAAGGTTCTTGAAACCACTATTATCCTGTGCCAGTAGCACCAGACGTGATACTGCACTACCCTCGGAGAGAGTACGCACCCTGATCTCTGCCCCAATAACTGGTTTTATCCCGGCAGCTACCGCTGCCCGATAGAATTTTACAGTTGCAAACATATTCCCAATATCTGTTACTGCAACTGCGCTCATCCCCCCGCTCTGTAGTGCTTCCATCAATGGGGCGATACGAATCAGCCCATTCTCCATGGAGTACTCTGAATGTAAGCGCAGGTGAACAAATGACATTACAGCCCCAGAGCCTTTCTAACCGGCCTGAATGATCGACGGTGCTGATCCAGAGCCCCATGCTGCTGCAGGGCCGCAATATGTTGTCTTGTTGGATACCCCTTGTGGCTATCAAAGCCATATTGTGGATGATGTTGATGAAGCTCAACCATCATCTGGTCTCGTGCCACTTTGGCCAAAATAGATGCGGCACTTATCGACTCAATCTTGGCGTCACCTCCTACAACTGCCTCAGCTGCCATAGTCAGTCCAGGGGGAATACGATTCCCATCCACCAGCACCAGCGAGGGGGCACATTGTAGCGTCTCAACAGCTCTTCTCATCGCCAACAGTGATGCGTGAAGAATGTTTATCTCATCTATCTCTTTCCTGCTTGCCTCTGCAATAGCCCATCCTATAGCATGGTCCATGATCTCTTTAGAGAGCCTCTCTCTTTTTTTCGGTGTCAACTTTTTGGAATCTGCGAGCCCCTTAATCCCATGATCTTCAGGTAACACCACCGCAGCTGCAACAACCGGCCCTGCCAGTGGACCACGCCCCACCTCGTCCACCCCTGCAATCAACTTTTGCCCATTACTGTTCATGCAACATCTCTTCAACCAAATCTGCCAACCTGCTAGCCGAATCTCCACTACCCAAGCGACTCTTTACATCCCTTAACCCACCCACCACTCTTCTCCTCTCTTCTCCATCATCCAGAATAGAGAGAAGATATGGAGCAATCGATGACGCTGACGCATTCTCCTGTAGAAGTTCTGGAACCACCTCACGCTCTGCGACAATATTTACCAAGGAGATATATTCTGTCTTGATAAGATGGCTAAGCAACCAGTAGCTTATGGGGGAAACACGGTAAATCACCACCATTGGGGTCTCAAGTAGTGCCATCTCCAAGGTAACCGTACCTGATGCTGTTGCAATAGCATCACAACCACGAATCACCGTATGTACATCACCTTTGACTATAGTTAGAGGAACATCATCAAACAGCTCTACCCCAGAAAAAAGAGAGGATGAGAGATCTGGAGCCTGAGATATGACAAACTGAACTTTGCTGTCATGCACATAGATCTCCCGTGCGCTCTTCAACAGATCAGGCAACAGCTGCTGAACCTCTCCTCTACGACTACCAGGAAAAAGACCAATGGTTTTTTTGTCAGGATCAATTCCGATCTTCACCCGTGCCTCTTCAACACTGTTACTGGAACTTACCTCCCCAACCAATGGATGCCCAACGTAGGTTGCCGCCACTCCCACCCTCTCATAATAGGGAGCCTCAAATGGAAAAATCAGAGCCATGTGGTCCACTCTTTTTGCAATCTTATGAACTCTGCCTACTCTCCATACCCAGATCTTTGGGCTTACATAGTAGAGCACCTTTATTCCAAGTTTTTTAGCAGTCTTTGCCAACAACATATTAAAGCCGGGGTAATCAACCAGAATCAACAGGTCAGGAGGGTCAGTTTTCAACAGGGCACGCATCTTTCTGAGTACCCCAAAAAGATATGGAAAATGACGCACTATCTCTATCAATCCCATTACCGCCATCTGCTCAATCCCGACAACCGCATTAAACCCCTGTTGCCGCATACGTTTGCCACCAATACCATAACAGTGGAATTGGTGATCTCTTAGATTAAGTTGTTGCAGGAGACGTGATGCATGAAGATCTCCGGATGGCTCACCAGCAACCACCATAATACGGTATTCAGACATTAGCGAATCACGCCGTTTTTACTCTCGCTGTGCTCTTTAATGAAATCGTGAAAAATAGCTAATTCCTGGTGCTGATATGATAGCTCACCAATATCACTTATAACCTCTGAAAGAGAGTCATGGGAATGAAACATCATCTTGAATGCCTGCTTCATTGCCTTGCGTGCCTCACTATCAAACCCTTTTCTTTTCAACCCAATCAGATTCAGGCTAACAGGTCTGGCCAGGTTTCCAGAGACCAGAATATATGGCGGAATATTCTTGTTGATTGCGCTACCCATGGTAGAGAATGCGTATGAACCAATAGTAATAAACTGGCTCACCAGGGTAAATCCGCCAAGAATGACATGGTCATGAATGACCACATGGCCAGCGAGTGATGCATTATTTACCAGAATCACATGGTTATTGATAATACAGTCATGGGCAATATGTACGTATGCCATGATCAGGTTGTGATCTCCTATCCTGGTTACTCCTCCCCCACCAACAGTTCCACGATTTACTGTACAACATTCACGAAATGTATTGTTATCACCTATCTCCAGCAGAGTAGGCTCCCCATGATATTTCAGGTCTTGTGGATCCTCACCAATAGAGGAAAATTGAAAAAAGTGGTTGTTCTCACCTATGGTCGTAGGGCCCTTGATGACCACATGGGACTCCACTTTGGTTCCTGCACCAATAGCTACATCAGGACCTATAACTGAGTATGGGCCAACCTCAACTCTGTCAGCAATTATTGCTGATTCATCTATTATCGCTGTTGGGTGAATCACGACTCCAGTTCTTTCTCTGCACACATCAGGTTTGCACTGGCAACCACCTCACCATTTACGCTGGCAGTTCCCTTAAATTTCCAGATATCACGAATTCTACGCTCCAACTCAACCTCGAGAATCAATTGGTCGCCGGGCTCTACCGGTTTACGAAAACGTGCCTTGTCTATTCCCACAAAATAGTAGAGTGACTTGGCAGTAGGGAGGTTTCCTGTGGTCTTGAATGACAGTATTCCAGTTGCCTGTGCCAGTGCCTCCATAATCAAAACTCCGGGCATAACAGGCACATGGGGAAAGTGGCCCTGAAAAAATGGTTCATTGATAGTTACATTTTTTATTGCCCGCAGACTCTTGCCCACCTCAAACTCAAGCACCCTGTCAACCAACAGAAAAGGGTAGCGGTGCGGCAGATGCTTCATTACCTCATTAATATCCATTTGAGTCATTTCTCTTTTCCTTTTTCCATTAATTCAATTTTTTCTTCCATATCACTCAATCTGGGAGCCAGACCACGCAACTCTCTTATTGATTCATCCAGTTTTCTGAACTGCACAACATTTCTTCGCCACTTTCGATTTGGATCTGCAGGAGTTGCTGATGAATAGAGACCAGGTGTATTTATGGATTTGGTAATCAGCGTTCTTGCTGTACAGTGGGTGCCATCAACAATCTCAAGGTGACCCACCACTCCAGCCTGCCCTCCAAATGTGCAGCCAGCTCCTATCACCGTACTTCCGGCTATACCAACCATTGCAGCCATGGCACTATTCTCACCAACTCTGACATTATGGGCAATATGGACCAGATTATCGATCTTCACTCCACTCTCAATTACGGTATCTTCCAGAGCTCCTCGATCAATAGTGCTGTTGGCACCAATCTCCACACCATCTCCAACAATCACCCTGCCAAGTTGTGGAATTTTTACCCACCTTCCATCTTCATTGGCAAAACCAAAACCATCACTCCCAAGTACTGCGCCTGGGTGAATAATGCAATCCTCTCCAACCACAGTACCTGCCATCAAAGAGACATTGGCCATCAGCCTGCTTCCTCTGCCAATTGTGCATCCCTCCTCAATCACAGATCCTGCCCCCACAAAAACTGACTCTCCAACCTCAACCTGCTCCATTACCACACATTGAGGACCAATCCAGCCCCCTTCTGCGATTGATGCTGTTTCATGAATGGTGGCAGACGGTGACCTCCCCTGTTCCTTGAAAATATACGGATTAAGAATTGATGCAACCTTTGCATAACCAAGATATGGGTCATCCATCAATAGTCGATTTCCATCAAACTGATCCCGTCTATCTTGGTGAAGAATTACCGCTGCTGCCTCCGTTGATTGAAGCTGGGAGAGAAACTTGTCTGAGGAGAGAAATGAGATCTGATTACTGGTCGCACCCTCAAGGGCGGCAATCTCTTCAACAACACAAGCAGAGTCGCCCACAAGTTCGGCGTTTATAAGCTCTGCAATCTCACCCAGAGTTGTTCCCATAGAGCTCCTGCCCCCTACTGTGCTGTCTCTACAGATGCGCCGTTATCACCATTTCCTGACATTGATTTCAGGGCATTTAATACAGTACGAGATATATCTACACGAGGTGATGCGAAGATAACTGACTCATTTACTATAAGGTCAAACTGTTCATCTTTCGCCACTCTATCGACCATTTTGAACACAAGTTTCTGTAACTTTTGAAGCTCTTCAGCCTGTGCAATCCGCAGATCTGCCCCATACTCCTCATCCATCAACTTCAACTCACTACTACAAGAACGTATCTTCAGGAGCTTTCTCTGTTTCTGTTGCTTACTCAATGCAGCACCCTCTTTCTCCAGATCCTCCCCCATCTTTTTACACCTTTTCTGAAAATCAAGAACCTCTATCTTTCTATCACCAAATGCCTCTTCCAGACGACTGGTTGCAGCTTGTGCCTGAGGTGCCTTTTGTAGTAAAAGATTAATATTCACAAATCCAATTCTGCTCCCCTCTGCGTACACATTGACTGTACTGCAAAGCATCATTACAAAAATAGTTACTGTTTTCTTTATATTCATCCCCATCCCCTGAAATAATTACTAAAACATCTGCCCCAATCTGAACTGGAATGATTCCAGATCATCCCCAGACTTTTTTCTTAACGGTTTTGCCCAACTAAATGTCATTGGACCAACCGGGGAGAGCCACTTCGCAGTCACACCTGCAGAGGCACGCAACTCACCACTCAAATCACTGGCCTTCTTCGCAACGGTTCCCAAATCCACGAAACCACTTACTCTGGTTGATTTTACCTCCTCAAGAAAAGGAACTAGAAGAATAATCTCAGCATTCACAACTCCTTTCAGATTTCCACCAACAGCATTTCCTGCATCATCGGTCGGGCCTACGGAGTTACCTTTAAAGCCACGAATTGAGCCCTCACCACCTGCATAGTAACGGGTGAAAAATGGTAGTGTATTCTGGTCTCCATAGCCATCACCAATACCAATGTCTCCTTTCAGTAACATGGTGTAATCCTCAGATATAGGGTAGAAGAAGCTGTGTCTGTAGTCAGCCTTGTAGTACTCAACGCCGCCTGGAGTACCTAACTCCGCCTTGAAACGCTGATAACTGCCCTGGTCGGGAAAAATTGATCTGTTACGACTATCTCTACTCCAGCTTGCGGTGAACTCAAACACATTAAAAGAGCTCCCCTCAGCCGCCAGGAAAGTATCACATTCGCTGCTTGTTGATGATGTTCCGCAAGTGGCATCACTCATATGTTGTGGTTCAAACCCGACAAAAAGTTTATCGTATTCGCTGGTTGGAAGACCCAAATCAAAATTCATGCTCATTGAGTCATAGCTATATGTACTCTGTTCGTCTGATGAGTCTCTCTGTTTATAGTGAATTCCACCACCAAGACTAACTCCATCCTCTGTAAAATAGGGATCCCTGTATCCTAGCCCATAGGCACTCTCGGTACTGCTGTTATTGAACTCAACATCCACACTCTTGCCAGAACCCATGAAATTGTTCTGCTGAAGATTCAGACTCATGACCATACCATCAGTTTGAGAGTAACCGGCACCAATCATCATACTTCCTGTTGGATTCTCCGTAACCTGGTAATTCAGCTCCACCTGATCTGTGGTTCCAGCCACTGGAACTGTCTCTACCGCAACATCCTCAAAATAGCCAAGCTTGCGAATTCTGGTCTGGGAGCGCTCCACCTCTTTGTTGGAGAACCTGCTCCCCTCATACTGGCGCATCTCTCGTCGAATAACCATATCCTGAGTTTTAGTATTGCCAACAATATTGATTCGATCAACATATACACGATTACCGGGGTCGACAAAGAAAACCAGATCAACCAGATGCTTCTCTTTATCCAGCTCAGGAATCACATTGATATTGGCAAAGGCATAGCCATCCTCGCCAAGACGGTTGGTAAGTGCCTCATTCACAGAAGCAATCCCCTTTCTGGAGAACACCTCACCCTCATTAAGAGACACCAATTCCAACAACTCATCTCTTGGTACCACCATATTACCGGCCAACTCGACCTTGCCCAGGGTAAACCTGTCACCCTCGCTCATATTGATAGTGATGTATATCTGCTGTTTATCAGGGGTAATAGAGACCTGGGCAGAGTCGATCTCAAAATTGATGTATCCACGATCCATATACCAGGAACGTAGTGCCTCCAGATCACCTGTAAGCTTCTGCCTCGAGTAACGGTCACTTTTGGTAAAGAAAGAGAGCCAGTTTCCAGTATTCAACTGAAATAGATCCCTCAAATCGTCGGTCTCAAATGCCCTGTTTCCAATCAGCGTTATCTGCCGGATTCGTGCACTCTCACCCTCTTTTACCTTAATCCTGACTGCAGAACGGTTGCGTTCCAGTGGGGTAATTGTGGTTTTAATCTCAACCCCGTAACGCCCCATCCCAAGGTATTGGCGACGAAGTTCTGCCTCAATTTTATCCAGCAGAGCACGATCCAGCACTCTCCCCTCGGCCAGCCCAATCCCCTTCAAACCCTCTTCAAGATCCTCTGTCTTGATAACTTTATTGCCATCAATCGTAATATCAGCAATTGCGGGGCGCTCAATGACCGAAACCAGCAGAACATTTCCATCCTGCTCAAGACGAACATCCTTGAAAAAGCCTGTCTTGAACAGTGATCTTACCGCATCTGCTGATCCACGAGATGTAAGCTCATCTCCAACACTCAATGGAAGATAATTAAATACTGTACCTGCAGAGATACGCTGTAACCCCTCCACTCTGATATCCTCTATCACAAATGGAGAAAAGGCCCATGAGGAGAGCGAGGAAAACAGAATAAATAGTGAAAAAACAATACGTTGCATAATTGCCTGACTTTATTACCTAACTGTTGAACATATCACATTAAACGCAGCAGATCATTGTATAGTGCCAACGACATCAATCCAACCAGAAATAAAATTCCCACCCGTTGTCCCAATGCCATTACCCGCTCTGAAAGAGGTTCTCCTCGCACCCACTCTACAAGGTAGTACAACAGGTGACCGCCATCCAGCATCGGAATTGGCAACAAATTCAGCACCCCAAGACTGAGACTAATCAACCCCAAAAATGAGATGAACGGAGTTACTCCAGCCTCCATAGAGGCTCCAGCATAACCGGCAATACTGATAGGGCCGCTCAGTCCGTCAGTAGAGGTAGTACCAGCAACCATGCGTCCCATCACCTGAATGGTCATTGACGCCATCTCCCAACACTTTTCTGCCCCACGCACCAGTGCATCCAGTGGCCCATACCTAACCTCTCGGTAATATTCCTGACGATATTTGGTTAGATCAACAGATGCCCCGATTCGGCCTATAATTTTTTGCTCCAACTCAACTGCAGCTGGCACCAATTCCAATGGAAACACCACCTCATCACGCTCAATAGTCAATGTGAGTGGGCGCCCAGGGCTATCCTGTATCCACTTAACCCAATCTTGCCATGACAGCACATCCTCACCATCAACGGTCAGCACCAGATCTCCAGACTCAAACCCTGCCAGCTCTGCAGCACCGCCAGATACCAACTCGCCAATCCTTGGAGGAACATGTGGGCGATTAATTGAAAATCCTAGCTGTTCCAGCATCTCCGGACCCTCCGGAATATTCTCACCAAATGGGTTCTCTAATACCATCTGCTGGTGCAGACCAGACGAACTGACGACCTCCAATGCAATCGGAGTTCCCAGTACCGCAGACCCAAGAACCCCCTCTAGTGCCTCTTGCCAGATTCGTACCGGATTTCCATTTACTGAAACAATCTCATCACCCTGTTCCAGGCCGGCTGATGAAGATATGGAGCTTTCAGCCACCTCTCCAATAATCGGTTTCATCCCACTGACACCAATCATCTGTACTGCGGCAAATGCAATAACTGCAAACACGAAGTTAAATAGTGGCCCCGCCACTACAATTGCCGCCCGTGCCCCCAGTGATTGATTATCAAAAGAGCGCTCTTTTTCCGACTCCGTAACCTCTTCATCCCCCCCCTCTCCAAGCATCTTCACGTAACCACCGAGTGGCAGGGCAGCAATTACATATTCAGTCCCATCCCTCTGCCCTGTTCGCTTCCATAACGGGCGTCCAAACCCCACTGAAAAACGTAGCACCTTTACCCCTACGCGACGTGCCACCCAAAAGTGGCCAAATTCATGTACGGTTACCAAGATTCCAATGGCGACGATAAAAGCCAACAGTGCATACAGTCCTGATCCCATCTTTATTGCATCCTGGAACCTGGCAATGAACGCCGTTTATCAATCTGCGCAGTGGCCACTGTACGTGACTCACTATCCTTGGCAAGCACCAGATCAAGATCAGTCACCTCCTCCACAGCCACCATACTTAGAGTCTCCTCAATCACATCTGCAATCTCCATATAACCAATTTGCCCATTCAGAAATGCCTCAACTGCAATCTCATTTGATGCATTCAGTACCGTGGTTGCACTGCCTCCTCGCCTCATTGCATCAATTGAAAGTCGAAGACATGGATAACGGCCGAAATCAGGTTTTTCAAAATTCAACTCTGCAACCTCAAACAGATCCAGATGCTCCACCCCCGACCCAACTCTTTGCGGCCATCCCAACGCATGCGCAATTGGGGTTCTCATATCCGGATTCCCCATCTGAGCCAGAACAGAACCGTCACTATACTGAACCATAGAGTGGATTATGCTTTCTGGATGAATGACCACCTGAATTTGATCCGGAGTAGCCCCGAACAGCCAGCAAGCCTCAATAAACTCAAGCCCCTTGTTCATCATTGTTGCAGAATCGACAGAGATCTTTTTTCCCATACTCCAGTTTGGGTGGGCAATCGCCTCCTCCGGTGTAACTGTAGACAGTGTATCTGTTGCACGATTACGGAATGGGCCACCAGAACCAGTCAACAATATTTTCTCCACCCCATGCGAAAACTTCCCCAGCGCCGCATCCTGGGGCAGGCATTGAAAAATAGCATTGTGTTCACTATCAATGGGAAGAAGTTGGGCGCCACAAGCCTCAACCTCATCCATAAAAAGGTGACCCGTCATCACCATAGACTCTTTGTTGGCCAGTAAAACACGCTTGCCTGCACGTACCGCAGCCATTGTCGGGTGTAGACCCGCTGCTCCGACAATTGCAGCCATCACCTGATCAACCGAGGATTCGGATGCAACTCTCTCCATCCCTTCGATACCAGAAAGAACCTCTGTCTCTGGACTAATCTCAGACAACAATCCTGACAATTTCTCTGCACTATCAGCCTCGGTTACCACCGCAAATTCAGGATGAAACTCTCCACACTGCTCTGCAAGCAGATTAATCTGCTTATGTGCAGTAAGCGCAACAACCCGATATTTGTCTGGGTGCCGAGATATAACATCAAGGGTGCTCCTGCCAATAGATCCAGTTGCACCCAGCACAGTTACCCCCTGCTGACATCCATCCCCCATCATAGCCCTCCAACAACAGTCAGCAGGAATAGAAAAATCGGTGCTGCTGCAGTCAGGCTGTCTACTCGATCCAGCATACCTCCATGCCCAGGAATCAAGCTACCACTATCCTTTATTCCTGCGTTACGTTTATACGCACTCTCTACCAGATCACCAACCACCGAAAATATAACCACTCCTACTGCTATCAACAGGAAAAGAGGTAATCCCATATCTATTTTTACCAGATAACTATAGGCAATAATTGCTGTAATTAATGCGAAACCAACTCCGCCCAACAACCCTTCAACGCTCTTTTTTGGACTCACATTAGGGGCCAATTTTCTGTTGCCGAATTTGCGTCCGACCAGATACGCGCCCGTATCTGCGCTCCAGACTAACAATAACAATGACAGTAAAAACTCGACTCCATATTGATGAATCTCACCCAGTGCATGCCACGCAGGAATCAACACGATTATTCCTGCAACATGCCCCATGTTGCGACTAAAAACCCACTTCGTTCTTTCAGGAAAATATCGCAACCAAAAGAGTGCGGAAACCCACCAGATAAGTGCAATGCTGAGTAGCACCCCCAATGGGATAAAACTGCCAAAATAGAAGAGAACAATCAATATTGTAGTGTAGACAATGCGAGGTAAAATCAGAGTCTGTCCAGATAGGCGTCCCCACTCCCATGCTGCAGGAACAAGCAACAGCATAAGCAGAACAAAAAACTCATCTCCCTGCAGATAGAAGATAGACCATAACAGCAATGGCCCCAATACCAATGCACTAATTGTACGTTGAGCAAAGGGCGACAGAATCAATCCTCTTCCTCCAACAACTGATCCCCGGTTCTACCAAACCTGCGTTGTCTGCCCTCAAAAGAGCTGACAGCCAAATCCAGAGCCTGGCGATCAAACTCTGGCCAGAACAGATCTGAAAAATAGAATTCACAATAGGCCATCTGCCAGAGTAGAAAATTACTTACCCGCTTCTCTCCCCCGGTACGAATAAACAGCTCTGGATCAGGTAGGTCACTCAGAGTAACTTGCTCATGCAATATCTCTTCAGTGATCTGCTCCGGAGCTAACGTTCCATTTGCCACCTGATGACACAGTGTACGAGTTGCCTCTGTAATATCCCAACGTCCGCCATAATTGGCTGCAATATTCAGAGACAACCTGGAATTATCTTTGGTTAACTCCTCTGCCTCTGCAATGGTAGCCTGAAGCTTTTCCGAGAAACCACTCTTGTCTCCAATAACACGGAGACGAATACCATTTTTGTGTAGACGCTTAACCTCTCTCTTTAGTGAAGACATAAAGAGATCCATCAAAAACGAAACCTCCTCCTCAGGTCGTCTCCAGTTTTCTGTACTAAAGGCAAACAGGGTAAGGGCCTCAACCCCCAAATCAATACAGCCTTCTACAGTGGAACGAACTCGCTCCACCCCACGCTTATGCCCCCAGAAACGTGGCCGTTTCTGCCTGCGCGCCCAGCGTCCATTACCATCCATAACGATGGCAATATGGCGCGGAATTCGGTTTTTCGGTGGCACGTGTGGATTATAGATTGAGGCTTGAGATACGCCTATATCTCCATCAGGTCATCTTCCTTAGCCTGAACTATTTTGCCCACCTCGGCGACATGCTGATCAGTCAACTTCTGCACATCATCAATGGCATCATGCTCTTCATCTTCAGAAATCTCCTTCTCCTTAAGCAGGTCCCTGAAATCACTATTGGCATCACGACGAATATTGCGGATAGCCACTTTGGCAGATTCACCCTCATGCTTGACCACACGAACCAGATCACGGCGCCTCTCTTCTGTCAACGGTGGCAGTGGAATACGTATAATAGTACCTGCAGTTGCAGGATTAAGGCCGAGATCAGCCTCCATAATCGCCTTCTCAATTGGCTGAACCATGGTTTTCTCCCATGGAACTATTGTCAATGTGCGTGAATCTGTGGCTGTAACATTGGCGACCTGATTCAAGGGGGTACTACTACCGTAGTAATCCACACTTATCTGTTCTAACAGGCTGGGGTGGGCACGACCAGCTCTAAGCTTGGAGAGCTCCCCCTTAAGCGATTCAACACTCTTCCCCATGCGCCCCTTCGCATCCTGTTTGATCTCATTAATCATTCTCAGAATTCCTTTCTAAACATCTTTAACCATCAAGACGCGGAAACCACCAATGTTCCCTCATCTTCACTCATCAACGCGCCACGCAAACCACCATGGCGCACCATATTAAATACCCTAAGCGGCATATTATGCTCCCGACAGAGAACAATTGCAGTCAAATCCATCACTCCAAGCTGCCTCTCGAGCACCTCATCATAACTTATACGCTTGATCAGTGTTGCATCTGGCTCCTTGACTGGATCTGCACTATACACTCCATCAACTTTGGTCGCTTTCATCACTACATCTGCCTTTATCTCAATACCTCTCAGGCATGCCGCAGTATCGGTTGTGAAAAAAGGATTGCCTGTACCAGCCGCAAACAGTACCACCTCTCCATTATCAAGTGCCGCAATCGCATCACGAGTTGTATATTCATCACAAACCTTGGAAATTTTGAATGCAGACATGGCTCTGGCAGCAATTCCAGCCTGATCCAATGCATCCCTCATTGCAATTGCATTCATGACAGTAGCCAGCATCCCTATCTGGTCACCAGTAACCCTGTCTACCCCGGCCTCTGCCAGACTGGCTCCACGACAGTAGTTACCCCCACCAATTACGATCGCTACCTGAACACCAAGTTTTGTAATTGCAGATATCTCCTCAACCATCTGTGCAAGAATTGTCGGATCTATACCCTGACAACCCTCTCCCATAAGAGCCTCCCCGCTCAGCTTAAGTAAAATGCGTCGATAGATTGGTCGATCTGACATCACAATTTCCTCTTCAAGTACAAAACATTAACCCATAAGGAGTCTGTTACTCCTACATATTAAAGTCAAAAAAAAGCCTTCCATAATAGAAGGCTTTCTCAAAACTCTAACAGCTAAAAAAGATCTCTCTAACCATTAATCTGAGCCATAACCTCATCCGCGAAGTTCTCTTCTCTCTTTTCGATTCCTTCACCCACCTCAAGACGTGCAAACTCCACGATGGTAGCCCCATTGGATTCCATCAATTGTGCGATAGTCTGATCTGCATCTTTTACAAAAGGCTGTCCAAGCAGAGTAACCTCATTGACAAATTTCTTCATTTTTCCAACCACCATCTTCTCAATGATGTTTTCAGGCTTGCCGCTCTCTACTGCCTGGGAAGAGAATATCTCTTTCTCCCTGGCCAAAACATCTGCCGGAATATCATCTTCAGAAAGTGCTATTGGACGGATTGCTGCCACATGCATGGAGACATCCTTGGCCAACAGAGCATCACCACCCTGCAGGGCAGTCATCACACCAATACGACCACCATGAGAATAGAATCCTATTACTCCACCTCTGGAATCAATTACAGAGAAACGACGCACTGTCATGTTCTCTCCCAGTTTCGCAATCAACTCCTGACGACGAACCTCAACGGTAGTAGACCCACCAGCCAGATCCATATCGGAAAGTACCGCCACATCCGCTGGTGATCCAGCCAGAACTGTTGACGCAATCTGATTGGCAAACTCAACGAACTCATCACCCTTGGCAACAAAGTCAGTCTCACAGTTCACCTCAACCATTACCCCACGTGAACCATCATCACTTACACTAATTGCCACAACACCTTCGGCTGCAACTCTTGATGCCTTCTTGTCAGCCTTGGCCAAACCAGATTTTCTCAGGTTCTCAATAGCTACATCTATATCACCATCAGTCTCAACAAGTGCTTTTTTGCACTCCATCATGCCGGCACCAGTGCGTTCTCGCAGCTCTTTTACCTGACTTGCTGTAATTGCCATCCCTTATCTCCTTATCCTTGCTCAGACTCTTCTTCAGTGGCAGCAACTGCTGTCTCTGCAGGCGCATCTGCTGCTGCTTCAACCTTCTCTTTCACTGGCGCCTTCTCTGTTGCTGGCGCCTTCTCTTCAGCAGGTGCTGCTGTAGTTGTTGCCGCCTTGGCATCTAAAATCGCATCTGCAGCCGCACGAACATAGAGTTGAATTGCACGAATTGCATCATCATTTCCAGGAATCACATAATCCACATCCTCAGGATTATTATTGGTGTCTACAACCCCAATAACCGGAATTTTCAACTTTCTGGCCTCATTGATCGCAATACCTTCATGACCTGTATCAACCACGATAATTGCTGATGGCAGACCACCCATATCCTGGATTCCACCCAATGTATGCTCAAGCTTATCCAGCTCACGAGACATCATCAGCCCCTCTTTTTTGGTCAATCTTTCCAGACGACCATCATCACGCATCGCCTGAATATCTTTCAAACGACGAATAGACTGCTTAACAGTCTTGAAATTTGTAAGCATTCCACCAAGCCAGCGGTGGTTAACGTATGGCATACCCGCACGCTCTGCCTCTTCGCGCACAGTCTTTTGAGCAGCACGCTTGGTTCCAACAAACAGGACCTTGCCATTCTTGGCTGCAACACCACCAATGAAGTTCATTGCATCCTGAAACATTGGCAATGTCTTCTCAAGGTTGATGATATGGATTTTGTTACGATCCCCAAAAATATATGGGGCCATCTTTGGATCCCAAAAACGGGTCTGGTGGCCAAAATGGACACCGGCTTCAAGCATTTGTCTCATAGAAACGGACATATTTTTTCTCTCTCTATATTTTCGCAACTGTTTGACTTGATAGTTAAATAACAGTTACTTTGGGTTTAGCCTCCGCATACCTGATGACCCCAATCACCTGTTAAAGCGACACCCGGGCTCATAATGACAGCATGCGTGTGAATTAAATTTACACTTTCTCTCACAGAAAATGCGCGCGAAGTATACTACGCACTACCTTTTTAGACAAACATACTTTCTGTAATTACCTCATTATGAGCATCATCATCAAAACTGACAAAGAGATTGAGAAAATGCGTGTCGCTGGACGGCTGGCCGCTGATGTATTGGTCATGATCGAACCACATGTTGTCACAGGTATTACTACAGAAGCGCTTGACCAGATATGCCATGACTATATCGTCAATGTGCAGAAGGCAACTCCTGCCCCTCTCAACTACCATGGCTTCCCCAAATCAATCTGCACCTCAGTCAACCACGTTATCTGCCATGGAATTCCCGGCAAGAAGAGGTTAAAAAAGGGAGATATCATCAATATTGATATCACTGTAATAAAGGATGGGTATCATGGTGACACCAGCAAGATGTTTACCATTGGCAAGGTCCCAATTCGGGCACAGCGTCTTGTTCAGGTATCGAGAGAGTGTCTACTCAAGGGAATTGCACTTGTAAAGCCAGGAGTCCACCTGGGAGATATCGGCCACATCATTCAGAAACACGCAGAGAAATATAATTTCTCGGTAGTTCACGAGTACTGTGGTCATGGTATCGGTAAAGAGTTCCATGAGGAGCCACAAGTTTTACACTATGGTGAACAGGGAACCGGCCCGATATTGGAAGCGGGGATGATTTTCACCATAGAACCCATGATAAATGCCGGAAAACGTCACAGCAGACTTAATCCAACTGACAACTGGACTGTCACCACCAAGGATCGTAGCCTATCTGCACAGTGGGAACATACCCTACTGGTGACCGAGGATGGTGTTGAAGTCCTGACACGCAGAGAGGAAGAGGATGACCTCTAACCCACTGAGTGATTCGCTGAATCAAGCACTCACTGAGGCGGTTGGTGGCAAGATTGTTGACTCACTCAAAATTCGGGAAATCCTCAAAGCTAGCCAACAAAACATAGCCCGACAGTTTCACGATGGCCATTCCGCCCGTAACCTTATCAGGGCTCGTAGTGATGTAATTGATCTTATATTAAGGAAGATTTGGGGAAATTTAGCCTCCAATAAATCTGCCGCATCTCTCATTGCAGTTGGAGGATATGGTCGTCGTGAACTTCACCCCTTTTCTGACATTGACCTGCTGATTATTCCCCAAGAGGGGGAAGATAGTAAACCAATTGAGTCTTTCATCACCCTGCTTTGGGATCTGGGTCTGCAAATCGGCCATAGTGTACGCTCTCTCCATGAATGCATTGAGGAGGGACGTGCGGACATTACCGTGGCTACCAACCTGCTGGAATCACGCCTGCTATCAGGGTCGGAAGAGGTATTTACCAAACTACAGCAACTCATCACTGACGACTCCATCTGGCCCAGTGGCCCTTTTTTTATAGCCAAGCGAAATGAACAGAGGGCACGACTGGAGAAACAGAATGACACCGCCTACAACCTGGAACCAAACATCAAAGAGGGGCCTGGCGGACTACGAGATATCCAGAATATCATCTGGGTAACACGTCGCCACTTTGGATCCAGCGGAAAAGAGCACCATCCAGATAGCACAGCTGTCAGGTCTCAATATCTTGATGAACTGATTGACCACAATTTCCTGACCGAAGAGGAGTCTGCTGATCTTAATGCCGGACAAGAGAGGCTATGGGAGATCCGTTTTGCACTGCACCTGATTGCAGAACGTGCGGAAGAGCGTCTTCTATTTGAGCATCAGCCAGAGCTGGCAAAATATTTTGGGCATCTCGATAGCGAACGAGGCATTGGGGTGGAATCTTTCATGCACAGCTATTTCAGGATAATCAGAGAACTCTCTCTGCTTAATGAGATGCTGTTACAACTATTTGAAGAAAAGCTGTTGACCCCATCCGAGGATAAGGCCCCTGTCACTATTGATAAACACTTTGGAATCAGTGGGGGCTATCTCACCATCTTGCACAAAGACTCCCTCAAGAGAGACCCGTCCCTGATTCTTTTGCTCTTCACAACCCTTCGTGACCATCCAGAGATCAAAGGGGTAACTGCAGAAACCATTCGTCATATACGTACGGCTCGCCATACTATTGATTCAGACTTCAGACAGAACAACAAAAACCAGCAACTATTTCTGCAACTATTCTATCAACCAGAGGGGTTAACCCACACTCTACGTCACATGAATAGGTACGGAATACTTGGAGCCTACCTTCCAGCTTTTGAGCGCATAGTTGGTCTAATGCAGTATGATCTTTTCCATGCCTACACAGTTGACGAACACACGCTGTTTGTAATTCGTAATCTTAGAAGATTGACAATTCCCGAGTTTCACCACGAGTCTCCCAAGCTAAGTGAGCTTATTCTCAAAATCAGCCACCCCGAACGTCTCTATCTAGCCGCACTATTTCATGATATTGCCAAGGGACGTAACGGAGACCACTCACAACTTGGTGTCCAGGTAGTTCAGGAGTTCTGCCAACAACACCAGATCGACAAAAAGAGCACTGATGAGATTTCATGGTTAGTTCAAAACCATCTCACCATGTCCACAGTTGCACAGAGAAAAGATATTGATGACCCTGCAGAGATTCACGCCTTTGCAAAAAAAGTTGTCCAACAGTCGCGTCTTGAGAAGCTCTACCTTCTTACAGTTGCAGATATACGTGCCACCAACAGCACGCTATGGAACCACTTCAAAGACTCCCTGCTATCACGCCTCTATCAACAAACATGCAATGTCCTGAAACAAGATACAAGCCCCGATGTTATTGCCGAAAGAGATATGGTGGAGCATCGCAAGGTGGAGGTAATGGGCATCCTGACACAGAAGGGAGTACTAACCAGAGATATAGAACAACTTTGGAAGAACTTTGAGGAAGAGTATTTTCAAAAGCATGACTCCAGAGAAATATACTGGCATACCCGCTCCATACTAAACACCAAACAGCTTCCACTGATCCAGTTCAATAGAGAGAGCCACCATGGAGGAAGCGAGATTCTTATATATGACAGAGATCGTCAGTTCCTGTTCTCAATTCTGGTCCACACTATGGAGTCTTTAGGTCTCAATATCCATGCTGCAAAAATCAACACCACACTTGATAGCCATGCACTGGATCTGTTTACCGTACTTGATCAACACGGAGAAACCATCCAGGACAGAGAGTGGATGGACAAAATCAGGGCGACTATTCGTAGTGAGATCAACCATCCAACCCTGCTGTCTCAACCTGTAAGCTTCCGTCACTCTCGTCATCAGAAACACTTTCGCGGAAACAGTAGCGTCACATTCCGTCAAGACAGAAGAAAACAGCAAACCATTCTCGAGATCAATACAACTGACCGTCCAGGCCTCCTCTCCACTATCTGTCGCTCCCTGATGAATTGCAATATTCGAGTACATGCCGCAAAAATTGCAACCCTGGGGGAACGGGTAGAAGATCTATTCTGGGTTACCAACCAGAACAACTCACCACTTGATAACAACGAACAGAACCTCTCAATCAGCAACCAAATCAGAGAGGCTCTGGACTGCAACAACCAATAATGGACAACAACACAGACAACCCATTTATGGCAGAGTGGTCAGAACAGGGACACACAGTCTGTCTTGGACACTGGCAGATTAGCTATAAAGGAAAACCAATCCAGCTTCCATTGGCAAAAAGAGATGAGGAGATGGGAACCTTTGGAATCTATAGCTATCTCTATCCAGATGATCCGGAATTTGCTGAAGGGCTGGAAGAGGACGAATGGATTCTGGAGAACATGGAGTGGATCACCAACTTTTTTGAGACAAACAATATCCCCCTTGATGAGCAACATCTGAGCTGGTTCTACCAGGCGATAAACCAAAATGACTGGAGCTGCGGGAGCTGCGGTGGGTGCATATAACCCGAGTAATCGTTACAATCCCGCAACAATTTTCAACGTACAGATAATTTTCAGTAAACAAGGATAGAAAAAACATGGAAAGCTATATCCAGCAACTATTCGCCGACCGCATCGGTGGCAATCAGTTTGGCAAAGACACCAACATCTACAAGTTCGAAAAGATCAAACGGGCAAAGCGTGCAGCCATGGAGGCCAACCCAGAGACAGAGATGATCGATATGGGTGTTGGGGAGCCAGACTGGATGGCAGAACCTGAGGTTATCGAGGTGCTATACCAAGAGGCCAAAAACTGGGAGAACCGTGGCTATACCGACAATGGAGTACAGCCCTTCAAGGATGCAGCTGCCGTTTACATGGATAGTGTGTTCGGGGTCAAAGGGCTGGATCCAAACAGTGAGATCAACCATGGAATTGGCAGCAAGCCTGTTCTTGCACTACTCCCTATGGCCTTTATCAACCCCGGAGACATCACCATCATGACTACCCCGGGATACCCACTGCTGGGAACAACCACCCAGGGAGTTGGAGGTGAAGTAGTCAACCTTCCGCTGCTAGAGGAGAATGACTTTCTTCCCGATCTGGACGCGCTCACTGACGACCAGAAGAAGAGAGCGAAACTGCTCTACCTCAACTACCCAAACAACCCCACCGGTGCAGTTGCTACCGAGACCTTCTACAAGAAGGCGATCCAGTTTGCCAAGGAGAACGGCGTCATGATCGTCTCCGACGAGGCCTATGCTGCACTCACCTTTGATGGCGAGAAACCATACTCCTTCCTCAATGTGGAGGGGGCAAAAGAGGTTGGTGTTGCCATTCAATCACTATCCAAGGCCTACAACATGACCGGATGGCGTCTGGCATTTATTGCCGGTAACGAGCTAATGGTAAAGGCGTTCGCAGCCATCAAGGACAATAACGACTCTGGCCAGTTTGCCGCCATTCAGCAGGCTGGAGTCTACTGCCTGCAACACCCCGAGATCACCGAAAAGACCAGTGCCAAATACTCCAGAAGGCATAATCTACTGGTTGATGCACTCACCAGTGCAGGATTTGAGATCAAGAAACCCAAAGCCACATTCTACCTCTACGTAAAGGCCCCAACTGGAACCAGAGATGGAATCACATTTGACAGTGGTGAGGCATTCTCCCAATACCTGATCAAAGAGAAGATGATCTCCACCGTACCCTGGGATGATGCAGGTAACTTTATCCGCTTCTCCGTCACCTTTGTTGCCAAGGATGAGGCCGATGAGGAGAGGGTAATTGGAGAGATCAAAAAGAGACTTGGAGGTGGGGAGTTTATTTTTGACTAAAATCCTCAACCGATAAAAAGGAAAAAGCCCCATGAATAAACATCATGGGGCTTTTTTTGTAATGTCTATTATCGACCCTTTTCTGCCTTTCATAAAAAACAACATGGCTTTCGAACGCCTACAATCACCCGACGCGTAAGGAACGCAGCGACTGTGGTGGTAGCAGTCGGGGCATTGTATTGTTAGCTGCTTTTATATACTTTACTACGATGTGCGACCTTGACTACAAATACTACAAGCTCTGCATCCTGGATCTCATACAGAATTCGATACACACCATGCCTTATTCTATATTTTTCCTGCCCTGAAAGTTTAATGGAACCTTTTGCTCTTGGGTTTTTGCACAATGATTCAATCCGTTTCAGGATTTGTTTTACATCATGATTAGGGATGCTACGTAAATCTTTAGCTACAGATTTTTTGAAAGCAAGGCTATAGCTTGCCATGGGACGATAAATCTTTCAAAAGCTCTTCATAGCTTAGGATTGGCTCATCTGCTCTTTTTTCAAAAACACTCAAATCTTCCTGATCCTCTTGTAAAGCAATACGTACAGCCTCATTAACCACCTCAGATACTGAGATATGGGCTGTTGCTGCTTTCATTCGCAAAGCGAGGTGAATGCTGGGGTCAAAATAAACTGTAGATCTTTTTGATAACTCACTCATAATTATAGTCCTCTTCAGCGAAGAATAGCGTTATGACGTCATAACGTCAATCTTTATTTTATAGCTAACGAATAAGGATAGATCGTGCGCAGCCACGATCTATCCTTATTCGTTAGGGCCCGCCGCTGTTGAAGGTCAGGTCGAACACCGTGTCGGTCATCCAGCGTTTAAAGCCCGCGTTGTCCATGTGGTGAGGTTATCGAGTTTGACTACAGAAACTTTGGAGGAATGATCGATAGGAGTCGTGAGCTGATCAATTCTGGTGCGCAGACCATCTATGAGGCCACGTTCAGCGAAAACAGTGTGCTGGTGATGGTCGACATCCTCCATCTCGGGGATGATAGCTGGGAGCTCTATGAGGTAAAGTCATCCACCGGGGTGAGGCCGTACCATCTGGATGATGCTGCAATTCAGTGGCATGTTCTTAAACATGCAGGACTCAAACTCTCAATGGCTGCAATTGTGGTGCTCAACAACCAGTACAGGCGCAAAGATGAGCTTTTCACTAGACGGGGGCGAAACCGGTATTAGCGCAAGGTTTAAATTGTTGGTTGCACTGTAAACTTAAATCCCAACGCCTTTGCTACTTTAGCTACTGTTGAAAATGTGGGATTACCTTCTGGAGACAACGCCTTATAAAGCCCTTCACGAGTAATGCCTGTTTCTCTGGCAAGCTGGCTCATATTTTTAGCACGTGCAATAACTCCCAAAGCATGAACAATAAATGCTGGATCATCTCCTGCTTCTTCTAGGCAGGCTTCTAAGTACAACTGGATCTCTTCTTCGGTTTTAAGATGTTCAGCTGAATCCCAACGAGTAGTAGTAATGGTCATAATTCAATCCTCAATCTGCTTAGCAATTTCTTTGGCTCTTGTAATATCTGATGTTTGTGTGCTTTTATCACCGCCGGATAGAAGTATGACTACAACAGGGCCTTGTTGTATGAAATACACTCTGTAGCCTGGGCCATAAAAGATGCGTAATTCACTGACACCTTCTCCTACCGGAGCAACATCACCGAAATTACCCATTTCCACCCTATCAATACGGGCTTGGATACGCGCTTTAGCTCTTCGGTCTCTTAAACCATCAAACCATTTGCTAAATATCTCTGTTTTTCGGATTTCCATTACATGTTAACTGTAGTTAACATGTCTTCATTTGTCAACTATAGTTCACTATTGTGGTGAACCACCTGGTTCCTTAAATAGACGGGTTGTGCCTCTTCTGGGCTTAACACCCTTCCACATTCAAACTCATGAAGAGCCAACCGGGCAATCTCTTTTGCATGGGGGAGTGCATCACCATCCATCTGAACCAGGTTCTCCCCAAGGTGTTCCTTAAGCTCTTCTCTGTAGCTCTCAAACCCACTGCCTACTCCAACCCATGGGCCTTGCAGTTTTTTAATCTTGTTTGGTGGAAGCACAGATTCTTCGCCTATTAATTCGGGAAGGGATTGATTGTTGATCTGATAGTAACCACAGTAGACCTCTCCCATTCTGGCATCAATGGCCGCCAAGATATTCCTGTTTTGATTTTCCCTGTATGAGGCAAAGGCAAGGGCTGCCAGTGATGAGACCGGGATTACCGGAAGACTAGCCCCATAAGCCAACCCCTGCACTACTCCTGCTGTAATCCTCAGTCCGGTAAAACTACCAGGCCCCCTGTCAAAAGCGATGGCATCCAGTGCGGTGAGTTGGAGAGCTGCCTCTGAGAGTAGCTCATCCACCATTGGCAGTATCCGCTGGGTGTGGCCACGCGGTGTTATCTCAAACCTCTCTACCACCTCATCTCCCACCAGCAGTGCAGCTGAACACCCCTCGGTGACTGTATCGATGGCCAGTATTTTACTGCTCATGCTGCCGCCTCTCTTTTCTGCTCATGCTGCCGCCTCCCTATGTTCTCTGCCAAAGAACTCTCTTACATCCTCAATATCCCTGGTTCTTGCCATATCCGGAAGACTGTTGAGGAAAGTATGGCCGTAGCTTTTCTTCAGTAGACGAGGATCACAAACTACGAAGACACCTCTATCCTCCACGTCCCGAATCAACCTCCCTGCCCCCTGGCGCAGTGCAATTACCGCCCGGGGCAGCTGTAGCTCCATAAATGCATTTCGCCCATCGCTATTGAGGGCATCAATCTTTGCCTGCAGTACCGGGTCACCCGGAGAGGCGAAAGGAAATTTATCAATAATCACACAGGAGAGCGCCTCCCCACGGACATCGACACCCTCCCAGAAACTGGAGGCTCCAAGCAGCAGTGCATTCCCCAGTCGACGAAAACGGTCAATCAGTCTGCTCCGAGGGGCCTCTCCCTGAACCAGCAGGGGAAACTCTATATCCCTCTCGCGCAGATATTCTGCCGCATAACGCAGCGCACGGTGACTGGTGAAGAGAAGAAAGGTACGCCCCTGGCTGGCCTCGATAACCGGCAGCACGGCCTCCATCATTCTCTCGCCATAGTCTGGGCTATTGGGCTGCGGAAGCCCCTGTGGGTGAAAGAAGAGAGACTGGTTCTGAAAATCAAAAGGGCTCTCCCAGTGGAATGTCTCCGCCTCGTCAATCCCGAACTCGCGCAGGAAGTGGTCGAAGCTCTCACCTACAGTCATCGTGGCCGAGGTAAATATCCATCCACAGTTCCGGGCCGCCATATGGCTCTGAAATGTCTCACTGATCTCAAGCGGGGTGTGATGTATAGAGAAACCGTTTTTACGCAGTTCCATCCAGTGAATCTGTCCCGCTGGTGCCACTCCCGTAAGACGAATAAAGCCATCTAGCAGCTCCTTTCCGCGCTGTGCACACCCCTCCAGCCCCTTCCCTCGATCGGCAACTTTTTCCAATTCAACAGCAATCTGTCTGATCGCCTGCTGGAGAGCCTCGGCCTCATCATGAAATTCTGGTTTAGCGGAGAGTTGAGCCCACGGGTAACGCCCTATTCTGTCACCCATGATAAGGCGGAAGTCGGCCACTGCCTTTTTCAGGTCATCTGCACACTGTTGAAGTGGCTTGTGGTCTGGCGCATCGGTTAGATACTCCGCAACAGTGTCTTCTGCCAACTCCTGTAGCTGGCGGTGGCTGATACGCTCTCCAAAGAAGCTCGTTGCTGTCTCTGCCAGCTGGTGAGCCTCATCAAAAATAACCGCATTGGCGCCCGGCAACAGCTCCCCAAAACCCTCATCTCTCAGCGCCATATCAGCAAAGAAGAGGTGGTGGTTGACCACTACCAAGTCAGCCTCCTGTGCCCTGCGTCGCGCATTGGCCACGTGACATTCATCCCACTCCGGGCACTCCTGGCCAAGACAGTTGTCTGCAGTAGATGTAACTCTGGGCCAGAGTAGATCACCCTCTTCCACATCGCTCATCTCGGAGATATCACCACTAACAGTCTCCATCGCCCAGCGTCTGATCTTCATGAATTTGGCAGATTCCCTCCTGGAGTAGAATCGTCCCTGATCTTCAGTAAGATTTAACCGATGGATACATAGATAGTTGGATCGCCCCTTTAGCAGCGCAGTAATTGATGAAGCCCCCAGAATCTTGCGTACTGTTGGAAGATCTCGATGATAGAGTTGATCCTGCAGATTCTTGGTTCCAGTAGAGATAATGATCCGCTTGCCAGAGAGCAGCGCTGGCACCAGGTAAGCATAGGTCTTTCCTGTCCCCGTTCCCGCCTCAGCCACCAGAACTTTCTCTTCACCTATTGCTGCATCTACCGCATCCGCCATCTCCATCTGCGGATGACGGGGCTGGAATCCATCTATTGCATCAGCAAATGGACCTTTTTCACCAAGAACTTCTGAAGGAGCACTAAAATCCACCGCTAGTTACCTGCTCTGCGCCTTGCCTGAATTGCCCCTGACGAGTCTCCAAGTGCATCCTTTGCCTGCGCAATCAGAGACCAGTTCTCCTGTTGCAGAACTGGTTTTCCGGTTGCCAGCCGATTTGAGCGCTGCGCCAGAGTTACACTCTCCTCATAAGATGACTGCCTGTAGCGAATTCTGGCAAGATCATGCCAAAGAGTTGCCCTCTGTGAATCAATCCGCAGCGCCCGTTCCAGTAACACCTCTGCTTTTGAATCATCCCCCTGCTGCAGCGCAGACTCAATCTGTCTGAGTATCTCCTGCAATGGATCCGGGGTCTCTCCCGCTACTGGCGGCGACCGTCTGACCACTGCCTTAGCTACTGGATATTTAATTGACGGCGAGTACCCTTCTCCGGTCGAGAGCGAGTGATCCTCAACCGGTATCCTTGAGGTTGCCGCACAACCGGCAATCGACAACAGGCCAATTATTAAAATCCATTTCAGTACGCTATCCATTTGCGCCACATTGTACCGCTCTATTTGGCTCACTGCCCTCGATAAAGGGAATCTCCATGGAATCTGGACATTCTCTGGCTGTGCTTGACCCATCCGCATCAACCCACACCTTTACCACCCCCTCGGGATAGAGGAGATTGAGCGGGGTTACTGGTAGCCGAGACATCAATTTACCCCATACCCGCAGTGCCCCAGATGAGCCGGTAAGGCCTGCCGGATTATTATCATCTCTACCCATCCAGATCACGGCCAGGCGATCACCACTAAACCCTGCAAACCAGCTGTCCCGCAACTCATCTGTGGTACCGGTCTTGCCTGCCAGACCCATTGATGGTGATACCACCTTGTTTAGATAACGTGCCGTTCCAGATCTAACAACCTGCTGCATCCCCCACTGCAACAGGGCAATGGCTTTTGGTGAGGCAACCTCTTCAAGATGCAGTGGATAACGGTTGAGCGGCGCCCCATTACGGTTCATTACTGCACGTATGGAGCGCAGTGGTGAGCGCACCCCTCCACCTGCAAGAGGCTGATAAAGCTTTGCAACATCAAGTGGTGACAGCTCCAGGGAGCCAAGAAAAATTGATGGGTAACGGGGGATATCACGTTCCACCCCAAGCCGCTTCAAGGTGTGGGCAACCCTTCCAACTCCAAGGTCCACCCCCAACCTTGCTGTAGAGAGATTATAAGAGTGGCTCAGTGCACGGTGGAGCTGAACATCTCCATGATACTTGCGGTCATAATTCATCGGTCGCCACCGATTCTTGCCTTTTCCAAGCTCAAACGGTCTATCTACCAATGGGGTTATCAACGTATAACGTTCCGGCTGTTCCAGGGCTGTCAGGTAGATTGCCGGCTTTACCAGTGAACCAATTGGACGAACAGCATTCAATGCGCGATTGAATCCGGCAGCACGAGAGTCCCTTCCTCCAACTATCGCCTCCACCTCTCCATTATCCGGACTGATTACAACGACAGCCCCCTGTAGATTACGCTTGCCTCCATTTTTGAGCTCGCCAATTCTCTCTCTCAGACTCTCTTCCGCAGCAGACTGTACCTCTGGATTGAGAGTTGTGAAAATCTGCAAACCTGCAGATACAAGATCCTCTCTGTTGTAATCGCGCAGAATCTGCCTACGTACAAGGTCAAGAAAAGCTGGGTGGCGTGACTCGCCTGATGGAGCCTGCTCCAACACACCAAGCGGAGAGTGCTTTGCCATCACAGCCTCATTTTCAGAGATCTCTCCCTGCTGCAGCAGAAGATCAACAATCATATTTCTACGCTGCTTGGCCCTCTCTGGATGTCTCCTCGGGTTATACCATGATGGCCCCTTTAACATCCCAACCAGCAGTGCCGATTTGGCAAGCGTAAGCTGGCCGGCATCATGCCCAAAGAAGAATCTACTGGCCATCCCTACTCCGTGGATTGCACGGCGCTGATCCTGTCCAAAGTAGACCTCATTCAGATAGGCCTCAAGAATCTCGCTCTTCTGAAAGTTGGACTCCAGAATAAAGGTGATCAAAAGCTCCTGGAACTTCCTCCATAAAGTACGTTCTCTGGTCAAGAACATATTCTTGGCCAACTGCTGGGTCAGCGTGCTCCCACCCTGAACTGCCTTTCCAGCACGTAGATTGGCAAATAGAGCTCTAGCCATCCCTGCCGGACTGACCCCTATGTGATCATAAAAAGATCGATCCTCTACCGTAGTAAGGGTGCGGACAAAGATATCTGGCACATCCTCCAGGCGAAGAAGAATCCTGTCCTCCCCATGAGATGGATAAAAACTGCCGATGGGCAGAGGATCCAGCCTGACAACCCCGACATCATCCCCCTCTATCAGATCAACTATTCTGGAGATTTTCCCCCGGTTGATAGAGACCCGAATCTGCCTGGACTTCTCTATCCCGTCCCAGAAATGAAACCGTCTGCTATGGAGTGAAACGGTATCTTCTTGATGAAGATAACTGCCCTCATTGCGAGAAAGAGAGCCGGGTTTTTTTTGGTAACCCAACTGATCAAGTGAATTAACCAGTTGATCAGCATCTATTGTCTTCCCGGCATAAAGCTCAAGTGGAGAGGCGTATACTCGTGCAGGCAGCTCCCACCGTTTGCCTTCAAACTGATCACGAACCGTAAAATCCAGCCACAACGTATAGAGCAATAAAATTGGCAGCAAAACAATAGTGCCAAACTGGAACAATCTGCGTAACAGCATACGTAACCACCCACGTCTGGCGAGGTGGCGCTTATTGCCTTTTTGTGGCCCTCTTTTTTTTATCGTTTTCTTCTGATGACCAGATCTGTTTCTGGCACTGCTCACTTAAGGGAACGAACCATTGATTTAACCTGATCTACCTTGAATTCCCGATCAATTTTCTTACTCATCTCCTTAGCCTCTTTTTTTGAGGCCAGAGACTCGGTAACAATACGCAGACTCTTTTTACCTTTTCTGGTTATCTCGCTCAGTCTTACCTTGTACCCCTTGGACTGCATCTTCTTCAGAAAACTCTCAGCCCGCTTTCTGCTCTTTGCTCCATAACTTACCACCTGTACCTCATATCTCTTGCCACTCTCCTTGGCCTTACTCTCCGCTACCGGAGTACTCTTCCCTGGTTTACTCTCTGGCTTGGATTTTGGTTTAACCTCTGGCTTGGGTGTGGCCACTGGCCTGGAAACAGGTTTGGAGGCAGGCTTCGGCTTGGCAGGCCGCTTTGGAGTTGGCAAGAAATCATCATCACTAATCTCAATAACCGTCTTGGGAAGATTATCAGGCCATGGAGGGATATTGCTCTCCATCAGCTTCACCTCTTCACGAGGATCATCCATCAGAAAAGGGACCAGAATAACAGCCAGTGAAACCAGAACAATTCCACCAATAATGCGTTGTTTTAATTCAACTTTCTGAAGCACAATCGACCCCTCTCTCCAATATAAATAGTTACAAAAGCAATGATAACACTACCGTACTACAGCATAGACATCAAAAACAGAGGCCAAACTTCTTCCCTATTGGAGGTCAAGAACAGCCGCAACTGTATAAAATGACCCAAAAACAATAATTCGATCACCACTATCTGCCAATCCTATGGCAGATTCAAAAGCCAGCTGAACAGTCTCGAATGAGTCAACTCCTGAATCACCAACCGTGGATACTACCACCTTCTCGATCTCACTTGAGGATGCTCCTCGTGCCACATCCAGACCTGCAACCATCCACTGGTCAATCTCTGGAGAGAGGGCCTCAATAACAACCTTCAACTCCTTGTCTTTCAGCATGGCAACCACTGCGATGGTTTTTCCATCCGTTGCGGTTGATGCCAGATTCTCGGCAACTGTTCTGGCCGCCTGTGGATTATGGGATACATCCACAATAACCTCTGGAGCATGCTGAATGGTTTGAAAACGCCCCATAAGGGCTGACTGTGATAGCCCCTCAGCAATCTTCTCCTCACCAATCTTATCCATCCATCCCAACTGCTCTATAACCTCCAGCACTGCTGCACTGTTCTGCACCTGAATCTCTCCATACAAAGCTGGAAATGGCAAATGGTATATCTCTCGGTCACTTGATCCGCGCCATGACCACCCACTTTCATCCGTTACAAAGCAGAAATCTCTCCCTATTTTAAACAACGGGACACCCACTGTTCTGGCGTAGTCAGAGACTGTTAAAGGTATATCAAAATCCCCGATTACAGCAGCTCGGCCACTTCGAAAAATTCCCGCCTTCTCTCTCCCGATCTCCTCCCGACTCTCGCCAAGCCACGACTGATGGTCAAGATCAACTGTAGTTAGTAGCGCTACATCTGCATCAATGATATTTACCGCATCCAGCCGACCACCCAATCCAACCTCCAGCACAATCAAATCCAGGGGCTGACGCCTAAAGATCTCCAGCGCCGCAAGTGTACCGAACTCAAAATAGGTAATGGATTCCTGCTGGCGCGCCTCATCAACAACCTCAAAAGAGTCACACAACAGATCATCAGTCACAATCTTGCCGTTGACTCTAATCCGCTCGTTGTAACGCAAAAGATGTGGCGAGGTATAGACCCCAACCCTCAATCCTGCTGCAAGGGCGATGGATTCAAGAATAGCGATAGAGGAGCCCTTGCCATTGGTTCCAGCAACTGTAACAACCTTTGGTTCAGGGGAGAGTATATTCAGTCGCGTAGCAACTCGGCGAATACGCTCCAGACCTAACTCAATCTCCTCAGGGTGTAGCGTCTCCTGCCAGGAGAGCCACTCATCCAGAGTTCTCAAGCTGCCGATGAGTTCTGACTGTTTTCCATCATCATGGAGAGCAGGGAAGAGAGTTTCTCTCGCATCTCACGGCGGTCAATAATCATATCAACGGCACCATGCTCCACCAGAAATTCACTACGCTGAAAACCTTCCGGAAGCTTCTCACGAACTGTCTGCTCAATCACCCGTGGACCGGCAAAACCGATCAGGGCCTTAGGCTCTGCAACATTGATATCCCCAAGCATGGCAAAACTGGCGGAGACTCCACCCATGGTTGGATCGGTCAAAACAGATATGAATGGAAGACCACGGTCTGCCAGTCTGGTCAATGCAGCACTGGTCTTTGCCATCTGCATCAGAGAGAAGAGTGCCTCCTGCATACGGGCACCACCACTGGCACTAAAACAGACGAGAGGGACATTCTGTTCCAGGCTGGCATTTACCGCCCTTACAAAACGCTCCCCAACGACAGAGCCCATTGATCCACCCATAAACTTGAACTCAAATGCAGCAGCTACCAGAGGAACATCCTCCACTCTGCCCTGCATCACAATAAGCGCATCCTTCTCGCCTGTACTTTTCTGTGCCTGGGCAATGCGATCCTTATACTTTTTGAGATCCTTAAAATTCAGGTGGTCTACTGGGGAGAGGTCCGCTGCAATCTCCTGCGTACTATCCTTATCAAAGAATAGCTCCAGACGACGGCGCGCACCTATTCGCATATGGTGGCTACATTTTGGGCAGACATCCTGGTTGCGCTCCAGTTCTGCGCGATAGAGTACAGCCTCACAGGATGGGCACTTGATCCATACCCCCTCAGGAACTGCCTTCTTGCCACCTTCCGTTCTGATTTTTGGAAGAATTTTTTCAAACCAGGTCATATTGCTATCCCTTACTCTAATTCTTGTCCAGTGCTACCCGCATCTCCGAGAGGATACCACCAATTGCCTCTGGAATCTGATCTGGAGTCTCACGCATTGACTCCATTTTTGAGACTAGCACACTTCCCACTACAACCGCATCTGCCACTGCACCAATTGCAGCCGCTGATTCTGCATCCCTTATTCCAAACCCAACCCCTACAGGAAGATCGGTCTGTTGGCGAATAGCATTAACCTTGTCTCCGACCTCTGATATATCTGGAGCCTGTGAACCAGTCACCCCTTTTACGGAAACATAGTAGATAAAACCCCTGGCCGAATTGGCAATCATGCCAATCCTTTTCTCAGTACTGGTTGGAGCCAACAGGTAGATGGGGTCAAGACCATGTGCCTCACAAATCTGCTCAAACTCTGCCCCCTCCTCCGGCGGCATATCAACCGTGAGCACACCATCAACACCAGATGCCTCCGCAGCTGTGGCAAATTGCTCCACACCCATATTCTCAATTGGGTTGAGGTATCCCATCAACACAACTGGCGTAGTCTGGTTGCTCTCTCTAAACTTTTTCACCATCTCAAGCACATGGTGAATACTGGTGTTCTCCTCCAGTGCGCGCTCACTAGAGCGCTGGATAGTTGGGCCATCTGCCATTGGGTCTGAGAATGGCACTCCCAGCTCAATAATGTCGGCACCCGCATCCACCATTGCACTCATCACTGGCACCGTAACTGAACGATCGGGATCACCTGCAGTCACAAACGGGATCAGCGCAGTACGTCCAGCTGCCTTGCACTGTTCAAAACAGGAGCTGATTCTGCTCATACCTCGACCCCCTCAATCTCTGCAACAGTATGAATATCCTTGTCCCCTCGCCCGGAGAGATTGACGATAATAATCTGATCCTTGCTCATGGTTGGCGCCAGCTTGGTTACATAGGCCAGTGCATGGCTCGACTCCAGTGCCGGCAGGATACCCTCAATACGGGTCAGGTCATGGAACCCCTGCAGTGCCTCCTGATCATCAATTGCCACATACTCAGCCCTCCCCTGGTCCTTGAGCCAGGAGTGTTCCGGACCTACTCCAGGGTAATCGAGCCCAGCAGAGATTGAGTGGGTCTCGATAATCTGCCCATTCTCATCCTCGATGATATAGGTACGGTTGCCGTGCAGTACCCCCGGCTTTCCTGCATTGAGTGTTGCTGCATGCTTGTCTGTATCCAGCCCCAGACCAGCTGCCTCAACCCCATATATCTTGACTTGATCATCATCGAGGAATGGATGAAAGAGACCGATCGCATTTGAGCCGCCGCCCACACAGGCTACCAGTGCATCTGGAAGTCTGCCTGCCTGCTGCTGAATCTGCTCTCTCGCCTCTCGACCAATAATAGTCTGAAAGTCACGCACCAGCATCGGGTAGGGGTGAGGGCCGGCAACGGTCCCAATGATGTAGAAGGTGTCGTCCACATTGGTGACCCAGTCCCGCATCGCCTCATTAAGGGCATCTTTCAGGGTTTTGGAGCCAGAACTTACGGGAACCACCTTGGCCCCCAACAATTTCATGCGGTAGACATTGAGCTTCTGGCGCTCCACATCCACCTCTCCCATATAGACCACGCACTCCAGACCCAGTCGTGCCGCCACTGTCGCTGTAGCAACCCCGTGCTGACCCGCACCAGTCTCCGCAATAATTCTGCTCTTTCCCATGCGCTGAGCAAGCAGCGCCTGGCCAATGGTGTTGTTTACCTTGTGTGCTCCGGTATGGTTCAGATCCTCACGCTTGAGCCAGATCTGTGCGCCACCAAGATGGTCACTCCAGCGTTGAGCATGGTAGAGCGGACTTGGACGACCCACATAGTGCTGCAGATCCTCATCCAGCTCACGCAGAAACTCCTCATCCTCCATATAGCGCGCATACGCCTCGGTCAACTCCTCCAGTGGAGCCATCAGGGTCTCTGAGGCAAAAATCCCTCCATAGATCCCAAAATGCCCATGGCTATCCGGCTGATCTGTCCATCGATTACTCACATCCTGCTCCATTCATCTTGTTGTCTAGTCCTTGACTCGCCTCACATTATCTATAAAGCGATATACCTTGAGGTGATCCTTAACCCCTTTCTCTCGCTCTACACCACCACTTACATCTACAGCCCATGGCCGAACCTGCCTTATTGCCGACTCAACATTATCGGCATTGAGACCACCAGCAAGCACCAACGGCTTATCCATCCCGGATGGAATCCTCTCCCAATCAAAAGTCTCACCAGTTCCACCCGGCACTCCAGGCTGATAGGCATCTACTAACAGGGCTCTGGCTGTTGCATATCTTGCGGCCTCTTGCTGCAGATCAACATCCTCTCGCATCCGAATCGCCTTCATATAGGGGCGAGAGAACGAGTCACAATAAGCCGGGGATTCATCACCATGAAACTGCAACAGATCCAGTGAAACCTTACTAAGAACCTCATTTACAAAACCTGCCTCTGCATCAACAAAGAGCCCTACTGTAGTCACAAAAGGTGGCAGGGCACCAATAATCTCAGCTGCCTGCTCCACAGTTACAGCCCTGGGACTTGGCTCATAGAAGACCAGACCAATCGCATCTGCACCACTCTCAGCCGCATAGATGGCATCCTCTTTAGAGGTTATTCCACAGATTTTCAAACGGGTTTGCATCGCGCAATATTATCACACTGAGGGGATATCAAAATGGTCAGGATACTCCACAGAGACCAGAGAGAGCCCCTCTGGCGGAGCTGTAATTCCACCCTGGGTTCGGTCTCTCAGATCCAGCACCTCTTTTGCCCACTGCGGCTCATTGAGTCCACTCCCGATAGAGATCAAGACCCCTGCAATATTCCGCACCATATGGTGGAGAAATGCATTGGCTCTAACCTCAATCCAGACCTCTTCCCCATGACGGGTCACATTCAGGCTGTGGATAGTACGTACAGGGCTATGGGCCTGACATGCCACCGCTCGATATGAGCTGAAGTCATGCTCCCCCATAAGGTGGTTCGCACCCTGTTGCATCATCTCCTCATCGAGAGGCCGATAGACCCAGGTACGCTCATCGGCAGATATGGCTGTACGCACAGGGCGGTTAAATATAATGTAACGGTAGGAGCGGGAGAGTGCAGAAAACCGGGCATGAAAATCGTCCGAGACCGGCTTGATCCATGCAATACAGAGATCCCTTTCCAGGTTGGCATTGGCGCCATGCACCCATCCACGTTCACTGCGTTCAGAATCACTATCAAAGTGGATAATCTGCCCGGCCGCATGGACTCCTGCATCAGTACGTCCTGCAGTTGTTACCCTGACAAAGTGATCTGCAACCTTTGACAGAGCCTTCTCTACCTCCCCCTGGACTGTACGAACATCCGGTTGCTGCACTTCCCATCCATGAAAATTGGTTCCACTATACTCAACTCCAGCGGCATATCTGGTCACTTGACATCCCCACTATCAGGTTTCTGAATTCTACCCTCAATCCGTTCAACCTCATGATAGAACTCCTTCCATATATCACCACTGTTGTCCTCATCATGGCTACTGCTACCGGTTAATCCTCTATCGCGAGTTGAAAAATTGCCATCCTGATCTGTGATAGATACAGGATCAGCCGCCCTCCACCAACGTATAAATACCAATGCTATCAACCCACCCAACAGGATAAAGAGAGACCATTTTGAGACAACAGGAAGACGCCCTGGTGAAAAAACCTGCTCTACATCGGTTAGCCATGACCCCTGGTCGTCTGCAACCCCTGGCCTGGAAACCATTACTTCACGTACTTCCAGTGCACGATTTCTATCATGCAACAGCCCCTTTATGTAAGTAGCACTTGAGTTTGGTGCCACAGGATCAAGAAATATAGTGAAGTCACGTTCAATCCCACCATCACCGGAGACAAGTTTTAGCTCAAGAATTGGCTGGTTTATTGGAGAGAGTGAAAGCAGAAGCAGTGCGCCCCTGTCGGTTATTCTCTCCACCTCATACTGTTGTACAGAGTCACCTTTCCCGGTTATGGAAAATTTCTTTATCTGTAATTCACCTGGTAGCAACTGGATCTCTGCAATCAAGGGAGAGCCCAGTGCAGAATAAATCTTTATAGATTCATCTGCCTCTGTTTTACCAACAGACAGAATAGAGAGAAGAGCAATCCAACTTATCGTCTGTAAAGATGCACGTTGTAATTTCTGCATCAATCGTTACCAAAACAGTATAGCGAACCTGCTACAGCTCTAATGCAATTCCCATCAGGCGACGCAGTGGTTCTGCAGCGCCCCATAACAGCTGATCTCCAACAGTAAATGCGGATATGTATTCTGGCCCCATGGTTAGCTTGCGTACTCGTCCGACAGGAACGCTCAAGGTTCCAGTTACCTTGGCCGGTGTCAGCTCAACCATGCTCAGGTCGCGGTCATTTGGGATCACCTTCACCCAGTCATTGGCCTGGGCCATGATCGATTCAATCTCTGATACCGGAATGTCTCTCTTCATCTTGATGGTCAGTGCCTGACTGTGGGAGCGCATTGCACCAATACGGACACAGAGTCCATCAATAGGTACTGGGTTATCACTGCGACCCAGAATCTTGTTGGTCTCTGCCTCTGCCTTCCACTCCTCTCGACTCTGCCCACTTGGAAGCTGGGTATCAATCCATGGGATCAGGCTGCCAGCCAGTGGCACCCCAAAATTGTCTGTTGGATAACCATCACTATTCATATGTGAAGAGACGGTACGATCAATCTCAAGAATTGCACTGGCAGGATCATCAAGCAATCCACCGACACTATCCCTGATGCTTCCCATCTGGGAAATAAGTTCACGCATGTTGCGCGCACCCGCACCCGATGCAGCCTGATAGGTCATTGGTGAGATCCACTCAACAAGATTCTCCTGCAAGAGTCCGCCAATTGCCATCAACATCAGACTGACTGTGCAGTTACCTCCTACAAATGTATTTTTCCCGTCACTCAGAGCGTTATCAATTACAGTGCGGTTGACTGGATCCAGCACCAGAGTGGCCTCATCATTCATTCTCAGAGATGAGGCTGCATCAATCCAGTAACCATTCCAGCCTGACTCACGCAGTGGGCCGATCACCGCCTTGGTATAGCTGCCACCCTGACAGCTGATGATGGCATCCATCTCTACCAGATCGGAGACATCATTGGCATCCCTGAGTGATGGCACCTCCTTGCCTACATCAGGGCCTGGTTGCCCAAGCTGTGAGGTAGTGAAGAAAACCGGATCAATTTTTGCGAAATCACCCTCCTCACGCATCCTCTGCATCAGAACCGAGCCAACCATGCCACGCCAACCGACAAAACCTACTTTCTTCATCTTAATCGAACCTTCTGTTTTCCGGATCCCCGCCTTCGCAAGGATGACGGTTTTCTTTGAAAAAGCGCTATAATCTAGAATTCTAGAATTGCTGATCACCAACCACCTAAAAGAGCGATGATAGCCAAAAAAGGCTATGATAATCCTTTCAGCAACATAGCACTACGAGAAAATGGGCAACACCTCCATAACGGATCCTCTGGACAGGCTTCCACCAATTCTTAAAAAAGATCTGGACCGCCATCTATGCACCTGCAACGAGGTGATAAAGATGGATGTAATCAATGCCATTGCAGATGGAGCCGTCTCCGTGGAGGCTATTAAGGAGCAGACCTACGCCACCGATGGAAATGGCTGTTGCAGACATCAGGTAGAACGTTTAATTGAGTTCATCTGCATACCGGAAACGGAGACATGAATCGCCTCGAAAGTATCGACAATCATCCTCTCAGCGCAGCTACCACCGCATCACCCATAGCAGAACAGCTCACCTCCTGCATCCCTTCTGAGTGAATATCTCGGGTACGCAGACCACTATTCAAAACCTTATCAACTGCCTGAGAAATTCTGTCAGCCATATCTGCCTCGTCCAGACTATAACGTAACATCATGGATACCGAGAGAATGGTTGCCAACGGGTTGGCCACATTCTGTCCAGCAATATCCGGAGCAGAGCCATGAATCGGCTCATACATGCCCTTACCATTGGCATCCAGTGAGGCAGATGGCAACATTCCAATTGAGCCTGTCAACATCGCGGCACAGTCAGAGAGGATGTCACCAAACATATTTGTGGTAACCATTACATCAAACTGCTTGGGTGCACGCACCAGCTGCATGGCTGCGTTGTCTACATACATATGGGAGAGCTCCACCTCTGGATAATCCCCAGCCACACGCTCCATCACCTCGCGCCACAACTCTGTAGACTCCAGCACATTGGCTTTATCGACAGAGGTGATACGCTTGTCACGCTTCATTGCGATCTCGAATGCGGAACGGCCAATACGCTCAATCTCATGCTCTGCATAGACCAGAGTATTAAACCCCTGACGCTCTCCACTATCCAAGGTACGGATACCGCGTGGCTGGCCAAAATAGATGCCTCCTGTAAGCTCGCGCACAATCATCAGATCCAGACCAGAGACAACATCCTCTCTTAGAGTAGATGCGCTTGCCAACTGTGGATATAGAATTGCCGGACGAAGGTTGGAGAAGAGATCCAGACCTGCCCTGATTCCGAGCAACCCTTTCTCTGGACGCACCGCAATATCCAGTGACTCCCACTGATAACCACCTACAGCACCCAACAGAACTGCATCAGCCTCTCTGGCAATCTCCATAGTCTGATCCGGCAGAGGGGTTCCATGCACATCATATGCGGTACCACCGATCAATCCATCCTCGGTCTCGACTGACAACCCAAAATCACTCCGCAGAACATTCAGTACCTTGATTGCCTCTGCAACAATCTCCTGACCAATCCCGTCACCGGGCAACACTGCAACTTTCTTACTCATCAACTTGTACTCTTAAAAACTGAAAATTAATAAACCAAAAATCATTATCTCGACAATCCATCTACCTGAACAACCATGGAGCCTCAGAGCTGCGGCGTGCCTCATATACCCTGATGGAATCCTCATGCTGTAGAGTCAGACCAATATCATCCAGCCCATTTAAAAGCCGATATTTGCGAAACTCATCAATCTCGAAGGAGAAGGAGCCACCTTCCGGAGTAGTTACCGTCTGTGCATCCAAATCAATCTGCAATTGATATCCGCTACCCTCTGCCTCCTCCTGAAAGAGCTGCTCAATCTCATCCTCACTAAGGGTGATAGGCAACAGTCCATTCTTGAAGCTGTTATTAAAAAAGATATCAGCAAAACCGGGAGCTATAACCGCTCTGATACCGTAATCTGTCAATGCCCACACCGCATGCTCCCGCGAGGAGCCACAACCAAAATTCTCACGTCCCAAGAGAATTGTTGCCCCCTTATACTTATCATTATTAAGTACAAAACCGGGGTTTGGGCGACGGCTTGCGTTATCAATCGAGAGATCTCCCGGATCAAGATAACGCCAATCATCAAACAGGTTGGGTCCAAACCCGGTGCGCTTGACCGACTTCAAATACTGTTTGGGGATAATCGCATCAGTATCTACATTGGGACGATCCAACGGTACCACCAACCCCTGGTGCCTGGTAAATTTTTCCATTACCGACTCTCCCTCAACAACTCTCTAACATCTGTAAAGTGACCAGTCACTGCAGCCGCAGCGGCCATTGCCGGACTAACTAGATGGGTACGACTTCCCTGCCCCTGTCTTCCCTCAAAATTTCGGTTGGAGGTAGAGGCACAACGCTCACCAGGGTCAAGGCGATCCGCATTCATCGCCAGACACATGGAACAACCAGGCTCTCTCCACTCAAACCCGGCATCGATGAAAATCTTGTCCAGCCCCTCTGACTCCGCCTGCTTTTTGATCAAACCAGACCCGGGAACAATCAGCACCTGCTTAACATTGGGGGCAACTCTTCTGCCTGCAGCAACCAGCGCTGCCTCACGCAGATCCTCAATTCGCGAATTGGTACAGGAACCAACAAAAACCTTATCGACAGATATGGAGTCAATCGGAGTATCCGCATCCAATCCCATATAGGCCAGCGCCTTCTCCATACCACTCTTTTTTACACCATCTGTCTCATTTGCAGGGTTGGGAACACTATCCTCAATTGATACCACCATCTCTGGTGATGTCCCCCAGGTAACCTGGGGTGCTATTTCTGCCCCATTCAACTCAACCACTGAATCAAACTGTGCGTCTATGTCACTGTGCAGATCCTGCCATGCCTCTACCGCCTGCGGCCATAACTCCTCATCAGGTGCATATGGTCTCCCTTTTACATACTCAATAGTTTTCTGATCAACTGCTACCATCCCGGCACGGGCACCAGCCTCGATCGCCATATTACAGACTGTCATCCGTCCCTCAACAGAGAGTTCCTCAATTGCCTCGCCAGCAAATTCGATTGCATATCCGGTACCACCAGCAGTGCCGATCTTGCCAATGATCGCCAATACAATATCCTTGCCAGTAATCCCAGGACCAACAGATCCATTGACCTTAACCAGCATGTTTTTCGATTTTTTCTGCACCAGGCACTGGGTAGCCAACACATGCTCTACCTCGGATGTTCCGATACCAAAAGCAAGCGCACCAAGCGCACCATGAGTTGAGGTGTGTGAATCACCACAGACAATAGTCATCCCCGGAAGGGTTGCCCCCTGTTCAGGACCAATCACATGGACGATTCCCTGACGAATATCTCCCATGGCAAATTCTGTAATCCCGAAATCGGATGTATTCTGTCCCAGGGTTTCTACCTGGGTACGTGCAACTGGATCGGTAATTCCCATCTCCAAATCCCTGGTAGGAACATTATGGTCAGGCACAGCCAGACTGGCGTCCACCCTCCACGGTTTACGGCCTGCCATGCGCAGCCCCTCAAAGGCCTGTGGAGATGTCACCTCATGAAGCAGCTGTCTATCGATGTAGAGCAATGAACTTCCGTCCTCTTCCTCTCGAACAACATGTGCTTCCCAGAGTTTGTCGTATAGGGTCTTTCCGGCCATGGCTTCTGTTATCGGTCCCTGAATAAGTGGATAGCGTGAAAGCGGCCCATTTTACTCCCTGCTGTCCCCGCTGTAAAAGTGTTGATGTTGCTAGCGAATCCAGCGCCAGGTCACAACAAATGCAAGCGCTGTAAGTATGGTTGAGAACAGAAAGATCGATGATGAACCCATTGTCGTCCAGACCACACCGCCCAGCAGACTACCAACCACACCACCAGCCCCAAAACTGATGCTGGAGTAGAGAGCCTGCCCCCTTCCCTGCAATTTTCCACGAAACAGATCATGCACCATGTGAATGGAGACCGCATGGATGATGCCGAAACTGGCGGCGTGGATACTCTGCGCCACAAACATCAAACCCAGACTTTCGGGGAAAAACGCGATCACAAGCCACCGAATAGCCCCCAGGAACAGACTGATCAATAACAGGTTACGCTCCCCGAAGCGAACCATCCAGCGCGACATCACCATAAAAACCGCCACCTCGACCCCAACCCCAACCGCCCAGAGCAGACCGATCAGCCCCTTGTCATAACCAAATGACTCCATGTAGAGGGTATAGAAGGTGTAGTAGGTTCCATGTGCTGCCTGGTTGAGAAAGGCAACTGCCAGCAACGCCGCCACTACCGGGCGACGCAGTACATTTTTCAGAGATAGATGTCCATGGCCATGCTCTGGATCTGGAACTGTCGGAACGGACAGACTACTAACCCAGATTCCCACCATCAGGATCATCAGCGCAACCGGCACCAGACTCACGCTATACCACTCAAGCATTGGTCCCAGTATCGCTACTGTAACGATGAAACCAACCGACCCCCAAAGTCTGATCGAGGAATAACGCTCTACCTTCTCTCCAAGATGGTTCAGCGTCACCGCCTCGAACTGCGGTAGTGAGGCATTCCAGAAAAAACTGAATAGGGCAATTACCAGTGCCAGCCACCAGTAGCCACTACCAATAAAGACCCCTGCGAAAGCAACAATTGATGCCAACGAAGCAAAACGGACTATTGATAGATGTTCTCCCCTTCTGTCAGCCCACCATCCCCAGATATTTGGTGCCACAATCTTGGTTGCTGCCAGAATTGCTGTCAGCTCTCCAATCTCACGAATAGAGAAACCAAGACTCTCCAGATATGGCCCCCAATAGGGGATCAAAACCCCCAGAGTGGCAAAATAGAACAGGTAAAAACTGGATAGTCTCTTGTATAGAGATCTATATGTAAGAGCAGTAGTCACACGATACCCGAGAATCTCAGATTACAGGCGTATCTGAATGTGCAGCTCCATTCTGGCTTCGCTGACGCAGTGCATGGTCAAGCAAAACAATCGCTAGCATTGCCTCGGCAATTGGGGTCGCACGAATCCCTACACACGGATCATGTCTGCCCTCTGTTACTATCTCAACAGGATCTCCAGCATTATTGATGGTATCTGCCGGAATCCGCAGACTGGAGGTCGGCTTGAGCGCCATAGAGACCAGAATATCCTGACCGGATGAAATCCCACCCAAAATTCCACCTGCATTATTACTCTTGAACCCATCTGGTGTCATCTCATCACGGTGCTCTGTACCCTTCTGCTCAACAGAGTCAAATCCTGCACCGATCTCAACCCCCTTTACTGCATTAATACTCATCATTGCATGGGCGATATCAGCATCGAGGCGATCAAATACAGGCTCCCCCCAACCGGGAGGCATACCGGCAGCAACCACATTGATGCGGGCACCAATAGAGTTTCCCTCTCTGCGCAACTCATCCATATAGGCCTCCATTTCGGCAACCTTGCTGCTGTCTGGAGAGAAAAAAGGATTCTGATGAACCTGATCCCAATCCAGATCCTCAACCTTTATGGGGCCAATCTGGGATAGATAGCCATGAATCTCGACCCCAAACTGGGCCTTTAGAACAGCCTTTGCAACCCCCCCTGCAGCAACCCGCATTGCAGTCTCTCGGGCAGATGATCTGCCTCCGCCACGATAGTCACGAAAACCACCATATTTCTGATTATAGGTATAGTCCGCATGGCCAGGACGAAAGCGGTCGGCGATACCGGAGTAATCCTTCGAGCGTTGATCCTCATTGCGAATCAGTAATCCGATAGGGGTTCCCGTGGTTTTTCCCTCAAACACCCCAGAGAGTATCTCTACCTTGTCAGACTCCTTGCGTTGAGTAGTATGACGAGATGTTCCAGGCTTTCTCAGGTCAAGATCTTTTTGCAGTTCAGCCTCTGAAATCTCGACCCCCGGAGGACAGCCATCCACAATACAACCCAGTGCTGCACCATGGCTCTCACCAAACGTAGTGACAGTAAAAAGTTTTCCAAGCGAATTTCCAGACATGTTCTGAATTATACATGGTTCGTAACCATGCGCCCCGTGGTTCATGTGTATAATTTCCCCATGAAAAAATCACGCCCATCAACTTATATCTCAACCCTGCTATTTGGTATCACTCTCTGTGTATCCCTACCATCCAGTGCTGACTTGATTTCGGCAAAACGGGCCATTAGTGATGGCAATGGAGAGCTAGCCATAATGGAGTTAAGCCGCCTGGCAGGGATGGGGAACAGTGAGGCCCAGTACGAACTGGGCAAACTGTACGCACAAGGAAAACTTGTTCCCGAGGATGCCAACCGTGCCATGCTGGCTCTTACCCTTGCTGTTGAAAATGGTTTCCGCATGGCAGAGTCGCTACGCAGTGCGCAACAGAAAAAAATCAATCTTATGCAATTGGCTGCTCTACAGGAACAACTCGGCACCCTGTTTCAAGAGGGTGGGCCAGTCGCAATCGACCCAAATCGTGCAACCGCATGGCTTGAAAACCGGACCCTGAACCCGGTGCCATTCACCAATGAAGAGCGCGGAGAGGTGGCCCGCAAGATAGGCAAAATATATGAAGAGAAGATCTTCAGCTTTACAGCCGCACATACCTGGTACACCCTGGCCGAGGCCTTTGGAACCGAGAGAGCACAAAAAGATCGCAAAAGAATGGAGCTATTTCTGCAAGAGAAGAGTGTTTCTCAATCCAGAATTGATGCTATTGAAAAATACAAAAGCTATCTCAAAAACCACAAGAGGATGGTGGATGGAAAACTTTAGAAGTACTCTATTCTCACGCAACCACCCTTACTACCTGATGCATGGGAAAATATAGAACCAGCTTCTGCGGACGATCCTCCATCTGCTGTAGCACCTTGCCATAACGTTGTAGCTGTGGGGTATAACGAGCCACCTCCTCATCAAGAAAACCATCCAGATTACCGCCACTATGGCTACTGGTCTTCCAGTCCACAATCCAGCGAACTCCATCCTCATCAACAAAGGTACGATCGATAGTAATATTGAATCGCTCATCTCCAATCCTGGCTGACAGACTCCATTCACTCTTTGCTTCTGCGTGGTCAGAGAGCAGATAGCAGCCCTTATCATCCTCCAGCACAAGTCGTAGTGCCTCCATCACCTTGTCTGCCGCCTCAACCATGGTCTCTGATGCCACCCCGAGCTGCCTTAGCTGGTTTTCAGCTCTCTTGCGAACGGAGCGCAGCTTGTCAGAATCACGCCAGCTCTCGACACCAGCATCTGCAATCCACTGCAAAATCGCATGCACCACTGTGCCAACATGTACAGCACTGGCTGCCGCCCACTGATAGACAACCCGTTCACTCTCAAATGTCTGTTGACCTGCGGATGGGGTGGCAGCTGGAGGGTGAGGTTGCTCCCATATAGTGGAGATACGTTGTGGCCTTGCACTGCCTTGTATAACCATCTTTCTGTTTTTTGCTGACTCCAGATCAACAACCCCCGAATCAAACAGCTGCTCATATTTGCTCTTCACAACTGGCCATAGCTGCTCAAGCAGGGAGCCAGATTGGGGACGACCAAGCTCCCCCTCAGAATCTATTTTGCTGGCACCCAGCAGGTGCAGCTTGCGTCTGGCACGGGTAGTTGCCACATAGAGCAGGCGTGATAATTCATTACGTTCGCGCGACTGCTCCACCTTGCGAACATATCGTCCCAATCTATCCTCATCACTACCCTGCTCCGCTGGACGCACCGGAGAGAGCAACAGCTGCATGCTCTCTGCAGAATTCTCACCAACTCCAGGGATCTCCAACCAGTGCAATAGCTTCTGCTGATCTCCTCTGGGTTTTCTGCCAAGCCCGGGAAGGATCACCGTATCAAACTCCAGCCCCTTGGACTTATGGATGGTCATCACCTCTACCCGACTATCTGGATCTGCCCCGGAACGAACTGTCTGCCTGTTCAACTGCTCTCGAAGGTAGTCGAAGTCAGTTAGTTCACCGCCCTCACTCATTCGTCCAAGCAGATCAAAAAACGATGCAGACTCTCTCTCTGCCTGACCAGCAACCCCCATCTGCTCATGGATGGCTGCACCTCCCAACAATACCCATGCACGCTCCACCCATAAATCGACTACCGCTTCGCCACGCTCGGCAAAAACAGATTCGAGCATGTTTCGTAACCACCTAACTCTCTCTGCACCAATTGCTGAGAGCTGCTCCAGACGGGAGTCATCAAACAGTAACGACCAGATTGTTCGATCTGCTGCCCCTGCTGTCAGAGAGAGTAGATCCTGTAGTGAGATCCCACTCCATGGCGCCCTCAATATGGCCAGCCACGCCTCCCTGTCTGCCTGATGAAAGAGGGCACGGGTTAGAGCCAGGAGGTCACGTACTACCGGCCGATCTCCCAGGGACTCAATCTCAACCGCATTGTAGGCTACCCCCGCACTATATAGCTGCCAGGTAATCTGGTTAAGATGGCTACGAGAGCGAACCAGAATGGCGATCTTGTCCCCGCTCTCCTGCAGCAGTGGAATCTCCTCCCTGACCAACTCCACCACCTTTGACGCCTCAGCCTCATAATCTGCCAGCAGTGACGGATGAACTACTACTGATCTCTCAGCAGGTTGGGGCCTTGTAGAGATCGATTCAGAGTAGTGAATAGCCCCACTAAAACGGTCCGAGTGGGCAGGAAATATTGTGCTAAAGCTCTGGTTAATCCATCTCACCACCCCCTCCTCAGAGCGGAAATTTGCCAACAGTTTTTTATACTCAAGCTGTAGTCCGCCAACCCCATCTTTGATCGCCTTGATAAAGAGCCCCACCTCGGCATGGCGAAAACGGTAGATTGACTGCATGGGGTCACCCACCAGAAAGAGGGTACGATCCTTATCCTCATTTGACCACTCTGCAGTCAGACGGCTCAACAGATCAAACTGACCATGAGATGTATCCTGAAACTCATCAACCAGAATATGGTGTATCTGATAGTCCAGGCGCAGTGCCAGATTGGTGGGCTCAGCCTCACTGCCAAGGGCCTGGAGGGCACGCCGTGCAATCTCGTTATGGTCAACTACACCCTTCTCTTCAAACCACCCCATCAACTCAATCTGAGCTATCAACAACACCTGAAACAGTGAGGTGATAGTCTCCCACTGTGAATCCTCATAACGTACTGGTGGCAGCAGTGGAATCTGCTGAATTGCCACAGCTGCCTCATGATCTGATTCAACTGTCTGCAGCAGGGAGAGCATAAGCTGCTTTAACTTGCCCCCTGCAGCTCCAGGGGGGAAGCCGTTATTCTTGTTCCAGCTATTTTTCGATACCCTGAACTTCTCACCACCCTTGAGAAAGAGCGACGCAATCCCCTGCCACTGGGGCAGAGAGAAGGCATCTGCCTCTGGCAACCTATCCATGGCAGCACAGGCAGAGACAGGCTGATTGTTGGCACCACTATTCACAACCTCCGCAGCAGAGGCGGCAAGAGTGACTAGCTGGTCAACCCCGCTCTCCCCCAAAACTCTCAACAACCCATTCCTGGCGTTCTGTAGTGACTGCTCAACCGCCGTACAGAGTGTCTGCTCCAGTGAGTCACGATCAACCACACCACCCACCCCCGCGGCCACATGCGGCAGCCACTGATCACGATGTCCCAACATATCTGTCAACATGCGCTCAAGCTGGCCTACATCATTATCCAGCCATGCCAAAAGCTGAGCTACTGCAGCCCTATCCTTTTTCTCAAGATGCTGAATTGTTCGTCTGGCTGCTCCGGAAAATGCCTCTTCTGCATCATCGCTGATTCCTGGAACCCCCCCAAATGCCGCCATTACCGGCATCTGTCGAACCAGCTTTGCATTAAGACTGTCCATGGTGCGGATCTCCAGACGCCCAGGATTAGTCAACAGCTTCCACCCTCTCTCGCTGTCCCTCTTCAGCACCTCGCTGGCCAACCGCCATGTCACTGCCTTGTGTGGTTCAGCTGGAGATCTCCTGGAGGCCGCCATCATCAATGAATCAAGCAGTCGTGTACGCATCTCTCCTGCAGCCTTGCGGGTAAAGGTGATCGCGAGGATCTCCTCCGGCTCTTTAACGCCAGCCAATAGAGAGAGAAAACGCTGAATCAGCAACTCGGTCTTTCCCGATCCGGCAGGAGCCTGAACTATTGCAGACAACTCAGGGTTTAGCACCTCCTCACGAACAGTCCTCTCCTCCTCCATCTCTATCGACTGCATCACTTCTCTGCTACCTCATACTCAACCCGACAGAGAGACTCCAGTCCACAGTACTGACAACTGTTTTTTCCCTTTAGTGGATCAACCGTCGCAACTCCCTCTCTAAACTCAACAGCCAAATCTGTTACGACAGCACGCCACTGACCAATCTGCTCTCCCCACCCCCCACTGACAACTACTTTTCGTCTTCCTCCCCTGCCCTTTCCATCAGCCCCCTTAAGCAGACTCTCATCTTCCTGCTCCCCCTTATAGGCGACCTCACCAACCTGAACCTGACCAAAGAGCACCGCAGCGACATCATCAAGCAGGGTGGTATAGAGCGGCAACTGCGGCTCTTCCGGACGCTCCCCCTGCCAACTTGCGCTACTAACCTTGCCACTTTTGTAATCAATCAACACCCTGCGTCCATCCTCCAGCCTGTCCACTCTGTCCATCTTCACCGAGATGGTTATCCCATCCAGTGCAATCGTATGCAACTGCTCCATCTCCTCAATCCTGAACTCGGCTACACGCCCTCGATCCAGCTGTAGAAAACGCATCGCGAGCCGGCTCAATCTGGCAGCTTCATTGGCTGCAAAATCATCACCCATGCGATCCTTTCTGGAGTGCCTGAACTTCTCAACTGTCTCTTCTGCCACTGCCGCAACCAGTGATCTCAATACCTGCTCATCAATCTGCTTCAACTTTATGGACGAGAGCCCCAGTTGTTGCCAACATCTTTCGAGCAGATTGTGGACCAGGGTACCCCGTTCTCGCGGATCAAGTCCAAGCTGCTCTCGCTCCACACTCTCTGCCTGCAGGCGATGGCGGACAAATGCCCTGAAGGGACATTGTGACTGGTTTGCAAGAATTGAACTTCCACCACGAACCCTTGATCCATACTGCAGAGAGAGTGCACCCTCATCAATCTCTTCCAGTGAAATGTTGTCACTATCCAGCCACCACTTTTCAACTGTAGTTTTTAGACCAAGAGATTGATAATCCATAAATGGAACATCACCAACCATGGATGTCGCCCGCAGACTCTCCTCACCACCCTCACCCTCACTGCTCTCGGCAAAACTGAAGAAGACCTTGTCTGCTGCAACAGAGAAACCGGCAACCATCTCTTCTGCTATTTTCAGATTATTGCCGCAAGCTGCCATTGGCACCTGGCCACGCTGCCACTCCAGGGAGAGAAAAGGCGAAAGCTCTCTTCTGGCTGGCCAGCTCCGATCATCCATCCCCATCACCCATAGTGCGTCATAACCTACTCCCCGTGCCTCCTCTGGAGTCACAATCTCAACAGCTGCATCAACCGCCTGGTCATACTGAATATCCATTCTGGCAAGAATCTGCCTGAACTCCAAAATAGCTGCAGAGAATGAGATGACTCCAGTAAAGTCTCCAATCGAGGAGAATCGATCCAGTCCGTCTCGCCAGCTGTTATAGGCAGCGAGAGCAATATCACTCTTCTCACCATTTTCGGCCCACTCGAAAAATGCGAGGACACGACTAAAGTTGCCTGCCCACTCGGTCGTGGTTAATCTGGCCTCACTCAACCACAACCCCTCAAGCGCCCTCAGGGCCCCAAGAAAACGTGTGGCATATATGCCGCCATCTACACTCTCCTGCTCAAAAAGGCGAATCAGCGTAGCCAGAGATACCTCTGGATTACGCCAGTGGCGCAATCTCAGCTCAAGTATCGACCTCACCTCAATCTCTGCACCCTGCAGAAGCCAGGGTGAGCGCAACAGAGATGCCGCCTCCTGCAGAGGCAGGCCTCTACCTGCCAACTCCATGAGCTGCATTGCCGTATTTATACGCGGATCCTGTAATAGAGATGGTCCAGATGAAAATCTATAGGGCAGAAGATTGTTCGACAGAGACCGAACCCTGGTCTCAGGCATCAGAATGAAGCCAAACAGCCTCTCAAGACGATTCCGCCTCCCATACAACCCTGGAACCACAACAGCAACCTTGTGGCCCGGATTATCCTGCAGATAATCTCGCAACCAGTATGCAACCGCCACCTCCTCCTCACTCTCACTGGGCAACGAACTCTTAACCACTACACTGCTTATAGATACTCCGCCCTCCTCTCTTACCTCACAGCCAAGCTCGTTCAACTGTTCAATAATTTGTCTCTCGGATCTGCTGAATTGTGATGCCCCATAGATTGAGACAGTCTCTGGCAATATCTCCATGCCCCCATCAAACAGCAGCTCTCTTAACCACTCTGCAATACGTGCATGCTCCAACAAATCATGGCGTTCACAATACTCCTTAAACTGTAACTGCCAGCGCCGGAAAAGCTCCTGCTCGTCAACATGTGAATCTATGGGGAGCCCAGCGCCTCTCTCTCTCCAGCGGTTAAATATCTGGTTAGCCACTATCGCATGCTCAACCAGATCCCCCTTACGCAGAAACGACTCCTCCCCCAACAGCTCATGCGGAATTGTCTGGCGCCAAACCACCCGTTCCTGCTCGGCAGATAACAGATGTGGAAGATCAGCCCCTCTCTGTAGTTGCCGATCCCACTGCTCTCTTATCCAGGCCGACACAGACAGGATAGCTGGGGTTTCCCATACAGCGACTCCTCTCTGCAACTGGTCATCGCCCCACCGATCCCGGAGATATCGAGCCTGTCTGGCAGTTGCAGTTAACGTAAGATTCATCCAACAGACCTTATCACCATGGAAAAAATGGATCGACAGTAAATGACGAATCAGTCCATAATTAAGCCTCCTCTAATACAACGGAATACAACTCTTATGAGCACCAACCCAGATGACAAAGGACAGATTCGTGAAATCCGCATAAACCCGATTGTCCCTAGTGAATCCGTACTGGTGGCAACCGCCCGCAGTATGCGTCCTGTAACAGAGGAGGAACAGGCCCCGCGAGATACCCGCAGCCATGTAGAGAGCTGTCCATTCTGCAGTGGAAATGAGGAGAGAACTCCTCCTGCAATAGCCACATACCCCAATGAGGATGAATGGGAGATTCGTGTCGTGGAAAATCTGTTTCCAGTACTCGGAAAGGCCAGTGATGAGACTCAGGCAAACCTTAATTTTGGCCTCCAATCTGCCATCGAGGGGTACGGTCACCATGAGGTGATGATTGACCACAACAACCATGGGGCAGTAGTCAACGATATGAGTGAAGAGCATCTAACCATGCTCTTTACCGCCTATCAGGATCGAATGCGTGAGCTCTATGAGAGCAATCGAATCCGTTTTGTGCTGGTTTTCAAAAACTACGGCCCAGCTGCCGGCGCCAGTATTCGCCACACCCACAGCCAGATTATTGCAATGCCGGTGGTGCCACAGAATGTCCATGATGAGGTGATAAACAGTGCCGCTCACTACCAAAAATATCATCAATGCATATTCTGCACCCTGATTGATGAGGCCCTTACCTTCGAGACCACAATATATGACCGTCACTCAGGCGAGGTTCGCAGAAAAATAAATGTAGGGCAGTATGTAGTCGACAGATCAGACCACTTTATTGCCATCAAGCCATTTGCCAGCCGCTTCGAGTGGGAAGTCCATATTCTGCCACTGGTTCATCAAAGCGATTACCTGAACACCTCCGCAGAAGAGCTGGCAGACTTTGCAAAAATTGTAAAACGGACCATGCAGCGACTGGATGCAGTTCTGGGCGGGGTACAGTACAACTACTTCCTCCACTCCATTCCTCACAATGAAGATTGTGAGAGCTGTCACGCAAGCTTCCACTGGCATCTTGAGATCGTTCCCCGCACCAGTATCCCTACCGGATTTGAGTTGGGGTCAGGACTCTTTGTAAACACCATTAGTCCCGAGCAGGCTGCCGAGCAGCTACGTAACACAGTAGTGGAGTAAGGAGCCCACAAAGGAGCCTGCGGAGATTGCAAATCTTGTCTGATTCAAAGAGAATTACGCCCCTCTAATATAGGCCTGAAAATAACAAAATGACTACAACAACCAAGATGAGTGATGAAGAGTGCCGTTTTTGCAATGCCAGCCCCACCCGACGTATCTTGATCGAAGGAAAATACGGTTTTGCAGCACTGGATCGCCCCCCCGTCAATGATGGCCATTTTCTGGTTATACCCTACCGCCACTTTCCAGATTACTTTGAGATAGGTGATGAGGAGCGTGAAGATCTATGGTCACTCGTAGCTCAGGGGAAAAAAATAGTTGACGAAAAGTACAATCCAGATGGCTACAATATCGGCATCAATGTAGGCGAGTCTGCTGGCCAATCAGTCCCTCACCTTCATATCCACGTTATTCCACGCTATAAAGGTGATGTAGAAAATCCCAAGGGCGGGGTTCGCGGAGTTGTCCCTAAACGAAAACTATATACCCTTCAACCCGATTAACTAAGTCACTTCGTGACCCAATCAGATCTCAAGACAAAAAAAGCCCAGCTCACTGAGCTGGGCTCTTTTATTTGTACTCTGTAAACGGTGTTACGGAGTTTTTGGAGTCTCGTATGGGACCTCTGTCTGGAATGACTCCCAGATGGTCTCATAACCAACAAAGCCCTGCTCGGTTGGCTCTTTCTGGCGGGTTGTCAGGAAACGGCTATGCCCCGTAGGGACAGTTGGTTTTGTTTTTTCTTCGCTCATAAATCACCTCTTGTCTAAAAAACACAGGATGGCCACCACAAGGGATTGCAGCTTCAAACCATCTTGAATTGTTATAAAAAAAATCCTCTATCATTAAACTGGCACAACTTATAACACCTTAAGGTACCGTTCTGTTACTCGGTCAATTCTACCATATTCTCAATTTCTGGCTCAGGCTCAATCGGGCCACCCAGTTCGATCTCCTCCTCTGTCGCATCACGCACAGTGAGAATCTCGAGCTTAAAGAGAAGATCCCGGCCACAAAGTGGATTATTGCCATCAATGGTCACACTCTTCTCATCAACCCGGGTCACCAGAAAGTTTTTTGTCTCCCCTTTATCATTCTCCATGATAATGGTGGTGCCAACCTCACGGTAATCTTCCGGCACATTCTCCAGATGATCGGTAATCACCAGGGACTCATCACGTTCACCATAGAGCAAGTCACCTTCAATTGGCACCTCAATGACCTCACCACTAGAGCGCCCCTCCAATGCCTCCATAATGGGGCCAGAGAGAATCTCGTTGCGTCCATGAACATAACCGACGGGAAATTCCACAGCAGTCAATTCTGCACCGCTCTTCTGATCCAAAACCTGGTAGGTCAGTTCAACCAGCTTATTTTCCTGAACAGTCTCACTCATAACGTTCTACACCACTAGAAAATGGAGGCGCTAAAGATTTTTACATCATCCTTTTCGTAACCCAGCACCATTCTACCGAGCCACTCTCCATCCTTCTCGGTGCTTCGCACCCGGAACAGAACAGTGACATGTTCGCCACGACGGATCATCCCCAGGTAGTCTGACTCCTCTGAGAGGTTTCTTGCCAGTTGACTCTTGGCAAACTGCTTTCCAACCTCTATCTCATTGAGACCCTGCAAGAGCTCATAAGAGAAGTGGCGGGTAAACATGCCGTACTCACCTTCATTGGAATACTTAATCAAGTCATGCCACATGGGAAGGCCAGCTTCCAGAATCTCCTCGTCACTATTGTCGATAATATTCATTCAAAAATCCTGAATTTCCCACTTTATAATCAAACTATCCTCGAACAGGTCCAATAAAAAAGATCAACAGACGAACATTTACACATTCGAATGTTGATCCTTTATTGAACCGATCCAACAAGGATCAGACTAGCTCTCTCCAGACTTTATATCTGCAAGAGCCTTATCCTCGATATCTCCAACCAGGTGATACAGTGGAGCTTTCTCCATAGTATATGCACCAGTCTTCGGATCACGACGAGATACTGTCAGAACATGCCAGTTCTTGTCATCTACCTTCATGGCATCACCACGGTAGTAGTAACCAGGCCAGCGTGTCTCCTTACGGAACAGGGTGTGCTGCATAACAGACTCAGAGGCAAGCATACGATGCTTCAGCTCCCAGGCACGTAGCAACTCGTGGATATCCTCTGCAGCAATCTTCTCAAGATCCTCTTCCAGGATCTTCATCTTCTTCAGACCAATGTTCAACAGCTTATCATTGGTCATGTAGTTAACAGATGCACCACCAGCGTACTCATCCATCATCTTCTGCAGACGATCAAGACCCTGGCGTGGGTTGATGTAGTTAGGGTTAACTGAACCAGCAACGATATCGTTACGATAAACCTTATAGTGCTCCATTGGCTTATAGATATCTTCCTTGCGGTCACTGATCTGCTTCTCGGAAACTACGATTCCATCAGCCTTGCCATCATCGATGTACTTACAGGCAGCCTTGGCAGCCAGACGACCCTCTGTGAATGAGCCAGAAGAGAATGCATGTGGAGTACCACCAACAGCATCACCAGCACCAAACAGACCTTCAACTGTGGTCATACGGTTGTAGCCCCAGAAGTACTCATCAGGAGATACATCCTCAGGACCAGAACACCATGCACCACAACCGGTAGCATGTGAACCCATAACGTATGGCTCGGAGGTTGTCAGCTCAGGATTCTCATACTTTGGATTGACGTCAGTCGCAGCCCAAAGTACAGCCTGACCAACAGTCATGCCGAGGAAGTTGTGCCAACCGATCTCCTCAAGATGCGGATCCTGGAATGAGTGCATGGTTACCATGTGAATTGGGCCACGTCCTGCATTGATCTCATTGATCAGTGCATGGTTACGCAGACAGGTTGGAATAGGACGATGAGTTGCGTGTGACGCTTCTGGATCCAGATACTCCTTGCCTACCATCTTCTGCAGATCAGGGAACCACTTGGACTCATACTCTTCACCATTACAGTTCTGAGTGTAAGTCTTAAGATGCAGGAAGTATGCACCAACAGGACCATAACCATCCTTGAATCGAGCAAGTACGATACGGTTTTCCATCTGAGTCATCTTGGCACCAGCCTGAATCATCAGACCATAAGCAGAACCAGAAGACCAAGGTGCGTACCATACACGACCAGCACCCTCACCAACAGAACGTGGCTTAAAGATATTGGATGCACCACCAGCACCAACGACTACAGTCTTGGACTTGAATACGTGATAGTTACCAGTACGTACGTTGAAACCAACAGCACCAGCAACACGATTCTCTTTACTCTCATCCATCAGCAGATGGGTAACACAGATACGGTTGAACACCTTGTCGGCAGACTTCTTGGCAGCCTCAGCCACAAGTGGCTTGTAGGACTCACCATGAATCATGATCTGCCAGCGTCCTTCACGCAGATAGGCGCCAGTCTTCGGGTCACGCATGATTGGCATGCCCCACTCCTCAAACTGATGTACTGCAGAGTCAACATGACGTGCCATATCAAAGGCAAGGTCCTCACGAACCATGCCCATCAGGTCGATACGGGCATAACGAACATGATCTTCCGGATTATTCTCACCGAAACGGGTTCCCATATAGCAGTTAATTGCATAGAGACCCTGTGCAACTGCACCAGAACGGTTAATGTTTGCCTTCTCGGCAACAACAATCTTCTTGTCCTGGCCCCAGAAGCGTGCCTCCCATGCTGCACCAGTTCCACCGAGACCTGCACCAGCAACCAGGACATCGATATTATCTTCTACGATAGTTTTATAAGCCATTAGTAGTACACCCCTTCTTTCATTTCCAGACCATTGGACTCGAGGGTGTGTAAACTACCTTCATCGAGACGAATATATTTTGGTTCATTATATAGGCGCTGGTTGTCATCACGCTGCTCCTGACTTGGTGCAGGAACATCAGCCAGCTGAGGAATTGTCTCACGCCATGGCTTGGTCGTAATTGGTGCCAACAGATTCAGATCCATCTCTCCACTACGTGATTTAATGCGCCAGGCGATAACGCCCTTCTCCTCATCACGGTCCACACGTACCGAGTGACCCAGAGGGGCAAAGTCGGCATAACCACGGACATCGATTGCATGGTGAGGACAGGCCTTCACGCATGAGTAGCACTCCCAACACATGTTGGGCTCAATGTTATAGGCACGACGATATTTATCATCGATGTGCATAATGTCGGATGGGCAGATATCAACACAGTGACCGCAACCATCACAACGAGTCATATATACAAAAGTAGGCATAATCTTTCCTTTTTGTCTAGATTAATCTTATAAATCAGTAATGCTTTGGCTCTTCATTCTTGATGCCAAGCCCCATATAGCCAGGGTTCTTACCCATATACTCAGGGATATCAGGGAATCTTGCGTGTAGTTCAGCAGATGCCAGATCAGGTATCTCGGGCAGATTCTCATTAGAACCATCAGCATGAACTGTACGCTTGTTATAAGCTGCAGCAGGCTTGAAGAACATATGAGAGAACTTGGACCAGTAAACCCCACCGAATAGTGAAGCTGTAGAGAGGATCACCAGGATAAACCAGACTCCGGTGCCGCCACCAGTTAAAGACCAGACCAGAGCTGTAGTTGATGTAGCCATCAGTGAGAGGCTGAACATATCTCTTCTAATCTCGATATTTGTCCATGTATTACCCTCGGCAGCAACATCTACCTTGAATACAAACCAGAACCACCAGCTACCTACAAACAGACTGATAGCGCCCAGGTGCCAGAACAGATTCAATGTTGAATCGGCAGCATTATCACCAAAAATCATCATTGCAGTAGCTACATTGAATGAGATAAAACCATACATAGTCAGCAGATGTACAAGTCTGCGAGTCTGGTTACAGAACTCTCCAGAGAGTGCTACATCGGTAACAATGGTCTTGACCAGAATAGAGGCTGCAGGAGCAGTTTTTGTGGCATTCTGCTTCTCTTTTGCAGCTTTCTCGAAGAAGTATTGAGCACTCTTCTTATGCATCATGTCCAGCACAGTCATAACAATAACGAGCGCAACCATCACCATTACATACGTCTGCATTGACGCATATGTGATGCCTGCATCCACTAGTGACTGGATAGGGGTATTACTTAACATAGTATTTTCCTTTTAAAATTCAACAACAAAAATAAACATTAACAACCATCAAAAACAACTTACTGGGCAGAGTGCCCCTTCATCTCAATCTTCACATTCTCATCATCACTAAGAGTTGCGTAGTAGTCCTGAAGCACCTTGGCAACCTCTGGACGGCTGAAGGTAGCAGGTAGAGCCTCACCTTCGGACAACATCTTGCGCACCTTGGTGCCAGACAACAGAATACGATCATCCTTGCCATGAGGACAGGTCTTCATTGATGCCATGCCGTCACAGGCATTACACCAGAAGGTCCAGTCGATCTTCAGTGGCTTGGTCTCCAGAGCATTCTCTGGAATCTCGTCAAAGATGGACTGCGCATCAAATGGGCCATAATAATCACCGACACCAGCGTGATCACGACCAACAATCAGATGAGAACAGCCATAGTTCTGACGGAAAACAGCATGTAGCAGCGCCTCACGAGGACCGGCAAAACGCATATCCAGTGGATAGCCTGCCTGAACCACACTGTTTGGAACAAAATAGTTATCAATAAGAGTCTGAATCGCCTCAGAGCGAACCTCTGCAGGAATATCACCCTTCTTCAGCTTACCGAGTGTAGAGTGAACCAGCACACCATCCAGAGTCTCTACTGCAATCTTTGCAAGATACTCATGGGAACGGTGCATCGGGTTACGGGTCTGGAATGCAGCAATGGTATTCCACCCCTTTGACTCGAACAGGGCACGGGTCTGCTCAGGTGTCATGAACTGATCACCATAAGTCTCGGGGAAACCGCCCAGAGAGAGCACCTTGATTGGACCGGCAAGATTAACCTCACCCTGATCCATCACCATCTGTACACCTGGATGCTCCAGATCAGTAGTCTTGTAAACCGACATGCACTCATGCTCTTTATCGATACCGTACTTCTCGGTAACTGTCATGGTTGCAACAACATCTCCACTCTCACCATCAACCAGCGCAACATCAGAACCCTCATGGGTAGTATCTGCTGTGGCACTATCAGTAGATAGAGTTACCGGAATAGGCCAGAACAGGCCGCTCTCCATAGTGTATGAATCACAAACACCCTTCCAATCGGCATGGTTCATAAAACCATCCAGTGGAGTAAATCCACCGATACCCATCATATAGATATCACCAGCCTCACGCGAGGTAATAGTGATTTTTGGAAGTGTCTCTGCACGCGCCTTCTCATCCTCAAGGGCTGTGCCCTCAAGCAATAGTGATTTCAACTCACCGCCACCATGTGGTCTGACTAGATTTGACATCGTTATCCTTTCCATTTGAATTTTCGACCGTGCAACTCTACTGTTTCCGCTACACCGTTCAAGCAGGTAAATCTTCTTTTGATATAAGCTTCACTTATTGGTTAAAGATAATTTTATGATAGGCTGATATTAGAGCTGAAAAACAGCGCCAAAAAAAACTGCTGTTTTTATTTTAGCTGTTAAATATCATCTAGTTACAATAAGCAACCTGACACATCAACCAACCTCTGCTACACTCCGTTTAACCAACTTTTTTACTCAACTATAGCACCCATATTGATGACAAAATCTTTCCCATGCCCTTTTGCCAAGGCCATTTTGAATGGACATTCCCGCTGTAAATTCAGTGAAACATTCCATATTTCAGAGCGCCACGGAGTACAGTGCACCCAGCCCTCAACCCAACAACTCTGCGCACAACTATCTTCTCAGCTCCACCACCAGAGCCACTTCGCCCTTGGAGTAACCAGAATACCAAAACAGATTACCAGCAATATGGAGTTAAGAATTCAGTGCGGAGGGCTAAATGGTCTGCAACAGTGCACATCCAGGGAGGATGAAACTACAGATATAGCAACACTGATAGAGATGGCAACCGAAATGTTTGGTGCTATAGATAAAATGCCATACCAACAGATAATACAATCAATAAGTCAATGGGCCCCCAAAAGAAGAGGACGCCAACTGCCATGAACCTCCAGGAAGTTACCCCTTATCCTGCTTGGACTGATAATCCTCAACTGCAGCCTTGATTGCATCCTCAGCCAGCACAGAACAGTGCACCTTTACCGGCGGCAGCGCCAACTCCTCGGCAATATCTGAATTCTTGATCTGCTGGGCCTCATCCAGAGTCTTGCCCTTGACCCACTCAGTCACCAGTGAACTGGAGGCAATTGCAGAACCACAGCCATAAGTCTTGAATTTTGCATCCTCTATCACACCATCCTGGTTTACCTGAATCTGCAACTTCATCACATCGCCACAGGCCGGTGCACCCACCATACCGGTACCGACATCATCTGCATCCTTATTCATCACCCCAACATTTCTTGGGTTTTCGTAATGGTCCATCACCTTATCACTGTAAGCCATCTAACTGCTCCTGGAAAACTGCCCAAATAAATACTTGACCTTTTTACTATACTATAGGCCAATCAAGCTTGCATTAAATATCAGTGACGCATTATATTCCAATTAATGGTATCTGATTAGAAGATCGATAAAAAAACGCCAGACATCATCCTGATGTCCGGCGTTACTAACTCCTCCTCTCCCTCCTCGAAGTCCATCTCGAGGGACACTCCTCCAAGTGGGTCGAAGAACTCTACACAGCGTGTAACCCATTGTCAAACAAGATAACGCTCCAATTATGACCAAAATATCTTGCTTACACCGTCACCCCCGCGCAAGCGGGGTGGAGGATCCAGAAAACAGGCAGGAACGGGCACAGAAAATACCCATATCTAGGAATATAAACCGCACTACAGTTGTGACATCATTGCCACTCAATAATTTCATGTAGGAGGAGTTATGGAGGTAACAGCAGGTGAACTGCTTGAGGATCGCACCTCAGCAAAGACCGTATCCAGGGTGATGGCAGCGATGGCACACCCAATCAGAATGAAAATTCTCTGTCTGTTGATTGATAACGAGATGAATGTGAACGAGATACTTGCCGAGGTTGGCAGCTCTCAATCAAACATCTCGCAACATCTTGATGCCCTGAAAGGTGCCAATCTTGTGCAGGTAAGGCGCAGTCAACAACACAGCTACTACTCCCTTACCCATAACGAGACATCCAGAATAATCTTGCTGGTCCGGGATCTATTCTGCCCCGGACACGCCAGGCTATTGCGTAGCAGATCGTAGCTATAACCCTTTATGACTCCTGGTTTACGATAGTTCTCCCTTAACCAGAGAGGGTTTTACAGCGACATGGCCGGCATCCACTCAATGTGTATGCCGGTTTTTTTGTTCAGCGTCAGCTTACCGCATAAACGGCATCATCAGTTTTTCAGGCTTGGTGAACTTATTGATGTCGTAGGCCATACGTCCCATGTTCTGGTCCATTGTTGCCATCGAACCCTGCATATAACCAATATCCCCACTCATATCTACAATACTGTTCGACATCAGAGCGATATTCTCGGACATCCCCTCAATCTTGCCGGACATGGAGTTGATGTTAACGTTGAGCTGATGCATATCCTTGCTCATGTTGCCGATATTTCCGGTCATCGACTGCATACCCTGACGTACCAGAGCAAAATCAGCAGACATCACCGCCTGCCCCTGCTCCATACTCTTTGCCATGGTAGCCATGCGGACACGCATCTCTCGCATATCAGTTGACATACTGTTTACATCGCTCCCCATCTGCAAAACAGCACTCGTCATTCGGTGCATGTTCCACCCCATGCTCGCCATAAACAGTGCCATTCCCGCACCCGCGAAAACCATCACCGTTGTGGCTGTAACCCCTGGTCTCTTATCCACTACCTGCCACACCCTCCTCTGTTCACAACAATAGTTGCCGGTATTCTAGCATTATCTAAATTACAATAATGCAAAACCCATAAAAAAACACCGATACCGTCGAAGAGCGGTATCGGTGCTATCTTCCCACATTTCTCCACCCAAAAAGGAGAGAGAGGAGAGGTCTGATCCCTTACTTTGAGGCCTTGGTACCTGTACCGGTAGCGCCCTTGTTATCGGTCCAGGTTACGGTGATCTTGTCACCCTTCTCACCTGCAACCTTGATACGAAGGTATGGGTTTTTTGAGACTGTAGTGTTGATATCGGCGTTCATGAATGCAACGCCATTCTTCTCTGCAACCACGGTCTGGATAAAGTGTTCAGGAATAACATTTCCTGTCTTCTTGTCCTTTCTAAGTCCAGTCTCCATGGGGTGGGTCAATAGACATTTGACATCAATTACACCCTTCTTTGATTTAGCTCTCAGCTTTACTGCTTTCTTTGCCATTTTCTTATCCTCGTTATATATGTTCTAGGGGTGAATTACTAACCGCATCCACCAGCAGTTACCTTGACCTGGGTCTTATTGCTGATTGTTCCTGATGCAGTCTTGACAACACCATAAACATCACCAGTCTTACCCATCTTGATTCTGGTAGAGACAAATGGAACTGCCCCCTCTCCCAGGTGATAGACGCCAGCAATCGGGCGGCCATTGGCTGCCGCAACAATACTGATACTCTCGATAATACCGTCAACTCCAGTAGCATTAACCTCGACCGGCACCACGGCACCATTCTCGGCAACCTCAGGGGCCTTGATCTTTACAGTATTGCTGGGTGTTCCTGTATCACCAGCATCGCTTGACTCCATTGCAGCCTTTGGCCATGCTGCCAATACTGTGCGAGGTGTCAGAAGCCCTGCACCCAGAGCAGCAGCAACTGCACTGCCTGCCAGGGTTCCCTTCATAAACAATCTTCTTTTCATGGATTTCTCCTCCTTTTTATAAAAAATATCAACCTTATTATTCTGCTGCCATTCATAACCAGACCGTGCAACATGAACGTCAGACTTTAAACAAAATCACCATAATTGTCTACAGATTACTTGAATAAGTCACTCGCTCAATACCTCAATGGCAGCCATGATAGACTCATCAATCTCTCCATTTACAAAATCACGCACCCCAAGCCCTATTATCCGCTGCTGAATCTCCACCCCCTTACGGTCAAGAAACAGCAGGGTCGGGGTCAGCCATACCCCATAACTACTGCCCACGCCTGCCGAGGTCATCTTCTCTCCTGAAAAACCCACTATTTTCTCGGTGTCACCAAGATGAATCTTTCGGATCAGTACCAGGCCGTCATATTCACTGTTTCTAAGTAACGGAACCAGGTGGTCAGACTCCATTACCACACAGTATGGACAGTCATCAGCCGAAAACATAAGGATCATCGGGATACGGCTATCACCTGCCAACCCGCCATCACTCTGTAGATTTGAGCTGAATGGCACAGAGAAGATGTAGGTGTCACGCCCGGGGGTCTCACCAAAGAGAGATGGCGCAACCAACAGAAGAGATAAAAGCAGGGCTCCTTGCATAAAAAAACCCCAACCTCACAACATGAAGCCGGGGCCCTGTTTTCAGCTAACCGGGATCTAGCGTGGTGGGTACGCAGGAGTACTGTCACCCCTGGCATCACCACTACCGTGAAGACGCGCATTCTCGGCAGCATCAGCATCGGCCTCCATGCTGGAAGCGCCCTTGCCAGATGCGTTAATGGACATGCTGAAGTTACCCTCGGCATCACCAGAACCCTTGCCCGCACCACGTGCCTTGCCATCCATTGCACCATCAGCAGAACCTGTACCAGCACCAGACTGGTTATCGTCTCCACTCATAAATGCAAATGCACTAGAGGCAGCAAACGCCATAGCGACGAACCCGACAATTAGTTTTTTCATGACTATCTCCTTTGATTAAAAGCTAATTTTTATTGGCTGAACCTTAGTCAGCCCTGTGACTATAGCAAACAATTGATTAAATTATCAATAGCTAGCTTGAGTGATAACTTTCTCCCCTTCACATCTCCACTGTTACTCGGTACAGTCTCATCCATGCACTCAAAACCCCGCTTCTCACTCCTTAAGCAGACAGGGATAATCATTGGCCTAATCAGTCTACTGGCGGTAATCGGAATCGGCAGCTCAGCATTTATTACCCAGACCATCCAGGGTGCGGCAACCACCATCAACACCTCCGGCGCCCTGCGCATGCTCTCCTACAAGATTGCAACCCAGATGATGCGGGATCAGCGCAAGGACAACCCCACCTCGACCAAAATACGTGGCCTGATCCGTCGTTTTGACTCAAAACTTAACAGCCCATCCCTACAGCAATCGATCCCACAGCCGCGACCTCTTCCAAAAGGGGGCGGATATGAGACCCCACTGCACGCCCTATACAGATCGGTGCGGTGGCAGTGGGATGAGGATATCAAACCACTACTGCTGAGCTATGCGGCACTGCTTGACATAAAACCGAAGCAGGTCACCATCGAGCCAACCAAAGCGAAAATACATGACTCATACCAGCAGACCTATCTCTCCAAAATTGATGAGTTTGTTTTTGATATCAATAACATGGTAAGCCTGATAGAGGAGCAGACCGAGGATAGAATTCAGCTGTTGCGCAACATAGAATTTATATCACTGCCATTACTGCTACTCACCATTCTGGCTGCCCCCATCCTGCTCTACTACAGAATTCTTGTCCCCCTCAAGGATCTACTGCAGATATCTGAACAGGTGCGCAGACGTGACTTCTCCAGACAGTCAAAATACATACGTAACGACGAGCTGGGTGAGCTCGCCAAGGCCTTCAATATGATGAACTCTGACCTCTCCGCCACCTATACCGAGCTGGAGGAGAAGATTACGGAGAAGACCCAGTCACTAATCGATGAATCCAACCGGATCACCCTTATGGAGGAGCGCAACACCATTGCACAGGAGCTCCATGACTCCCTCGCCCAATCCATCTTCTACCTTAATATCCAGATCGGCCGTATAAATGCACTGATCAAACAGGGCGCGTCTCATGACCATCTCAGCCCCATAATTAATGAGCTGCGTGATACCAACGGCCTGATGGACAGACAACTGCGGGAACTGATATCCACCTTCAGAATCAAAACCAACCAGGAGGGAATTGAGGCCTCGGTTGATAAAATTATTGAAAAACAGAGGGGACGGAGCACAACAGAGCTGGAGTTTAACAACCAGATTCCAGAATTCTCTTTCTCCCATAACGAGGAGACATGTCTAATCCAGATTATTCAGGAGGCCGTTGCAAACATCATCAAACATGCTGGTGCAAAACATGGATCCATTCTACTGAAAGAGGACAAAGAGAGCGGTGAGATCATGCTTACAGTCCGTGATGACGGAGTTGGAATCACGGAAAACCCACACAGAACCAACCACTTTGGGCTAAACAACATGGAGGAGCGTGCCCTCAACATCAATGGCAGCCTTACCATCCAGGCTCACCCTCATGGCGGCACCGAGGTTCGACTAAGCTTCACCCCATCCCTGCCACAACAGAGCAAACTGTAACCTGTCAACAAGATGTGACATACTCAGAACCAATACTATAAAAAGAGAACCAACCAAAGAGAAGACCATGAGCGAATCAGACAAAATCTCCCTGTTACTTATAGATGACCACCCCCTTATACGCAAAGGGATTATCCAACTCCTGGAGCTACATGATGGAATCGAACTGGCAGGTGAGGCTGATGGTGGTGCCGAAGGAATAAAGCTTATCAAGGAGCGTCAGCCAGACATGGTACTGCTGGATCTCAACATGAGCAATATGGACGGACTCACCACACTGAAAAAGATCAAAAAACAGTGGCCGGAGATAATGGTTGTCATCCTCACGGTATCCGACAACCCGCAAAACATCATTCAGGCCTTCCGCAACAATGCAGATGGCTATCTGCTGAAAAACACAGATCCGGAGATGATTGTAGAGCACCTTATCCAGGTGATGAACGGAGTAACCATAGTCAGCCCCGAGGTATCGAAGATACTGGCCCAGGCAAAACCTGACAAAAACAACAGGCTCGACATCAACCTTACTCGTCGCGAGAGAGAGGTGCTTACACTAATCGCCGATGGCCTCTCAAATCAGGATGTAGGAGATCGCCTCGGTATCTCGGTCTGGACCGCCAAGGTACATGCAAAGCATATCCTCAAAAAACTTGGCCTCAACACCCGTAACGAGCTGATTGTCTGGGGCATAAAAGAGGGGTTCTCAAGCTAGCCCAAGCTTCCTTAGACGGATTCCCGTACAGTCAAGCCATAACGATTACAGATAAAAAAAACCTCCACCCCGTAAAGGGTGGAGGTTTTTTCCGTTCTAAGAACGAGACTTAAGCGTACTGCTTAGTGCTCTAGTCTCTTAGCACGTTGCGCCTTGAATGCAGCCTGGCGTGCTTTACGCTTAGCGGCATCTTCTGGGCTCATCTTGCCAAGGAACCACTTGTGCTCTGTTGAATTCAGAACAGCATCTAGCTCAGCCTTCAGGTGGTGTGCAGCCTTCTGGTCTGCAGCATCACCGTGCTCACCCTGCTCGATCAGCTCCCTCAGCTCAGGTACCATCTCGGTGTAGAAGTTCTTACCAAGATCGTAAGTACCTTCCCAGTGAGTGATATCTGGACCCTGCATGGAAGCAGCCATACGGGCACGACGTCCCTCATGGTGCCACAGCTCGAACCATACGAAGTCAAGCTTATGAGAGAACTTAGGTCCTTTCATCAGAGGCTTGGCCGCCTTCATCAGACGCTTACCAGGTATGCCATACTTGCGGTTATAGAGATTGATCAACCCTTCATACTGAATATAGAAGTTATCAACCCAACCCTCTTCATGACAGGATAGACATACGGTATACATCTTGTCGCGACGATCTTCCCAGTTCTTCATACGCTTGGATACAGGAGGACGGTTGGTCCAGCTGATACGGTCGCCCACATCGTGAGTAATAGGCTCTTTACGAGTCGCACTCATATGACAAGTGGCACAGGTCGGTGCTACATAGTAGTCCTCACCCACAACCCACTTGGAGCCGTCCATGTTCATCTTCTCGCGGTTAGCACGATAGGCGATACCATGCTTGGACTCGTTGAAGATTTCCATCTGAGGATGGTCTGGACCCATATGACACTTACCGCAGTTCTCAGGCTGACGCGCCTGCGCTGCAGAGAACTGGTGACGTGAGTGACACGCCGCACAGGTACCCTTGGAGCCATCAGGGTTGATTCGGCCAATACCGGTGTTAGGCCATGTGGCCGCATCCAGTGAACCATCTTCAAGAACCTTGACCTGAGAACCATGACACTGCCAGCAACCATTTACTGCCGCTGCAGAGACACCACCAGGGAAGCCTTCAGTGATCATACCGCTATCACCTTCAACCACCTCTGCGAGAAGGTTATCGAGTGACCCCATAATATCACCTGCTGTCGCATGGTGAGATTTAGCCATCTCTCGTGCCTCATTCTCATGACAGTTAGCACAGTCGGCTGGAGAAACGATAATAGAGATATGTTTCTTAACCTTCTTCTCGTCATGGATGAATGCATCAACGTCACTAGAATCTGCCGCGTGACACTCGTAACAACCTACGTTGGCACCGTAGTGCTTACTTGCACCCCACATCTGAACCAGACCTGGGTTATTCTTCTTATGGCACGCTACACACTCTTTGGTCTCATCCGACATAACATTCGGAATCTCACTGACTGCAGCATTCACTGTAGTCACACCAAGCAGGAGCAGGGCACCGGTTAGTACTCTTAGGAACATATAATGTTTCCTCCCATTTTATTGTTGAACATAGATATCTATATACTCGTTCCGGGGGGAGGGTCTTGGTATTACTCTTCGAAGCGACTCCTCCTCTCAACGCGAGTAACGGCGATGGTAACTCTACCGGGGAGGGGTATTCAAGTGTTATATAGAAAAAAATAACAACTAATTTGATGCAGGACAAATCACCAGGTCATTTATTGATTTTAGTCAATTTATCACCTCATGTTGTCGCCGAAACGGCCACCGAAACGGAAAACGTCAGGGCCACAGACATCCACACAGCGTCCACAATTTGTACATTGCGAGTAGTTAACTATATTAGAGGTGCCATCCTCTCCTTTAAGCGGTATACGGAGCACCTGGGGCTCGGGGCACACTGCGAAACAGTCCATACAGTCATTGCATGCCTCACGATCTGCCGCTCTCACCCGTACCAGACTTAACTTTCCAAGCAGACTATAGAATGCGCCCATGGGACAGATATGCCCACACCAGCCGTTGCGACTCCAGAGGAGGTCATAGAGAAATATCCCGCCCACAGCAACCCAGCCAATACCAAACCCGTAGAGTATGCTGCGCTGTAACAGGGTTACAGGGTTGACCAGCTCCCAGAGCAGAGTACCGCTAAGCAGTGACATAACCATAACCATCCCGAGCACCCAGAAGCGAATATTGGGTGAGAGCTCACACCTCTTTTTAAGTCCCAGTTTACGTCTCAACCAGGCTGCCGCATCGGTAACCATATTCATCGGGCAGACCCATGAACAGTAGACCCGACCACCAACTGCCAGATAGAAGAGCACCACAATCAGCGCCCCGACCAGTGCTGTGGTCTCAAAGGCGTGGCCGGCAAACAGCGTCTGCAGGTAGACAAATGGATCTGTCAGGGGGACTGTATCCAGCACCAGACTGGAGACCAGGTTACCCTTGATTATACGAACCGGCTCTCCCCACTCATCCAGGGCGTTCAGAGTTGTTGCTGACCCAACCAGAAACAGGGCAATAATGGAGAGCTGGGAGATTCGTCTCATTACCAGCCACTTGTGAGAACGGATCCACCCCTTCTCCTCAACTGCTGCCTTGCCTATAGAATCACGTGCCATTACGGTTTTCTCCTCTGCTCTCTTCTGTTACAGGTTGCCTGTGGTGTAACGTTAACGCATCAACCGGGCAGGGGGCAATACATGCACCACATCCAGTGCATCTCTCCATATCCATCTCCATCTGTACCTTTCCCCCAATGCGTGGACGGAAACGAAAAACCCGCTGCAGACACTGATCCCCGCAGATCTGGCAGACCACCCCCTTCTGGGCAATACAGGTGTGACTAACCCGAACCTCCAGCCCCCACGGCTCCCCATGATCCTCATCCGAGGCAAACTGTAGCGCCTTCGGCTCACAACAGGTCACACACTCCTCACAGAAGGTGCACTCTCCCCGCTTGAACTCCACAATCGGGAATCTGCTCCCACCCTCGACCAGGATTTTCTCTGGGCAGGCCTCTACACACTTTCCACAGCGGCTACAGATCTCGGTAAACTCAAACTCATCCAGTGCCCAGGGTGGACGGATGGGACGTTTTCTTCCACTCACATCACCACGCAGAAACTGGGTACGACTCACCCCACGGCCACCCTGCCCCTGTTTTTTTTTATCATCTCTGTTTTTTAAAAACTTAAACATTAAAACCGTCCCGTCCCTCACAAGTTATCCTAACCGTACTAAAGAGCCACCTGATTAACCCCAAATCTCGTCACTATCCAACAACATCAAGTGCCCGTGCCCGAAACCCAACCCCACACTCCTGTGCCAGTTGTTGACACGCCTCTATATCAACCCCCTCCAATCCATCTATAGCAGTTGCGGTCACCAATGGAATCTTCCCACTTGCTCTCCGCAGAAAATCCAGCATTGCCTCAAAGGCGCCCCCCAGCTGGGGCTGGCAGTGCCGATTATAGACCTCTCTGTTCTGTCCATTCATTGAGACCGAGAGCTCATCAATAACCCCCACCATCTCCGGTATCACATTGCGTTTATGGACCAGACTGGCCAGCCCATCTGTATTGATTCTGGTCTGCCCACCATGCTGCTTTATCCACCCGGCAACCTCAAGCAGAAGCCTGAGCCGCAGTGTCGGCTCCCCAAAACCGCAGAATACCACCTGACTGTAGCGTGATGGATCACCAATCGCCCCTATCACCTCCTCAACCTCCGGACGGTGGTCGACTGTAAGATCAAACTCGTGAACCTTCATCACCCCCTGGGTCTTGGGACAGAAGTCACAAACCAGGGTGCAACGGTCGGTAATACTGAGATAGAGGCTATCTTTTATCTGGTAGGCAATTGTCTGACTTCTCACTATGCTATTCTCTCACCACTTACCAACTGCAAACAAGATATGAATCCTTGCTAAAGTGATCACAATAATGAAAAAAATTGCCCTGCCATTAATCCTGGCGCAAGGATTAATACTGCTGTTCATGCCTCTATTAAGTCAGGCTAGCCCCACCCTGCTCGATGCTGCCAATCAGGGCGAGATCAGACAGGTCAAAAAACTGCTGCAGGCGGCAGCCCCCCTCTACCCCCTGACTCGCTCTGGAGAGACCCCGCTACACCGGGCCGCATATCATGGGTACAGAGAGATAGTCTCTCTGTTACTGAACGCAGGTAGCGAGGTTGATATCACCTCCAGACCAGGGGAGACTGCACTCCACAAGGCAGCACAGAGCGGCCATCTGGATGTGATTCAGAAACTTCTGGATGCCGGTGCCGATATCAACCGACGCAGTGAATATGGCATTACCCCACTACAGAAGGCGGTCGCCAATGGTCAGATAGATGCAGTAAAACTGCTGTTGGGATGGGGTGCCGACCCCGCACTGCAGGATGATCTTGGAATCACTCCACTACAGTACGCCGAGATGGGGGGCGAGAGTGAAATTGCAGAACTACTGGAATCTTACTTTACCTCTACCCAACGTTAGGTATAGACTCCCCGATCCACATAAAAAGTTATCCAAAGACAATTTCTCAACAAGGAGGAGAATCGTGAAAAAAGTTTATTCAGTTATGGCATCAACTGCCATCGCACTAACCCTGGCACTCTCACAGAGCCAGGCAGCTTCTGCCGACAACAGCATGGTCGATGCCGGACTAGACGAGGCAAAACAGCTCTATAGCAAGGCTCTGCCGATGAATATGGACTCTCTGAAAAGGGCCGAACTGCTTGGGCAGGCTGTAGATATCCTGACCGGGGTTATCGAAAACGATCCAAAATCTCTGGAGGCACACCGCAAACTAATGGGGGTCTACCTGCTACAACAGGATTACTCCAACGGTATCCGTACCCTGCAGAATGCAATCACCCTCGCTCCCGAGGATCCTAAGCTCTTTATCTCCCTGGCATTTATGTATGAACACTCTGGTGCCCTGGAGTATGCAGACGAGATGCTGAATCAGGCGCTTTCTCTGAAACCTGGAGATAAAGTCACAAAAATGGTCAGAGATTATAAGGTTGCCATCAGAAAGAAGATTGAGGCGGCAAAAGATAATAACAATATGGAGCAGCTTCATGGCGGAGAGAACCCCATGGACGCACAACATGGGCAGCTTAAACCTGGAGCAGATACCTCCGCCCACTAAACCATGAAAGCAGAACTCACAGACCCATTTGGCAGAAGAGTCGATTACCTCCGTCTCTCGGTAACCGACCGCTGTGACCTGCGTTGCGTCTACTGTATGCCACAGGGGTTTGATGACTATGAGGCACCCGCTGACTGGCTCACCTTTGACGAGATTGAACGGGTAGTCAGGATATTTGGCGAGCTGGGAGTCAGCCGGATACGGATGACTGGTGGGGAACCCCTGGTTCGCAAGGGCATTGTCGAGCTCAGTAGACGGCTTTCGTCGCTACGCGAAATTGATGATCTCTCCATGAGTACCAACTGTGTAAGCATGGAGAAATTTGCCCAGCCGCTTAAAGATGCCGGTATCAGCCGTATCAATGTCAGCCTTGACAGCCTCAACCCGAAAAAATTCCAGGAGATTACCGGCGGGGGCAAACTGAGCAAAGTAATTGCTGGTCTGTTAGCCTCCAAGGCGGCTGGCTTTACCCCCATCAAGATAAATGCGGTTGCGATGAAAGGGGTAAATGATGATGAGCTCGGTGATATGGTTGAGTTCTGTCTCAAACATGACTTTACCCTCCGTTTTATCGAGACCATGCCTATTGGTGATACCGGATGTCGTGCCAAGGACTCTCACTACCTTGATCTCGAGGTGATCCGCGAGGAGCTGGAACAGCGCTTTGATCTGGTCCCAAGCGTTATGCCGGGAGCGGGGCCAGCCCGTTATTTCAGGATTAAAGATACGGATATGCACTTTGGTTTCATCACCCCGATCTCTCAACATTTCTGCGAGACCTGCAACAGACTGCGCCTCTCTACCGATGGCACTCTCTATATGTGTCTGGGACAGGATGATAAGTATGAGTTACGACCACTGCTACGAGGTGGTGCCAGCGATGATGAGATCAAGGATGCAATCCACGAGGCGCTGACCCTAAAACCGGAACGCCACGAGTTCAACGAGGGCAAGGGGCAGACTGTTCGTTTCATGAATATGACAGGCGGATAGGGACCCTAAACCACCTACGACACAAACATTCTAATCGATAGAAACAGTAGAAAGAGTGCAAACAGCTGCTTTAGCCTCTCTGCCGGCAGTCGATGTGCCAACCTTGCACCAACTGGAGCAGCAAAGGCACTCATAACGATAATCCCAAAAAATGCGGGCCAGTAGATAAAGCCGCTGCTCCATATTGGTAGCCCGTCAACCCCCAACCCAGACCAGATAAATCCGACTCCGCCAGCCACCGCAATAGGCAATCCAACTGCTGCCGAGGTTCCCACGGCCTGATGTATCTTCACCCGATGCCATACCAACCAGGGTACAGTCATGGTTCCGCCACCAATTCCCACCAGCGCCGAAATCGCACCAATTACAACTCCTGCCAGGCCATTCAATATTCTCCCGGGGATCTCTCCATGGACTCTTGGTCCAAGATTGAACCCCATCTGAATCGCCACCAGAAGCTCAAACAGGGCAAAAAATATACGCAGAGAGTCACTGTTAACCTGTTTTGCAAACTGTGCTCCGAACCATCCACCCAGAACTATCCCTGGAACCAATAACCAGAACAGATCCCAGCGCACTGCCCCTCTCCTGTCGTGGGCAGAGACTGAGGAGATAGAGGTGATGACAATGGTTGCCAATGAGGTGCCGATGGCCAGATGCATCAACCATGGAGATGAACCCAGCTGCTGCTGAAAGATCCATAACAGAAACGGCACAATAACCAGGCCACCGCCTACTCCGAGGAGGCCGGCCAAGAGACCTGCAAAAGCACCAACCAGGAGATAGAGAGCTATTGATTCCATCGTCAGAGATTATCAAACTACGGAACGGTTTGGATAGAACTCAGTATGTTGCTCTCCCGAGAGAGCCGTTAAGAAAGCTCTGATTAAGTCACTTCGTGACCCAATCAGATCTCCCTTACAAATTATTCTATGGGGGAAGGGTTATGGTTCAGTATGTTACAACAACACCTGTTGAGCCCTTCCCCCAAACCCCCATTCCATTACGCTTTTTCAGATGGAATGGACACCGCCCTCCCTTAATCGGCATCAAAGTGCCATAGTTGGGTTGTTACACATCAACTAAATAGAGAGGACGGTATCCATGAAAGAGATTAACGTAATAGGTTTGGATTTGGCAAAAGATGTTTTCCAGGTACACGGCATTGATAGTGATGGAGAAGTTGTGACTCGCGTCAAGTGGATAGCCCGTTTGCTGTTAAAAGAGATTAAACCTGAATTCCCCCCCTCTTGTGCGCTAACCCCTCACTCCGCCGACTATTAACCACTACAATCTTAGCACGGGATAACGCATTAAAATCGGTTGCTGAAGCTGCAGTATAGGCCCCCATCTGATGCCCTACCACCAGGTCTCCCAGCTCCATCTTCGGTAGCTCAATCGCCTGCTCTACCACATCGATACTGTCACAGGTAGGGCCCGCCAATACACTTTCACGATGCGGCCCTTCACGGAACACCTCGACCGGATAGTCGGCATGGTCAAACAATTTGCCACTCCAGGAGCCGTAGACCCCATCATCCAGGTAGTACCAGGGGCGGCCATCACGCTCACTCTTGCCCACCACCGAGGTGATGACGGAGACTGCCGGGGCCACCAGATAACGGCCCGGCTCGGCAACCTTGCGTACACGCTGTGGCAACTTGTCGAGTGCCTGACGAATCGGCGCACAGAAATCCTCGATCTCCGGTACAGCATGCCGGTACTCCACCGGGAACCCGCCGCCCATATCGAGCAGGTTGATCTCGTTAAATCCCATTGCCCACGCCCGCTCCATCAGTGCATGGGTGGTCTCAATGGCTGCCACATGGCTATCGGGCTGCCCCGATTGAGAGCCAACATGGAAAGAGAAACCCTTGATGCGAATCCCCTTGCGGCGCGCCAACTGCAACAACTCCACTGCCTCCTCCGGGGAGCAACCAAATTTGCTGGAGAGGTCGACCACCGCACTCTTACCCTGGAAACGTATACGGATCAGCAGACCGACCCGGTTGTGGTAGCGCCGGAACTTCCTCAGCTCCTCTCTGTTGTCGACCACAAAGGTGGTAGTGCCGTAGCGTAGCGCAGCACGGATCTCACTATCCTTCTTGATGGGGTGGGTATGGATGGTGGCACGAGGAGATAGTCCACTCTGGCGCGCCAGTGCCACCTCACCACTGCTGGCGATATCGAGACCAACCCCTTCGGAGACCAGTGCAGCGATCACCTCAGCGCGAGGCAGCGCCTTGATCGCATAGAACAACTCTACTCCAGGCAGTGCAGCGGATAGCTGACGAACCTGTCGACGCAGTTGGGCCTCATCCACCACAAACAGTGGAGAACCATACCGGGTAACCAGCTGACGATACTGCGCCTCCTGCTCTGAAGCGGGCAGACTGCTCCAAGGATAGAGCGGTACGATATTATCGTTCATCAAATCACTCCTCATCCAGTGCCTCAGCAATCGCTTTCTGCAGATACTGCGGCAGAGCAAACGCAGCCTGATGGATCGCAGGATTGTAGTAGCGGGTCTCGATCCCCGCCTGTTCAAAGCGGGTCTGCAGTGTAGTCAGATCCACACTGCGCAGTGCCGTGTTATCGGTGGCCCAGGCAAAGGTCATGATCCCCCCCACATAGGTCGGCACTGCCGCACTGTAGAAAGTGCTGTCGGCAAATAGTGATCGCAGACGACGTGCCGTATCCTGCACCTCATCCAGCTGCATGAAGGCGACCCCGTTCTGGGTCACCAGAATACCGCCTGGGGCCAGACGTGCCTTACAGGCACTGTAGAAGTCCTGGGTAAAGAGGCTCTCTCCCGGTCCAATCGGATCGGTGGAGTCGGAGATGATCACATCAAACTGCCGATCACTGTTGCTGGCGTAGTTCATCCCATCATCGATCACCAGCTCAAAGCGTGGGTCATCAAAAGCCCCGGCGGAGTGGTTCGGCAGGTGCTCAATACTCATCTCAACCACAGCACGGTCAATCTCCACCTGGGTAATCTGCTCAATGCTCTGATGACGACACACCTCCCGCAATATCCCCCCATCACCACCACCGATGATCAGTACTCGTTTGGCATTGCCGTGTGCCAGCAGCGGCACATGGGCCAGCATCTCATGGTAGATGAACTCATCCGCCTCGGTGGTCTGCACCACCCCATCGAGCACCATCACCCGTCCGAAACGGGGGTTGTGGAAAATCTTCAACTGCTGCTGGCCAGTGCCGTGCTCAAAATAGACCTCACCCACCTCAAAGCCTTGCCAGTAGCTGTCGTAGAGGGTCTCTTCAAAGGTGTGTTGATTGCTCATTGGCCGCAAGCCCCGCGCAGATGCTCATGGATATTGATATGGGTCGGGTTGAAGGTGCGTTTGAACACCTCGATCGACAACTCCGGGCGGGCGTCTCCACACATAAAGACATCGAAGGCTGCATACCCCTTCTCTGGCCAGGTATGGACGCTGATATGGGACTCTGCCAGAACGGCCACTCCGGAGATCCCACCACTGGGGGTGAAGTGATGGAGATGGATATGGAGCAGTGTGGCTCCACATAGATCAACCGCCTCTCGCAAGGTCTGCTCCATCAGGTTCAAATCATCCAGATTCGAGGCCTTCCACAGATCCAGAATCAGGTGAGTGCCGGCAAAGGTGATGCCGTTGCGGGTAATAAAATGGTCGAGCAGATGCTCAGTCTCACCCTGCTGATTGTGGGTGGGCCAGATGGCGGAATTGATCTCCTCTCCGGTTGCAGGGAAAAGATCGGTGCTTTTAAGGTCATACTGACCAATAGAAACGGCTGTCTCCATTGTGCAAGCTCCTCCAAAACAAAGTGCAAATTGTTACTGATGCGAAGCACTTCACAGAGAGGGCAACGCACGGCCTAGAAAAACATAAAACCTTCTATCAAGTCGAAAGGGGGCGCGATTTTCAGTCCAAAATGGATTCTTGTCAACACTTTTTTACAGCCATTTTCCGGAAACTCAAAACCGACGATAGACAGTCTATTGTCTAGTGACAGAGTCTAAACAAGATCCACTTTTGAACCGATTCACAACATAGCAACCAAATTTTCATGGATACGCACTCGACAGTCGTATCCGTTGAAACTCAATCCTGACCAAGGATCGCCATGCCCACTCTAGGGAGCCATAGAGAAAATATCGTAGCCAAAGGGTGCTGATTACCATCTGCATCAAACCAAACAGAAGCGCAATCAACAGCAGCTCATAACGCTGAAAGCTGCCATGGCAACTGCTACAGACGCTTCCCGGAGTAGACCGCTGGTCAGCAACGGCTATATTGATCGAGATCGGCACCGACATGTCCCAGTTTGGGAATATTCAGCAGTTCGCTTCATGGGCAGGCCTCTGTCCCGGTAATAACGAAAGTGCCGGAAAAAGAAAAAGCGGAAAAACGCGCAAAGGGAATCGATCCCTTCGACACTCTTTATGTGAGGTGGCCAATGCCGCCAGTAGAACCACGAGTCAGTTCAAAGTCAAATATCAAGGACTTGTCATACGCAGAGGCCATAAACGGACCATTATCTCGCTGGATGAAGAAGTTATGGGAATTTGGCTATTTGCCTCAACTGGCTCAGCCTCAGACAACGTAAACTGCATCAAACTGCGGCAGGGTAAAGTCCGCCTTCAGATTAATCTGAGGGCAGGGATACCTATGTTTTTGTGGGGGTAATTATTTTCACAGTAAAGATTTAGGGAACCTCTGAATTGTCCCCAAGTAACCTGCCCCGCTCTCTCAATTCCCGGCACCGCGCATACTGCGGAAAGCCAACTTTTCAAAATGGTCGGCAATCTTGCGTACGCAGACCACACACCCCTCCTTCCCCATCAGCAGCTCTGAAAACCTCTTTTTGATGCGATTGCCATATTTGTCAGAGATCTCTACCTGCTGTTCATCAGGCAAAATCTGCGCATCCAGCCTGAACTCTCTGAGTATCTCTCCAAGCTCGGTAAATCTATTCATATCATATCTTGCTGCTACCATTTCTTAACCCTCCTCAACTACGCTTTTACATTACAGAGACCAAAAAACCCCCATAACGAGTTATCTCCACTGACTAAAAGTATCAGACAAACAAAAACTGTCAACTATCTTAAATCTTAAATGATATTGTTGAATAGGCTGACAGCTACGTAACAGCTACACTTAGATAAATTATTAATAGAGTATGGTGGAGTACAAATGCAGGGACAGCTATGGTTGAACCAATTGATGTAGATCAATTAACAAACCATGATACTTGTTGACGTAGCTATTGTTTTTTGAGATAAACACCTTTCACATGTTTTTATGTGGATATAACCAACTATAGTAGTAGGTTATATCTAGGAAAAACCGTACCTGGGGAGGGGACGGTGAACAAACTCTCCCTAAAGATACGGTTCTATAATTTAGAATTAAAACGTAAATAGTGAGGAGAAGTATCTATGGGAATCTCTAGAAGAGAGTTTATCAAATCCAATGCTGTGGCCGCGGCGGCTACTGCTGTTGGTATTAGCGGTATCCCCGTTGTAACCCAGGCAAAAGATGGCTACGATTCTGACGGTATCCGCTGGGACAAGGCCCCATGTCGCTTCTGCGGCACTGGCTGTAGTATTCTGGTTGGTACCAAAAACGGCAAGCTGGTAGCTACGCAGGGTGACCCGGACGCACCAGTCAACAGAGGGTTGAACTGTATCAAGGGGTACTTCCTCTCCAAGATCATGTACGGCAGAGACCGTCTAACCACCCCTCTGTTGCGCCAGACTGATGGCAAGTACGACAAGAATGGTGAGTTTACCCCAGTGAGCTGGGATGATGCATTCGACATCATGGCCAAGAAGTGGAAAACGGCGATGGCCAATGACCACGCTCGTGGTGATGGCAAATCCACTGTTGGAATGTTTGGTTCGGGTCAGTGGACTGTTCTTGAGGGTTATGCTGCATCCAAACTTTACAAGGCTGGTTTCCGTTCAAACAATATTGACCCTAACGCACGCCACTGTATGGCATCTGCGGTAGGTGCATTCATGCGTACCTTCGGCTCCGATGAGCCCATGGGCTGCTATGATGATTTTGAGCATGGTGAGAACTTTGTACTCTGGGGCTCCAATATGTCGGAGATGCACCCCATCCTCTGGTCGCGTATCACTGATACACGCCTGACCAAGAAAAACTCATCGGTACATGTTCTCTCTACCTATACCCACCGTAGCTGTGACCTTGCAGACAATGTACTGATCTTCGAGCCACAAACTGACCTGGTGATTGGTAACTATATTGCAAACCACATTATCCAGAGTGGCGCTGTAGACCATAATTTTGTAAAGAAACATACAAATATACGTCTCGCCAATACCGATATCGGTTATGGGCTGCGCCCAAATGATCCTCGTGAGAAGAGTGCAAAAAACAGCTCTCCACGCAAGGCTCAGGTTGGCTCCAAGCCAATGACCTTTGATGAGTACAAGGCATTTGTTGCCGAGTACACCCTGGAGAAGGCCGTCGAGATGTCTGGTGTCCCTGCAGAGAACCTGAAGGCACTGGCTGATCTCTATGCTGACCCAAGCAAGAAGATCGTCTCTCTCTGGACCATGGGAACCAACCAGCATGTACGTGGTGTCTGGATGAACCACCTGATGTATAACCTGCATCTGCTGACCGGCAAGATCTCCGAGCCTGGCAATGGGCCATTCTCTCTGACTGGACAGCCTTCTGCCTGTGGTACCGCACGTGAGGTTGGAACCTTCGCCCACCGTCTGCCTGCAGACCTGGTGGTGATGAAGAAACCACACCGTGACTTTACCGAGAAGACCTGGAAGATTCCTGCAGGAACTATCCCTGGCAAACCTGGATACCATGCGGTACTACAAAATCGCAAACTCAAGGATGGCAAGCTGAATGCCTACTGGGTAATGTGTAACAACAACGTTCAGGCGGCACCAAATCTTAATGATGAGACCATGCCTGGGTATCGTAATCCAAAGAACTTTATTGTCACCTCGGATCCATACCCAACTATTACCGCAATGGCATCTGACCTGATCCTTCCTACTGCAATGTGGATTGAGAAGGAGGGTGTATATGGTAATGCAGAGCGTCGCTCTCAGGCGTGGCGTCAGCAGGTTCCACCTGTAGAGGGTGCCAAGTCAGATCTCTGGCAGTTGATGGAGTTCTCCAAGCACTTCACTACCGAAGAGGCGTGGGGAGAGGCGCACGTTGCGGCCAACCCAGAGTTCAAGGGCAAGACCCTGTTTGATGTGCTCTATGGTAATGGACAGGTCAACAAGTATGGCCTGGAGGATCTGGAGAGAGGGTTTGATAACGAAGAGGCGTTCCACTTCGGTTTCTACCCACAGAAGGGGCTCTATGAAGAGTATCGCCTGTTTGGTCTAAATGGCCCAAAGAAGGGGCATGAGCTTGGTGAATATACCCAGTATCACAAGACGCGCGGCATGCGCTGGCCGGTAATCGATGGCAAGGAGACCCTTTGGCGCTATCGTGAAGGGTTTGACCCACTGGTTAGAAAGTCAAACCCAACGGTTGCCAAGGGTGATGTCTACTTCTATGGAAAACCGGATGGCAAGGCCAACATCTTCTGTTGCCCTTACGAGCCACCTGCGGAGTCTCCGGATGCAGAGTTCCCACTGTGGATGACTACTGGTCGTGTACTCGAGCACTGGCACTCTGGCTCAATGACTCAGCGTGTTCCTGAGCTCTACCGTGCAGTACCTGATGCATTGATCTATATGCATCCAAAGGATGCCAAGGCGGCAGGACTACATGATGGTGCAGCAGCAATGGTTACATCCCGTCGCGGCAGCATGAAAGCGCGCGTCTCCACTCGAGGACGTAACAAGATGCCAGAGGGGCTGATATTTGTTCCATGGTTTGATGCGCGTCGTCTGGTAAACAAGCTGGTTCTTGATGCAACCGACCCTCTCTCCAAAGAGACGGACTTTAAGAAGACCGCTGTTAAAGTGACTAAGGCCTAAGGAGGAGATACCAATGAAAAAGCGTAATATCATGATGTTTGTATTGGGTGCTTCTCTGGCTGCACTGCTAGGTGGAAGTTCTGTTGTTGTGGCTGGCGATGTCACCTCCCTGCGTGGAGGCAGTGATATCAATGCCGATTCGGCAATTCCTACCAGGAAAAACCGCTTTAAGGATGCTGATCCTTTTGCACGAACCTGGAAAGAGCAGCCCCCGGTAATGCCTCACAAAGACTATTCAATCTCTGTAAAAGAGAACGAGTGTATGGATTGTCATAGTGATGCGAACTACAAAGAGGAGGAGGCCACCAAGATTGGCCGTAGCCACTATGTAGATCGTGCCGGCAACACTCTTAACCACCTCTCTGGAGCAAGATTCTTCTGTAATCAGTGTCATGCCCCTCAATACCGGGTGGATCCGCTGGTTGTAAATGAATTCTCAACCAGTGCAAGACGCTAATGGCTAGAGAGTAGCTATTGAGTAGAAATAGCCGCTTGGATCTTGCATGATCCAAGCGGTTTTTTTATGCTGACGGTATAATCAGGATAAACTAAACATATAAAACAAGGGAAAGGAGGCAGATAGTGGAAGATACAGTTATACAAATTTCGGGAGTTGCAATCAGACTCAGACCAGAGATGATGGAGTCGGTTAAATCACAACTCAACGCCATTGATGGTCTGGAGATTCATGCCGAGGATGCTGCAGGAAAACTTGCCATCACTCTGGAGGGGCGTGACGCCAATACCATGACAGATAGCATCACCGAAATTGAGTCAATTGATGGTGTTATTATTGTTAACCCTGTATATATTCACGATGAGACGGAGATTGCAGAGGCCTCTTAACCGAACCTGAGCCAGCCATGAGCAAGAAGAAGGTAGACCGCAGGCAGTTCCTCACCGACAGTGGAAAGATGGTTGGTGGGCTCTCTGTTGCTGGTGCTACGATTGGCCTGTTCGGCAAGCAGGCGAGCTCAATGCCGGCCTATGCGCTGCGTCCACCTGGTGCACTTCCCGAGAATGAGTTTCTGGGCTCCTGTATCCGCTGTGGTCTCTGTGTTCAGGATTGTCCCTATGAGATCCTCCATCTGGCAGAGCTACAGGAAGAGGTGGCTCTAGGTACTCCATACTTTATCGCTCGCGACAAGCCGTGCGAGATGTGCGAGGAGATCTACTGCATCCAGAATTGTCCTACCGGGGCACTGGATAGAGGCCTGGCTGATATCAATACCTCGCGCATGGGGGTTGCAGTTCTGGTTGATCAAGAGACCTGTCTGAACCTGCTGGGGCTGCGTTGCGATATCTGTTACCGAGTCTGTCCGGTTCTTGATGAGGCGATATCACTGGAACGCTTTCACAATGCCCGCACCAAGCGTCACACAATCTTCGTGCCGACTGTACACTCCGATGCCTGCACCGGTTGTGGCAAGTGTGAATATGCATGTCCTCTACCTGTTGCAGCAATCAAGGTGCTGCCGGAAAATATAGCCAAGGGACAACTTGGCGAGCATTATCGTTTAGGCTGGAGAGAGAAGGAGCAGGCCGGAGAGTCTCTGGTGACCCCGGACATAGAGCATCAATACAACCTGCCTGAGGGATTCCAATATGACCTCGAGGGCGAGGGGTTGATTGCACCTGAGGAGGGACCAAACCTTCTTGATCTTAATATTCCGGGAATGCCAAAATTCTCGATTCCCGCCCCCAAAACAACCAAAAAATAGGTTACTGAACCATGAAAACTGTTATTGCGATAATCTGTTCGCTATTTGTCTACCAATCTGCCTATGCCAATGATGCGTCCATATCGGATCGGGTCACTGCGCTGGAGAATCGTATCAGTGAGCTGGAGGATCAGCTCAGGGATAGTATCGGTAAAAATCGCTGGAAGGATGATGTTCTGTGGCAACGGGTCAAAAAGGATATGACATCCCGCTCAATAAAGAGCCTGCTGGGCAAGCCCGGGCGAATTGAGGAGTCGATCTTCACCACCTGGTACTACCATCCAACCTCCAAGCTATATGCTTTTGTCTGGTTTGATGAGGACAAGGTTCTGGGGTGGAAGGGGCCTGAGTAAGTTTTACCCAATCCAGATGGTTTTGGCGTTCACAAACTCATGCATTCCAAGTTTGGATAACTCTCGTCCGTAACCGGAATTTTTGATTCCTCCAAAGGGGAGACGCGGATCACTTTTGACGATCCCGTTTACAAAGGTGGCACCTGATTGAATCTTGCGGGCCACGCGCTCACCACGCTCCAGATCTTCGGTCCAGACGCTCCCTCCAAGCCCAAATGGGCTGTCGTTGGCAATACGGACTGCATCGGTCTCATCTGTGGCACGAATCACAATCGCCACCGGCCCGAAGAACTCTTCACTGTAAGCCGCCATTCCAGGTTTTACATGGTCGAGAATTGAGGGGGCATAACCGGCATGGGTTATATCTGATGGGCTACATCCGGTCAACGGCTCCGCCCCCGCCTCGATACTTCTCTGTACCTGCTGATCAAGCTCATCACGCAGATCTGTTCTCGCCATTGGTGCCAGTGTGGTGGCTGGATCCATTGGGTCGCCCAACTGCAACTCCTCCACGGCCTGTTTGAACCGAGAGACAAACTGGTCGGCAACAGCCTCAACCACAATAAACCGTTTGGCTGCAATACAGCTCTGTCCACTATTAAGGTAACGAGAGGCTACTGCTACCTTTACCGCCGCATCCAGATCACAATCCTCCAACACAATGAATGCATCGGACCCCCCAAGCTCGAGCACGCTCTTTTTGAGGCTTGCCCCTGCTGTTGCAGCTACCTGTCGCCCCGCCGGCTCACTCCCTGTAAGGGTGACAGCGTGAACACGATCATCCTCGATGATTTTTGCCACCTGGGAGGCACGAATCATCAATGAGGTGAATACCCCCTGTGGCGCACCGGCCTCTCTGAACACCTCCTCAATGGCATGTGCAGAGCCGGGTACGTTGGATGCGTGCTTGAGCAGACCGGTATTACCGGCAACCAGTGCGGGGGCGGCAAAACGGAAAACCTGCCAGAGCGGGAAATTCCAGGGCATTACTGCCAATACCGTCCCCAATGGCTGGTGCGCAACCAGGCTTTTGCCAGCATCGCTTGCGATGATCTCATCCGCCAGAAAACCTGGCCCTTCATCTGCATAGTAGTCACATACCCAGGCACACTTCTCTACCTCAGCCTCGGACTCAGTTATCAGCTTGCCCATCTCTTTGGTTAGCATCTCTGCAAGTTCTCGCTTGCGCCTGCGCAACAGCTCTCCAGCCTTGCGCACAATGGCACAACGTTGCTCCAGGGGGGTGGACTGCCAGACTGGTGCTGCGGATGCGGCCTGAGCCAGTGCAGACTCTATCTGCTGTTCATCCCAATTCGGGATCTGCTCAATCACCTCGCCGCTGTATGGATTGATGGATTCAAAACTCATTGCTACCCCCTCTCTTAGTCGTTTTCTGTCTATTGGTCAGTGAGACATTCTGCCCTGACGGGCAATCTTTTCCCTGAGAACAGCCTTGACAGGATGATGATGAGCCATCTCTGCCCAGACCGAGGGCACGTCTTGAATATCGCCACAAGTAGCGCAGGGCAAAGATCAGGATTACCCCCAGCACCATGATCTCTATTGTGGTCAACTCACTCATAAAAAGTACCCCGCAACCCTTACCACAACCCATGCCAGAACCCATGCGATACCTAATCCCAGTCCAATGGAGAACGTGGTCCAGCCAACTGACTGGGTCTCTCTTTTTATAACCGCAATGGTTGCAAGGCATGGCATATAGAGGAGGGTAAAGACCATAAACGCAAGTGCCACCTCCGGAGCCATGCTCCCAGCCATCGCCTCACGCAGACTCATACTCTCCTCATCCACCTCATCACCTGTGTTGTAGAGGACTCCAAATGTAGAGACCACGATCTCCTTGGCCACAAATCCGGTCAGGAGGGCGATACTCCCCTTCCAGTCAAACCCCAGGGGCTCAAATATGGGCTGGATTGTTCTCCCAATCTGCCCCAGATAGCGCCTCTCCTGCTCCTCAGCCGCCTGCCTGTTTGCAAGCTCGGAAAGTGCCTGCTCTCTTGCCTGCCCCGCATCCATCTGCTGCTCTATACGGTGCTGCTCTGCGCCATAGTCCACGCTCAACTCAACGTTTTGAGGAAAGGCCTGCAGGAACCAGATAATGATAGAGCCCACCAGAATGATACCGCTCACCTTTTTTAGAAACTCTACCGCCTTCTCCCACATGTGGATCACAACCGAGCGGGCTGCCGGCAGGCGATATGGTGGCAGCTCCATTACAAACGGATCAGAGAGGCCTTGAAACATGGTCTTTTTCATCATCCAGGCGGCACCCATGGCTACCAGAATGCCCGCCAGGTAGAGCGCAAAGACTACTGTGCCTGCATACTCTGCAAAGAAGATTCCGGCCAACAGTACATAGACCGGCAGACGGGCCGAGCAGCTCATAAAAGGGTTGATGAGGATGGTGAGCAGCCTGTCCCTGGGGTTCTCGATGGTACGGGTCGCCATAATAGCCGGCACGTTACAACCAAACCCCATAAGCAGGGGGATAAAGGCTTTGCCATGGAGACCGATACCGTGCATAAAGCGGTCCATCAGAAAGGCGGCTCGTGCCATATATCCGGTATTCTCAAAGAATGAGATAAACAGGAATAACAGCACAATATTGGGGAGGAAGATGATGATGCCACCAACCCCGCCAATAATTCCATCCACCAGCAGATTGCGGATCAACCCCTCCGGCATTAGCTCTGTGGTTGTATCAGAGAGCCAGCCCACTCCGGAATCAATCCAGTCCATCGGGTATTGGCCAACGGTAAACGTGGTCTGAAACATCAGCCACATAAAGAAGAGAAATAGTGGCAGCCCCAGTGCTCGATTCAGCAGCACCTGGTCAATCCTGCGGGTCATGTTTTGGGCACGTACCGGTTTTGACTGCTGCATGGTCTCCTGCACCAGACCGTGAATAAATCCGTAACGGCCATCAGCCAACAGGGTTGGGGAGTCTTCGCCATGACTATCTTCAAGTTCTGTCTGCTCGCTCTTTGCTGCTGCAATCAGGTCTGCATGGTCATGCTCCTGTGCCAGCACATCGGAGTCCCCCTCCAGAAGCTTGAGTGCCAGCCAGCGAGAGCGCTCCTCCTCAATCTGTCCGGGGTGGAGTTTTGCGATATGTTCCTGGGTACGCTCAATCGCCTCTTCCACATGAGAGTCGTATGGAACCCTGATCTGACGAGAGCTGAACCCATCTTCTGCAATAGCTACTATCGCATCCAGCAGCTTCTCCTTGCCCTCGCCTGTACGTCCAACAGTCTCTACTGTTGGTGCCCCGAGAAGCTGAGAGAAGGTGGCTGTATCGATCTCCATCCCCTTGGCCCTAACCTCATCAATCATATTTAGATTGATAATACGGGGCAGGTCCATCTCGATCAGCTGGGTGGTGAGAAACAGGTTCCTCTCCAGATTTCCGGCATCTACAACATCAACCACCAGATCAGGTGACTCATTAAGGATATACTCACGAGCCACCTTCTCCTCTACTGTTTTTGAGGAGAGTGAGTAGGTTCCGGGTAGATCGATAACATTTATGGTCCACCCCTTGTGGTGTACAGTTCCCTCTTTACGGGTAACTGTTACCCCGCTGAAGTTTCCCACCCGTTGACGCGCGCCCGTCAGGTGGTTAAAGATTGTGGTCTTTCCACAGTTGGGATTTCCTGCAAGGGCTACATTGATGATCTTGTCTGTCTGACCCATGGTCATAACCCCTTATCAATATTGACAAGGATCTGATCTGCCTCTGCATTACGCAGACTTACCTGATATCCACGAATTGTATAGGAGCGTGGATCCCCAAACGGGGCGGTGGAATCAACCCCAATCGTGGAGCCTTTTAGAAAACCCATCTCTGTCAGACGTTGGCGGAGGCGGTTTTCTCCATTAATGCCAATAATGGTGCCCTCCTCTCCAGGCTTTAGTGATGCCAGTGTTGCTTCCATGATGGTCCGGGTTTATTGATGTGTTTGAGAATTATTACTATTTGCAAATAATATCACAAAAAGTATGGCAATACAAAAAGTGGATGCCTCTCCGGCACCGATCAGGCAGTCCGGTATCCCAGCCTCTCCTCGAGATCAACCTCACGAATACAGGATTCACAATAGGCAAAGATATCCGACTCTTCCGATTGCAGACAGTCGTGGATGGTATCCAGATTTTCCAGCACCTCCGCACGAAACTGCTCCCGATCAATCTCGGAACCATCTTTCATCCACCACCTTCTGATCAGAGATACAAAGACAGAGATTACACGCTGAATGTCACCCATCGACTCAAGTATCTGGCTCTTGCGACCAGCAACACAGTTCTGGTCGATAATCATCTGCGAGAACACTCTGTCCTCCAGGGTGAAATGTGCGAAAAGGAGTTTGGAGAACTCCTCAAGTTGCTGGATTATTTCAACTGGATCAAATCCAGACTCACTGTTTAGCTGTGCAACAAACTGATCAATCTGCCCGTTGATCTGTTGGTGTTGCAGTTCCAGTTCCTCATATATCCCCATACCATCTTATAAAGCAATTTTTGTACCACTTCTGGCATCAGTATGAAAAATTGGTATCTTACTGATTTATATATATTAAATAGTTTTATGACAACCCTGATGACTCGATATGGTTAACCTATATCATTCAATTTTTTAACCTTTACATTGAATGCATTGAACGTTTCGTTCAACCAAGCTCTTTTCGGAAACGGTCCAGAGTTGAGCGATATGCTTCGGCATCACCAAAATCGCTATAACGCCAATACCGTGGATGAGGATGCTGAACTCTTCTGGCATGTTTTATGGGGCACCAGTACTGTTCTGTACGACTTGCCACCTCGCTAATATATGATGCCAACCCATTGGCATAACTACAGTAGTAGCAATTTATCTTCTCTATGGCATTCAGGTATGCAAGATGTCCACGATCCATCAACCAGTAGTCACGGCGTCTAACCCGGCCCATACCCCAGAGGGTAAAACAGATCCATTGATAGATGGTGACCGAGATATCAACAATCAACAGAGGGAGTGCCAGCCCGTAGATAACAGGAACCGAGAGCAGTGTTCTTAATTTTGCCCTGCGGATAAACTGAAACAGCCCAACCTTTAGCTGACGCTGCGACTCTGTCATCTCGCGCTCGAAGTGAATTCTCTTCTCTTCAAGCCTGTACCTGAATTCGGTCTGCTTCTCTTCCAGATCACGCTCCAGCTCCTGCTCCAGGTCTACAACCTTGTCCATCAGCTGAATAATCTTGTCATGCATTACTATCTCCTCTCCACTCTATCTGAAATTTGCCATCTGTACGGGAAGGCGCCTGCTGCCCCAGCTACCGGCTTCTCCTTCAAAACCTCCGGCACAACGTGTTCTACATTTTTTACCCCTGCCACTCTCGGTAAGGTTCCACTCTGAAAGCTCATACCAATCCCTGCCAATCAAGAGCTCGCCACAGTGGTGACAGTATGTGCTCTCTCCAGCCTTGTCATGCACGTTGCCGGTATAGGCGTGGTAGATACCATTCCTTTTGGCGATATCACGTGCATGAGTCAATGTCTCTTGCGGGGTAGAGGGTATATCTATCATCTTGTAGTCGGGGTGGAAGGCAGTAAAGTGGATCGGAACCTCTGGCCCCAGATTGTCGACAATCCACTTTGTCATCGCATCCAGCTCTTCAGCAGAGTCATTCTGTCCCGGAATCAGCAGTGTTGTCAGCTCAAACCAGACTGTGGTCTTCTCCTTGAGATAGAGCAGGGTATCCAGTACCGGTTGCAGTGATCCACTGCAGAGCTTGTGGTAAAAATCATCAGAAAACCCCTTGAGGTCGATATTCGCTGCATCCATCTCCTGGAAGAACTCCTCCCTGGCTGCACCGTGAATGTATCCCGCAGTAACTGCAACCGAGCGCACCCCTTTTTTCCTGCAGGCCATGGCCACATCTACCGCATACTCCATAAAGATAACCGGATCATTGTAGGTATAGGCAACACTCTTGCATCCCAACTCGCTGGCAGCTCTTGCGATCATCTCTGGTGAGGCAAAGTCCTGTAGCCTGTCCATCTTTCGTGCTTTGCTCATATCCCAATTTTGACAAAACTTACAGGTCAGGTTGCAACCTGCAGTACCAAAAGAGAGTATTGCGCTGCCCGGCAGAAAGTGGTTGAGCGGTTTCTTCTCTATCGGATCAATCACAAAACCACTGGAACGGCCATAGGTTGTCAGAACTACAGCTCCGCCCTTTGCCATCCTTACAAAACAGAGTCCACGCTGACCATCCCTCAACTTGCACTCTCGCGGACAGAGATCACACTGCACTCTGCCATCACTCAACTGATGCCAGTATGTTGTTGGATAGTCATCTATTGCTACTTCGCTTATCTTCTTGTCACTCATCAAGTTTGCCGTTTTCAGATTTTCAACTACTATTAGTCACTGCGAACACATTGATATAGTGACTATAGACGAGGAGAGGAGTATCTACCAGTGATCAGAGAACCTGCTGTTGCCGGCACCTTCTATCCTGCAGACCCTGTGGAGTTGAGCCACATGGTGAGAGGGTTTATTGATGCTGGACAATCATCAACCACTATTCCGAAGGCAATTATCGCCCCTCATGCCGGTTACATATACTCCGGGCCTGTTGCCGGATCTGCCTATCGTGCATTAAGCCCTCTTAAGGGGGTAGTGGAGAGGGTTGTCCTTCTTGGCCCCTCCCACCACCTTGCCTTTAACGGGCTGGCTGCATCGGGTGCAGATTTTTATGCCTCACCACTTGGATTGGTTCCGCTGGACAGAGACGCCCTGCAACAGGTGATTGAGTTGCCACAGGTTAAGATGATTGACGAGGCGCACCAACCGGAACACAGCCTGGAGGTACATATACCCTTTCTACAGGAGGTTCTTGGTGATTTTTCACTACTCCCTCTGGTGGTTGGCAACGCCAGCCCAACAGATGTTGCCGAGGTGTTGGAGGCCCTCTGGGGAGGCCCAGAAACAGTGATTATAATCAGCTCCGATCTTAGCCACTATCAGCCCTATGAGATTGCCCAGCAGCTGGACAGCAAGACCTCACAAGCCATTGAGGATCTTGATGACAGTGCAATCAACCACGATGACGCCTGTGGACGGATGCCAATTAACGGATTACTTTATCTGGCAAGGAAGAGAGGCCTTCAGGGTGCAGCCATTGATCTGAGAAACTCGGGAGATACTGCTGGTGACAAGAGTCGTGTGGTTGGATACGGTGCATATCTTTTTTCGGCACAGTCGACATGAACCAAACCTCTAAAGAGAACCGCAGGATCATGCTGGAGCTTGCCCACTCCTCAATCCAGTATGGAGTTGACCATGGAAGAGTCTCAACTGTTAAGCTGGAAGAGCTACCACCCCAACTACAGGAGTTGGGAGCATGTTTTGTGACTCTGGAGATAGAGAGCCAGCTACGCGGCTGCATAGGGTCACTCGAGGCATATCAACCTTTGGCTGAGGATCTGGTTAAAAACAGTTTTGCCGCAGCATTCCAGGATCCACGTTTTCCACCTCTGGGAGCCGAGGAGTTTATCAGGACAGCCATAAAGATATCTCTGCTCACTCCCGCCTCCCCAATAAACTTCAAATCCGAAGATGACCTGATCAGACAGATCAGACCCGGTATAGATGGACTTATTCTCTCTGATAGAGGGTATCGCGGTACCTTTCTCCCTTCCGTCTGGGAACAGTTGCCCTCTCCTGAACTTTTTGTCCAGCACCTAAAACAGAAGGCTGGACTGCCAGCCAATTACTGGACCGATACTATTAAGGTCGAACGTTATCAGACCGAGTTAATTACTTAAAAAGCTTAAAGAGATAATTCCCGTCTGCGCGCGGGTAACTAATTCAGGCTTCTTGATGAAAAGTTGACACAGCACCCCTTCAACTTGATAATCACCCACTTAACTATTCCGAGGAGGGGAATGTGTCAAATTTATCAACTCGTATTCAACGTATCTCTCTGGCAATTCTGCTGGGGCTATTCACTATCACCACCCACGCTTCTGTATCAGATGGCTCATCTGCCCAGACATCCAACAAGGCGGAGAGCCAAAAGGTTGCCAAGAAGCTTATTCCCAATAAAAAGTGTAACAAGTGTCACGCTGATGAGGATGAGAAGACGTATATTCTGGGTGAAGATGAGGAGGGACCAGAGGTATTCATCTATGTTGATCCTGATAAATTTGAGGGCAGTGTTCATGGAAAACAGAACTGTGTAGGCTGCCATACCAATATCACCCTGAAAAAAGGTGAGCATGAGGAGGAGCTGCCAATAACAGTGGGCTGTATTCAGTGCCACACCGAGACTATGGAAGAGCAGGAGAATGAGGCTGATCCAAAGTACAAACGACTAAATGTGGTACTGGAGCAGATTGATAGTTACATGCACTCTGTTCACGCCCAACCAAATATTGCCGATCAATCCAGGACAAATGCCACCTGTCACGACTGCCACGATGCCCATAACATTGGTACCCTTGGCAGTGAGGCACGTGCCGACCACCGCCTAAATAATCCAGAGGTGTGCGGCCGATGTCATGAGGAGCAGAAAGATGCTTACATGACCTCCATTCACGGCAAGGAGGTGGTGGAAAACCGGAACAGTGATGCAGCTGTATGCTCCGACTGTCATACCACCCACAACATAGAATCACCTGACAAGGACTCCATGAAGCTGGCAATTACCCAGAACTGCGGTAGCTGTCACGAGGAGTCACTGAACACATATGTCTCCTCCTACCACGGACAGGTCAACCGACTTGGTTACACCAATACTGCAAAATGTTTTGACTGCCATGGCAGCCATGCATTGAAAGAGGTTGATGACCCAACCTCAATGGTTCATCTCGACAACCGCCTGGAGACCTGTAACAAGTGTCATGAGGATGCTCCTGATGGATTCCTGGGCTTCTATGCTCACGGTAATGCGGATGACTACGAGCGTTATCCTGATATCTATATCGTCACCAAATTCATGAACTGGCTCATTATTGGTGTATTCCTCTTCTTCTGGACCCATGTGATTCTCTGGTTCTACCGAGAGTACAGTGACCGCAGAAAGGGCAAGGGGTATAAGCCGCCACCTCAAGCACTGATTGCTGCCAAGGGACAGGTCTACTTCCGTCGCTTCACTCTGCCGTGGCGAATCATCCATCTACTATTTGCTCTTAGTACGATGACTCTGGCACTGACCGGATCCACACTGCTATTCTCACATACAGATTGGGCCCCAGTCGTTATAAGTATGCTGGGAGGGCCAGAGGTTGAGGCTATCATCCACCGTACCGCAGCAGTCACCTGGCTGTCGGTATTTATGGCCCACTTCACTTTTGTTGTCTATAACATCTTCAGTAATCGCAAGTCGTTCCGCTGGTTTGGGCCTACTTCCATGATTCCAAACTGGCAGGATTTGCGTGACGTTACTGCAATGTTCCGCTGGTTCTTCGGCATGGCAGAGAGGCCTAACTTCGATCGCTGGTCCTACTGGCAGAAATTTGATTACTGGGCTCCGTTCTGGGGTGCTGCCATCATCGGGTTTAGCGGCATAATGCTCTTTGCACCAAAACTGACCGCAATCATTCTGCCCGGATATGTCTTCAATATAGCTACCATTATCCATGCTGAAGAGGCGCTACTGGCAACCATCTTCCTGTTCACAGTGCACTTCTTCAACGTCCACTTCCGTCCAGACAAGTTCCCAATGAGTACCACCATCTTTACCGGACTGGTGCCACTTGATGAGTACAAACATGAACACAAGCTGGAGTACGAACGCCTTAAGGCAAGCGGCGAACTGGAAAAACATCTTGTGAAACGTATGCCCAAGGGTATACAGGCAGGTTCCAACCTGCTTGGAGCGATCCTGATATTCTTCGGTCTAACTCTGTTGACCCTGGTAATTATTGGTTATCTCAGCATGCACTAGAGGTAACTGGCAGACAGCAAAAAACCTCTCACCCATCCAGGTGAGAGGTTTTTTCTTTTTGGTTACTGTCTACTGAACCCTGCAGATAAGAGCAGAGACAAACATGGAGTCTGGACGTGAATATGGATCCATCCATCCATAATTCTTGCTATGGGTGGCACGACCAGTCTGCACATTCATGTTGAAGGTATGGACCGGATCCTTGCAGGTCAACACCGGGCTGTTGTTCCTGAATCCGCAGGTATATTTATCAGCAAATCCCAACATTTTCGGCAGCACCAGCTGATCACCCTTCTGCTCAATGATGTACTGCATCATAAAGAAGCTGGCATCCCGATAGGTGTCGGTATCACTATTCCAACGAACCCCGGCACTGGCTACATCAACACAGTGCCACTTCTGGCTCTGCTCTGCATCCTCTGCGACATCTGCAGCAACTGCCATTGTTGATAAAATTACTGCGGAAATTGCAACTGCTTTTGTTATGTGTGCTGTTTTCATCTGTTACTCCCCTCTTTTGGGTTGTCCGTTACTGGTGCCGCAGGTGCTGGGGGCCTCTTTTGCACTCTGGGAGCTCGTGGCCAACCATACTGTGGTGGCGGCATATAACGTGGCGCATATCCTCTGGGGGCATACGGCTGCGTATATGGGTTGGGATAACCCCAGTATGCTGGAGGTGGGGTCTTGCGAAAACCCCAGGACGGGCCTGAATTGCGTGAACCACTCCCCCAAGAGAACCCGGAACCTGTCCCGGTACTACCGGTATCAAATGAGTTATCTGGGGTCTCCCAATTCATTTTGGAGCCTCCCATATCGAGATCACTGCCCTTGTCAAAATCCATACCCTCGTTGAAGCTGTCACCAAAATCAAACCCGAATGGGGACGCGGCTCCTGTATAGAGAATAATTACCCCCGCAAACACGGTGGAGAGTGATTTTTTTACCGCTGATTGAATAGAACTGTTCATTTTCTTGTGCCTCATGATTGTCTGCAACTTGTGTAACCTCTATTAGTTACCACTAACTATCCGCAATAAATCCCCATGAGACAAGTAATTACTTGGATGAATTTGACTGAAATCAAGCCATCAAACAAACATTACCAATAAAAATAAGCTGTTAAAGACAACACAAACACCCCGACCAGGTTGATTACGAAGCCTATTCTGGCCATCTCTCTAATCTTTATTACCCCGCTCGACATGACAATGGCATTGGGAGGAGTTGCGATTGGCAGCATAAAGGCGTAACTGGCAGCAATGGTTGCCACCATTAGCACAATCTGTTCGTTAAGGGCTGTCTGCTGAGAAAATGTATGAAATATAGGCAATACAATCGAAATAAGGGCTGTATTGCTGGTTATCTCTGTTGAGAAACTTACAAAGAGCGCGATCACAAATATAAGCGCCCAGAATGGAAGTGCCTCCATCCCCAACAGATAACCGGTGATCTCATTCACAATACCGGAGTACATAAAGGCGTTAGCGATGGAGAAACCGGCACCAAAGAGGAAGATAATCTCAAGCGGCACCTTTTTGATGTCACTCCATTGAAGAAACCCAATCCCGGGGGCAAACATCAGCACCCCAAAGCCCAACAACAACATCTTTTCATTCAACCCCAGACCACTATGAAACGGCTCAATTGGTGAGTTTATAATCAGCAACACAATGAGAGCATAAAGAGTTGATGCCAGGCGACGCTGACTTTTATTGAGCGGGGCAATCTCATCATCTCTACGGCTCTCTACATGCTCACCCTCCAGACCAATTGACAACAGTGCAGGAACAATCAACAGCATCATAAAGACCACAGGAGATGTATACGTCATCCACTCCATAAAGGTTGGAGCTGCCATCCCTATATCCTCAAGATACCCCATCAGAATCAGGTTTGGAGGAGTACCAATTGGGGTCAACACCCCGCCAATGCTTGCCCCATATGCAGTTGCTATAAGAAACCTGATCTTGAGCCTGATGTTCTCGGTCAGATATAGCGCAATTGGCAACAGCATCAGAGTAATTGTTGTATTGGATAGAAATGAGCTTAATAGCGCTGCCGTTATTGCCAGTGAATAGATCATCCCCCGTGCACTATTGGGGAATATCCTCAGCATACGATGGGCAATAACCTTGTGTAGACCACTCTCCTTGATTGCAATCGCAATCATGAAACCACCCAGAAAGAGAAATATTACCGGTTTTGCATAATTGGCAGTTACTGCCTTGAATTCAAGTATTTCAAACAGCGGGAAGAGCAGCAGAGGGAGAAGTGACACCACCCCAAGCGGCAGCCCCTCATTGGTCCAGAGGATAACCAGAAAAGAGACTACTCCGATCAACAGCGCATGCTGCGGAAGAAAAAATGCCGTTGCCACCCAGCCAACCGCGAGACTACCCGCCAGGGCCGTAATAATCTTAATCATTCAATAACCGAGCCTTCACAACAACCAACCATACCAGAGAATCCATTTAATCAGACTGAAACAATTTGAAATAATTGGAAATAAGGCGGAAATCGTGGTGGTCTACAATCTAACCAGTATAAAGTTATTAAACTACTTAATAAACGGAGTTTATCATGCATAATATAGTAAAAAACAGATTCCATACCATAATGGACCCGATCGGCGAAAAGGTCGTCTATGCCGTTGCAGTTCTCATGTTTACCATGTTTGCCGTACTTGCCATACAGCCAGTGATGATTCTTGGCATGCTACTGTGGTGATCACAGAGCGGTCAGGTAGCCACGGGTAGACTTGATCGGCTACGCTGAGGCGGCTCTGCCGCCCACTACCGTAATCGGCTCTAGCCGATTTGGTCGGTAGTTTTAGACAACAAAATCAATGCAACCAACCATGATTCTGTGGATTGTATGGTAGCCATGGGTAGACTTGATCAGCTATGCTGAGGCGGCTCTGCCGCCCACTACCGTAATCGGCTCTAGCCGATTTGGTCGGTAGTTTTAGACAACAAAATCAATGCAACCAACCATGATTCTGTGGATTGTATGGTAGCCATGGGTAGACTTGAACTACCGACCTCAGCATTATGAGTGCTGCGCTCTAACCAGCTGAGCTACATGGCCATAAAAGAGGGCGCATTATATAGAAACGCCGCCTCTTCGACAACAGTTTCAGACATTGAAACGGAAGTGGATCACATCCCCATCCTGCACAATGTACTCTTTCCCCTCCAGGCGAAGACGACCGGCCTCCTTGGCACCCTGCTCTCCGTTATGAGTGATGAAGTCATCGTATGCTGTAACTTCTGCACGAATAAATCCACGCTCAAAATCGGTATGTATCTTCCCTGCCGCCTGTGGTGCAGTGGAGTTTTTCTCGTAGGTCCAGGCTCGCACCTCTTTTACCCCGGCAGTGAAGTATGTCTCCAGACCCAGCAGTTGGTATCCGGCACGAATAACACGATTCAGTCCTGGCTCATCCAGCCCCATCTCCTGCAGGAATTCGGCCCTCTCTTCATCATCAAGCTCTGATAACTCAGCCTCAATTGAGGCACATACAGGAACTATCTCAGCACCTTCACTCTCTGCAATTTCACGCACCTTATCAAGGTATGGATTGTTCTCAAATCCATCTTCTGCAACATTGGCGATATACATAGTTGGTTTGATAGTTAACAGATGAAGTTCATGGAGGCCATCCAGATCATCTTCATTCAACTGCATGGAGCGTACCGGATCTCCACCGTCCAGATGGTCTCTAACGCTATCCAGAAACTCTTTTCTTGCGAGCGCATCCTTGTTTCCTGAACGGGCAGTTTTTTCAACCCGGGCAATTGCCTTTTCAACAGTCTCAAGATCTGCCAGCGCCAACTCTGTATTGATTATCTCAATATCATTTGCTGGATCAATCGTTCCTGATACGTGGATGACATTTTCATCCTGAAAGCAACGCACAACATGGCCAATAGCATCTGTCTCACGAATATTTGCAAGAAATTTATTACCCAGACCCTCTCCTTTTGATGCTCCAGCCACCAGACCAGCAATATCTACAAACTCCATGGTGGTGGGGATTACCTTCTCCGGATTTACGATACTCTCGAGCGCATCAAGTCGTGCATCAGGCATTGGAACCATTCCCACATTTGGATCTATGGTACAGAATGGATAGTTTTCGGCATCAATACCGGATTGGGTCAGCGCATTAAAGAGGGTCGATTTGCCCACATTTGGCAGACCGACTATTCCACATTTGAATCCCATAATTTTATACCTGTTGACTCTTGTCTGTTATACCTTGCCACGACCATGCAGCCTGTTCATGGCCTTTGCCATTTCACCACCGACAATTTTATCCAGCATCAGTTCTGTATCGTCCAGGGCATCATCAATCATCTGTCGTGACAACTTACCTGGATTGCCCAATACATAATCCGTTACTGGACCGGGGTGGTCAGGTCTCCCTATTCCAACTCTAAGGCGGATAAACTCTTTCCCCATATGGGCAATAATATCCCGCAGACCATTATGGCCGGCATGGCCACCGCCTTGCTTTATGCGCAACTGCCCCGGAGGTAGATCGAGCTCATCATGTGCAACCAGCACTGACTCTACCGGAATTTTATAGTACCCAGCCAGAGCAGAGACTGCTTGCCCGCTCCGATTCATGAAAGTTGTCGGCTTTAATAACCATATCTGCTTACCATCAATGGCAATCCTGGCAACCTCGCCATGAAGTTTGGTATCCATCCCAAACTTGACGCCATGTCTCTCTGCAATCAGATCCAGAAACCAAAACCCGGCATTATGCCGGGTTGGTTCATACTTTGATCCGGGATTACCGAGGCCAACAATTAGAGAGATATTCTCACTCATGGCCAGCTCTTAGAGAGTTACTCCTCTCCAGAATCCTCAGAATCTGCTTCGTCAGCACCTTCAGCATCTTCACCTTCGGCGCCTGCCTCAGCAACAACTTCATCATCTTCCTTAACTGCACGAACCTTTTGAACAGTTGCAATTGCCTGGTCATGGTCATCGCCACGAGCAAGTGCGGTAATGGTTACACCCTCTGGCAGAACAAGTTGTGAAAGCTGAACAGAATCACCAACCTCAAGGCCGGTTAGATCAACCTCAATAAACTCAGGCAGGTTAGAAGCAAGACAGCTGATCTCTACATCGGTCATCAGTCGGCTAAGTATTCCACCATCCTTGATTCCTGGTGCAGCTTCCTCATTTATAAAGTGGAGAGGAACATTCATTTTCATCTCACTCTTGCTACTGACTCGCATAAAGTCAGCATGAAGAATCTTTGCCTTGGCTGGATGACGCTGGAGATCCTTAAGTACTACGTCCTCTTTATTGCCATCAACCTCTATAGAGAGAATATGGCTATAGAAGGCCTCATTTTCCAGGTTATGCATCAGATCATCGTGAACCATCATAATTGATGCAGGCTCTTTGTTATCCCCGTAAATTACTGCGGGAACCTGGCCAGAATGGCGCAGACGACGTGTTGCCGCTTTACCAAGATCACCACGCGGTGCTGCACTCATTTCAAAACTACTACTCATCTTTCTATCTCCAAAACGGCGGCTTGTTCAATATTGGCCACCAATAATACAAAACAACAAATTTACCTATCTAATCCATATAGAGCGAACTAACAGATTCTCCTGTATGCATTCTGCGGATTGTCTCTGCCAACAACTCTGCTACCGAGATCTGGCGAATCCTTGAGCATTCAGACGCTCCGTTACTCAGCGGAATGGTATCTGTTACTACCAGCTCATCCAGTTCGGAGTTGGTGATATTCTCAACCGCAGGACCGGAAAGTACTGCATGGGTAGAGTATGCATTTACCCTTGCCGCACCATGCTCTTTAAGGGCCTTGGCCGCCTTGCAGAGGGTTCCTGCTGTATCAACCATATCATCAACCAAAACACATGATTTTCCTTCAACATCACCGATGATATTCATCACCTTGGCGACATTTGCAGCAGGACGACGTTTATCAATAATTGCAAGATCAAGGCCGCCCAACAGCTTGGCAATTGCACGCGCACGCACAACACCGCCAACATCCGGAGAGACCACAATCAAATTGGGGTACTCATGCCTCCAGATATCTCCCATCAACAGGGGAGATGCATAAATGTTATCTACCGGAATTCCAAAAAACCCCTGGATCTGATCTGCATGCAGATCAATTGTTAAAACGTGGTTCACTCCAGAACGGCTGATCATATCTGCAACCAGGCGCGCTGTAATAGGTACCCGTGCTGAACGCGGACGACGATCCTGGCGTGCATACCCAAAATATGGAATCACAGCTGTAACTCTCTTTGCCGAGGAACGACGCAATGCATCGACCATCACCAACAGCTCCATCAGGTTGTCATTGGTTGGAGCACATGTTGACTGAAGCACATAAACCTCACGTCCACGAACATTTTCCCGGATCTCGGCCATCACCTCACCATCGCTGAAACGTTCGACTGTTGCCTGCCCCAGCTTTAGGCTCAAATTACGTGCGACAGCGCTGGCCAACTCCGGATTGGAGTTACCAGAAAAGAGCATTATCTGATCTTCTGTCGGTGCTGCGCTCATCGTCTCTTAACCTATCCTAAAATCTTTATTACATCACTTAATTCTAATTCAATCTGGTTCGGGTGCATGGATTACCGCTCCACTTCGTTGCGCGTTCCGAAACATCCTAACCTCATTCAACCTCATACTGTCTTTTATTTACCAGCATGTCTTTATGCTTGGTTCGGGTGCATGGATTACCGCTCCACTTCGTTGCGCGTTCCGAAACATCCTAACCTCATTCAACCTCATACTGTCTTTTATTTACCAGCATGTCTTTATGCTTGGTTCGGGTGCATGGATTACCGCTCCACTTCGTTGCGCGTTCCGAAACATCCTAACCTCATTCAACCTCATACTGTCTTTTATTTACCAGCATGTCTTTATGCTTGGTTCGGGTGCATGGATTCGAACCACGATTCGCAGGATCAAAACCTGCTGTCCTGCCGTTAGACGACACCCGAATATCTTTTTACCCCGTGACCAAAGGTGATCTATTCATTCCTCTAACCACAAAACCACTCCATTTTTCAGGCAGCTGTCCTCTAATTCGTTCGGCCTCTGCATGATCACTTAATGCAACGAACAGACAACCACCTGTTCCGGTCATTCTTGCATCACCAAATTGAGAGAGCCATTTCAGAGCCTCTGCAATCTCTGGATAGCGTGCAATAACAACGGGCTCGCAATCATTCCTTCCACTATTGGCCAAAGAGCCACGCAGAAAGCCGGCTATTTTCGCTTTTGGAGTGTTTCGTGTCAATTCTTTCGCTTGAAAAATATCTGCGGTAGAGACCGAAACTCCAGGGTCAAGCAGAAGATAAGTGTATTCAGGTGGCTCAACAGTTACCAACTCTTCTCCAACCCCTTCTGCCCACGCAGATTTTCCGTAGATAAAGATCGGCACATCAGCCCCCAGTTGCAATCCTATTGCAGAGAGCTCAGCTTGAGACAGACCGGTCGACCACAGCTTGTTGAGAGCAACCAGGATGGTTGCCGCATCCGAGCTTCCGCCCCCTAGCCCACCACCGGCCGGGATCTGCTTATCCACATTAATTATTGCGCCAAATGATGTATCCGTCTGTTTTTGCAGGGCTTTTGCAGCCTGTACGACCAGATCATCCTCTGCACTCACCCCTTCAAGTCCTGTTGGACGCTCAATTTCTCCGCTATCTGTAACCTCAATCGAGATCTGATCCTGCAGATCAACAAACTGGAATACGGTCTGAAGCTCATGATAACCATCGCTACGACGTCCTGTTACATGAAGAAAAAGGTTGAGTTTTGCTGGTGCCGGCCAGACAGTTTGTTGCTGGGTCTCCACTTTTGATACTACCCTATCTTCCAGTTGGTTAACCGTAATTTGACCCGCACATCACCTCTCTCCATCGCCACCAATGCAGGAAGTTCCAACTCTCCAACATATTGATATCTGATAATCTCAACACTCCAGCCTGACTGCGCCATAAGTTGGAGTCGATTTTTCTTATCCAGCACCATGGGAAGCGCACTGAATTGTGGGTCAGGCAATCCTCTTACCCAGTAACTAGCCTCCTTCACAGGAAATCTCCATCCACTAATCTCAAACAATAACCGCTCTGGATCTTCTCCCCTGTAGATCTCGCCATCTCCCGTTGTAAGCTCAACACCAGACAGGCCACTTTTTAGGCTAAATGACCCAGCTCCCAAAATTCCGGTGAGATCAAAACGTTGAGATTGGGCCGTATGTTGCCACGAAAAACCACTCTGCCCCCCGTCCAGCCCAGAACGAAATGCCACACGTCCATCCACACTCCACTCCTGCAGTGTAGCAAGTTGTTGCTGCCTAACCTCCCAGGCTACCACCTCAACTGGCTGGATTCGTTCCGGCACAGCCGAACAGCCCGCAAGCAGAACCAACAGCAGATAAAAAATGGGGGAAAAATTATTGCGAGAAACGTTCCAGGATCTCGACCAATATTGGATTGTTCTCATCTAGCTCCTTTGCAAGCGCCCAGACCTTGCTGGCCCCATCCTGATCTCCACTGACCCATCTAACCTCACCCAGATGTGCTGCCACTTCTGCATCCTGCTTGGCATCCAGTGCACGAGTCAGATAGTCCAGCGCCTCTCCAATTTGCCCCATCTTGTAGAGCACCCAACCCATACTATCGAGCACATAGAAGTCATTGGGGCGCAGTGCAATTGCCTTTTCCAGATATCCTCTTGCCTCTTCATAACGGGTTGTACGTAGTGTCAGGGTGTATCCAAGCGCATTCCATGCATGGTAATTGCCTGAATTCTTGTCCAGGATTGCACGTAAGTCGCGCTCCAGAATATCCAGCCTGCCAGCCAGATCACCTGCCATTGCTCTGGTATAGAGAATATCCTCATTCCCTGGACTCAGCTCCAGTGCCTGACTATAGGTTTCAATCGCATCAATATAACGACCAGACTCTTCCAGCAACCCCCCCTCTAGCAATAGAACCTGGATACGTCTGCGATTGTCATGGAGTGATAGGCCACGAAGAACAGAGATACCTGCATCAATATCTGCCTCGGCAATCAGGGTCGCCATTCGTATCCGTGCATTAAAGTAGATTAATCCATGAGTTACCGATGCATAGTGGGTAATTGCCTCTTTCCGATTTCCCAACCCCTCTTCAAGCTCTCCAAAGTAGTAGTTGGCCTTGTCTTCCTGCCCGTCAATCTCCAGTAGGCGCGTCAGGAATGGCCTTGCATGTTTATAATTTTTATTGCTGAGGTGAACCAAAACAATCGAACTCAGAATTTCTGCTGAACGAGGATGAATATCCAGCGCACTCTTAAACTGAATCAGCGCCTCATAATCCCTCCCCTGAGAGAGCAAGGCCTGGCCATAGCGAATAAAAATATCTGCATCACCAGTAAACTCCTCGACCTGCTCCTCAAGAAAACTCAAAACCTCTTTGGTCTCACCAAGCGACTCCATGATAGATACACGGAGCACCACCGCCTTGCCCCATCCAGGACGCAGACTCAGTGCACGATCAACCGACTCCATCGCCTTCTCAGGTTTTTTTGTCTTGGTGTAATACCATGCCTGAACATACCACGCCTCCGGCACCTCAATAGATCGTCGCACCACCTTCCGCAACACCTGGCTTGCTACCACCTTGTTAGGCTCTTTTCTCAGCTGCTCTGCTATCAACATAAATGCACCGAGCACTCCACCATCCGCATCCGCCTCTTTCAGGGCGATAATTTTCTCAAAATGTTTTACCGCTAAATCAGGTTGATGATTTCGCAGCAACAGAGCGCCAAGTATTCTCCTCGCCTCAACACTCTCGGGAGCGCGCTCAACCCAGGTTTCAGTAGAACTTATGGTTCGTTCAACATTCTGGCTATGAATGGAGAGACGGGCACCGCGCTCTGCAATTGCCGGATTATCAGTCTGTCTGGTTGCGCGCTGGTAGTATTCATAGGTGGAGTCATGGTCTCCACGCCGTGCCGAGATCTCGGCAACCAACACATTAAACATAATGCTGTCACCGGCTTCATGTGCCGCTGGGACAACAGCTATATCTTGGGGGTCTGCCAGGGTGCTCTTCATGCTTGCACAACCAGTCAAGAGTGCCAAAAGAGTCAGGGCAAGAAGCTGCGGAATTGTTTTCACTCTAATACCATCCATTATTGACATATCAGAGTACCATGAAGAATCAGGCAAATGCATCTATTCATTCTTGTGTTTTCTATGGGAATCCATCAAAATTCGTCCCAATTGAGGAGAGATAGAATAAATACCCCATGACACTGGTCGCATTTGGCATAAACCACAAGACAGCTCCTGTAGATATCAGGGAGAAGGTCTCCTTTGCTCCGGAGAAAATTCCGTACGCACTAAAGGATCTGACATCAAACTCTGACTTTAATGAGGCAGCAATTCTCTCTACCTGTAATCGCACAGAAATTTACTGTGGCATGAAAGAATACAATGAGAACAGGGTTGTTGAATGGCTTAGTGATTTTCACCGCCTGGAGAGTGGCAAGGTAAGGCCTTATACCTACCTGCATCCTGACCATGATGCGGTACGCCATATGCTACGTGTTGCCAGCGGATTGGACTCTCTGGTTTTGGGAGAGCCCCAGATTCTTGGGCAGATGAAGACAGCATTCACTGCCGCCAATGAGGCTGGGACAACCGGGAAAATCCTTAATCGTCTATTTCAGCACACTTTTAAATCTGCCAAACAGGTACGTACCGATACTGCAATTGGCAGTAGTCCGGTATCAGTTGCCTTTGCTGCCGTCTCTCTGGGCAAACAGATCTTTGGTGATCTGAGCGGAAAATCTGTTATGTTGATTGGTGCTGGTGAGACTATTGAACTTGCAGCCCGTCACCTTCATGAGCAGGGTATTGGGAAGATGATTGTTGCCAACAGAACTGTCGAGAAGGCGCACAAACTGACAGAGGAGTTTGGTGGTTACGCTATCTCATTAACAGAAATCCCGGATCATCTGAGCGAGGCCGATATTGTAATCTCCTCCACTGCCAGTCCACTTCCAATTCTTGGAAAAGGTGCTGTTGAGAGTGCGCTCAAGGATCGCCGCCACCAGCCCATGTTCATGGTTGATATTGCTGTGCCTCGTGACATTGAGCCAGAGGTGGATAATCTTGAGGATGTCTATCTCTACACGGTTGATGATCTGCAGGAGGTAATCCAGGAAAACATGAAGTCACGTCAGGATGCTGCCAAGCAGGCTGAGGAGATTATTGACACTCAGGTTGTTCACTTTATGGACTGGGTAGATGCACAAGGATCGGTCTCAACCATTCGTGCCTTTCGCGCACAAGCCGACCGTACTCGTGAAGAGATGCTGATTAAATCAAGCAAGATGCTCGCCGCCGGTGAAGACCCTCAACACATCCTTGATGTTCTGGCACACCAGCTTACCAATAAGCTAATTCACTCTCCCTGTAGCCAGCTTAGGTCTGCTGGAAATGATGAACGAAATAACCTGATAGGTGCCACTCGCACACTGTTTAATCTGGATAATCATTAGCTGTACTCTCTTGCCATAGCTCTCTGATATCGAGGCTGAGCTACTTCATTGCTGTCCCTCCCCTATAAACAGAAACATACATATGAAAGATTCCATTCTTCTAAAACTGGACAATCTCAGCGCTCGACTGGAGGAGCTCAATGCACTGCTTTCCGATCCGGAAACAATACGTGACAACAACAGGTTTCGTACACTCTCCCAGGAACATGCCCAAGTCACCCCTGTTGTCTCATTCTATGAGCAATACCAAGAAGTTATGAATGATATCGAGGCCGCCAGGGAGATGCGAAATGAGAGTGATCCGGAGATGCGGGAGATGGCTGCGGAGGAGCTGTCCATAGCAACAGAACGCAAGGATGAGCTGGAGCTGGAACTACAGAAACTTCTGCTGCCAAAAGACCCAAAGGATGAGAGCAATATATTTCTTGAGGTACGTGCAGGCACAGGTGGGGATGAAGCTGCAATATTTGCTGGAGATCTGTTCCGCATGTATGCCCGCTACGTAGAACAGCGCCGTTGGCAGCTGGAGATTATGAGCCAGAATGAGGGGGAACATGGTGGCTACAAAGAGATTATTGCCCGCATTGTCGGCAAGGGCGCCTACTCCAGACTAAAGTTTGAGTCTGGTGCACATCGTGTTCAGCGAGTGCCAGAGACTGAGTCACAGGGACGTGTACACACCTCTGCTGCAACTGTAGCGATACTGCCTGAGGTTGAAGAGGTTGATCACATCGACATCAACCCCAGCGATCTGAAGGTAGATACTTTTCGTGCCTCTGGTGCAGGTGGGCAGCATGTCAACAAAACTGATTCTGCCATTCGCCTTACCCACCTTCCCACTGGAGTTGTAGTGGAGTGTCAGGATGAACGTTCACAACACAAAAACCGAGCGCGTGCCATGACTCTACTCTCGGCAAAACTGCTCACTGCAGAGCGCGACAAGCAGAGTGCCGAGGTAGCGGAGAATAGAAGAAATCTGGTCGGCAGCGGTGATCGCTCAGAGCGAATTCGTACCTACAACTTTCCACAGGGGAGAGTCACTGATCACCGCATAAATCTGACCCTATATAAACTTGATGAGATCATGATGGGAAGTCTCGATCACATTATTGAACCACTTATCAATGAGCATCAGGCAGATCAGCTGGCCGCACTTGCCAACGAGGCCTGATGACCACCATCGAGCAATCTCTACAACATGCAACCGAGCAGCTAACCAAATCCGGATCTGATACTGCTCACCTAGACAGTGAGCTACTGCTTGGCAATGTTATAGGCAGAAGTCGTACCTGGCTCCATACCTGGCCAGAGTCTACTATTGACAACGATAACCTCCATCTTTTCTCTAATCTGATCCAGCGCCGAGCAGATGGAGAACCTGTTGCTCATCTGATTGGGAAACAGGAGTTCTGGTCTCTCTCTCTGAAAATTACTGCCGATACCCTGGTGCCGAGACCGGAGACAGAAGTCATGGTTGAGCAGGTGCTTGGGCTTGTGCCAGAAGAGGCCGAGTGGAAGATCGCCGACCTTGGAACAGGAAGCGGAGCTATCGCTATTGCTGTTGCCAACGAACGTGCAGGATGCACCATTACTGCCACGGACCAATCAGCCGCTACTCTTGCTGTTGCAAGAGAGAATGGCCACAGTCATCATCTGAAAAATATCAAATTTCTGCAAGGGTCGTGGTTTGAGCCACTTGATAGCATAGATCAGCGCTACGACCTGATTCTCTCCAACCCTCCCTATATTGCCAGCAGTGACCCCCATCTTGAGCAGGGTGATCTACGTTATGAACCAGACTCGGCACTAATATCTGGTGACAGCGGAATGGATGATCTCAACCATCTGGTTAACAATGCAAGAGGCTATCTCTTGCCTGATGGAATTCTTATGGTGGAACATGGATACGATCAGGGAAAAAAGGTACGCTCTCTGTTTCAACACAACAATTTTTCAGGAGTCACAACCCTGCATGATCTTGCTGGGCTAGAACGAATCACTTATGGCATTAGAGTCTGATAACGAATTGCTGCGATATAGCCGCCAAATCATGCTGCCACAGGTTGGAGCAGATGGGCAGGAGCGGTTACTCAAGGCAAACATCCTTATTGTTGGCATGGGTGGATTGGGTGCCCCTGCAGCTATCTATCTGGCTGCTGCTGGAGCCGGACACCTGACTCTGGTTGATTTTGATGATGTGGATCTATCCAATCTACAACGACAGATTATCCATACCACTGCAGATATCGGTCGCCCCAAGGTAGAGTCTGCAAAAGAGGCCCTGCTCAACCTTAACCCTGACACCGGCATTACCACAATTAATAAACGTCTATCTGTCGAGGAGATGGAGAGCGAGATTGCCAAGGTTGATCTGGTACTGGACTGTAGCGATAACTTCACCACCAGGTTTGCTGTTAACGATGCTTGTATCAAACATGGCACCCCCCTGGTCTCAGGTGCAGCGATACGGATGGAGGGGCAGATTTCAGTATTCAGGCCTGATCAGGAAAACAGCCCCTGTTACCGCTGTTTATACAAGGGGGGAGATGAGCTTGATGAAACCTGTACTCAGACTGGTGTGCTTGCACCTCTGGTTGGAATAATAGGGAGTATGCAGGCACTGGAGGCGATGAAGATCATCATGAATATAGGGGAGACCCTAAGTGGCAAGCTGATGTTGCTTGATGCTCTTACCATGGAGTGGCGCACTCTTAAGTTACCAAAGGATCCGGAGTGTCCGGCCTGTGGAGACCACGGATGAGCGCACAAATCCCCAGACCACTGGCGGTACAGCTACTTGCAGAGGCGCAGAATAGTCCTGAACAGGAGGTCTGCGGACTAATTGGTGGGGTTGCTGTTATCGCCTCGAAAATCTACCCAATCACTAATGTTTCACCAGATCCGGAATCCCGGTTTGAGATGGACCCCATAGGACAGATTACAGCCATGAGAGATATCAGAGAGAGAGGGACATCACTCTGGGCAATCTATCACTCGCACCCCCACTCCCCGGCAAAACCATCTCGCAAGGATCTGATGGATGCTGCCTACCCTGACTCCCTCTACCTTGTTATCTCACTGAATACAGAAGGTGTACTGGAGATGCGTGGCTACAGAATGGAAAGTGGTGACTTCAGTGAGGTTTCTCTGGAGATAGTCTAGGAGAGCTCTACTTAATTCCCGTCAACAGACCTTCTACTCTCTGGAATCCGCGCGGCAATTTACTGCCTCTGCGCCCACGCTCCCCATAATAATTTTCCAAATCAGATGGCTTCAATTTCAGTGTACGCTTTCCGGAGACAACGGTAAGGCCGTCTCCATCGCCCAAAACAGCAACACCTGCCACAAACTCCTCTCTGCTATCGACCCGTTTGGATGGGATGCCAATCATCTTGTTGCCCTTACCCTTGGCCAACTCTGGAAGCTCATGGAATGGAAACAGCAATAACCGCCCCTCATTACTGGCAACTGCCAACCACTGGGCATTCTCAATAACCGAAATTACCTTCATTGCCTCTGCACCCTTGGGCAGGCGGAGAAATGCCTTGCCCGCCTTTTTGTTGGATGAGAGATCGCCAATAGTTGCAATAAATCCGTAGCCGGCATCAGATGAAACCAATATCTTCTGCTCCAGTGCACCGCCAATAACATCAACAAAACCCTCTCCAGATGGTGTTGATAGGCGTCCGGTTAGAGGCTCACCCTGTCCTCTGGCAGATGGCAGAGTACTAGCCTGAACCGTATAACTTCTGCCCGAGGAGCCCAGGAAATAGATTGGTTGATTGCTACGTCCATTACTGGAAGCCAGATATCCATCCCCGCTCTTGTAGTTGAGAGCAGTTGCATCCACATCATGTCCCTTTGCCGCTCGCACCCAACCCTTCTCTGACAGCACCACTGTTACCGGTTCTGACGGCACAAGGGTAGACGGATCTATTGCCTGAGCACTGTCGCGTACTACGATTGGTGAACGACGGTCATCCCCATACTTCTCGGCATCTGCTGTAATCTCATTGCGAATCATGGTGCGCAGACGACGAGTGGACCCCAAAACCTTCTCCAGACTATCTCTCTCCTCCTCAAGCTCCTCCTGCTCACCCCTTATCTTTATCTCCTCCAGCTTTGCCAGATGTCGCAGTTTCAGATCAAGAATGGCATCAGCCTGAATCTCACTCAGGTTAAAACGCTTCATCAATACCGGACGCGGCTTGTCCTCGCTACGGATGATTGCAATCACCTCATCAATATTTAGATAGGCAACCAAAAGACCATCGAGAATATGGAGTCGTTGCAACACTTTCTCCAGACGATGTTCGAGACGTCTGCGTACAGTCTGCTCACGAAACTCCAACCACTCTTTCAGTAATTTATGAATCCCCTTGACCCCGGGGCGTCCATCGATCCCGATCATGTTGAGATTAACCCTGTAGGTACGCTCAAGATCAGTAGTTGCAAATAGATGCGACATCAGCTGTTCAACATCAACTCGGTTGGAACGTGGCACCACTACGAGCCTGGTTGGATTTTCATGATCTGACTCATCACGTAGATCATCAACCATTGGAAGCTTCTTTGAACGCATCTGGGTAGCCACCTGCTCCAGAATTTTGTTACCAGAGACCTGATGCGGCAGTGCTGTGATAACCAGATCACTGCCCTCCTTCTCCCAAACAGCACGCATCCTGATAGAGCCGTGACCGGTACGATATATCTCCTGTATATCTTCCCTGGGCGTAATAATCTCCGCATCAGTTGGATAGTCGGGCCCCTTAACATGCTCCAATAGATCATCTACTGTCGCCTTGCGATTCTCCAACAGACGGATACAGGCCGATGCTACCTCACGCAGATTGTGTGGAGGAATATCTGTAGCCATCCCTACTGCAATACCAGAACCACCATTAAGTAAAATATTTGGCAGACGTGCCGGCAGTAGTATTGGCTCTTTGAGAGTGCCATCAAAATTTGGTTGCCACTCTACAGTGCCCATCCCCAGTTCACTCAACAGAATCTCTGAATAACGGGTCAGACGTGATTCCGTGTAACGCATGGCTGCGAATGATTTGGGGTCATCCTGAGAGCCCCAGTTGCCCTGTCCATCAATTAATGGATGACGATAGGAGAAATTCTGTGCCATCAACACCATCGCCTCATAGGCCGCAGAGTCACCATGGGGGTGGAATTTACCCAATACATCACCCACTGTTCTGGCTGACTTCTTGAACTTGGCTGTTGCAGAGAGCCCCAGCTCTGACATCGCATATACAATACGACGCTGCACCGGCTTTAGACCATCACCAACATGAGGAAGTGCTCGATCCAGGATTACATACATTGAGTAATCCAGATAGGCCTTCTCGGTAAATTCACTTAGCGGAAGATGCTCCACTCCCTCCATATCCATCTCTATTGACTCGCTCATCTTTCCAGATCCTTAAACCTCAGCAAGGTCTCCCCGTTTCTCCAGCCAGCTCTTGCGGTCAGAGGCGCGTTTCTTTGCCAGCAACATATCCATCATGCTATTGCTATCATCACCAGGCTCAATAGTCAGTTGCACCAATCTTCTGGTCTCTGTCGCCATTGTGGTCTCCCTCAACTGCAGCGGATTCATCTCTCCCAGCCCCTTGAAGCGCTGAACATTCACTTTACCACGTCTTTTTTCAGCGGCAATACGGTCCATAACACCCTCTTTCTCTGCATCATCCAGCGCATAATAGACCTCTTTTCCTACATCAATACGGTAGAGTGGAGGCATCGCCACATAGACATGTCCATCTGCCACCAGCTTTGGAAAGTGACGCAAGAAAAGAGCACACAGCAGGGTTGCGATATGGAGACCATCAGAATCCGCATCTGCCAGGATACATATCTTGCCGTAACGCAGTCCGGTCAAATCACTACTGCCTGGATCCATGCCGAGTGCGACAGAGATATCATGCACCTCTTGTGAGGCCAGCACATCACCAGGCTCTATCTCCCAGGTATTAAGGATTTTTCCACGTAGCGGCATAATCGCCTGAAATTCTCGATCCCGCGCCTGTTTTGCAGATCCTCCCGCCGAATCACCCTCAACCAGAAACAGTTCGCCGCGCAGTGGATCATCTGTAGAACAGTCTGCCAATTTTCCCGGGAGTGCTGGTCCACTGGTTACCTTTTTACGGGCCACCTTCTTGCGAGTGCGCATTCGGTTTTGTGCACTATTGATTGCCAGTTCTGCTATCTGCTCTCCTACAGCCGGATGCTGATTAAGCCAGAGACTGAATGAGTCCTTGATTACACCAGAGACGAATGTCGCCACCTCACGTGAAGAGAGACGCTCTTTTATCTGTCCAGAAAACTGTGGGTCCTCCATCTTGACAGATAGAATATAGCTGACCTTTTCCCACACATCCTCTGGAGCCAGTTTTACTCCGCGAGGAAGCATATTACGGAATTCGCAGAACTCTCTCACCGCCTCAGTCAACCCTGCACGCAACCCGTTAACATGGGTTCCACCTTGTGGCGTTGGCACCAGGTTTACGTAGCTCTCATTAACAGATTCGCCCACTTCAGAGAGCCAGAGCACAGCCCAATCCACCCCCTCACGTTCGCTACTGCTTGATCCCATAAAGGGCTCATCTTCAGGCAGTGTCGGCACATCTCCTACCTGTCCCAGCAGGTATTCTCTAAGACCGTCTCTGTATTCCCACTCCTCCTTCTCACCAGACGCCTCATCCAGCAAGGAGATTTTCAGTCCTGGCTGGAGTACAGCCTTGGCACGCATCAAATGACGCAATTTAGGCAGGGAAATTTTTGATGAATCAAAAAACTGGGGGTCTGGCCAAAAACGCAGTGTGGTACCAGTGTTGCGTTTTCCGACTGTTCCTACCTCTTCAAGATCGCTCTTTTTCTCTCCATTGGCGAAGGCCATATTCATCTCACGCCCTTCACGACGCACCCAGATCTCCAGATTTTTTGAGAGAGCATTAACCACAGAGACACCAACACCATGCAACCCACCAGAAAACTGGTAATTTTTTCCCGAGAATTTGCCGCCAGCATGGAGTCTTGTCAGAATGACCTCAACCCCAGGTACACCCTCTTCCGGATGAATATCTGTTGGCATACCACGGCCGTTATCCTCAACCGTGGATGAACCGTCTTTATGGATAGTGACCTTGATATAGTCTGCATGGCCAGCTATCGCCTCATCCACACTGTTATCCAGGACCTCCTGCACCAGATGGTTCGGGCGGGTTGTGTCGGTATACATTCCTGGACGTTTTCGAACCGGGTCCAGACCGGAAAGAACCTCGATGGCCGAGGCATCATAATTGGACATAACTGCTCAGTTGGTTAACGGTTGTATTTAATCTTATCAATAACTGCATCTACAGGTCGCGGACGATTTCCCTGTTCGCACACAATCCCACGCAACAGGGCCTTACGGAAAAAATCATAACTACGCACCGGCTCCCAGTGCGCTCCATCATTCTCCGTAAAACTGCCATTTATACCAAATGCATAATTTTTGTATTCCATTGTCTGACAACGCATTCCGTCGTAAAAGACATTGGTTGATCCACTTCTGGTTTTTATCACTGCAGAGTATCGGATTACATAATCATCCGCAATGGATAGGGAGTTGGTATCCAGAAAATAACGGTGGCTGGAAGAGGGGTTATCAACCTGGAACTCCAATAAATTATCCTCTTGCGGATAATCCGGGATAGATATCTCAGACTCCTTCCACGCATCCCCCTCCTCATAATAGGTACTACCTGATCCTCCATCCCACCAGTTGGCATCTGCAGCCGACAGAATAGAAAAAATGAGAATGAAAAATGTTACAATGATCCGCTTCATGAACGTACATTATCCACCGAATCAGAGCTGAACCAACCCCCCTGACAGAAAAAAATATGGCTGCGAAAAAGAAAACCGGAGACTCTTCATTCAATTTCGAGAAGAGCCTTTCCAATCTGGAACAACTGGTTGCAGAGATGGAGAGTGGTGATCTGTCTCTGGAGGATTCACTGAAAAAGTTTGAAAATGGCATCCAGCTTATAAGAGATTGTCAGGGGGCATTGAGTGATGCGGAGCAAAAGGTTGAAATCCTTACCAAGGAGGGGTTGAAGCCGTTCGAATCCTCATGAGCAACCCATTCGGTGTGTGGCAGCAGCGTGTAGAGGGGGCTCTAGAGCAGTCCATCCCTGCCACAACCACACTTCCCACCCAACTACACAAGGCGATTCACTACACTGTTTTCAGTGGTGGTAAACGGATTCGTCCAATTCTTGTCTATGCTGCCGGTAAACTGTTTGATATCTCTACTGAAAAACTTGATAAAGCGGCAGTAGCAGTTGAACTCATCCACACCTATTCTCTGGTTCACGATGATCTCCCCGCAATGGATGATGATGACCTGCGCAGAGGAGAGCCTACCTGCCATCGTGCCTTCGATGAGGCTACTGCAATTTTGGTCGGAGATGCTCTACAGACCATGGCCTTCCAGGCTCTTGCAGACTCCCCTCTATCCAGTGATATTCGCCTCAAATGGATCCAGTTGCTCACGGCTGCCAGCGGTTCAGAAGGCATGGTCGGGGGACAGATGATCGATCTGGAGACAGTAACCGAGAGTGACGAATTAAGCACTATGCACCTGATGAAGACAGGTGCATTGATTCGTGCAAGTATCCTGATGGGGGCAACTCCAGGGAGGCCTGACGAGACCACTACCGACAACCTTATAACTTATGCTAACTCAATCGGTCTTGCCTTTCAGGTTCGCGATGACATCCTTGATATAGAAGGCACAAGCGATATCATCGGCAAACCACAGGGCTCGGATCTGGAGCAGGAGAAAAGCACCTTTGTATCTATATTTGGTATGGATAGTGCGAAAATCAGGCTACAAAAACTACACCAACAAGCAATAGATGCACTATCTCTATTTGATAGTCGGGCGGATAGCCTGAGAGAGATTGCCAATTTCATTATCCAGAGAGACCATTAACCGGCTATGCTCTCCTCTTCTCCATCAACACCGCTTCTGGATAAAACTACAGACCCAGAAAAGTTGCGCCACCTTGATCAGGAGCAACTTCCTGATCTGGCTAGGGAAATTCGCAGCTTTATGATTCACTCGGTTGAACAGACCGGTGGCCACCTTGCATCCAGCCTGGGAGTTGTTGAGCTCACGATAGCACTACACTACATATACAACACACCTGAAGATCGCCTGGTCTGGGATGTGGGTCACCAGAGCTATCCTCATAAGATAATTACCGGCAGACGTCATGAGATGTCTACTCTACGACAAAAAGGTGGTCTCTCCGGCTTTACCAAACGTGAAGAGAGCCCCTACGATCCATTTGGAACCGGACACTCCAGCACATCTGTAAGTGCTGCTCTGGGGATGGCAATTGCAGCAAAACAGGCTGGTGAAGAGAGACAGACTATTGCTGTTATTGGTGACGGCGCGCTGACCGGAGGCATGGCCTTTGAGGCACTAAACCATGCGGGCGATGAAAATGCCAACCTGCTGGTGGTACTAAATGACAATGACATGTCAATCTCTGAAAATGTTGGAGGGCTCTCTCGCTACCTTGGTAGAGTTCTTACCAGCTCCGCCTACAGTCATATGCGTGAAACCAGTCGCAAAGTGCTGAGTAAACTGCCAGGCGCCTGGGATCTGGCAAGAAAAACAGAGGAGCACGTCAAGGGGATGGTGGTTCCAGGAACACTATTTGAAGAGCTTGGATTCAACTATGTTGGCCCTGTCGATGGACATGATATAAACGCACTGGTACGCGCCTTGCGCACTCTGCATACACTCAAGGGCCCACGATTCCTCCATATAATTACCCAAAAGGGCCATGGTCACATACCTGCTGAACGAGACCCTCTTAAATACCATGGAATTGGACGTATTGAACCTGCCACTCAGCAAAGTGATGTGCAAACTGAACAGGCCACCACATATACATCTATTTTTGGTGACTGGCTCTGTGATGCCGTGGAGAAAAACCCGGAACTTATTGCCATAACCCCTGCCATGATGTGCGGCTCCGGCATGGTACGTTTTGCCGAAAAATATCCCGACCACTTTATTGATGTTGGTATTGCAGAACAACACGCGGTTACCCTGGCTGCAGGGCTGGCTGTAGAGAACCGGCATCCGGTTGTCGCGATCTACTCTACCTTCTTACAGCGTGCCTATGACCAGCTGATTCATGATGTTGCTCTGCAGAACCTTCCGGTTCTGTTTGCTATCGACCGGGCTGGACTGGTTGGTGCTGATGGCCCAACCCATACTGGCGCCTTTGATCTAAGTTTTCTCAGGGCTATTCCAAACCTTATTATCATGACCCCTTCAGGTGGTGAAGAGTGCCAACAAATGCTATCGACCGGTATGCGATACCATGGGCCAGCAGCGGTTCGTTACCCTCGTGCAACAATCCCGGATCAACCAGAGAGCAATAGCCCTGTAACAATCGGCAAGGGAAAGATTCGCCGACAGGGGGAAAAAGTTGCCATACTGGTGTTTGGAACACTGCTTGAACAGACCATGGATGCAGCTGAACAGATAGATGCAACTGTCGTTGATATGCGTTTTGTTGCCCCGCTGGACCACTCACTTATTACCCAGATGTGTAAACAGCATGAGATGCTTGTCACTGTTGAGGAGAATGTGACTGCAGGAGGTGCCGGTAGTGGTGTAAGCGAGTTCATACTTTCCCAAAACATATCTACTCCACTGTTGATGCTTGGACTGCCAAATAATTTCGTCGAACAGGGGGAGAGAGCAGCCCTTATAGAGCAATATGGCCTCTCTGGCCATGGTATACTTGACTCGATTAGTAGGTTTCAGCAACAAAGTTCTTCGAATAACCACCCTGACCCATCCATATAGCTCTTATGTCTGGACGATTTACACTACAAGTTATCAGTGATTTTTCAGCTGCCCACAGCCTTCGTGGATACCCTGGAGACTGCCAGCATCTACACGGACACAACTGGAAAGTAGAGGTTGAGGTAACATCTGCAGAACTGGATGAGCTGGGTATGGTTATTGATTTCAAAAAAATAAAACAGGCCACCAAAGAGGCCACTGACCGTCTTGACCATCAATACTTAAATGATGTGCCACCATTCGACAAAATCAACCCAACTGCTGAAAATATAGCCCATACATTTTTTACTGAGATCTCAAACTCAATCAACCATCAACAGGTAGAGGTTGAGTCTGTTACAGTCTGGGAAACCGAACGGTCATCAGCACGCTATAGCAAAAGATAATAGAGAGAAACCTTTATGAGCAATGACAAAATGGTAGATGTACAGGGTAGTGAGGATACCCGTCAGATACCAATCGACAAGGTTGGAATCAAGGATATCCGTCACCCTGTTGTCATCAAGGATCGCACCGGAAAAGAGCAGCACACAGTTGCAACCTTCAACATGTATGTCAGCCTTCCTCAACATTTCAAAGGGACTCACATGTCCCGTTTTGTGCGTATCCTTAATCAGCATGATTTTGAGATCACCGTAGATACATTCAAGGCCATGCTGGGAGAGATGGTGACGACCCTGGAGGCTGAATCTGGCCACATAGAGATGTCATTCCCTTTCTTTGTCAACAAAAAGGCTCCCGTTAGCGGAATAGAGAGCCTGATTGACTATGAGGTAACATTTATTGGTGAGATTACAGATGGACGGCCCTCCATGAACGTCAAGGTTCTGGTGCCAGCTACCAGCCTCTGTCCTTGCTCCAAGGAGATATCTGAATATGGTGCACACAATCAGCGTTCTCACATTACGGTAAATGCAAGGCCTTCAGGGTTCCTCTGGATTGAGGACATGATTGATATTGTGGAACAGGAGGCCTCATGTGAGCTATTTGGTCTGCTCAAGCGTCCTGATGAGAAATACGTGACCGAACGTGCCTATGATAATCCAAAGTTTGTTGAGGATCTGGTGCGTGATGTTGCAAACAGGCTCAATAGTGACGACAGAATCATCTCCTATGTACTGGAGGCTGAAAATTTCGAATCCATCCATAACCACTCTGCCTATGCGATGATTGAGAAAGTAAAGTAATAGAGACAGCACCTAATCTCACCATTGCCATAGATCAATTACAAGCTGGCAAAAAACATGTAAAAAGTACCATCTATTAGCCGTCAAAAAGAGGCTGCGATAACTGGAACAGATATATGTTACTAAATATTGAGAATAAGTCGGAGCCAGTCCACTCTTTTGCACTCTTTCAGCTTGGATTCCGTCCATTTTTCCTGGCGGCATCACTGTATAGCATAGTTGCCATAGTTCTATGGACGCTGTCCTATAGTTTTCAGTGGCACCCGGGTGCTATCCTGCAGTTTGGCAACCACTTTTTGTGGCATGGTCATGAAATGGTATTTGGCTATGGGGTTGCCGTTGCAGGTGGGTTCCTGCTAACGGCATCCATGAACTGGACGGGGGTGCAGACAATACGTTTTACCCCTCTGGCACTTCTCTTTAGCTTGTGGTTGCTTGCCAGAATACTGCCATGGATAGACAGTATTCCCCTAATCATCCCTGCAACACTCGACCTTCTGTTTTTGTTGGCCCTCACTATCGCTATCACCCATCCTCTCTACAAGGCACGGCAGTGGGATCAGGTTCGTATCTTTACCTCCAAATTTCTCACAATTTTTATCTCAAACCTTATCTTCTACCTTGGTGTATTCAAGGTGATAGACGGGGGTGAACGTATTGGCCTATATGGTGGCATCTACCTTATTATTGCCCTGCTACTAACCCTTGGGCGCCGAGTCTTTCCATTCTTTATAGAGAAAGGTGTAGGGGTAGAGTTAACACTCAAAAACTCTAAATTTCTGGATATCTCCAGCCTCGCACTGTTTCTGCTGTTTGCCCTCAGTGACATCTTTCTGCCCCAGTTATGGGTAAGCGGACTGTTGGCGGCAGCACTTGTAGTTGTACATGGTTTGCGATTTGTTAACTGGTATACAAACCTTATATGGAACAAACCCCTTCTTTGGGTGCTGATGGTTGGCTACGGCTGGATTATCCTTGGGTTTCTATTCAAGGCACTATCTGCCTTTGGGGTAATATCACCACTTATTGCGCTACATGCATTCACCTACGGCGCTATTGGCATCATTACAATGGGCATGATGGCGCGCGTTATCCTTGGCCATACAGGGAGAAGCATCTTCAATCCACCAAAAAGCCTTAACATCATCTTTGGGTTGCTGCTTGTTGGTGCTGTGGTTCGTGTACTGCTTCCCATTATTCTTCCAGAACAGTTCGTAACCATGGTTCTTATTTCACAACTGTTCTGGGTTGCCTCATTCACCATGTTTCTGTGGAACTATGCGGCCATGCTCATACAACCAAGAACAGACGGAAGACCTGGATAACTTTGGTCTCACCGCCTAAGTTTTCCTTAATTGTTGTCTTGTGTTATATCCACTACCATCTCTTTCACTAAGGAGGCTCTGATTAAGTCACTTCGTGACCCAATCAGATGTTCCCTAATTGTGAGGAGGTGGTGACCGGTGTCTTGATTGCTCAGGATGCCGGTTTTTTATAGGTTCCAGGGTTAAAAATGTTGAAACCCACTCTTGTCGGGAATCCATTCTGATGTCCCCCTCCACTGCAGACCAACATCTTGCTTAATCTCTCCAATTACAGATACTGCGATATCAATATCTGACAAGCTATTATTAACGTCACCCAACTTCTGTTTTGGAATTGTAAAACAGAGCTCATAGTCGTCACCTGCAGTCATCGCCAACTCTAGTTGTTCTGCAGTCGTGGAAAGTCTCGATAGTGATGGATGCAGAGGAATTGCATCCAGATCAATTATTGCTCCAACACCACTCTGATCAAGGATATGGCCAACATCAGCTAGCAGGCCGTCAGAAATATCTATCATTGATGTTGCATATTCACGCAAGATTACTCCTGCCTCAACACGCGGAGTTGGGAGCTCCAGATAATTTATGATCTCTTTCGCATTCTCCCCCTGCTGAATAAGTTTTAGTGCGAGAGCTGCAGCCCCCAGGGAATTTGTTACACAGATCAGGTCTCCTGCTTTTGCCCCATCTCTGCGGACTGCCTCACCTTCCGGCACCAGACCATGAATCTGCATGGTTAGAGTAAGAGGCCCTCTGGTTGTATCACCACCAACCAGGTCAATCTGGTAATGGTTAGCCAGCGCAAACATTCCTTGAGAGAACCTGCCCATCCACTCTGGATTATTCTCTGGAATAGTGAGCGCAAGTGTTGCCCATACCGGGGCTGCTCCCATTGCTGCCAGATCGCTGAGGTTTACTGCCATTAGTTTATGGCCCAATGATTCCGGCGACACCCCTCCCATAAAGTGTACGCCCTCAACCATGGTATCGATTGAGACAACGAGTTGTTTACCTGACGGAATCTGAAGCAGAGAGGCATCATCACCAATACCAAGAATTGTCTCTGGGTGGTATGTGTCTGTTCTATAGAAGTATCTCTCGATCAGGGAGAACTCACCATCACCCTGACTACTTTTTTTCATGTGCCGCAACTTCTACTTTGCGGGATTCGTGCGCTACTCTGTCAAGAGCGGCATTGATAAATTTGTGGCTCTTGGCCGAACCAAATGTCTTTGAGAGGTTGATATACTCGTTCAGAACAACTCTATATGGGACCTCAGGCATATATATCAGCTCATATGTTCCCAGTCTAAGCAGCGCCTTTTCAACAGGATCCACCTGTTCAATTTTCCTGCTCAGATAAGGAGACACCGACTGATCAACAGAAGTCACTTCAGCAATTACCCCCTTAACGACTTTCTCAAACAGCTTGGAGTCGGCCTCATCAAGAATTCCTTCTTCATGGAACTGGGTTATGATCTCAATTACAGGCTGTGCCGAAATAGACCACTGATATAACGCCTGTACCGCAGCACGTCTCGATCTGGAGCGCTCCTTGCTCATTGTGCCGGTTATAAACCTAAAGCTTTTTTAGCAGGTTAACCATCTCAATGGCAGAGATTGCCGCCTCAGCACCCTTGTTGCCCGCCTTGGTTCCTGAACGTTCAATGGCCTGTTCAATTGTATCTACTGTCAATAGACCAAAGGTGATTGGGGTGCTACTCTCCAGTGAGACTGTTGCCAACCCTTTGGTAGCCTCTCCAGCAACAAAATCGAAATGCGGGGTTCCACCACGAATTACTGCTCCTATCGCAATAATTGCATCATATCCCTCTTTTGCCATCCTCTGTGCCGCGATAGGCATCTCAAAGGCACCGGGAACTCTTACCACATGGATATCCTCAGCATTGGCTCCATTACGAACCAGGGTGTCAATAGCACCTTCCAGCAGACTCTCAACTACAAAGCTGTTGAAACGGGCAACCACAATACCGAAACGCCCTCCATCCACATTCAGATTTGCCTCAGTTACCTTTATATTGCTGTCCATATTTTTTCCTCTCTTAGATAATTATCAGTAGGATACCGTCTCAACCAACTCAAGTCCAAACCCTGACAGAGCATGTAATTTTCTGGGGGTACCCAAAACGCGCATTTTTCTCACTCCAAGATCGAGCAGAATCTGTGCTCCAACACCAAAATCACGCAGTTCTCCCGTCGATTTTGTGTTGTCTGAGTTACCGCCTTGCTGGTGGTTCCTGATCCGCTCAATCAGATCTCGTCCGTCCTCTTCCTTACGGAGTAGAAGCAGTACACCATTCTCTTCCTTGGCAATTCTCTCCATATCTCGCTCAAGGGTATGTCCGCACCCCTCTCCATCAACAGAGAACAGATCACAAAGTGTATCAAGCATATGAACACGGACCAGCACCGGGGTTTCCGGATCAATGCTACCCTTTACCAGAGCCAGATGAACCTCTCTATCAATGGATTCACGATAGGCTTTGATATGGAATGAACCATACTTGGTATCAAGATCACTCTCAGCCTCTGCCTCTACTGTTTTCTCGTTGCGGATCCTGTACTCAATCAGGTCAGCAACAGTTCCCAGCTTCAGTCCATGCTCCTGGGCAAACAACTCAAGATCAGGACGACGAGCCATTGTGCCGTCATCATTCAGGATCTCAACAATAACAGATGATGGCTCAAGCTCCGCCAATCTGGCCAGATCACACCCCGCCTCTGTATGTCCCGCACGGGTCAATACCCCGCCTAGCTGCGCCATTAATGGAAACACATGGCCCGGCATGACGATATTGTCTGCTGTTGCATCAGCTGCTGTTGCTGCCTGCACTGTAACTGCACGGTCAGCAGCCGAAATGCCCGTGGTCACACCACTGGATGCTTCAATAGAGACGGTAAAGTTAGTACCGTGCAGATCACTGTTTGTACCTGTCACCATAAGCGGAAGATTTAGCTGCTCACAACGGTCACGGGTAAGGGTGAGACAGATCAATCCACGGCCATAACGGGCCATAAAGTTAATGTCATCAGCTGTAGCCTTGGCAGATGCCATAATCAGATCGCCCTCATTCTCACGATCCTCATCATCCATCAGTACAACCATCTTGCCTTGACGAATATCTTCAATAATCTCTTCTGAACTGTTCAGTTCCATTATTTTTTTCTACCTGTTATTTCCCTAAAAATCCATTTTCAGCAAGGAGTTCCATACTGATCCCCTTCACTCCTGACTTAGCTGCACGATCCCCCAACAGCATCCTCTCCAGATAACGGGCAATCAAGTCAACCTCAAGATTAACCATGACCCCTACCTGAAAACTGTCCATTGTAGTCTCTTGCAGAGTATGCGGAACAATATTTAGATCAAACACTGCCCCATCAACACTATTCACGGTGAGACTGATTCCGTTAACTGTAACCGATCCTTTCTCTGCTATGTAACGCGCAAGCTCATCTGGTGCCTTGATACGGAAACAGACCGAACGTCCATCATCAGAACGGCTTATCACCTCACCAATGCCATCCACATGGCCACTAACCATGTGTCCACCAAGTCTGGTAGTTGGTGTTAGTGCCTTCTCAAGATTCACATCTGATCCAGCCTTTAGCTGTGAAAATGCGGTACGTGACAGAGTCTCACCAGAGACATCTGCAATAAAACCATTTCCCGGAAGCTCTACAGCAGTCAGACAGACGCCATTAACAGCAATACTGTCTCCAAGTTGCACATCACCAAGATCAAGTTTCCCGGTCTCAACAAATATTCTGGCATCGCTACCCTTGGGTTCAATGCGTGAAATACGCCCTATGGACTCTATAATTCCTGTAAACATGACGGCTAAGGATACATTAGTGAGCTGTTAACGTCATTCTGAGATCGCCACCAACCATTCTGATCTCCTTAATTTTCAACGAAATTTTTTCATCCATCTCCTTTAACTGGATATCAAGCAGAGGACGCGCATCACTTCCCATCAAAACTGGTGCCATGTAGAGAACAATTTCATCAACCAACTGATGCCTTACAAGCTCCCCTGCAAGAGTTGCTCCGGTCTCCACATGAATCTCATTCATCTCGAGCTGCGCCAAATACCCCATTAGCTGTTGAAGATCCAACCCTCGACTGGAGCGATCCAGGCGAATCACTTTCACATTTTTCCTCTCAGACCACTCTGATGGTATGGATGCATCTGTGGCCACAGCCATAATGATCTCTCCATCAATAGAGAACAATTTTGCAGATGCTGGGGTTTTTGCATCAGGGTCAAGAACTATCCGAACCGGTATCTTGAAATCACCGCTGATCTCTCGCACATTCAGGGATGGGTCGTCAGCCAGGATTGTTCCAACCCCCGTCATAATGGCAGAACTGCGTGCACGCAACCTTTGTACATCCATGCGTGCATCTGCGCCTGTAATCCACCTGCTCTCACCTGAGGACATGGCGGTACGTCCATCCACACTCATTGCCATTTTCAATCTTATGAATGGTCGCTTACTGCGCATCCGTGACAAGAAACCGGGATTTAACATCTCTGTCTCTTGCGGGGAGAGGCCACTTTGGACCGCAATGCCGGCATCCTGCATTCTTCTGATCCCACCCCCTGAGACCTCTGGATTTGAATCCTCCAGCGCCACAACCACTCGTGATACCCCTGCCTCAATCAAGGCATCACTACAGGGAGGAGTTTTGCCAAAATGGCTGCATGGCTCCAGGGTGACATAAGCGGTTGCCCCATTGGCAGCTTCACCAGCCTGATTCAACGCATTAATTTCGGCATGTGGGCCACCGGCATACTGATGAAACCCTTCACCAACAATCTCGCCACTCTTCACCAGAAGGCAGCCAACGCGCGGATTAGGGTCTGTCGTATAGAGCCCCTTCGCCGCCAACTTATGAGCCCGTGCCATCCAGCGGTGATCTTCCGGACTAAAAACTGAGCCACTACTCATCTGCTGCAAATCACCTCTTTTTTCCATTTCGCCAAGGCTGATCTATATTTTCATCTGCCAAAAGCTGTAGCTGTAGATCATTTTTTCCCAACTGAGTCTCATGCTCCATTCGCTCAACCATCTCACGGAACGCATTCACATCCTGAAAACTTCGATACACAGAGGCAAAACGTATATATCCAACCTCATCAAGATTACGCAACTCATCCATTACCCACTCCCCCAGTTCGCGAGATTGCACCTCTCGCTCCCCTCTGGTAATCAGTCGATGTCGGATTCGTTCAATGGCTGCATCTATGCTCTCTGTCTCAACTGGGCGTTTCTCCAGCGCGCGCAAAAAGCCTCTACGTAATCTCTCTTCATCAAATGGTTGACGATTGCCATCATTCTTGATGATTCTTGGGGTTGCCAGATCCACAACCTCGAAGGTTGTAAAGCGCTCACTACAAGCCTGACATTCGCGCCGCCTGCGTACCTGATCACCCTCTCCTACCAGACGAGAGTCAACCACACGGGTATCTTCAGCCCCACAAAATGGACACCGCATCCTCTACTCTCTCCTGATGAACATTACAATAACCCTATCTGTATACGGGGAATCGCGCACAAAGATCCAACACCTTCTGCTTCACGCTGGCAATGGTTTCCTGATTCTCTACATCATCCATAACATCACACATCCAGCCGGCAAGCTCCGTTGCCTCACCCTCACCAAACCCGCGAGTGGTGATCGCAGGGGTTCCTACACGGATACCACTGGTTACAAATGGGGACTGCGGATCATTAGGGACCGCATTCTTGTTAACGGTAATATTGGAGTTACCAAGTGCTGCATCAGCTGCTTTTCCAGTAATCCCCTTGCTGATCAGATCAACCAGGAACAGATGGTTATCAGTGCCACCAGATACCACATCATAGCCACGATCAAGAAATACCTGTGCCATTGCCTGCGCATTCAACTTGACCTGATGCTGATAGCTCTTGAATTCTGGATCCAGCGCCTCCTTGAAGGCGACAGCCTTGGCAGCAATAACGTGCATCAGCGGGCCACCCTGAGTACCAGGAAAAACCAGTGAATTCAGCTTTTTCTCAATCTCGGGATTTGATTTGGCCAGAATAATTCCACCACGAGGTCCGCGCAGTGTTTTATGGGTTGTTGTTGTGGTGACATCAGCAATCTGCACGGGACTAGGGTATTCGTCCACAGCAATTAATCCAGCGACATGTGCCATATCAACAAACAGATAGGCACCAACCTCATCTGCAATATTACGGAATCGCTCCCAGTCAACCTCCCTGGAGTAGGCAGAGAAACCAGCCACAATCATTTTTGGTTTATGTTCACGGGCCAGAGACTCCATCTCCTCATAGTCCAACAGCCCTGTATCGTTGTTAAGACCATACTGCACCGCATTGTATATTTTGCCCGAGAAATTTGGTTTTGCGCCATGAGTGAGATGCCCTCCAGCATCAAGACTCATACCAAGAATGGTATCGCCCGGAAGACAGAGCGCCTGATAGACAGCAGCATTTGCCTGTGAACCTGAGTGAGGCTGCACATTGGCATAATCAGCACCAAAAAGCTCCTTGGCACGATCAATTGCCAGCTGTTCTGCAATATCCACATACTCACAACCACCGTAATAGCGTTTTCCTGGATACCCCTCTGCGTATTTATTAGTAAGCTGAGACCCCTGCGCCTCCATAACCCGAGGGCTTGCATAGTTCTCTGATGCAATTAACTCGATATGCTCCTCCTGTCGACGCTCCTCATTCTGCATCGCACCCCATAACTCATCATCAAACCCTGCAATCGCCATATCCTTTGAAAACATCTACCAATCCTTTTAATACATATAGAGTTAATACAACCTTCGATTTTACCACATGAAGCAGGTGATCTTTCTGCCAAAAGCTCTCTTCAAGAGCCATCAAAGATTAAATAATCGTTGACTATTTTAGAATTAAATAATATACTTGCAACCTGTTGGATTGTCCCTCCTGTTCTGATTTCATGGATGACTGTTGCACATGGACGTGCACTTATACTTTCCTCTTTCACATTCGTTATACTCCCCGCCTTTATTAGCCCCACAACAATAGGTTGGAGTATTAATGGCTCAATTTATCTACACCATGAATCGCGTCGGCAAAATTGTGCCGGGCGGTCGAGAAATCCTAAAAGAGATATCTCTCTCTTTTTTCCCGGGCGCAAAAATTGGTGTGCTTGGACTAAATGGCTCAGGCAAATCAACTCTCCTTAAAATTATGGCTGGGCTCGATAGTGAGATTGAGGGAGAGGCTCGTCCACAAGCAGGAATAAACATTGGATACCTTCCCCAAGAACCGCAACTAGACCCTGAAAAAGATGTGCGTGGAAATGTTGAAGAAGGTGTCTCTGAGACCAAGGCACTTCTTAATCGCTTCAATGAGGTTAGTGCCGGTTTTGCTGATCCTGATGCCGACTTTGATGCCTTGCTGGCAGAACAGGCTGAACTTCAGGACAAGATCGACTCTGCAGGCGCCTGGGAACTAGATCGGAAGCTGGAGATAGCAGCAGATGCTCTGAGGCTACCGCCTTGGGATGCAGATGTAACCAAGCTCTCTGGTGGTGAGCGACGCCGGGTCGCTCTCTGTCGCCTGCTACTATCCAATCCTGATATGCTGCTACTTGATGAGCCCACCAACCACCTCGATGCAGAGTCTATCGCCTGGCTGGAACGATTCCTTCACGACTTCCCTGGAACTGTGGTTGCCATCACCCATGACCGCTATTTTCTCGATAATGTGGCTGGCTGGATTCTGGAACTGGACCGTGGGCGCGGTATTCCATGGGAGGGAAATTACTCCTCATGGCTGGAGCAGAAACAGAATCGCCTGCAGATGGAAGAGAAGCATGAGAGTGCTCGTCAAAAAACCATGAAGGAGGAGCTGGAGTGGATTCGCTCAAACCAAAAAGGGCGCCATGCCAAGAGCAAGGCTCGCATAGCCCGCTTTGATGAGCTCTCTTCCCATGATGCACAGGCACGAAACGAGACCCATGAGATATATATCCCACCTGGCCCCAGACTCGGAGACCTTGTAATTGAGGGAGCAGGTATCCGCAAGGGATTTGGAGATCGCCTGCTGGTTGATGATCTTAACTTCAACCTTCCCCCTGGCGGTATTGTCGGAATTATCGGCCCCAATGGTGCCGGTAAAACCACTCTCTTCAGAATGTTGACCGGAGATGAGAAAGCAGATTCTGGAGAGATCAAAATTGGTGAGACGGTGAAGCTCTCCCATGTTGACCAGAGTCGTGACACACTTGACCCCAAACAGACGGTATGGGAATCAATCTCTGGCGGGCAGGAGATTTTGCGGATTGGTGGCTATGAAACCAACTCTCGTGCCTACGTTTCTCGCTTCAATTTCCGTGGTGGTGATCAACAGAAGCGTGTTGGTGACCTCTCCGGTGGTGAGCGCAACCGTGTCCATCTGGCAAAATTATTACAGAGTGGCGGCAATGTGCTGCTGCTTGATGAGCCAACAAATGATCTTGATGTTGAGACCCTGCGCGCACTGGAGGAGGCCCTACTGGCATTCCCTGGCTGCGCAGTAGTGATCTCGCATGATCGCTGGTTCCTTGACCGTATCGCCACCCACATGCTCGCCTTTGAGGGTGACAGCAAGGCGGTCTGGTTTGAGGGAAACTATGCCGATTACGAACAGGATAGAAAGAGACGACTTGGTGCCAAGGCAGATCAGCCGCACAGGATTAAGTATCGTCCAATATCAAAATAATTTGAATAAGTCTCAAGTGATTCCTGCTACTTAGGCGTGTCCGCGGCAGGAATCACCCATACAGTTACAACAGGAAATAGTTATGCCAAAAGCATCAGAACTAAAACGTGGAATGATAGTAGAGATCAACGGTACGCCACATGCGGTAAAAACTGTCGAGTCAAAAAGCCCCTCTTCCAGGGGAGCCTCTACCCTCTACAAAATTCGTTTTACCAATCTGCAGAGTGGCCAGAAACTGGATGAATCATTCAAGGGAGATGATCTGTTAAAAGATGCCGATTGCCTGAAACGACAGGCCCAATATTCATACAGTGATGGTGATAATTTTGTTTTTATGGATATGGATGACTACACCCAATATGAGGTCAATGGAGATGAGCTGTCAGAACAGTCTGGGTATCTGGTTGAAGGGATGGACGGGATCACAGTTCTTCTCTCTGATGACAATGTCTTGGGTATTGAGCTACCTCAAACTGTAACTCTGACTATTATCGAAACCGCTCCTGGAATCAAGGGAGCATCTGCTACCGGCAGAACCAAACCGGCAATTTTATCTACTGGTATAGAGATTCAGGTACCAGAGTACCTTGGGAGCGGAGAAGAGATAAAAGTACATACCGTAACAGGAAAGTTTATCTCCAGAGCCAGGTAGAATTTATCTGTTTAGTGTCCATCTTTTGGGGGTACCGGGTCATGCCCCCCTTCATGCCACGGGTGACAACGCCCGATTCTGCGAATTGCCATCCAGCTACCACGTAGTGCGCCATACTCTTTCAGGGCATCAATTGCATAGCTTGAGCAGGTCGGGGTAAAACGACAGCTCTGCCCCACCCATGGGCTTAGAACGATCTGGTAACCACGTACCAACAGAATCAGAATGGATTTCACGACGATTGGCGTCGTTGCCGTACTGCCTCCGCAAAGCCCTCAAGCAGTCCGACAGTGGCATCCCAGCCAATACAGGCATCAGTTACACTCTGGCCATATACCAGCTCTTCACCCTCACGAATATCCTGTCGCCCCTCAACCAGGTGACTCTCAACCATTACCCCCATAATATTATGGTCACCATGGCTAATCTGATGCGCAACATCGCTACCAACATCAATCTGTCTCTTGTAATCCTTGCGACTATTGGCATGACTAAGATCAATCATCAGTCGCGTATTCTGTTCTGCCTCTCCTAGATCTGCTGCCGCATTCCTCACACTCTCTGCATCATAATTTGGGCGCCCATCACCACCACGCAGTATTACATGACAATCCTCATTACCATTGGTTGAAAAGATTGCGGAGTGCCCCTGCTTGGTAACCGAGAGAAAATGGTGTGGTTGCGAAGCTGCCCAGATCCCGTCAATTGCGATCTGCAGCTTTCCATCTGTTCCATTCTTGAAACCAACCGGACATGACAATCCTGACGCCAGCTCACGGTGAACCTGGCTCTCTGTTGTACGAGCCCCAATGGCTCCCCAGCTTATGAGGTCTGCAATATATTGCGGGGTAATCAGATCAAGGAATTCTGTTGCTGCAGGCACGCCTCTGTTATTGATCTCCAGCAACACCTCACGCGCCATACAGACACCCTTGTTGATATTGAAGCTTTGATCCAGGTCAGGGTCATTGATAAGCCCCTTCCAGCCAACCCGTGTGCGCGGTTTTTCAAAGTAGACACGCATCACTATAACCAACTCTTTAGCGAGATCATCACTTACTACACGTAATCTATCAGCATACTCTTTGGCCGCCTCAACATCATGAATAGAACAAGGACCAACCACAACCACTAGTCTGTCATCGGTTCCATCAAGAATCTGATGAATTGCATTTCTTGTCTCCCAGACTGTTTGCGACGCCTTCTCGGTAATCTGGTGCTGACGATGAACATCCTCGGGGGCTGCAACTTCCTGCATTCCCCTGATACGAAGATCATCTGTATTATGAGCTGTCATCTTTTTCTGTACTCCAGATATTGATCCTTGTGAAAGCAACCTCAGTCTCGCCTATACGGCACGCGCCATGGTCTCTCAACTGCGGCCATCCAGTCCCGCGGACGGTCCGCCTGTACGAGATGGCGATTATGTTCGCAATTATTGAGGCCAGAGTGGGCATTTTATCTCTCACTCTGGAAATATGGAACAGTTCTGACAAGAGAAGACAAAATCAATCTACCCAAACCCTGGCATTACGGAACATGCGCATCCATGGTGCATCCTCATTCCATCCATCAGGGCGCCACGAATATTGGACGCCTCGGAAAACTCGTTCTGGATGAGGCATCATGATGGTAAAACGTCCATCATCAGTTGTATAACCGGTCTCTCCATTGACAGAACCATTAGGATTAAGCGGGTAATTTTCTGTCGGGTTGCCTGTATGGTCTATGTAACGCATTGCAAGTTGCGCCTTACTGCCATGGTCACCAGAGAATTCCACCCTGCCTTCACCATGGGCCACAGCAATTGGAATTCTGGCTCCGGCCATCCCCTGCAAAAAGATCGATGGAGATTCCACCACCTCAACCAGCGACAATCGGCCTTCAAATTGTTCGGAGAGATTCCTCACAAAACGTGGCCAATGGTCAGCACCAGGTATCAGTTCGTGTAGCACCGACATCATCTGACAGCCATTACATACACCAAGCCCAAAGGTATCCTTGCGCTCAAAGAATTTTGCAAATGAATCCCGTACACGACCATTGAATAGTATGGACTTTGCCCACCCCTCGCCAGCACCGAGAACATCTCCATAAGAGAACCCACCACAGGCCACTACCCCACGGAAATCATTAAGATCAACCCGCCCTTCAAGCAGATCACTCATATGGACATCCTGACAATCAAAACCGGCCCGATCAAAGGCAGCAGCCATCTCCACCTGACCATTTACACCCTGCTCACGCAGAATTGCCATCGACGGTCTAACCCCACGCTTGATATATGGTGCTGCAATATCAGCATCGATCTCAAACGAGACAACAGCCGACATTCCCGGATCCTTCACATCCAGCAGACGATCATACTCCTGGTCTGCACAATCCGAGTTGTCACGCAGTCGCTGAATCTGCCAACTAGTCTCTGACCATGCACGCTGCAGGTCAACACGACTCTCATCAACAATAATATCTCCCTGATTGCGTACAGTAATTCTGTCATTATCAGACAGTGTGCCAAGCACATGGGTATGGCTGAATAGACCATAATCACGCAGTTTCTGTTGTACAACCTCCAGATCAGAGTGTCTGATCTGTATTACTGCTCCCAGCTCTTCATTAAAGAGTGCTGCAGAGGGATCACCATCAAGATCATCGATCAACAGTGATAACCCTGTATGGCCAGCAAATGCCATCTCACACAGTGTAGTAAAGAGACCGCCATCTGAACGATCATGATAGGCGAGGATCTGTCCGTCCTCATTCATTTCCTGGATCAGTCCAAAGAAATGACGCATGGCACCAGGATCATTCAGATCTGGCGCATGGTGCCCCACTTGCTTGTATACCTGGGCTAATGCAGACCCTCCAAGACGACTCTTTCCCTTTCCAAGATCAATCAACAAGAGATCACTGTCTCCTGCATCAGTGATTAATTGCGGGGTTAACGTCTTTCTAATGTCCGCACACGGAGCAAAAGCACAGGCGATCAGTGAGATTGGTGCAGTAACAGAGCGCTTCTCGCCATCCTCTTCCCAGACACTCTTCATCGACATGGAGTCCTTGCCAACTGGAACCGAGATATCAAGTTGCTGACATAGTTCAGATACAGCCTTCACCGTATCGAACAGTGCCGCATCTTCACCCGGATGACCTGCTGGGGCCATCCAGTTTGCAGACAATCTAATCTGATCTATTGAACCTATTCTGCTTGCAGCAATATTTGTCAGTGCCTCGCCAACAGCCATACGACCTGAAGCAGCCGGATGGATGAGTGCTGTTGGAGCAGATTCACCAAGCGCCGTAGTCTCACCCGTGTAACTGTTGTAACTGGTTGCAGTTACAGCAACATCAGCCACAGGCACCTGCCATGGACCCACCATCTGATCTCTTGCAACCAATCCGGTAACAGTACGATCACCGATAGTAACAAGGAATGACTTGTTGGCCACCGTTGGCAGACGCAACACCCTGTAGATCGCCTCATGCAAATCAATCTTGTCAGTCTCAAATTCCAGCTTATGGAATGGCTTGTGGTGAACCTCACGCAACATCTTCGGAGGTTTGCCAAATAACACGTCCATAGGCAGATCTATCGGCGTGTTATCAAAGTGGCCATCCCCCATAACAAGTTTCTGCTCTCTGGTGGCCTCACCAATTACTGCATACGGGCATCTCTCACGCTCACAGAGCGCACGAAACTGCTCCATACGTGATGTATCTATGGCAAGAATATAGCGCTCTTGCGCCTCATTACACCAGATCTCCAGAGGAGACATTCCAGGCTCATCATTAAGCACCATTCGCAACTCAAAACGGCCTCCGCGCCCACAATCGTTAACAATCTCCGGCACTGCATTTGATAGTCCGCCTGCCCCCACATCATGAATGGAGACAATAGGATTTTCATTCATCTGCCAACAGCGATCAATCACCTCCTGACATCGACGCTCCATCTCAGGATTGCCTCGTTGCACAGAGGCAAAGTCCAGGCTCTCTGAACTACTGCCACTAGTCATGGATGAGGCAGCTCCACCGCCCAGACCGATCAACATTGCCGGGCCACCCAGAACTACTATCTGTGTACCAGGTGGAATTTCATTTTTCTCTACATCCTTACGCCTGATGTTGCCCATGCCACCAGCCAACATTATCGGTTTGTGATAACCACGCACCTCATCACCTTCCGCTCCCGCCACCTTCTCTTCAAAGGTTCTAAAATAACCATGAATGGCTGGACGCCCAAATTCATTGTTGAATGCGGCCGCCCCAATTGGAGCTTCCAACATGATATCCAGCGCAGATACAATTCTTGATGGCTTACCGTAATCCTTCTCCCAAGGCTGCTCGGCACCAGGAATCCTCAGGTTTGAGACAGAGTATCCAGAGAGGCCTGCCTTTGGTTTAGAGCCACGCCCTGTGGCACCACCATCCCTGATCTCACCACCTGCACCTGTTGCAGCCCCTGGAAATGGGGATATTGCAGTTGGATGGTTATGAGTCTCAGCCTTATAAACAATATCGATCTGCTCCTCTGTTGTGCCATAACGAGACCGATCTCCCTGCGGGAAAAATCTACCACCACCAAATCCTTCGATAACCGCGGCATTATCCTTATATGCAGAGAGCACGCCTTCCGGGTTATTCCTGTGGGTATCACGAATCATGCCAAACAGAGTTTCATCACGCTGTTCGCCATCAATAATCCAGTCTGCATTAAAAATCTTGTGGCGACAGTGTTCCGAGTTTGCCTGGGCAAACATCATCAACTCAACATCATTTGGATTGCGCCCCATCGCCTCGAAGTTTTCCACCAGATAATCAATCTCATCATCTGCCAAGGCGAGCCCCAGAGAGTTATTGGCCTCTTCCAGAGCAACTTTCCCCCCACCAAGAATATCAACACTCATTACCGGTGCTGGCTCGGCAGTGGTAAAGAGAGCCTCTGCATCAGACTCATCATCCAGCACTGTTTCAGTCATCCTGTCATGTATCAGGGAAAACAGCTTGGCCTCATTATCCAAATCCAGACTACCCTCAATCTCCACCCCCCATTCAACTCCACGCTCAATCCTGTGCACATCATTCAGGCCACAGTTGTTGGCAATGTCGGTAGCCTTACTGGCCCATGGAGATATGGTTCCCAGACGGGGCACAACAATAAGCCTTCTACCTCTCAATGAGGTCTCATCATGTGATGGCCCATACTCCAGCAACTTCTCCAGAACAGTCTGCTGCTCTTCAGTCAACGTTGAGTACAGATCAACAAAATGGAGCCACCGGGTTGTAATTCCTTTTACCGCCGGCAGCTCTCTGGAGAATAGTTCTTCCATCTTTCCCAGTCTGAACCGAGAAAGTGCCGGACCACCCTTTATGACTAACATGCAATTACCCTTTTATCATTAATCAAACTATCTCTCTCCAACCCAGCCCATCCTTTTGGCTAGCAATTGAGATCCATTTTTTTTCACAACCCAAGGCACCACTAACTGCGGAAACCGCCTTCTCTTCACAATTATTCTGCTCGCTCAAGTGCATTACAACAAGATGCTGCAGTGAAGATGTATCTATCTCATGCAGCAACATTGCCGCCTGCTGATTACTCAAGTGTCCAAGCCTCCCCATAACCCTTTTCTTTAATGAATATGGATATGGGCCTATAGCCAACATATCAGGATCATAATTGCACTCAAGCAACAGCGCATCACATCCATCAAGCTGTCTTTCTATGTGAGAAGAGACCTCCCCTGTATCAGTCAACAGACCAACCCTTTGCTTCCCATTAGAGAAGGTAAACTGGATCGGCTCCTCTGCATCATGTGACACATGGAATGGGGAAACCTCTATGGCACCAATAGAGAACCTTTCAAACCCACCAATAACTCTGACTGAATCAAACAGACCATGTCTACGCTCAGCCTCCGCTGCAGTACCAGACGTCATCCATACCGGACATCCTGTTTTTTTGGCTAACCGCCTGACACCACCAAGATGATCACCATGCTCATGCGTAACCAGGATCGCATCAATCTCATCGAGAGCTTTTCCCAACCGCTGCAGACGAATCTCAGTCTGTTTCAGTGAGAACCCACAATCAACAAGAATTGTGGTCTCTTCTGTTTCAAACAGTGTCCCATTACCCTTGCTGCCACTTCCCAGAGAGGCAAATCGCATAAACTACTTCAGCTGTTCATGCAGCAAGGTCAGTATTCGTCTGGCTGTTCCAGAATTATCTATCTGCCCGTCAGAAGTCATGACAACAATCCGACTCACCTCTTCATGGGACTCGATACGAATCTGGTACTCACCCTCTTCAGGCTGATCCTCACCACCCCAGAACTTGAGCTTATCCAAAATTCCATCCTGTTCATTATCCTTGAATGGATCTATATAACGAACATAGTAGATTCCTTTGGAACGATCTCGATCCTCAACCGTAAATCCAACTCGGTCCAGCGCATGACCTGTACGTCTCCAGGTCCGAGGGAACCCCTCCTTGACCAATACAAACTTCTCGCCATCAGCAGAATCGACTATACGAGCGCGTTCAACTATACCCTTGCCTTCCAGACCGGCCAGAGCAGTATTAGCCCTGGTTGCCTCCATTCCCAGGAAGGACATAATTCTGCTCAGCAGCTCTGCCTCCAACTCTGCCATTGCTGGATGGGGTTGCCAGACAAAAGAGTCCCCTGATGCAACCTCTTCCATGCGGCGATGACTCAGATATAGCTCTGTAACCCCCTCCTGATCAGTACGTTCCAGTCGGATTCTGAATTTATCACGTGTCCCTGTTGAGTAGAGCATATCTAACGCTTTGCCAAGGATATTACGAATTGGCCCTTCCTTAATCTCTGCACGATTCTCTGCCCAATCGGTCTCCATGATTCCTATTCTTGGATCCTCTCGCTCAATTATGAACCCATTCTTCAACCAAAACTCACGCAGTTTAGACCACAACTGCTCCGGAGTTGCGTTGATCACCAGCCAGCGTTGGTCGCCATCCTTGACCACCCTGATCTCTTTCTGTACCGGCATAACATCCTGCGAGTTCTCCAGCAGCCCCCCAACGCCACCATCAGACTCATAACTCTTGAGTGAGGCAACACCTCCTGGAACCTGGTAAAGATCCTGCATTGTTGAGGTGGTCAAGTCCGGTGGAATTTCGAGTGGCTTTGTCTCTACTGCACTCTCATAACTGAGCTCTTTCTTGTAAGCCTTGTATTTGTCTACAGTATTATCCACTGTGCTGCAGGAGATCAGCGAGAGTGCCCCTAGCAAAATTGCGGCTCCAGGGAGGAGGCCTCTACGATTCATAATTGTTATTTTCATAATTTATCTGGTTACTTTTCTTGATTCACTTCGGCAGCACCTATTGCATCCTTGATAGCAGATCGATACATCTCTGATAGTGGAGTCAAAGGCAGACGTATACCCTCTGCAATCATCCCCATCTCATATAGAGCCCACTTTACCGGAATTGGATTTGCCTCGAGGAAAAGATCGCGATGAAGAAGTTTCAGGGGCTCATTTATTGCGTGCGCCTTTTCACTATCTCCAGCCATTGCCGCCACACACATCTCATGCATCTGTCGTGGTGCCACATTGGCAGTTACCGAGATGGTTCCATGACCACCCTGGAGGATGAAATCGGTACAGGTAGAATCGTCTCCACTATAGATCTCGAACCCATCCTCACTAAGAGAATGAATCGGCTCAATCCTTTCAAGATCACCGGTTGCCTCCTTTACCCCAATAATATTTGGAACTTTTGAAAGCCTGCCAATAGTCTCCGGAAGCATGTCACAGGCTGTACGCCCAGGCACATTGTAGAGAATCTGTGGAATATCAACTGCCTCGGCAACTGCCTTATAGTGCAGATAGAGCCCTTCCTGGGTCGGCTTGTTGTAGTAAGGTGTCACCAGAAGAGCGGCATTGGCACCCTGCTCTTTTGCGCACCTGGTCAGATCGATGGCCTCTTGGGTTGAGTTGGCTCCAGTACCTGCGATAACTGGCACACGACCATTCGATATCCGGATAACTCGCTTAATCACCTCACAATGCTCACTCTCATTCAGAGTAGCTGACTCCCCGGTTGTGCCCATAGCAACAATGGCATCTGTTCCATTCTTGACATGAAACTCAACCAGCTGATCCAGTGCCTCCCAATCCAATCCACCATCAGGGTGCATCGGTGTAACCAGCGCAACCATACTTCCTTGAAACATCGATATTACTCTCTTCTATAAAATGTTTTTCTCTGAACTGTAAATGGTACTTCTGCAAAGGTGCAGTGACAAGATATACTCTCCAATACTATGGAAAAGAAATCACCCACCAATCCCTCACAAACAGTGACTGATAACCTTGTTATCACTGCAATCGGCAAAGATCGCCCAGGAATCATCAATGAGCTCTCCAGAATTGTACTGGAACAGAAGGGCAATGTTGTTGACAGCAGAATGACGGTGCTTGGCGGTGAGTTTGCCATCCTGTTACTGGTCTCCGGGAAATGGGACACTATTGCGCGCCTGGAGGCCACACTGCCAAAATTCCAGGAAAAACTTGAACTCACAATTCTTACCAAGCGAACATCTGATCGCCCCATCAAACATGAACACCTCCCTTACCACGTTGAGGTTATCTCGATTGATCATCCAGGAATCGTCTACAAAGTGGCTGACTTCTTCTCCTCACGGCAGATAAATGTAGAGGAGATGAACACCAGTAGCCACCATGCGCCCCATACAGGAACACCAATGTTTGTATTAAATATGGTTTTGGGAGTCCCAAGAAAAGAGTCAATAACCCAGCTGAGGGAAAACTTTCTCGACTTCTGTGACTCACAAAATCTTGATGGCATGCTCGAGCCTATCAAGTAAGGAAGATCCAATTACGCTTTTTCAGAGGTTCCGTAGCAAGTGAAAAATTTACTGGACAGCCTTCTCCTCCAGAGTCGGCCACGCTGAAATAACCGCTTTAACCAGGGTCGCCAGAGGAATAGCAAAAAATACCCCCCAGAACCCCCAGACTCCCCCAAAAAAGAGTACTGCAACAATAATTGCTACCGGATGCAGATTAACCACCTCAGAGAACAGCAGCGGTACCAGCACATTCCCATCCAGAGCCTGGATAACCCCGTAAACCAGCATTATGGTTCCGAACTCTCCACCCCACCCAAACTGGTAGAAGGCCACTGCAGCCACCGGGATGGTGACAACTGTTGCTCCAACAAATGGCACCAGTACCGAGAGGCCAACCAGAACACCAAGCAGCAGGGAGTACTGAAGGTTCACCACAACAAACGCGATATAGGTTGCACCTCCTACAATCAACATCTCCCAGAATTTACCTCGTATATAATTGCCAATCTGCAGATCCACCTCACTCCAGACCCGCTCTGCCAATGAGCGATCATTCGGCAGAAATGCAGTTACCCATGAAAAAAGTTCTTTTTTATCCTTGAGCATAAAGAAAACCAACAGCGGAATCAGTACCAGATAGATCAGCATGGTTATGATTCCCGGGATATATCCAAGACTTTTCGCAAGCGCCTGCTGTGCAAACTCTGTCATGGAACGGCTGGCAGCATTGGCAATCTCGGTCACCTGCTCAACACTTACAAGTGTCGGATAACTCTCAGGCAGCTGGGAGAGCATATCTCTGCCTGTCTGCACCATTGCCGGTACAGCAGAAAGAAATTGTGTTATCTGGCTGGACAGCAGTGGCAACATGACAACCACCAGAAAAACCATAAAGGCAATAAAGAACAGATAAATCAGCCAAATAGAAAGTGATTTATTTGTCCCACGATGCTGTAGCTGTTCAATTGGCGTGTCCATCAGATAAGCCAGAACAATGGCCACCAGAACGGGGCCCAATATCTGTCCAAATAGAATTACTACCGCAAAAACAGTAGCTAACAGAATTAGCAGAATAACCAACTGTGGGTTGGAGAGTTGACGCTGAAACCAGCTTGAAAAGATATTATTCATCAATATATATCTGATAGTGCGACTGGAAAATCTCCTCCAGCTCATCAATCACCTCGGCTGCCTCACGCCCACTCACCAAATGAGCACTCATCAGATCAGCACTCTGTTTTAATAGTTTATCGTGATTCAACATGGGGTAAGTCTCTGATAATCGTCGGATTGCCATAACAACCCTCTCATTTTTCGGTCGCAGCAGACCCTGTGGGTTCTCTTTTGCGGCTGCCTCCACCACTTCTCCTGATTTCACCCCATCTCCATCATGATGGAGAAAAGTCGCATACCTTAATAGTGCATTACGGTCATCACCACTTAATGCAGAAAATATCTTCCGCAACTGATCAAACGCATCCATCTTTTGATTCAGGGTTTCCTTAACTCAATTCGTCTACCTTGTATGCATCACAATACTCTTTGGCAAATTCCAGTAGCTCATCCATAGCTCGAAGTCTGAACTTCTGCTTCTGATGCACAAAGGAGAATGGGCGAATCATATGAGGATCAAGGTGAATCATCTTGACTGTACCCAACTGCAACTCCTTCTGTATTGATGCCTTGGAGATAATGGTAATTCCGATTCCCGACTCAACAGCACCCTTGATCGCCTCTGGACTACCAAGCTCCATAATGACATTGAGATCAGATGGATTAACTCCAGCCCCTGTCAGATAGTCATGAATCACCTCTCGTGTTCCAGAACCCTCCTCTCGCCATATATATGGGTACTCCTTAAGCTGCTCTATCTTTATAGACTCTTTACTGGACAGCGGATGATCAGGAGGAACAATCAACACCAGCTCATCCTCACGACAGAGGTCAAGCTGTAGCTTCTTATTGGATACCGGGGCCTCTACAATTCCCAGGTCAATTACATTGTTCTCAATCATGGAGACCACACTATCAGTATTTCCAACCTTCAGACGAATCGTAACCGACGGGTGCTTCTCATGAAATCTTCCCAACATGTTAGGTACCATATACTCGGCAATAGTGGTGCTCGCCCCCACAATCAATACACCACTTACCTCTCCGGTCATCTCACGTACTGCATTGTCCATCTCACCATAGAGGTCCAAAATTCTCTCTGCGTACTCAAAGACTCTACCGCCAGCCTCTGTAAGAGTTATTCGATTATGGGTACGATCAAACAGACGGGTATTAAAATAGTCTTCCAGCTGTCTCACCTGAAAAGTGACCGCTGGTTGCGTCATGTGTAGTGACTCTGCAGCTTTTGTGAAGCTGAGCATGCGAGCCACAGTGTGAAAAACTTGTAATCTACGATCTGCCATAATCCTTTCCCAAAATTTCCCCCCTTGGAGAACCTTCCTGATAAAAAGACTTTATAACATAAAAAAGATCAATACTCCAATAGGGAACATAGTGGTATACCGCAACGTTAAAACATAGAGTTACTCAGAACTCCTCATTAAAGGCCTCACGATATGACTCCTTGAACTCCTCCATTGTAAAATGGTGATTCTGGGTGCCATGAGTACCTATCTTTATAGAGCCTAGAAGTGAGGCAATCTGGCCAGTTATCTTCCACTCCATGTCATTGAGCAGACCAAATAGCAGCCCTGCGCGAAAAGCATCACCACAACCTGTTGGATCAAGCGTATGTTCAACAGAAACCGCTGGAATATCAATACGATGCCCACCAGCGTAGATAATCGACCCCTCTCCCCCACGGGTGACAATCAGCGCATTCACACGCTCTGCAATCTCTACCGCACTCAATCCGGTACGCTCCTGCATCAAGGCAGACTCATAATCATTTACCGCAATCCATGTGGCTTGATCAATAAATTGAATAAGGTCCTCCTTGCCAAACATCGGTAGCCCCTGACCAGGGTCAAAAATAAATGGAATATCTGCCTCTGCAAACTGAGCGGCATGCTCCACCATTCCTTCACGACCATCAGGTGAGACAATCCCCAGAGAGACCCCCTCAATATCAGAGACAGAGTTAAGGTGTGAAGAATTCATGGCACCGGGATGAAATGCAGTTATCTGGTTATCATCCATATCTGTGGTTATAAATGCCTGAGCAGTATAATTATTTGTGATTTCCTGCAATCCACTAGTGGCAATACCAAACTTCTCCATCCATTCACGATAGGGGGCAAAATCAATGCCGACAGTTGCCATTGGGATCGGTTTTTCACCCAACAAATTGAGGTTGTAGGCGATATTGCCAGCCGTTCCTCCAAACTCCCGTCTCATCTCAGGAACCAGAAAAGACACATTTAACATGTGAACCTTATCCGGAAGAATATGATTCTTGAATTTATCCGGAAAAACCATTATCTGATCAAATGCATATGAACCACATATAAGTGCTGTCATTTTCTGCTAATTCCTTATTACTGTTTATACCAATTCAAATCCAACTCTCTTGCTGCACGCACATCATCCAGGCGCCTTACCGGTAGCGTCCAGGGGGCGCCCTTTACCTGATCCGGAGACTCTTTCGCCTCTCGCAGAATCTGCGCCATTACATCCACAAATGCATCCAGTGTCGCCTTGTCTTCAGTCTCTGTTGGCTCAATCAAGAGACACTCTGGAATCAGCAAAGGAAAATATGTGGTTGGGGCATGGTGCCCATAATCCAGCAGACGCTTGGCAAAATCCATGGCAGATATACCAAGCTCCTTTGCCTCTCTCTTCAGAGTAACAATAAACTCATGAGTTGCTCGTCGCTCAGGAATAGCCAGAGTAAAACCAGCCTGCTCCATCTTCTTCATCAGATAGTTGGCATTCAAAACTGAATAGTCTGCAACTCGTTCCATACCATCTGTGCCCAACATCCTTGCATAGATGTATGCGCGCAACAGTATTCCTACATTGCCACTCCACGCAGAGAGGCGTCCAATACTCTCAGGGCGATCCTGCTCCTCCATCCACCCAAACTCTGGTGGCTGATCTGGAGAATCACCATCGATCTTCTTGACCATAGGGATGGGAAGATATGGGGCGAGTCGCCTGTTTGCAACCACAGGCCCTGCACCTGGCCCACCACCTCCGTGAGGGGTTGAAAAGGTCTTGTGAACATTAATATGGATAACATCAAATCCCATATCACCGGGACGGGTCTTACCAAGAATTGCGTTCAGATTAGCGCCATCATAGTAGAGCAACCCTCCAGCCTTATGCATGATGTCAGCAATCTCTTCAATCCTGCGCTCGAACACTCCAAGAGTTGATGGATTGGTCAGCATAATTCCAGCTGTCTGCGGCCCAACCACCTCACGCAGCGCATCCACATCCACATCGCCGGACTCATTGGTTGCAATCTCTCTTACCTTATAACCACACATAACCGCAGAGGCAGGATTTGTACCGTGTGCCGCATCAGGGACAAGAATCTCACTTCTTGCATCATCTCCCCGTGCATCGTGGTAGGCACGGATCATGGCAACCCCGGCAAACTCACCCTGAGCCCCTGCGGCTGGAGTCAATGATGCAGCCTCCATACCGGTTACACTCTGAAGTATCTCCTGTAACTCATATAGAGATGCCATTACCCCCTGCCCCAGAGCAGCATCACCTGCAGGGTGACGATTGAGGAAACCGGATTGCATTGCCAACGTATTGCAACCTCGAGGGTTGTACTTCATGGTACAAGAGCCCAGAGGATAAAAATTAGTATCAATCGAAAAGTTCTTCTGTGAAAGCCGGGTATAGTGGCGTACTGCCTGCAGCTCAGACACTTCTGGAAGATCAACTCTCTTCTCTCTCTTCAGCAAATCTGGAATATCAACCAGTGGCTTTTTCTGCTCACCAACATACTGTGCCCTGTTACTTCTACCAGACTCTGAGCGCTCAAAAATCAACATTAGATCTTCTCCCCTGCCAACACACTCTCCAGGGCTGTGGCAAAACGCTCTATTTCACTATTACTACGCAACTCTGTGGCACAAATTAACAACATATTCTTTCCCAATTCCGGGTAGTTTTCAGAGAGCTGGATTCCTCCCACAATATCCTGCCAAACCAGTGCTGCCAGCACCTCGCCAGCATCTCTTGGCAACTCGACAACCACCTCATGAAAGAATGGTGACGAGAAGTGTTGAGTCACCCCATCAATAGCTGTCAACCGCTCAACCATTTTGTGACTATTATGGTGTGATCCTGTAGCCATCTGCTCCAGCCCATCACTCCCCATTAAGCTCATGAAAATTGTGGAGGCTGTTACCATCAGCCCCTGATTAGTGCATATATTGGAGGTCGCCTTCGAGCGACGGATATGCTGCTCTCTGGCCTGCAGAGTCAAGGTAAATCCGGGATGATCTTCAAGATCACGAGTCTGTCCAACAAGACGTCCCGGCAACTGCCTAACCAGCGCCTTCGTACAACACAAAAAGCCAAGGAATGGGCCTCCGGAAGAGAGCGGAACACCAAGTGGCTGGCCCTCACCACAGACAATATCGGCCCCCTTCTCTCCCCATTCACCAGGTGGGCTAAGTACAGTAACTGCTATCGGATTAACACAACCAACCACCAACATGCCGTGTTTATGCGCCATATCAGTCAGACCATGTACATCCTCGAGTGTACCAAAGTAGCCAGGCAACGGGATAACCAGCGCCGCATAATCATCCCCCTCATCAATTTTCAGAGAGGCGGGGGCAAGCGCACCGGGCTTGGCATCATAGTCCAACTCAACCAACTCAATCCCTTGATGGCGCACCAATGTATCAACTACCTTTCTATAGGCTGGATTCACTGTTCTTGGCATCAAAATTCGTTTTGACTTTGAGCGACGATTTGCCCGTACCGCCATCAATACAGCCTCGGCCAGAGCTGATGCTCCATCATAGAGTGATGCATTCGAGACATCCATTGCCATCAGGCTGGATATCATTGACTGGTACTCATAAAGCATCTGCAAGGTACCCTGGCTTGCCTCAGCCTGATATGGGGTATAGGCAGTATAAAATTCACCACGTGTTGCAAGTTCCCATACTGCAGCCGG